>DSTMC04003__coassemble_1927_pt1 | contig 12752 bp, 13 predicted proteins | sample DSTMC04003__metabat2_low_PE_048 | metagenome-assembled genome bin DSTMC04003
AAAAAAGGTTCTGGAATATGATGACCTAGAAAAAATCGTGGATTTTCTGGCGCGGGCGGAAAAAAACGCCGATGAAAAAATCGCGGCGCTTCAGTACAGCAAATCAAAAATCCAGTTGGCCAAGGCAGACTATGAAAGCAAATTGCTGATGCCCAAAAATCCCAACGGCGTTTTTGTCAAGGAGCTTCCCGAGCGTGTTATTTTGCTTTCAGACACCTTGGAAGAGCCAACGCTGGATAATCTTTGGAATTATCTTGAGCACTTCTATGATAAAGTTACGCCAGCCCTGAAAGAGCGGTTTGACTTTGAGGATTTGGCTGGCATATACACCGAAAACGGATTATCAAGGCTTTTCGCCGTTTGCGTTCGCTATGTGGAAATAGATGGGTTAAAGGTATTGCCAAAGGGAAAGTATCTGTGCATGAACTGCACTGAGGAGAACAGAGCACAAACGTTGCGCGAGTTACTACAGATCGCTCAAACAGAATATGGCGTTGAGCCTGCATTTACCGTACAGATGATTGTTGTATCCGGTATTTTGCACTGGAATTATGAGGCGCAGGTTTTTGTTGATGGATAAAGCGCATTAAACCCACGGCACTTTTATCAACGCTTCTTTTATCAGCGCTTCTTTTATCAGCGCTCAAGAAGGCCGCCGCCGCTTTCGCCGGCGCGCGGGTCCGCCGCGCAGGCGGATCAGAAACGGCGGCGCAATGGTGAGGATGGCAGTGAGCGCAAAGGATATGCGCCCGGCATTCGCCAGGGTAAGCGACTGCGGCAGGAAAAACGAGAGGGAGGAGACGGCGAACGCTGACAGAGCGGCGGCAACGTCCGCCAGGAAAAAGATATACAGCCACAGCAGCCGTTCCTGGCGAAACCTGCGCGCATAGCCAAGAAAAAGAAACTTGCGCAACATACCGCGGCCAAATTCGACGGAGAAAACGCTGCGGTCGCGCGCAAAGCGCAGGCGCGTGACGAAGAAGCGCCGCGAGACCATCACGATGGCGGCAAAAAACAGGGCGTTGAAGGCGCATCCGCCAATGCGCCCGATCATCATGCCATTTTCCATGTCAACCGCCTTTCCTGCGCCATTTGCGCGTGTCGGGCCAAAAGAGCTGCAGGCAAGACAGCAGGCAGCAGATGAGAAAGACCGCGTAGTGAACCTGTTCCAGCACGGCATTTCCGTGGAAAAAGATGCAAAACAAGTGCAGCAAAAAGCTCAGAGCACTGAAAGTTGCCGTCAATACAAAGACAACATAATGCCAAATCCAGCGCTTTTTGAACTGGTCTATGTAATTGAGCAGAAAAAATTGCCGGAAAAATGGTATCCTGCGCTTCGGCTTGTGGCGAAAGACGCGCTTGTGGGTGATGAAGACAAGTTCGACTTTCAAATCCATGCGCATGAAGAGGAGATTCAGGCAGCCGATTGCGAGAAGGATAAAGAGCAGCTCAATCTTCTCCGAAAGCGTTTTCCCGATCAGCATCGCCGTTCCCTCCGCGCCTTTTCCCTCAGCAGTATAGCATACGCTTCCTTATATTTCAAGCGCTCCACCATGCAAAAAGCGCCGCGCGGCGTTTGGGCCGCACGGCGCTTTGCCTATCTTTCTTTCGATCAGACCATTCCCTGCGCCAACATGGCGTTGGCGACCTTCATAAAGCCGGCGATGTTCGCGCCCATGACGTAATCGCCCTCGTGACCGTACTGCTTGGCGGTATCGGCGGTGTTGTGGAAGATGTTGACCATGATCTGCTTTAGCTTCTGATCGACTTCCTCAAACGTCCAATTCAGCCGCATGCTGTTCTGGGACATTTCCAGCGCGGAGGTGGCCACGCCGCCGGCGTTGGCAGCCTTGCCGGGGGCAAACAGCACACCGGCATTCTGGAAGATCTGCGTCGCTTCCGTGGTGGTGGGCATGTTCGCGCCTTCGCCGACGGCAATCACGCCGTTCTTGATGAGCGTGCGGGCGTGGCCGGCGTTCAATTCATTCTGCGTGGCGCAGGGCAGCGCTATGTCGCAGGGCACATCCCAAATGGAACCGTCCTCGTGATACTCGGCCTTGGGATGCTCGTTTACGTATTCCTTGATGCGCTTGCGCTCCACTTCCTTGATGCGCTTGATGGTCTTGAGATCCACGCCGTCCTCGTCGTAGATCCAGCCGTTGGAATCGCACATCGCCACGACCTTTGCGCCGAGCTGCGTCGCCTTTTCATTGGCGTAGATCGCCACATTGCCCGAACCGGAAACGACCACGCGCTTGCCTGCGAGCGACTCGCCTTTGACGGTTTTGAGCATTTCCTCCATCAGATACGCAAGGCCGTAGCCGGTTGCTTCCGTGCGGGCCAGGGAGCCGCCGTAGGGCAGGCCCTTGCCGGTGAGCACGCCTTCATAGAGGCGGGTAATGCGCTTGTACTGGCCGAACAGGTAGCCGATTTCGCGGCCGCCCACGCCGATATCGCCCGCCGGCACGTCCATATCCTTGCCGATATAGCGGTACAGCTCGGTCATAAAGCTCTGGCAGAAGCTCATCACTTCTTTGTCAGACTTGCCCTTGGGGTCAAAATCGGAACCGCCCTTGCCGCCGCCAATCGGCAACCCGGTCAGAGAGTTTTTGAACACCTGCTCAAAGCCGAGGAACTTGAGGATGCCCAGGTTCACCGTGGGGTGGAAGCGCAGGCCGCCCTTGTAGGGGCCGATGGCGTCGTTGAACTGCACGCGGTAGCCCTTGTTGACGCGGATATGGCCTTCGTCATCCATCCAGGGGACGCGGAAGAGGATCACGCGATCCGGTTCGACCATGCGCTCAAGGATGGCGTTGCGCTGATAAATGGGATCGTTGTCTACTACGGGCGCGAGAGACTCAAGCACCTCGCTGGCCGCCTGATGAAATTCCGGCTCGCCGGGATTTCTTTTGATCAAATGATTCAGAACTTCCTTTGCGTAGGACATGAGGCGATTCCTCCTTGGATTTGCAGGATATAACCATTATATACTGCAAATCACAAGAAGTACAGTGGTTTTTAACCGAATTTTTGATAAATTTCGGTTATTTTGAACGGTGTTTATGCAGTTACTTCTCTCCGGAGCGCTTTTTGACGGCTTTTCCGGCATGCAGGGCGTCCATGGCCAAAATGTATCCCTGATATCCAAATCCTGCAATTTGGCCAATGCAGACGGCTGCGGTTACAGAGCGGTGACGGAATTCCTCCCGGTTATGGATGTTGCTCAGATGCACCTCCACCGCTGGGATGGGCACGGATGCAAGCGCGTCGCGCAGGGCATAAGAGTAGTGCGTCAGGGCGCCGGGGTTGATGATGATGCCATCATAGTTTTCCCGCCAGGCGCGTTGGATCTCGTCAATGAGCGCGCCTTCGTGGTTGCTCTGAAAACAGGTCAGATGATGCCCGCGGCTCTGCGCGGCCTTTTCCACCTGGGCCATCATCTCCTCGTAACCCGTCCGTCCGTAAATATCCGGTTCGCGCATGCCGGTCATATTCAGGTTCGGCCCGTTCAAAAGCATGATTTTCATGGCTTTGCCTCCTCAGACGTATGACAGATTTTTCTTTTTCAGTATAGCAAAATGCACTCGAAAGCGCAACTGTTTGGATTTGCCAACTGCATCCTTGTATCGCAAAAGCGCATAATTCCCGTGCTGGCCTTGAATACTAACCATGGATTTGAAAAACCGAACCCGACAAAACATTCTGGAAGGAAGATTGCAATGAGAGCGACAGGCATTGTGCGCAGAATCGACGAACTGGGGCGCGTCGTGATCCCCAAGGAGATCCGCCGCACACTCCGCATAAGAGAAGGCGATCCCCTGGAAATTTTTACCGATCATGATGGTGAGGTTGTGCTTAAAAAGTATTCGCCCATCGGCGAGATCGCCAATATTGCCAAGGACTATACCGATTCCCTGTATCGCACGCTTGGACACATTACCTGCATCTGCGACCGGGACGCGGTGGTGTCTGCCACTGGCGGCGCCAAGCGTGAACTGATCGAAAAGCCGCTCAGCGCAGAGGTGGAAAACATACTGCAAAGCCGTCAGATATCGGTGCTCAATCTGTCTGCCGGCGCGCGAATGATCCCCATCACCAACGACGACCACGCCGAAGCCTATACCGCCCAACTCATTGCGCCGATCCTTGCCGATGGTGAGATTATCGGCGGGCTGATGCTTTTGAGCCGCGATTCCGGCACCAGCATGGGCGAGGTGGATCAAAAGGTCGCGGAAACCACGACCAGCATCATTGCCAGGCAGATGGAGCAATAGCGCGGGCACGTTGCAAGAAAGCGGCAAATATGGTATAATCCGGTCATGGTTTTTGCGGAGGAAATAAACATATGTCGCCAATTATCGTGATCGGATGCGGCTATCGCCGCGAACAACTTACGCTGGAGGCCGCTGAAGCGCTTAAAAGCGTGGATCGGGTAATCCTGCATACGCAGCGCTGCGGCCTCAAAGACTGGCTGGAGGAGCAGGGCGTCGGTTTTTCTTCGCTGGACGCCCTCTATGAAAGCGCGGAAGATTTCGATCAGCACGCGCTCCTGGCGGCGCAGGCTGTTCTGGAAGCCGCTCAAAACGGCAGCGTTGCCTATGCGGTATTCGACGTGCGCGATGTAAGCGTTGTCGAGCTGACGCGCATGGCGGGGGAAAATGTGCGCGTCATCGCCGGTCCGCCGGTGGAGGAGGGCCTTTGGGCCCTTGCTGTGGGCGCGACCGACTGTTGGGCGGCTTCGGAGTGGGAAACGTGCGCGCTGCACGCCGACCGCAACGCCTTGATCCGCGAACTGGACAGGCGGGAATTGGCCGCGGAGGTCAAGCTGCGGCTGATGGACTGCTACCCGGAGGAATCGGAAATCTATGTGCGCACCGGCGCGGGCGAAATTTTTAAAACCACGTTGGTGGAGCTGGATCGCCTGCCCGCCTACGACCACCGCCTCAGCGTCCTTGTGCCGGCGCAGCGGGAATTGACCAGGCTGGAACGCTACGGTTTTGACGAGCTTAACCGCGTCATACGCATCCTGCGCGCTCCGGGCGGATGCCCGTGGGATCGCAAACAGACGCACCAGACGCTGCGCACCAACCTCGTCGAGGAAGCCTACGAAGCCGTGGACGCCATCGACCGCGAGGACATGGACGCCCTTTACGACGAATTGGGAGATGTGCTTCTGCAAATCGTGCTGCACGCCGAGATCGCCCGCGAGCACGGCGATTTCACCATTCAGGACGTGACAACCGCCATCACCCACAAAATGATCTTCCGCCATCAGCATGTTTTCGGAAGTGCCAAGGCAGATACGGCAGACGAGGTGCTTGATCTTTGGCAGAAAGTCAAAAAGGCCGAGCGCCATCAGGAAACGCAGGCGGAAGTGCTGCGCGGCGTTACAAAGAGCCTGCCGGCCCTGATGCGCGCCGAGAAGGTGCAAAAGCGCGCCGCGGATGTGGGCTTTGACTGGGAGAGCGCCCAGGCGGCGTTTTACAAGATTGGCGAGGAAGCGGAAGAGCTGTCCCGCGCTGTGGAGAACGCCTCTGGCGTCGAGGAGGAGGCGGGCGATCTGCTCTTTGCCGTGGTAAACGTGCTCAGTCTGCTCAAGCTCGATCCCGAGATCGCCCTGAACCGCGCCACAGACAAATTTACCGCCCGGTTTGCCGAAATGGAGCGCCTGATTCTGGCAGATGGCAAAAAACTTGCCGGCATGACGCTTTCAGAGATGGACGCATATTGGGATCGCGTAAAATTGTCGGAAAATGGCTGAGGATAGCAGGAATTTGATGCCCAGGCGCGAATTTTTGAAAAGTTAGGCATCATGACAAGGAAAGCATTGGCTTACCCGATGCCTTGGCTTGGATTCAAGGAGTTTTTCCTGATCCCAGAATATTTGGAGGTGGCACCAATGAATAAGGTTACTCTCGTGGCGAAAATCGCGGAAAAGTCCGGACTTTCCAAGAAGCAGGCCGAGCTGGCGCTCGGCGCCTTCATCGACTCTGTTACCGAGGCGCTCAAAGAGGGCGACAAGGTGCAGATGATGGGCTTCGGCACTTTCGAGGTCAAGGAGCGCGCCGCCCGCACGGGACGCAACCCCTCGACTGGCGAAACCATCGAAATCCCCGCCAGCAAGACGCCCACGTTCAAGGCCGGCAAGGCCCTGCGCGACGAGTTCTAATTCGCTGGTCACGGAAGGGGACGATTGTTCCCCAAGGCGCGACGCGGGGCATTTGCCGCCGCCCTTCGCGCGCGGAAATCCATGCATGGGGCTGCTTTTATAAGGCAGCCCTGTTTTGTGCAGGAGGCATCAATGAGCAGAAAAGCGATGGAAGCAAAAAAGCCTGTGGAGCGCGTACAGGCCACTTCGATGCGGCTGGATAAATACCTGAAGGTATCGCGCATCATCAAACGCCGCAGCGTTGCCAACGACGCTTGCTCCACCGGCCATATCACCGTCAACGGCAAGGAGGCCAAACCGGGCACCGATGTGCGCGTTGGAGACGTGTTGGGCGTGCGCTTTGGCGAAAAGTATACCGAATACGAAGTGCTCTCCATCGGAGAGCATGCCTTGAAACAGGACGCGGCAGATATGTACCGCGTAAGAACATGAGCGTCTGGGCGGTAGTGGTCGCGGCGGGGCGTGGGGAACGCGCCGGGTTGGGGGAAAACAAGGTCTTTTATCCCTGCGGCGGCGTGAGCGTGCTTGGCCGTTGCCTGCGCGCGCTGGAGGAAAGCGCTCTGTTTGATGGCGCCGTGCTCGTGCTCGCTGAGCGCGATCTGGAGGCTTATGAGGCGCTGCGCGCCAGGGAAGGCCACGGTATGCTGGTCGCGCGGCGCGCCCTGGGTGGGGCAACGCGGCAGGAATCCGTCTTAAACGGCCTGCGCGCCCTGCCGGAAGATGCGGAAATTGTCGCCATCCACGATGCGGCCCGCCCCTTTGTGACAGAGGATATCCTGCGCCGCTCCATTGAGCTTGCCCGGCAGACGGGCAGCGGCGTGGCCTGCGCCAACGTCGTGGATACTATCAAGCAGGTTGGGGAGGATGGAAGCGTCATCACGCTGGACCGCTCCCGCCTGCGCGCCGCGCAGACCCCTCAGACATTCCGGTGCGCGGAGATCTTGCGCGCCTGTGAGGAAGCTGCCGCGCAGGGCTGGACGGCCACAGACGACGCCGACCTTTATGAACGCTACTATGGTCGCGTATCGCTCTTTACCGCCCCGGATAGCCCGGGCAACGTCAAACTGACCACAAGGGAGGACTTTATGCGCATGGAAAGCGGGGCATTCCGCGTTGGCACGGGCTTTGACGCGCACCGACTCAAGGAAGGCCGGCCGCTGGTGCTCTGCGGCGTGCAAGTACCGGCGCAGCGGGGACTGGACGGCCATTCCGATGCCGATGTAGCGGTTCACGCGCTTATGGATGCCATACTCGGCGCACTGGGCGAAGGCGATATCGGTCGTCATTTTCCCGACAGCGACGATACATACCGGGGCATATCCTCCATGCTGTTGCTCTCGCGCGTCATGCGCCTGGCAAGCGAGCGCGGCTTCCGAATTGTCAACGCGGATGTAACCATCGTCGCCCAACGGCCCAAACTCGCGCCCTATCTGGAGGGAATGCGCCTGAATATCGCCGAAGCGCTGGATGTGGCACCGGATTGCGCCAACGTCAAGGCCACCACAACCGAGCGCATGGGGTACGAAGGCAGGGAAGAGGGGATCTCCGCGCAGGCGGCGGTTCTGCTTGCGAAAGGAAGTGTGTAACGGATGATCGGGATCATCGGCGCGTTGGATATTGAGATTGAGCGCCTGGTTTCCCAAATGGAACACCCCACGCGCCGCGTGGTAAGCGGCGTGCCCTATGTGCATGGGAGCCTGTTGGGGCGGGAAGCTGTCGTCGCCCGCGCTGGAATCGGTAAGGTCAATGCCGCCGTGTGCGCGCAGACGATGGCGCTGTATTACGAGCCTGGGCTCATCATCAATAGCGGCGTTTCCGGGGCGCTTGCGCCTGCGTTGAACGTGGGCGACGTGGTGGTGGGGACGGATGTGGTACAACATGACGTCGATACATCTGCCCTGGGCGATCCGCCGGGATTTGTTTCCACGGTGAACCAGTTGGCCTTTCCCTTGGATCAGGCCGCCTCAAAGTCAATTCTTGCCGCCGCGCCTCCGCTGGGCATTCGCGCCGTGGCCGGGCGCATTGCCTCGGGCGACCAGTTCGTCGCTTCCTCCGCGCGCAAGGCGGAAATTGTACGCCTGTTTGCGGCCGCTACCTGCGAGATGGAGGCCGGGGCCATTGCCCAGGTCTGCCATCTGAATAATATTCCCTGCGCGGTAATCCGCTCGATTTCCGATGGCGGCAACGAAGAAGCAGCCATGTCATATGAGGAATTTTTGCCTCTGGCGGCAAAAAATTCCGCCAACCTGGTGCTGGCGTATATCCGATCGTTGGATAATTTATGAACGATCCGTAAAAACTGCAAAAAGCCTTGATTTTTTGACCATCCTTCGCTATAATTAGTCAGAGATGGTCAATTTATATTGCCCATCTTGGAAAGAGGTGGATCAGCATGGCTCAATTGAGCGACTCCATTGAGCAATTTATCAAAGAGCTGATGGACGAGGGGACGCAAATCGAGGTGCGCCGCAACGAACTGGCGCAGCATTTCGGCTGTGCGCCTTCGCAGATCAACTATGTGCTGGCGACGCGGTTTTCTGTGGATCACGGCTATATCATCGAATCGCGGCGCGGCGGCGGCGGGTATGTGCGCATTGTGCGCATGCGCGAACGCGGCGACGGCAATCTGCTCAACATGCTTTTAAAGCGCGTAGGCAACTCCATCGCCGAGGATAGCGCCTGCGCCATTATCGCGCACCTGCTCGACCGCAAACTGGTTACGGCCAACGAGGCCAAAATCATGCGCGCGGCCGTGGCGCGCAATGCTCTGGCGTTGCCGGTAAGCGCAAAGGATGTTTTGCGCGCGTCGGTTTTGAAGAATATGCTGGAGCAGGTATTTCGCAATCTGGAGGGAGGCGAGCGCAATGATGTGTGACGAATGTGGCATCCGGCCCGCGCAGTTTCATTTGACAACCATTTCCGGGGAGGAAAAAACAGAGCGGAATCTCTGCCCCGTGTGCATGGCAAAATATCAAAAGCAGATCCCGGGATTGGACTTTTCCAACCTGGCGGGGTTAATCAGCGGTTTTCTCGAATCCGCGGCGGCAACGCGGGATGGCGAGGAGCAAAGCGATGAATACGCGGAGCTTGCCTGCCCGGCCTGCGGCACGACCTACGCCGCTTTCCAAAAAAGCGGCATGCTCGGCTGCGCCGAGTGCTATCAGGCGTTCCGCAAGCCGCTGGAAGGCCTGCTGATGCGCGTGCACGGCAACACCCAGCATGCTGGCCGCATTCCCGGCGGCGTCAAAAGCGACGTATCCATCCGCATGAACATCGACCGGCTGCGGCAGGAACTTGTCAAGGCCATCGCCGCCGAGGAATATGAAGAAGCCGCGCGTCTGCGCGACCAGATTCGCTCCCTCAAGCAACAGCTTGACCCGGCGGAGAAAGCAGAGGCGGCAAATAACGCCGCCGGAGAGGGGGAAAAGGACAATGGCTGATTATGTGCAGGCGCCTGAACAGGACGTCGTCATTTCCAGCCGCGTGCGGCTGGCGCGTAACTACCAGGATTTGCCGTTTTCCCCGAAGCTGACGCGCGAAGCGGCGGAAGAAGTTGTCTCCCGCGCGCACGAAGCGATGAAGCAAAGCCCGGAAGGCGAAGCGTTTACGCTTCTGCGCGTAAACGACCTCGGCGACGACGAGCGCCGCCGCCTGGTGGAGCATCATCTCATCAGCTACGACCTGCTCAAATACCCGCAACGCTCAGCGGCATTGATCTCCTCCGGGGAAACCGTATCGGTTATGCTCAACGAGGAAGACCATCTGCGCATTCAGGGCTTGTTGCCGGGCATGCAGCTTGAGCGTTCCGCCCAGTTGGCCTTTACCGCCGACGACGCGCTGGGGGCGCAGAGCGTCTATGCTTTCGACCCTCAGTGGGGCTATCTGACGAGCTGTCCCACCAATGTGGGCACGGGCATGCGCGCTTCGGCAATGCTGCACTTGCCCGCCATTTCCGAAAACGGACAGATCGGCGTGATTATGCAGGCTGTGGCCAAGCTGGGCCTGACCGTGCGCGGCCTGTATGGCGAGGGCAGCGAGGCACAGGGCAACCTCTATCAGCTTTCCAACCAGGTGACGCTGGGACGGAGCGAGGACGACGTCATCCGCTCCCTGCAGGCGGCCACGGAGCAGATCGTCGGCCACGAGCGCGCTATGCGCGAACGCTCGGAAAAAGAGGATATGTACGCCTTGCAGGACAGGCTGTTGCGCTCCTGGGGAGAAACCGTCAACGCACGGCTGATGTCCGCCAAGGAATGGATGCGGCGCTATTCAGATATTCGGTATGCCGCCAGCATGGGCTATTTACACGCGCCATTGCGGGCGCTGGACTGCCTGATGATGGATCTTCAGCCCGGTTCGCTGGCCGTGAAGGCTGGCAAGCTCATCGGCGAGCGCGAAGGCGAGATCCTGCGGGCGCGTCTTTTGCGCGAGCAGCTTTTGCAGCTCGTCGCCAACTAAATGTTTATGGAGGAAACGCATGGCTTACTTTGCGAAATTTACAGAGCGCGGCCAGCGCGCGCTTCTAACGGCGCAGCGTGAGGCGGCGCAGCTGGGCAGAACTTACGTCGGCACGGAGCATCTGCTCCTGGGCGTGCTCAGCGATCCGGGCGCGGCTTCCGTCGTCCTCAAGGGGATAACGGTGGATGCCGTCCGCCAGGAGATAATCCAGATTCTGGGGCGCGGCGACGACAATTCGCCGGTGCGAACCATGGTCTATACGCCGCGCACCAAAAAAGTGCTTGAACAGAGCGTGCGCGAGGCGCGCGACCTCAAGCAGAACTACGTGGGCACAGAACACATCCTGCTGGCCCTGATGCGCGAACGCGAGGGAGTGGCGGCGCATGTGATGATTAAGATGGGCATGGATTTGAACAAGGCCCGTGAAGAACTCCTGCGCGCCCTGAACGGCGGCGAGGAAGGGGCTTCCAGCGCTTCCGCGCCGGAACAGGAGACGCCCTCTCTCGACCAGTTTTCCCGCGATTTGACCAAGGCGGCGCAGGCGGGCGAGCTGGACCCGGTGATTGGCCGGGCCAGGGAGATCGAGCGCATCGTGCAGATTCTCTCCCGGCGCACCAAGAATAACCCCGTGCTCATCGGCGAACCGGGCGTGGGCAAGTCCGCCATCGTGGAAGGGCTGGCGCAGCTCATCGTCGAGGGCAGCATTCCCGAAATCCTGCGAGGCAAGCGCGTGGTGTCGCTCGATTTGGCTGGCATGCTGGCGGGCGCGAAATACCGCGGCGAATTTGAGGAGCGCCTGAAAAACGCCATGGCGGAAATCCGCAAGGCGGGCAACGTCATCCTCTTTATCGACGAATTGCACACCATCGTCGGCGCGGGCGCTTCCGAAGGCGCCATCGACGCGGCCAACATCTTAAAGCCCATGCTAGCGCGCGGCGAGATGCAGTGCATCGGCGCGACCACGCTGAAGGAATACCATAAGTATATCGAAAAGGATTCCGCCCTGGAGCGCCGCTTCCAGCCGGTCAACGTCGGCGAACCGACGCGCGAGGAGTCTGTGGAGATTTTGCGCGGATTGCGCGACCGCTATGAGGCGCATCACCGCGTGCACATCACCGACGAGGCCATCATCGCGGCGGTCAATCTCTCCGACCGCTATATCTCGGACCGCTTCCTGCCCGACAAGGCCATCGACCTGATTGACGAGGCCGCCTCGCGCGTGCGCATTAAGGCGTTCACCGCGCCGCCGGATATGAAGGAGCAGGAGGCCCGCCTCGAGGTGCTCAACAAGGAAACCGAAGAGGCCGTGGCCCATGAGGACTTTGAAAAGGCCGCCAACCTGCGCGACCAGAAAAAGCAGCTGCAAAATGAAATGGTTGAGCGCCGCAAGGAGTGGGAGCAGAAGCGCACCTCCAAGGTGGAGACGGTGGGCGAGGAGGAAGTGGCCGAAATCGTCTCCTCGTGGACGGGTATCCCCGTCAAGCGCATGACCGAGAGCGAGGCCGAACGGCTTATGCACCTGGAGGAAATCCTCCACCGCCGCGTCATCGGTCAGGATGAGGCCGTCAAGGCCGTTTCCAAGGCCGTGCGCCGCGCGCGCGCCGGTTTGAAAGACCCCAACCGCCCCATCGGCTCGTTCATCTTCCTCGGCCCCACGGGCGTGGGCAAGACCGAGCTTTGCAAGGCGCTGGGCGAAGCGCTGTTTGGCGACGAGGACAGTCTGATCCGCATCGACATGTCCGAGTATATGGAAAAGCACTCCGTATCGCGCATGATCGGCTCGCCGCCGGGTTACGTCGGCCACGAGGAAGGCGGCCAGCTCACCGAAAAGGTGCGTCGCAAGCCCTATGCCGTCATCCTCTTTGACGAAGTGGAAAAGGCGCATCCTGACGTGTTCAACGTGCTTTTGCAGATTCTGGAGGATGGCCGGCTCACCGACGGCCAGGGCCGCGTGGTGGACTTTAAGAACACCGTTGTGGTCATGACCAGCAACGCCGGCGCACATACCCTCAAAAAGCAGCGCTCGCTCGGCTTTGGCAGCAGTGCCAACGATGAAAAGGGCTATGAAACCATGCGCGAAAACATCATGGACGAGGTCAAGCGCATCTTCCGGCCTGAATTTTTG
>DSTMC04003__coassemble_1991_pt1 | contig 12447 bp, 12 predicted proteins | sample DSTMC04003__metabat2_low_PE_048 | metagenome-assembled genome bin DSTMC04003
TCGGCGAATACCGCGTGGACAAGGAAGGCACGCTGACCGGCCCGGCGAACGAGGCGCTGGTGACGGCGCTGCAGGCGAAGGGATTTATAGCTGAATAATTCCGTAAATAATGCAGAAAAATCCGGCCCACAGCCGGGTTTTCTTGCTCAAAGGTGTGCAACATTCCACGCAACGAATATCCAATTATATAATAAGAAGCGATATTTAGGGGTGTGCAGGCAATCAGTGTGATTATGCTAAACACTGTCGCTTTATACACGAATTGTCTGAAACCTTTGGTTTTCAGACAATTTTTTATATGTGTTATGCAGTATTTCTCCGGAAGCCACTTGAAATTACACAAGAACTTTCCCGTCATAATTCCACGATATTCTTCAATTTGGGAAATGAGCCTATGGAATGGTCATGAGCGTTTATATCCGCTACACCCGCCAAAAGAAAAGGGGCTTTGTACAAACTGCCGGAAGATGACTGTAAAAGTGTTGATGTATTTTACCTCCTTCCGGTTCAACTGAAGTAAGCTGCATTGGCTTTTTCAATGGCCAAAGGATGAGTAGTACAGGGATATGTAGACAGCGAGCACGAATCTTTTGACAAAGTAAATCCTATATGCCTTTCGGATGTTGTAAAATCTCACAGGCATCCTCATTTTTCAAGTCTATTGGCGGGCGTTGGAATATGTTTTTGGGGTATGGACTTTTTTGAATGGGAAAAGCTACGGGAAAAGGAGTGGTTTTCATGCAGGCGACCAAATCCCCCACTTTCCCTCAACAGCATCAAGCGCAGCAACCGGGAACAGAAGCGCAGATGAATCCGCGCCCTCAATACGACAATGCCAACTACCGCCCGGCTGGAAAGATGGCGGGCATGCGCGCTTTGATTACTGGCGGCGATAGCGGCATCGGCCGCTCCGTTGCATTGTACTATGCCAAGGAAGGCGCGGATATCGCCCTTCTCTATCTCAATGAACATCAGGATGCGCATCAAATCCAACAGGATATCGAGGCTCTGGGGCGCAAATGTCACTGCTTCCCCGTGGATCTCAAGGACGAGGAGCAGGCCATGGCAACCGTTGAAAAAGCGATTCAAAAGCTAGGCGGTCTAAATGTTCTGGTCAATAATGCGGGCGTGCAGTATCCGCAAAACAGCATTTTGGATATAACGAGAGAGCAGCTTCTGCACACCTTCGAGAGCAATATTTTTTCCTGCTTTTTTGTAACCAAGGCCGCGTTGCCGCATCTTTCAAAAGGCGCGTCGATCATCAATACGGCCTCGATTACGGCCTTTGAAGGCCACCAGACGCTGATTGACTATTCCGCCACGAAAGGCGCGATGGTTTCCTTTACACGCTCCATGGCTCTTTCCCTCATGGAACAGGGCATCCGCGTCAATGCTGTCGCGCCCGGGCCTGTATGGACGCCGCTGATCGTTTCCAGTTTTTCTCCCGAAGAAGTTGGCACATTTGGCTCCACGGCGCCAATGCGGCATGCCGCTCAACCCTGTGAGTTGGCGCCTGTCTATGTCTATCTGGCCTGCGAAGATTCTTCCAATGTCAGCGGGCAGATTTTCCACGTCAATTCCGGTACGGTTATCAATTAAACCGTGGAGCTGGACTGAATCCCCTATGCCTATACAGCCTCCGCAAGCAGGGGTGTGTGCCGCTTTCAATCAATAGCAAGCAGCTTGCGCATGCTCCAATCAGACGCAGCGTCGCAATCGGGGAGGCTGGAAATCAAGCTTTCCAAGTGATATAAACACCAGCACATTGCCACGCGGTATGACGATAAAAATGTTCGGAACAATGCCAGCGCGGCAATCCCTTCCCCTATTTTCCAAGCGGCAGCGGGCCGGAATTCCCGCCCGCTGCATAGGCTCAGTTGCCCGCGTACAGAAGCCCCAACAGCCAGCCGATCATGCGAATGGGCAGTATACGCGAAAGCAGCACGAAAAATTTGTAGGTCAGGCCGATGGCGTAATAAGGCTTTACACGCTTCTTGAGCGCCACATGCGCGAGAAAGCGCCCGGCAACTTCCGGAGCCATGCCGTTTTCCTCGTCCTTTTCCATCTTGGCCACAGAACGGGCGATGCGGCCCGCGTATACATCATCCCCGGCGGGGCACTTTTTGCGCGCGGCGGTAAAGCCCGTATGGATATCGCCAGGCATAACCGCGCAAACGCTCACGCCCATTTGCTTGACTTCATTAAACAGCGCCAAGGTGTAGGCGTTGACCGCAGCCTTGGAAACGGAATACCATGCCTGGAATGGGATGGACAGCGGCGCGGCCACGGAGCTTACATTGACAATGCGTCCCCCACCTTGCGCGCGCATCAATGGCAACGCCGCTTTGGTGGCGTTGACCATGCCGAACAGGTTTACGTCCAGCAGGCGTTTGGCATCCGCGTTTTCGGTGAATTCCGCCGCGCCGGAGATACCAAATCCGGCATTGTTGACCAATATGTCCAGCCGTCCCTCGCGCCGGTGCACTTCGTGAATGGCGGCGGCGACGCTTTCTTCATTCGATACGTCTGCCGCGATGTGGAAAAGCCCCGGCAGTTCCGCTGCGTGGCGGCTCAGGACATAGACCTTCACCCCCGCGTCCTTCAGGGCATTGGCGGTCGCCAAGCCAATGCCGCTGGTGCCGCCCGTGACGACGGCGACGCGGCTCATGCTTCCCCCTCCGCCAGTTCTGTGGCGAAGATCTCGATGGCCTCGTCCAGCAATGCCTCGGTCAGCGTGGCCATGTAGCTGGTGCGCAAAAGGCACTTGTCCGACGCCGTGGCCGGAGGCAGCACGGGATTGACGTACACGCCCGCATCGTAAAGACGGCGCGCCTTGTACAACGTATTTTCCATGGTATAGGTATAAATGGGGATAATGGGCGTGGTGGATTCGATGATCGGCACGCCGCGCGCCTTCAAACCCTGCCGCATATAGGCGGATAGGTCGGAAAGCCGCTTGACGATCTCTGGATGGTTGCGTATGTGGCGCAGCGCCGCCAGCGCCGTGGCCGCGTTTGCCGGCGGGATGGAAGCGGAAAAGATAAACGGCCGGGAATTGTGGCGGATATAGTCGATGACCGTTTCATTGGCGACCGCGTAGCCGCCCAGGCTGGCGAGGGACTTGGAAAAGGTGCCCATAATGACATCCACCTCGTTCTCAAGGCCGAAATAGCTGGCCGTGCCGCGCCCGCCTTCGCCGATAACGCCCAGGCCATGCGCGTCATCCACCATCACGCGCGCGCCATATTTGCGCGCCAGCGCCACGATTTCCGGCAACTTGGCGATATCGCCGCCCATGCTGAACACGCCGTCGGTGACAATCAGGCATCCGGCGCTTTCGGGCACTTTTTGAAGTTGGATTTCCAGTTCCTCCATATTGCTGTGGGCATAAGTGAGCATGCGGCCATAGGAGAGCCTGCAACCGTCGTAGATACTGGCGTGGTTCTCCTTGTCGCAGATCACATAGTCGCCATGGCCGACCAGGGCCGCGATGATGCCCAGATTGGATTGAAACCCCGTAGAAAAAGTACAGCAGGCTTCCTTGTGGAGAAAGTCCGCCAATTCCGTCTCCAGCTCGATATGCAGTTTCAGCGTGCCGTTGAGAAAGCGCGAACCGGAACAGCCGGTTCCATACTGTTTCAAGGCTTCCAACCCTGCCTCCAGCACCTCCGGGCAGGTGGTCAGCCCCAAATAGTTGTTGGAACCAAGCATGATGCGCCGCTTGCCTTCCATGATCACTTCAGCATCCTGCCGCGTTTCCAGCGCATGAAAATATGGATATACCCCCTTGGCGCGCAATTCGTTGGCCAGGGAATACTTGGAGCACTTGGTAAAGAGATCCATGTCTTACCCCCCTTTGGTCGCTTATGGTTGGAACGATTATAGCACATTTTTGGCAAAAATGGAACCGTTATGGCAGCGCGCGGCGTCAAGCGGGCATTTTTAATCTTCCGCGCATGCGTTCGTTGCTTTTCCGGAAGCCGTATGGTAAAATCGTTTGTATGGATGCGGCGTGTCAAATCATTTCTTTCTGCCCAACCAGACGCTTGCGGGGAGGGTGACGCTCGTGTTGGATTTTTCCGGTATCCGCGCTCTGTTGGACTGGGTTCACGAAAAGGGCGCGGAATCTCTGGAGATCGCCGCATTGTTTGAGCGGGTGCGTGTGCTCTGCCAGAACCTTGATTTTGTGAAAATGCACAAGAGCGTCGAAAAAGAAATAGACCCTGTGCGGAAGCGATACAGCCAGGGGCTTAACATGGGCTATCTCGGCTACTACGAACCTTCCGAGCTCAGGGTGCAAATGGCCGCCAATATGCGCAGAGGCAGGTTGCTTCGGAAGCCGGGAAACAATACGGACTATACCTATGCGTATGACAAAAGCGGAAATCTGCTGCAAATTTACGGGCCGGGAACACCTTTTGAAACCCTTTGCTATTCTGAAAATGACACGAAGGCATTTGTAACATTCGACGCCTGCTACACAATATGGGATAACCCGGGAATCCTGTGCACGACGTTTGCAAAGTATGATCCCGCCGGCGATCCCGAAACAATCCTCGTGGCGTCCTGGATGTCCAGGTACGACAAAAAGAACAGGAATCCGGAAGTTGTGCAGGTGGACATGGATATCTATCAACCGCCGGAAAACAACGTGCAGAAATGTTGTCTGGCGACATTGTTCAGACACGGAGCGGATTTGGAGAGCTGTTTGAAAAACAAAAGCGCAAGAATTATCGACCGCGTGACGGTTTTTTATGGAGAGCGCGGAAAAATTGTGAATTGGGATTGGAAACGAGAGCCGATTGTTTGGGAAGACATTCATGGTTAAGGCTGTGCCTCGTAAACATGACATAAAACATCCGGCAGGAGAACCAGCCCCTGCCGGACAATCATAACAGTTTATTCCTTTGGCAGTTCCTTTTTGTGTTCATCCGCGGCCAGCAGGTGCACGATGCCGGAAACCTCGTCCACGGGAAGGGAGAAGGTCAGGCCGCGGCCCTGCACATTGAGCTCCGCGCCCTCGGCGATGGCGGCCATGATTTTGTGCCGCTCCTCCGTGCGGGTGAGAATGAGCACAATCTCCTTTTCCGGATGGATGGCGACGCCGAAAAATTGTACGGCCTCGTGTACGCCCGTGCCGCGGCCGTGGAGGATCGTTCCTCCGCTGGCGCCGGCGGCGCGTGCCGCGTCCATGACCAGGTCGGAAAATCCGCGGTTGACGATGGCGACAATCAAATCAAAGCCCTTATCCATGGGCGTTCCCTCCTTTGGCGAGCAGGTCGTAGGTATCGCGTCCGGCGATGCTGCTGAACGGGACGGTGACGGCGAAATAGCGCGCCTCCCCCATCGCCGCTTGCAGGGCGGCGAGGGCGTCTTTTGTCTTTCCCTCCGCGCAGGGGGCGAGCAAAACGTCCCGGCGCGTATCCGTAAGGCCCAGGTATTCCATCCAAGCGGCCTTGGCCGTGCCTTGGCCGGAAAGGTGGAAACAGGCGGCGCAGCCCGCGCCCTCGAGCGCATGGCACATGCGCTCTCCCAGGCCATGACCCGCGATGGCTACAATCAATTTCAATTTTTCCATAGGCACCTCTAATCGAAGTCGATGATCTCCGTCTCCGGACGGACGGCGGCGGCCTTTTCGAGCTTGCGCGTTTTGAAGGCATACACAAGCGCCAGCGACTGAATGGCAATCAGCGGCGTCATCGCCACCATCGCCACCAATCCAAAGGCGTCAGCCATGGGGTTGCCGCCCAGCGCGTCCACCGCGCCGAGGGCGAAGGGCAGCAGGAAGGTGGCCGTCATCGGCCCCGAGGCTACGCCGCCCGAGTCAAAGGCGATGGCCGTAAACACCGGCGGCACAAAGAATGACATGCCCAGCGCCAGCGCGTAGCCCGGCAGCACGAACCACCAGATGGAAAGGCTGGTAAGGATGCGAATCATCGCCAGGCCCAGCGAGGCGGCGATGCCCAGCGAAAGCGTGGTCATCATGGCGCGCTTGCTGATTACGCCGTCGGTAATCTCCGAAACCTGCGCGTTGAGCACATGCACCGCCGGTTCCGCGCGCACGATAAAGAAGCCCATCAGCATCGCCAGCGGAATCAGCACCCAGTTTGCGCCCAGGGATGCGAGCTGCCCGCCCAGCGCGTAGCCCACCGGCAAAAAGCCCGTGTTCACCGCCGCCAGGAACAAAAACAGCCCCACCAGCGTATAGACGATGCCCGCCACCATGCGTAGCAGCCTGCGCGCGGGCAGCTTGAGCCAGAAGATTTGGAAAATAGCGAATACGGCCAGAATGGGCGCCAGGGCGAGGACGACTTCTTCCAGATAATGTGGAAAGGCGCCAAACAGCGCTGGCAAGACCTCCGCCCACGTTTCCGTCAGCGCGGGCGTTTCCGCCGCGTACTGGCTGGAGCCGGGGTCAAAGAACATGCCCAGCACCAGCACGGCCATGATTGGGCCGATGGAGCACAGGGACACCATGCCGAAGCTGTCCTCCTCGGCGGTCTGCCCGCCGCGCACAGCCGCCACACCCACGCCCAACGCCAGGATAAAGGGCACGGTGATGGGGCCGGTAGTGACGCCGCCGGAATCAAAGGCTACCGGCAAAAAATCATTGTCCGCAAAAATGGCAAGGATAAAAACAATGGCATAGAAAAGCAAGAGCAGCAGGTTTAGACGCTTGCGGAATACGATGCGCAAAAGGCCGACCACCAGGAATATGCCCACGCCCGCCGCCACGGAAAGGATGAGGGCGGTAGTGGGAAAAGCAGGTACCTGCGTAGCCAGGACAGTCAAATCCGGTTCAGCGATGGTGATGACCGCGCCCATCAAAAAACCGGCGCCAATGAGGAAGGGCAAACTGCGCTTTTGCGTCATGCGCGCGCCAACCATTTCGCCCATGGGCGTCATGGAAATTTCCGAGCCGAGCGTAAAAAGCGCCATGCCGAAGATGAGCACCACCGCGCTTAGAACAAACAGCAGCAAAGTCGGGCCGTTCAGGGGGGTAATGGTAAAGGCAAGCGCGAGCACGATCAGCGCAATGGGCGCTACGGATAACACTGCCTCCTTGAGTTTGGTCCCGATGGCGCTCAGCAATGGCAACACCTCTCATTTGCAATTTTTTATATGTTATTATAACATTCCCGCGTGGGCATGGTCAACCGCACGCGGGAAATATATGCGTTCGAAACAGTTTAAGAGAGCTTAAACTCCGACCAGATGTCCTGATAGACGCTTTCGTACTCGCCCAAATCCTCGGCAAACTGCTTGGTGGCAAACAGGTCCTCGGGAATATTGAGGGCGGCGTAATCCAGGCTGCCCTCGGGCAGCAGCTCGGCCGCGGCAGCATTGACATTCATGTACATCGTCCAGGGCTGGATGGTGGCGGCGACTTCGGGCCGCATCAGGTAGTTCAAAAAGGCGTTGGCGCCCTCGGGGTTCTCGGCGCTGGCCGGGATGACCATGGCGTCGATGCCAAAGCCGATGCCCTCAGAGGGGAACACATATTCAAACGCGCCGGGCATGGCCTGCTCGCAAACCACCGCCTGCGAAGTAAACAGGAACGCAGCCTTGGCCTCGCCGGAAAGCAGGTACTGGTAGGCCAGGTTGGAATCCAGCGCCAGCACGTTGGGCTTGATCTGCTGAAGGGCCTCGGCGGCCTCGGCAAGCTCGGCTTCGTCGGTGGTGTTGAAATCGTGGCCCAGCATCATATTGACGTAGCCAATCATCACGCGGGCACTGTCCAGCAGGCACACGGAATCCACAAACTGCTCGTCAAACAAATCGGCAAAGGAAGTGATTTCGCCCTCAACCAGTTCGGGGTTGTAGACCAGCACCGGCGAGCCGGGAGCATAGGGAATGCTGTACTGGCCATCGGGATCGTAATACTGGTTGAGATAGGCCGGGTCGAGGTTTTCGTAATTGGTCAGGGCCTCCATGTCCAGCGGCTGCAGCAGACCGGCCTTGCGCAGTATATTGAGCGCGTAGTCGCTGGCCAGCACGATATCGTAGGCCGCGCCATTTTCCATCACCACCAGCATGTCCTCGTTGGAGGCAAAGGGCGAGAAGTTGACCTCGATGCCAGTTTCCTCGGTAAAGGCGCTGATGGTTTCGGGGTTAAAGTAGCCATCCCAGGTGTAGATGTTGATGCTATCAGCCAACGCACAAGGCGCGGCGGCAAGCAGCAAGGCCAAAAGGAGTACGAGCAGTTTCTTCATGGGAATATCCTCCTATAAAAGAATCTATGTGGTCTGCACGGCCCGGCGGCGGCGCAAAAGCCGGAAGAGCGCCATCAGCAGGAACACCGTGCCCAACATCAGCGTGGAAAGCGCATTGACCTGCAAGCTCACGCCCATGCGCACAGACGAATAAATCTTTACCGGCAGCGTTGTCGTGCCCGGACCAGTGACAAAAAAGCTGATTACAAAGTCATCCATGCTCATGGCAAAGGCCAGCAGCGTGCCAGAGAGCACGCCGGGGAAGATCAGCGGCAGCGTCACTGAACAGAATGCCCGCATTGGGGATGCGCCCAAGTCGCGCGCGGCATTGGGAAGATCCGGGTCCATACCCGCCAGGCGGCCCTTGACGACGATGTAGATGTAGGGCACGCAGAATGTCACATGCGCCAAGACCAGCGTCAACATGCCAAACGGCAGCCCCACCGCCGTAAAGATGGCCAAAAAGCCCATGGCCATGATGATCTCCGGAGTCATGGCAGGCAAAAGCGCCAACCCTTCCAGCGCGCCCGCAAAGCGGAACTTGCGCCGCGCCATGCCCACCGCGCCCAGCGTGCCCAGCACCGCCGAAATCAGGCAACTGTACAGCGCCAGTTGCAAGCTTTGCCACAGGGCGTCCAACAAGCCGTTTGTGTCCGCCAGCAGCGCCTTATAGTGCTGGAGGGAAAAGCCGGTAAACTGAAAGGTAAAGCGGCTCGTATTGGCATTGAAAGAGTATAGCACCGTAACGATGATGGGCAGATACATCAGGATCAACACCATCCCCAAGTAAAGGAAGGAGCGCCAACCATTCTTTTTCACGCACCCACCCCCTTACAACGCCGCAATGTTCTCGGCCTTACCGCCGGCGCGGCGGTAAATCCAGAGGAACAGGCTGGTCAAAAGCATCATCACCACGGACAGCGCCGCCGCGAAGGGCCAGTCGCGGCTTTTCAGAAGCTGGTCGTTGATGAGGTTACCAAGGAATACATCGTTGGAGCCGCCCAGCAGGTCGCTCATGAAAAACAGGCCGATGGAAGGCACGAACGTAAGCACGCACCCGGCCAACATGCCCGGCGCGGTCAGGGGCAGAGTGACGGTCACAAAGGCGCGCAGGGGCGAGGAACCCATATCGCGGCTGGCCTCTACCAGCGTCCAGTCCATCTTTTCCACCGAGGAATAGGTGGGCAGGATCATAAACGGCAACAAAGCGTAGACCATGCCCAGCACCACCGCGCCAAAGGTGTTGAGCAGCTTGAGCGGCTGGTCAATTACCCCCAATGTCAGCAAAAAGGTATTGACCGGCCCGTCGCCCATCAAAAGGATGCGCCAGCCATACACGCGCACCAGCGCGTTTGTCCAAAAAGGCACAATCACCAGCAGCATCAAAACTGCGCGCCGTTTTGGGGATGCTTTGGCCATCAGGTATCCGAAGGGATAGCCCACCAGCAGGCAGATTATCGTGGTAATCGCCGCCAGTTTCAGGCTGTTTCCCAGTACTTTCAGATAACTGGGATTGAGGATTTTCAGATAATTGTCCAGCGTGAACTGTGCCGTCACGCCCATCCCGTTTTCGGCGCGCGTGGAAAAACTCAAATAGAGGATATACCCCAGCGTCGCCAACACAAACAGTATCGTCCAAATCGCCATCGGCGCGACCAGCCAGAAGGCGCCATCCCGCTTTTTCCGCATTTGCTTTTTCATCGCACCAGCGCCGCCTCGTTTGGATTCCAGGATACATATACCCGCTCGCCTTCCTCCAACCGTTCTTCGCCCGAGGACTGCTGGATGGCGAGAATTTCCTGCCCGCCCTGCAGGGCTACAGTTTCACGGATGGAACCGCCCGCATAGTGACGAGACTTCAAAACGCCCGGCAGGGAACACGGCCCCGCAGGAGCGCGGGAAAGGCGCACGCGCTCGAGGCGCAGGCATACTTCCACCTCGTCGCCCGCGCGCAGCTCCGGGCCGCCCGCGCGCCCCGGGAAGCGCGTGTCCGCATAGGTGAGCACGGGCACGCCGCCCGCGACGTCCACCACGGCGCAGCGCAGGAAGTTCGATTGCCCGATGAATTCGGCGGCAAAACGCGTCGTGGGGCGCTCATAGATATCCTCCGGCGCGCCGATTTGTTCGATAAGCCCATCGCGCATAATGGCGATGCGGTCGGACAAGTTGAGCGCCTCCTCCTGATCGTGCGTGACGTAGAGAAAGGCGATGCCCAAACGCTTTTGGATGTCCTTCAATTCGCGTTGCATCTGCTGACGCAGCTTGAGATCAAGCGCGCCCAGCGGTTCATCAAGCAGCAGCAGCTTTGGGCCAAGCACCAGCGCGCGGGCAATGGCAATGCGCTGCCGCTGACCGCCGGAGAGCTGGGAGGGCATGCGCTTTTCAAACCCCTCCAGGGCCACCAGGCGCAGCATTTCCTCCACGCGGCGGGCGCGTTCCTCTTTTTTCACGCCGCGCACGCGCAGCCCGTAGGCGATATTTTTGCCAACGTTCATGTGCGGGAACAGCGCGTAGCTTTGAAAGACGGTATTCACATCGCGCTTTTCAGGCGGCAGATGGGTGATGTCTGCGCCATCGAGCAGCACGCTGCCCTCGTCCGGCTCGGTAAGCCCTGCCACGATGCGCAGCGTTGTGGTCTTGCCACAGCCGGACGGCCCCAGCAGCGTTATGAATTCACCTGTCTCGATGGTCAACGAAACGCCGCGCAGCACATCCGCATGGTCGAATTGTTTTTTGAGGTTGCGAATCTCCAGCATGTCCCGCGTCCTTCTTTTTTCTTCGGTTTCTATTTTATATACCCCGAATTCGATATTATGAATAATATACAGGATTTTTGCCTGAAGCGCAAGGTAAGTTCGGTAAAGTCCGCGTAGGAAAGCGTCTTGAACGCATTGGGCGTACAGCAAGGACCATCCGCGTCAAGCGGACGGCCCCGCCAATCAGGTAGCTCGGTTCAGTTTAAGGAAATAGATGGTCACTGTGCCGTCCCGCGCGTTCTCAGGGCCATTGTATGTCAGACTGAACACGGTGTCCGACGGCGCATAGAGGATAAAATGCGCTGAACCGCAGGCGGAACTGCCGTCCGCGCTGGTGGCAAAATAGACGCCTGTTTCCAAGTGTGCGGCGCCATTGTAAAAAGGCGTTACCTGAATATATCCCGGGTCTGGGAGAATGGCGGAAACGCTGTAAGATACCAAGTAGTACCCCGCCGTCAAATTGACCCGCGTAATATCGGATTCCGTTATATTGCCGGTTGGGTCAACGACAGAAGGAAGCAGCGTGAGCCGTTCTCCATCGGTAAACAAGTCGGAATTATCAATGAAGGAAGCAAAAATATTGTTGGAGGCCGCTCCTGTCGGACCGGTAGGGCCGCTATCTCCCGCTGGGCCTGTTGGCCCGGTTGCTCCCGTAGGTCCAGTCGCTCCGGTTGGCCCGGTCACTCCAGCCAGCCCAGCTGCTCCAGTTGGCCCGGTCGCTCCGGTTGGCCCCGTCGCTCCAGCCAGCCCAGCCGCTCCAGTTGGCCCGGTCGTTCCGGTTGGCCCGGTCGCTCCAGTTGGCCCCGTCGCTCCAGTTGAACCCGTTGGCCCGGCCGCTCCCGTTACTCCGGTGGGTCCAGTGGCACCGGTCGGCCCGATTGGACCTGTTGAACCTGTTGCCCCCATTGGCCCAGTCATGCCCGCAAGCCCCGTCGCGCCTGTAGGGCCAGTGGGGCCAATCGGCCCCTCCTCTCCAGCGGGTCCTCTGGGGCCGCCAGCCGGGCCCGTCGGCCCGGTTGCTCCGGTCGGCCCGGTCGCTCCAGTCGGCCCGGTCGCTCCGGTTGACCCGGTCGCTCCAGTCGGCCCGATTTGTCCCATAGGGCCGGTCGGACCGACAGGGCCAACATGTGGGCAATATGGCGGACAGCAGCGCCCGAACGGATCGCAAGGGTTGCTGCCACAGCTGGCACGACACCCAGGGAAACAGCGATTATACAAGGCCATTGGGTAATCCGCTCCTTTTGCCATGAAGGATCTATATGCCATTCTATTCCCTCTCGCCCACGCGGGTTCCCAACAGAGCAGCGCTATCATCGCTTCATTTTTGCAAAATGGCCCTCCAACATCCTAATGCCGTTGATTTATCTCAATTTCAATTTCTCTTTCCTACTGAATCGCCAGCTATTTATTCTTTGTGCGTGTATTGATGGATCACGCATTTATCTTTTCCCTCATTCCTATTTTATTTCCTCAGCTTT
>DSTMC04003__coassemble_1996_pt1 | contig 12421 bp, 14 predicted proteins | sample DSTMC04003__metabat2_low_PE_048 | metagenome-assembled genome bin DSTMC04003
ACGCACATCAGGAGCGTGTGAAAAAGGCCTATCCCGCCTATTTCGATACCTACACGGAAATGGATAAGCTGCGCGCCTGGCTGGATGGCTTTGAAAACCTTTACTGTGTGGGGCGTAACGGCCAGCATCGCTATAACAACATGGACCATTCCATGGTCACCGCGTTTGAGGCCGTGCGCAATATACGCGATGGTATCCGGGAAAAAGACAACATCTGGAATGTCAACACCGAGCAGAGCTATCACGAATCACAGTAGATGAACGCATGCGAGCGTTTTCGAAGCTGCTGCGCTGCATGGATATCAAGGGTCTGTTTCGCACGCCGGGCACAGATTCCCTGGTGCAATTCTTCCGCTACGCCTTTGTAGGCGATTTCGCGGCGCTGGTGAATTTGAGGCATGCCCTGACTGGTGAAACGATCGCCGCGGTATTCAGATTCTTCGCCGGGCTGGCGGTCAATTATCTGCTTCCCAAGCCGCTGATATTCCAGGCGGAAAAGGCCCGCATTGGCGCGGGCAGGGAATTTATGGGCTATGCGCTATCGGCGCCGTGGGGCTGCCATCATAATGGGACTGATGCGCGTATTCACCGAATGGATGGGGCTGTATTTCATACTTTCCAAAATCATCTTCACGCTGATCGCCCCTTTTACGGAATTTCGTAGCGTGCAAGCTGCTTTTGTATTGCGATTGAACCGGCGAAAACAGGCTTATACAAACGCGCGGCCCCGGGAGGTATTCCCGGGGCCGCTTGGAGGAGAGAGAGGATATTCCCTTACAGGATCTCGACCCAATCGTTGACAGTGTCCACGTTGAAGGTGTTGAGCCTGTTGAGGTAGGCGATGGTGCCATCCGCCTCGACCAGCTCGCCCGCGTCGTTGACCTCGGTGCTCTGCTCGACCACCAAGTCGCCGACCTCGGGCACGGTGAAGGTGTCGCCCACGGCGGCGGTAATGTCGCCATTGACGAGAGCCACCGCTGCGTAAGCCGCCGCGTAGCCCAGCTCAATCGGGTTCCAGAGGAAAGTCTCGTCGCAAATGCCTGCGTCGATGAATTCCTTCATATCGGAGGCCAGGGTCAGGCCGGTCACCTTGACATCGCGGCCTTCATCCTGCACGCACTTGGCAACGGCAGGAGCGCCAGCGGTGGTGGGAACGATGATGCCCTTCAGGTCGGGATACTGGTTGAGCAGCGCCAGCGTCTCGTCAAAGGACTTGGTGTACTCGTCATCGCCATACACGGTGCCGACATACTCGATGTTGGCATAGGTTTCATCGTTCTCGAGCGCGTCCTCAATGAAACCGATCCAGAGGTTCTGGTTCGGCATGGTCGCGGCGGCGGAGACAATAGCCACCTGGCCCTCGTAGTTGATAGACTTGGCCATGGACTCAAGCAACGTCAGGGCGATGGTCTGCGCGGAAGCGGGTTCCACATCCAGCGTGCGGCCTTCGGCATTCACGGGAGCATCCCAGGAAACGACCACGATGCCCTCGTCCATGGCCTCCTGCAGCACGTCTACCAGCGCGGCGGGGTCATTGGCGGAAACACACAGCGCGTCCACGCCCTGGGAGATGAAGTTTTCAATAATGCGGATCTGGCCGTCCGAAGAGCCGTCATCGGGGCCGTCGTGGTCAAACTCGAAGCCCAGCTCGGCAGCAGCCTGCTCAAAGCCGGTGACAGCCGCCTGGAAGTAGGCGTTGCCGGACTGCTTGTAGACGACACCAATGTAAATCGAGTCACCCTCCGCAAACGCGGGCGTGAGCGCCAGCACAAGCAGCGTTACCAGTACCAGGGAAAGGATCTTCTTCATGGATATACCCTCCTTATAATTTTTTGTCCCTTGGACAAAACTGAAGCGAATGGAAAACGGCTGCCATCAGGCGGCTTTGGAAACCTCGGAGCGCCGCCGCCGGACGCGCAGGGCATCCCGCCATTTGTTGACCATATTGGGTAAGAGCACGCTGAGAATCAGGATAATGCCCACCGAGAGGTTGACCGCGCTGTCCGCAAATCCGAAAAGCGTCCCCAAACCAATCTTCATCACCGCGAAGATTATCAGGGAAAGGATGGCACCGATGACGCTGCCCTTGCCGCCGTCGGTAGAGAAGCCGCCGAGAATGGCCGCGGCAATGGCATACATATGATAGCCGTCCATGATATCTGCCTTGATAGACGAAGACGTGGCGCCGACGAAGAACACGCCCGTCACCGCGCTCATCAACCCGGCGACGACGAAGCACCAGAATTTGATGAAGTCCACGCGCACGCCGGAATACTGCGTAGCGATGGCGTTGGTGCCAATGGCGAAAATCTTGCGGCCGTTGCCGGTTAGATGCAGCCAGAAGTAAAACACCAGCGCCACCACAAGGAAGATCGGCAGCATGACCGGCACCTTGATGCCGAACATGTCGGTGAGGCTGTTCAGCTCTTTGAGTAGGTCAAAGGTTTCATCGTCGAACGTCAGCGTCTGACCGCCAATGAGCAGATAGGAAAAACCCCGGAAGAAGAGCTGGGTCGCCAGCGTAATAATCATCGGGAACAGTTCCTTGAAGCGCGTGACCAGAAAACCGTTGAGCGCTCCGCACAGCGAACCGACCAGCAGGCAGGCCGCCAGGGAGAGGATCAGCGCCGGCAGGCCGATCAGACCAGCTGTAGTCAGGGCGTTGTAGGTCACGCCCAGCACAACCACGCTCAGCGTCGCCGCAGCGCCGACGGAGATATCCATATCTCCCATGGCAAGGATCAGCATCATGCCCAGCGTCATAAAGCTGTAAAGCATGTAAGGCCGCATAGACCGCACGACGTTTGCCACGTTGAACACATCGCGCCTCGCCTCGCCGGAGGCCACGCGCGTGGCATCCTGCAAATTGAATACCAGACACATCAGCGCGAGCAGGATAATCAGGAATACTTCCCAGCGCGTCAAGAGGGAAACGAGCTTGTTCTTCTTCATCAGATACCCCTCCTCGCCAAGGCCTGCTTGTCGGCCACGCGCTGCAAGATGACATTGAGCAGAATCGCAAACAACAGCAAAATGCCCTTGATAAATTCCGTAATCATCGAATTGCCGATGCCGAGCTGTGGAATGGCGCTGTCGATGGTGGCGATCATCACCGCGCCGATGACCACGCCGGTAATCTTGCCGTAGCCGCCGGTGACCGATACGCCGCCCAGCACGCAGGCCGCGATGGTGAACATCTCGTTGCCGGTGGCGGAGCCTTTTTCGATGGCCCAGTAATAGCCCAGCCACATCACGCCCGCCAGGCCGGCGGTAGCGCCGCAAATGGTATGCGCCAACACCTTGATGCGGTTGATTGGCACGCCGCGCACCTGCGCCGCCTCCGCATTGGAACCGACCGCGTAGAGGTTGCGGCCCGTGCGCGCATACTTGAGGAACAACCCCACCACAACCGTCACCACAACCGCCATCCACACCAGATAGGGAAGGCCCAGGAAGGTGTTGGTGACCATGCTGTCCTTGAAGCCCTGCGTCAAATCCGTGGGCACCACCTTGTTCATGCCCAGCAGCCAATCCATGGGGATCAGGGCACGCACGATATAGCTCGTGCCCAGGGTGACGATGATGGAGATGACCCCGCCGTAACTCATCAGCACGCCGTTGAGCGCGCCGATGACCGCGCCAATGCCGATGCCCAGCACGAACATCAGCCATGTCGACTGAATCACGCCCATCCCCATCAGCTTGCCGCACAGCGCCCCCGCGAAGGCGAGAATGGCCGTGACGGAAATGTCGATGGAGCCAACCAACAGCACGCACAGCATCCCCGCGGCCATGACCATGTTGATGGAGCCGCCCTTGAGGATGTTCATGTAATTGTTGCCCAGATAACCCGGAACGCGGATGCTGACCAGCGTCAGCAGCAGCACGAGCACCGCCAGCAGCGGGATTTCCCGATGTTCAATCAGCAGCGCGTACAGGGGCCTGCCTTTTTTTCTGCCCTGCATATTCTTTCCCCCTATCATGCTTTACTTCCGGGCATGGCGGCGTTGAGAATCATATCCTGGGTCAGGTCCGCGGGGTCAAACTCCGCGGAGATCCTTCCCTCGCTCATCACGTAGATGCGGTCGGACATGTTCATCACCTCCGGCATCTCCGAGGAAATCATCAGTATGCCCAACCCTTGAGCCGCCAGGTCGCTCATGATTTCGTAGATGGCGGCCTTGCTGCCCACGTCCACGCCCTTGGTCGGCTCGTCGAGTATAATCAGCTTCGGGTCGGCGGCAAGCTGTTTGCCCACGACCACCTTCTGCTGGTTGCCGCCGGAAAGGGCGCTGGTGAGCGTATCCGTCGTCGGGGCCTTGATGGCCAGAAGCTCCTTGAGCCGGCCGGAAATTTCGTATTCTTTTTTCTTCACGAGTATCGGGCCATTTTGACACTTGGAAAGCACGGAAAGGGAAATATTGCGGTTGATCGACCAATCCAGTAGCAAACCCTGCTTCTGCCTGTCTTCGGGCAGCAGGCCGATACCGATGGCCATCGCCTTGTCCGGGGTAACGTTGTCGAGCTTTTGACCTTCAAAATACACAGCGCCGGAGTCCGCCTTGGTGATGCCGAATACCGACTCCACCACCTCCGTGCGCCCGGCGCCAACCAGGCCGGTCAGGCCGACGATTTCGCCCGCGTGCACAGTCAGGCTCACGTCCCGGTAATAACCGAGGCGTGAAAGGTTTTCAATCTTGAGCAATTCCTTGCCGCGTTGTATTTTTTTCTTGGGGAAAAGCTGGGTGATTTCGCGGCCCACCATGTGGTGCACCAATATCTGCTCGTCTACATCCTCAAGGTTCCACGTGCCGATGTACTTTGCGTCGCGGAACACCGTCACGCGGTCGGCGAGGCCAAAAATGTCTTCAAAACGATGGGAAATGAGAATAATGGCCGTGCCCTGCGCGCGCAATTTGCGGGAAATTTCGTAAAGCTCCTCGCTTTCGCGCTTGGAAAGGGCGGCGGTGGGTTCGTCCATAATCAATATCTTCGCGTTCATGGACAGAGCCTTGGCGATTTCCACCAGCTGCTGTTGGGCCACAGAGAGCGAACCGACCGGAGTGGTGGGGCTGAAATCCGCGCCCACGGCATCCAGAAGTTTTTTTGCCTCGCGGTTGGCCCGCGCCCAGTTGATGAACGGGCCACGCTTGAATTCATGGCCGATGAATATGTTTTCCGCCACGGAAAGGTCGGGATAGGAAGCGGCGTGCTGATAGATGGCAGCCACGCCGTATTTCTGCGCGACGATGGGATCGCTCATCACCACCTTTTTGCCATCCAGGATGATCTCGCCGCCATCCGGCTGGTGTACGCCGGTCAGCGTCTTGATAAAGGTGGATTTGCCCGCGCCGTTTTCGCCGACCAGGGCATGAATTTCCCCCGCGCGCAGGTTAAACTGCACGTTGTCCAGCGCCTTGACGCCGGGAAAAATCTTGGTGATGTTCCGCATTTCCAGAAGATATTCAGACATGGCGGCGCCCCCAAACACGGTTTTAGCATATTGTTAATTAAATTCTACCGAATATTGGGGCAAAGTCAATGCCTGAACTTAAAAAGGATGTGCCAAATTTGAAAATAGTGGTATGTGTTTTGTGAAAAACAGGAAATTTTCTTATAGAATCAGGAAAACCGTACGAATAAGCACCATGTAACAGGCCGTTCCCAGGGCGATGCTCAAAAGTGTGTTGCGCCGCCAGAGATGAACAAGCGCCGTCACCGCCACGCTGATCAGTTGAGCCAAACCAAAGGGAAACGCGGTCAGATCTATATCCTTCAGGCAATATACCACCAGCGCCGCCATGATTGCCGGCGGCAAAACGCGCCCAAGGTATACCACCACGCGGGGCAGCGGCCGCTTGCCAAACACGGCGAAGGGCAAAAAGCGCGTAAGCACCGTCACCAGCGCCGTTACCGCAATGACATATACAGCGTTCATGCGTTTCCCTCCAATTTGCCCCGCAGGGCAGCAAGAATGGCCACCGCCGCAATCAGGGCGATGAGCAGGAAGTTATCCGGCCCAAACAGCAAAAGCGACGCCAGCGCGCACAAAAGGCCCGTGAGCGCCGGGATGTGCGAGGGGAACTGCTTCCACTGATCGACAAAAATGACCACAAACAGCGCCGTCATCGAAAAATCAATGCCTGTCAAATCCACGGGAATGGCCTGTCCCAACGCCGCGCCCAGCACCGAGCCGAGCACCCAGTAAAACTGGTCAAACAGCGATACGTAAAAGGCACAGTCGTTCCAGTCCAGGCCGTCTGGCGGGTCCATGGAGCAGAGCACGCTGTACGTCTCGTCCGTCAGGGAAAAAACCATGTAGGGAAAGCGCCTGCCCATGCCCCGGTACTTTTCGATAAAGCCGAGGCCGTAGAAGATATGGCGGGCGTTGACAAGGAACGTCGTCACCGCCACAGTGTACAGAGGCGCGCCCGCCGCCAGGAGCGATACCATGACAAACTGCATGGAACCGGCGTAAACAAACAGGCTGGAGGCCAGCGCCCACGCAGGGCCGTAGCCCGCCTCGCTGAGCAATATGCCAAACGCCATGCCGAGGAATATGTAACCGCAGGCAACGGGAACCGTCCGCCTGAGCGCGTATGTGATTTCTCTGCGCAATATGACCGCCTCCAAGAATCATATTCTATCACGAAAAAATATGCGTTTCAAGCAAAGTTTGGGTTGCGGGGCGCGGCGGTTGAAGCGGCCGGGAAAACATGGTATAATCGCGGCAAGGAGTGGAGATCAATGCGAAAAATCGTTGTTGTGGATCACCGCCCGGAATGGGCGCAGGCTTACGCGCGCGAGGCGGAGCGCATCGCCGCCATTCTTGGGGACAACCTCGTTTCCATCCACCACATTGGCTCGACCAGCGTGCCGGGCCTGGCCGCCAAGCCCATCATCGACATACTGCCCGTCGTGCGCGACATCGCCGCCGTGGATCTTTGCAACGCCGCGTTCGCCGCCCTCGGCTACACGGCGATGGGCGAATTCGGCATTCCCGGGCGGCACTATTTCCACAAGGGCGGCGACGAGCGCACCCACCACGTACATATCTTTGCCGCGGACAACCGCGCCGCCATCGAGCGCCACCTGGCCGTGCCCGCCTACCTGCGTGCCCATCCGGACGAAGCGCGCGCCTACGGGAATCTGAAAAAGACGCTGGCAGCGCGCTTCCCCTGCGACTGGGAGGGCTATTGCGACGGCAAGGACGCATTTGTGCAGGCGCTGGAAAAGCGCGCGCTGGAATGGTACCGGCAAAACGGGGAGTGAGGGAGGATCATGGGGTTTACATTGGGGATGCGGGAAGAGGAATACCGTCTCGTGCCGGATTTCTGGCTGTGTACGCGCGCGCTGGAGCATTGGCTGAACGAAAAGTCCGGCGAGGGCTGGTCGTTCAGGGAATTTGAGGATGGATCGTCCATCACGCTTGCGCGCGACAATGCGCACGCGCGCTACCGGGCCGTGGCCCGGCGGTCCCGCCTTCACAAGCGTGACTTTGACGACGAAACCGCCGCCTTTCTGGAGGCGCGGCGGCACGAGGGCTGGGAAGCGCTGGATGCGCGCGAGGGCGTTTTCATTTTTGTGGATCGGGAAGGAACGGCGCGGGATTTCACGGACGATGTGACCGCCGCGACCGTGCGCCGCCGGTTGCCGTGGCTAATGCTGCTGAAGGCGCTGCCGTGGCTGGCGTTTGCGGCGGTTGTGGTGATCTCTTTTGTGCGCGCCGACCTTTTTCTGTACATGTGGACTTCCATTTCCCCGCTGCTGGCCGTCGGCCTGTTGTTGCTCTGGGGCCTCATCGCAGCCTGCTGCGTGCTTGCGCGCGGGCTTGCGGGACTGCGCAGCGCGCCTGAACGCGGCGAAAAGGCGCTCTTTTACCGCTGGTACCGCTCCGCGGATGTCTGGACGTCTGTGGGTATGTTTGTTTTGTTCATCGCGCTTGTGGTCATGAGCGCCATGAACATGCTGCCCAATCCCTGGCAGGGCGCGGCGCCGGCGGCGGCGGAAGCGCCGCTGCGGCTGGAAGCCGTCTATGGCGCGGAGGGCGCGTTTGCAGGCGAGGCGCAGGAGGGCACATTCTTCGCGCCACGCATCGCGCGTTACAGCGAAGCGGATGGCGCGCATTCGCTGTCCGCAGAACTCTATGATTGTCGCTGGGAATGGGTGGTGGAGCGCATATACGAACAGGAACGCTCTTTTTTCGAGTCCTATGGAGGCACGGAGGCGGAAACAGAAACGCTGGAAGCGCTGGGGCTGGGCGCGCTGTTCTTTGGGGCGACGCGCACCGGCGATACATTCGTCTGCCTGCGCGACGGCGCGCGCGTGGCGCTTTTCTTCCTCTCCCCCGCCACGGATTTTGAAACCGTCTGCGCGGCGCTGGAAGGGGAAGAAGAGCGATGACGGAGGCGCTTTATGAGGCTGTCGTGCCTGCGCCCAACCTGTGGGGATGCGCACGGCAAGCCGCGAAAACGGCATGAAAAACGACCGTCTGTCCAGGCTATGGGCAGCGGTCGTTTGTATGTTGTCAACGGGCGCTCTCCTGCATGGCGGGGAAATTGACCACAGGGCGCATCAAACCGCCTGCCCACGGCAACGGACAGGCGGTTCAATATGTGTTTATTTGCTCCCCAACAGGTCGCTTACATCTACTTTGCCGATGGGAACAATCTCCTCCGGCGTTTCCGGCGCGTCGGACAGGCGCTTCTGCATCCAGATTACGTCGCGCCACGCGCCGTTTTTCCAGCCCGCGTCGGTGAGCACGCCCGCCTCTGTAAAGCCTATGGCGGCGTGCAGGCCGGTGCTGGCCGGGTTGGGCAATGTAATGCAGCTATACGCCATGCGCACGCCCTGCCGCCTGAGCATTTCCAGCAGGCGCGCCATCAGGGCGCGGCCAATGCCCTGCCGGTGGAAGGAGGGCTTGAGATAGACGGTCACTTCCACGTTCCATCGGTAGGCGGCGCGTTCCTTGTAGCGGTGCGCGTAGGCATAGCCGGCAATCTCGCCGTCCACTTCGCAGACGATATAAGGGTAGACCGCCGAAATTTCCCGGATGCGTCCGGCGAATTCCTCCAGAGAAGGCGGGCCTTCCTCAAAGCTGGCCGTGCCCTCGGTATAGGGCGCGTAGATGGCCAGCAGCGCTTTTGCGTCCGCGACCGTCGCCATTCTAAAGGTTCTCATGCCTGGCATTCCTTCCCCGCGCGCAATTTTTGGTTGAGCTTTTCATAGACGCGCGCGCGCATCCACGGCTCGGCAGAGGCGGCGACCGCTTCATCCAGACTGAACCAGCGCACGCCGCTGTTTTCGTCGGGCTTTATCTCCAGCGCGTCGCGCTCGTCGCCCTCGAGCAGATAGGTCACGTTCAGATGCAGGTGCGACGGCACATATGCGCCGCGCTTCTCGTGGCCGTCCACGGTGAGGATTTCCACGGAAAAAATGCTTTCGTCCACCGGGCGCACGTGATGAAGGCCACTTTCCTCGCGCGCCTCGCGCAGGGCGACGCCCAGCAGGTCGCGCTCGCCGTCCGCATGGCCGCCCAGCCACGACCAGGAGCGGTAGATGTTGTGCCAGGCCATCAGCGCGCGGTCGCGGCGGGCGTTGACAATCCACGCCGAGGCGGTCATGTGCATGAGCATGCACGAGCGCAGGAATATATCCTCGTGTTCAGCCATGGCGCGCAAGATTTCGCGCCGGTCGCGCTCCTCCTGTTCATTGAAAGGCACATAGGTTTCAAGGGCGCGCAGTATGTCCATCGCCATCCTCCCCATAGAGCTTTTTGCAACGCATATAATTGTACACCATCCAGGGGTTGCGCAAATCGTCCGCGTCCAGGCCCTGTACAGCGGTCAGGCGGTCGCGCAGTTCTGCATTGTCTTCGACGGAGAAACAGCCCGAGGCCAGGTCGATAAACACATACACGGGCCATTTGCCGCCAAAGCCCGGTATGGCGAAGGCGGCGGGGCGCGGCTTTTCTCCCGGCGGCAGCTTTTCCCGCAGGGGCGGGTTGAAAAGCACGTTGTCCCGCGCCACGGCCAGCGCCCGCTTACTTTGCAAAGGAAGCAGATGATAGCGGTCTTGGAGCCAGGCCAGGAGTTCGGCGGCGGTTTTGCGGTTGGGCGCGGGCAGGTTTCCGCCCGCTATCAACGCGCGGCCACGCCGGACGGCTTTTCGCAGATTTACTTCCCTCCTGCTGCGCACATTCAGTCCTCCTCCCGCGTCAAAAGCGTAAAGCGGTTTTTCTGGCATTCGATCAGCCCATCACGGCGCATTTTGGAAAGCTCCGCCGAAAGGGCGCTGCGCTCCACAGAGAGATAATCCGCAAGCTGCTGCCGGTCAAAGGGGATAACGAACGTATGTGCACCCCGGCGCACAGCCTCGCCCGACAGATAGGCAAGCAGCCGCTCGCGGATGGTGCGCGGCGTAATCAGGCGCATTTTGCGGGAGAGCAGTATGTTTTTCGCGGCCATGCCCGTAAGCAGATTGCGCAACAGCTGGACGTGATGGGGGCAGGAGGACGGGCACAGCGTCAAAATGCGCGTGGCGTCCAAAAAAAGGATGCTACAATCCGTGGCCGCCACGACGTCGGTCAGCAGCGGTTCGCCATCCACACAGGCGTAGGCCTCGGCAAATGTTTCGCCCGGGCCGAAGCGTTCGAGAATGGAACGGTTGCCCCAGGCGTCCACGCGCTCTGCCCGCACGCCGCCCTCCAACACCACACCAAACTCCAAAGCCAAATCGCCCGCGCGCAAAATCATTTCACCGCGGCGGAAGTAGCGCCTGCGCGCATCCAGGCAGTTGAGCATGGCGGAAAGATCCGCCGCATCGACGCCCCGGAACAGCGCTGATTGCGCGAGTATTTGCAAATCGTTCATGCTGTTTCCCCCGTCTTTTTCTCATTCCTCCATTCCCCATGCCCAACGCCTGATTTCCGGCGACGGCTCCCGCAAACGCCTCGCGAGGCCCTCCAGATGTGAAGGCCCCGCATCCGCGCTATTCGTGAATAGTGGTTCCCAGTTCCTCTCCCGCCGCCACGCGGAGGATATTGCCGAGGTTTTCCATGGAAAACACCCGCACCACCGGCACCTTTTGCTCCATGCAGAGCATAAAGGCGGTCAGATCCATCACGCGCAGGCCGCGCGTTACCGCCTCGCGGTAGCTGATATCGCGGATGAGCTTTGCGTCCGGATTCTTGCGCGGGTCGCTGTCGTAGACGCCTTCCACCGTCGTGCCCTTGAACACCGCGTCGGCTTTGAGCTCCGCCGCGCGCAGGGCAGCGCCCGTATCCGTCGTGAAAAAGGGATTGCCAGTGCCGCCCGCCAGCAGCACGATCTCGCCGTTTTCCAAGCACTCAATGGCAGCCTTGGCAGTGTAGAGGCGGGCAAAGCGGTTCATTTCTTGCGCGGTAAACACCGTGGCCTTCTTGCCCATGCGGCAGAGGGCATCCTCGACGACCAGCGCATTGATGACCGTGGCCAGCATGCCCATCTGATCGGCGTTGACGGCGTTCATTTCCTCGGAAAAGCGGCCGCGCCAGATATTGCCGCCGCCCATGATTACGCCCACCTGCACGCCCATATTGGAAAGCTCGGCGATCACGCGCGCCACTTCCTCCACGCGCAGGGCGTCAAAGGTCGGAATTTTGCCCTTTTCCAGCGTCTCCGGCGCAAGGGCCTCACCACTCAATTTGAGTATAATGCGCTTGTACATGCGTTCCTCCCCTATCGTTCTTCGCGCCTGAAAAAAGGGGAACGCCGCTGCGTTCCCCCGAATGTGAAGGTTTACTTCTGCATTGAGCCAATCTGCTCTGCGACTTCGGCGGCCAGGTCGTTGACCTTTTTCTCAAGGCCGTCGCCCATCTTATAGCGGGTAAAGCGCACAATGTTGAGACCCTTGGCCTTCTGCTCGATCATCTTGCCGACGCTGATGTCCGCATCCTTGACAAACGCCTGCTCGAGGAGGCAGACCTCCTTGTAGAACTTGACGATGCGGCCCTGAACCATCTTTTCGATGATGTTCTCCGGCTTGCCCTCATTGCGGGCCTGGGCGATGAGAATCTCCTTCTCATGCTCGAGATGAGAGGGATCAACTTCTTCGCGGCGCACATACTCCGGCGCGACCGGGGAAGCGGCGGCGATCTGCAGGGCTACGTCGTGGATAACTTCCTCGTTCGGCTCGCCCTCGGCCTGCACCAGCACGCCGACCTTACCGCCCATGTGGATGTAGCTTTCCACGATGCCGCCCTCGTAGCGCACGAAGCGGCGGATGGAGATCTTCTCGCCGATCTCGGCGGTGGCGGCGGTGACCATCTGCTCGATGGTGGTATTTTCGTCCTTGAAGAAAGGCTGCTTGAGCAGCGCGTCGACGTCGGCGGGGTTCTTCTTGGCGACCTGCTCGGCCACGTCGGCAACGAGGGCCTTGAACT
>DSTMC04003__coassemble_2007_pt1 | contig 12350 bp, 7 predicted proteins | sample DSTMC04003__metabat2_low_PE_048 | metagenome-assembled genome bin DSTMC04003
GCGGTCGCCGGCAATTTATTGATTTCCCGCCCCAGGCACAGACGCGCCGGATGCCATAAACGCCCAGCCCGGGCCGCCCCTCGCAAAAGCCGGCAAGCCCGGCCGCGCAAACCGGCGGCGGCGCGCCCACGCGGCCAGGCGGGGATGAAGCCTACATCTTTGTCAGAAAGCGTCTGCATTTGCTCGCCGCCGGGCGGCAAAGCGCGCCCTGTAGCCCTTATCAAAACGTCCGGCGGACGGCCGCCGCCTTGAAGGAGGTTTTCCATGTTCAAGCGCCAGGTTTCCCTGCTGACCTGCATTTGCCTTTTGCTGATTGTGGCCATGTCCGCCTCGACGCTGACGCTGGTCTTTACCGGCTCAAGCCCGGCGGCGCAAATGGCCGCGGACAGCCCCTTTGCGCGCGCGGAGGAAATCCTTGAAATCGTAGAGCGCGATTACTATCAGGAAGTGGATGAGGAAGCGCTTACCACCGCCGCCATCCAGGGCATGCTCGCCTCGCTGGGCGACCCCTATACCTTCTACTATACCAACGAGGCATATCAGGCCATGAACGAGGAAACCACCGGCCAGTACAGCGGCGTGGGCATGCTGGTGGGCGAAACGGCGCAGGGCACGCTGGAAGTCATGCGCGTGTTCCGCGATTCCCCAGCCGAAACCGCCGGCATCCAGGCGGGCGACGTGCTTGTGTCCATCGACGGCACGCCCGTTAGCGGCGAAACCCCGCTGGGGCTTTCCGCGGCCTCGGATTTGCTCAAGGGCGACGGCCTCACCCCGGTGGAGGTGGAAATCTCCCGCGAAGGCAAAACGCTTTCCTTTACCATCCAGCGCGGGGATGTGAACATCAACTACGTCGAATACAGCGTGCTGGAGGGCAACGTCGGCTATCTGTCCATTTACCAGTTCACCGGCGACGATGTGGAGGGCGTTAAGGAAGCCATCAGTGCCTTCCAGGAGGCGGGCGTAAGCGCGCTGGTGGTAGACGTGCGCTCCAACCCCGGCGGGCTGCTTGACGACGTGGTGGAAATCTGCGACATGCTCCTCCCCGAAGGCCTGATCGTCTACACGGAAAACCGCCAGGGCGTGCGCGAGGAATATTATGCCGACGCCGAATACTGGGACGTGCCCATGGCCGTGCTGGTCAACGGCGAATCGGCCAGCGCCTCGGAAATCTTCGCCGCCGCCGTGCAGGACACGGGCCGGGGCGTGGTCGTGGGCGAGACGACCTACGGCAAGGGCATCGTGCAAACGCTGTACTCCTTCAGCGAGGGCGACGGCGTACAGTTGACCACCTCGGCCTACTACACGCCCTCGGGCGCGTCCATTCACGGTCAGGGCGTAACGCCGGACATCGAAGTTGCCCTCGCCGCCGACGCCAGCGTAGTCTACCACGCCCCGGACGCGGAAACGGACGCGCAGCTCAGGGCGGCGCTGGAGGCGCTGGCCGGCAGTGCCGGCAGTGCCGGCTGACAGAGCTGCCGCGGGGGAGCGACGCAAGCCTGCCCCGTCACGAATGGGGCCGGGTTGCTGCGGTTCGGTTCGATTGAGACGCTGGAGGGAGCAGACGGCGGCAAGCCCACGCGCAGGGGCTTGCCGCCTGCGGCGTTTTGGGAAACGGAGATGAACCGGTTCTGCCGGTACCCGCTCGGAGAAGCGACGCAACCCCGCCCCGTTACGAATGGGGCAGGGTTGCTGCGGTTCGGTTCGATTGGAACGGTGGAGGGAGCAGACGGCGGCAAACCCACGCGCAGGGGCTTGCCGCCTGCGGCGTTTTGGGAGACGGAGACGAACCGGCTCCGCCGGTACACACCCGGAGGTTGAGACCCTTGAGAATCCCATTTGCTGCCGCGCAAGAATCGCAATCCTGCAATCACAACCACCGGTCAAACAGATGGTTTGCACAAGGGCTAAAAGCCCAATTACCGGCCAGCGTCTCAAGGCGCTGGCTTTCACCTTTTTCAAAGGTTCAAGCCTATTGCCTTTGCCTCTTTTGCCGCCCCTTAAAGGGCGTTCGTATTACTTGCCACCCTTAAAAGGATCCTCGTACTCTCGGACACTGACTTTGTCCATTGCAATATCACGCTTCTCCTGATCCTGAATATATTTTTTGATTGTGGCTTCATTCAGTCCAACCGTCGAAACATAGTACCCTTCTGCCCAAAAATGTCTGTTCCCAAATTTGTACTTCATATTTGCATGTTTATCAAACATCATCAATGCACTTTTCCCCTTCAAGTATCCCATGAAACTTGACACACTCATCTTTGGTAGTATACTTAACAGTAGATGTACATGGTCCGGCATCATGTGCCCTTCCAGTATTTCACCCCCCTTGTATTTACACAAGGTTCGGATGATTTCCCGTAAATCTTTGCGGTACTGATTGTAGATAATTTTCCTGCGATATTTTGGGCAGAAAACGATATGATATTTGCACACCCATTTGGTATGCGCCAAGCTGTTTGTTTGGTTTGCCATACATCCTCACCTTCCTTTTGCAATAGGCCTGAACAACTCTATTGTATCAGTTTGGCGAGGATCTTTGTATAACTTCTTGCCCCCACCCGCATAGCAGGTGGTTGTCTGTTTCGCTTCGCTCAACCGCCTAAAGGCATAACGCAAGCCGGGCGGCTCCTACTCGTGAGCCGCCCGGCGTGTGTTTGTACTCCCATATCAATCGAAACGCAACAAAGAACGCCCGCCCCCTGCTCGTGGGGCGGGCGCGCGTCACTCCTGCGCGGCAGCGCTGGCAGCCGGCACTGCCGGCGTAGACAAAAGTGTTACCGGTATGCGCACGGCAGAGAGATAGGTGCCGTCTGCGGCATAAGCGGTCTGTACGGCGGTGGCTTCATAGTTGCCCGGCTCCAGCGGCGTATCCAGCTGGATGGAGGTAATGCTCTCGCCGGGGGCGATGGGCTCGGATGTGTAGATCGCTGCGTCATCCACGCGCAGTTCGAAGACTACGCTGTTGGCGCTGCTGAGCGTGTTGGTCAGCGTCGCGTCCACGCACAGGCCGTTTTCGTCAAATACCAGCATGTTGCCAAGCTGCGTCGCCAGGTAGCTTTCCCCATCGCTGGCCTCGCGTTCGATGCGGTAGGCCCGCAATTCGCTCAAGCGCTGTTCAAACTCGACGCGCGCGGCCTCCTGTTCGGCTTCGGCCTCGGCCAGCGCCGCCTGTTCGGCTTCCAGATCGGCGCTCAGCGATGCAAGCTGCGTTTCCAGCGCGGCCTTTTCCTCGGCGCTTTGGTCATTGGCGGCGGTCAGCGCGTTTTCGGCCTCGGTGATCTGATCTTCCAGGCCGGCAATCGCGGCGTTGCTGCTTTCGATTTGCGCCTGAAGCTCGGTCACGGTGGCATTGGCCTCCGCCAGTTGTTGTTCGGTTTCGGCAAGCGAAGCGTTGGCGCTGTCCAGCGCTTCGGTTTGGCTCTGCAACTGCTGGTTGGCGCTTTCAAGCTCCGCCGACGCATTTTGAAGCGTTTCGTTGGTTTCGTTGGCGGCGGCAAGCTGCGCTTCCAATTCAGCAATGGTTTCCTGCTGCGCGGCGATGGTACTCTCCTGTGCGGCCGCGTAATCCGTCAATTCCGTTTCCAGCGTAGCGAGGGCCTGCGCGGTTTCCGCGTCGGTGGCTTCGCCTTCTGAAAGGGCGCTCAGCGTCTGACGCGCCTGCGCAAGCAACCCCTGAGCGTTTTCCGCATCGACGGACGGGGCCTAAGTTTCCGCCGGCTCCGACGCAGGGACGGCGGACGGGGCCTCAGTTTCCGCCGGCTCCGACGCAGGGACGGCGGACGGGGCCTCAGTTTCCGCCGGTTCCGACGCAGGGACGGCGGACGGGGCTTCAGTTTCCGCCGGCTCCGTTTCGGCTGTGGACGCGGCCAACTCCGCTTCCAGGCCGGCAATGCGCTCATTGCGTTCCGCGATGATGTTTTCCAGTTCAAGGATCTGTTCGCTGAGGGTCTCGACCTCCGGCGCGGAATCCAGCAATTCCAGATCTTCGCGCAGGCTGTCCGCCTCGGCGGTCTTGGCCTCGAGGTCGGCGGAGAGCTGCTCCACTTCAGCGGTCAGGGTTTCAATTTGGGTGTTGGCCTCGGCAAGCTGTGTTTCCACTTCCGCGAGCTGCTCCTCGGCGGTCTGCCGGGCGTTTTCCAGGTCGAATACCTGTACTTTGAGCGTTTCCAGCTCTGCCTGGGCGCTTTCCAGGGAGGTTTCCTGCTCCGTGAGCTGGGCCTCGGCGTCGGTCAGGGCCTGCTGCGCTTCGGCAAGGGAGGCGTTGACGCTTTCCAGTTCAGCTTCCAGCGCAGCCTTTTCGGTAGAAAGCTGTTCGGACTGGCTGGTGGCCTCGGCCAGCGCTTCCTCAAGCGTCAAGTAGCGGTCGCGCTCCTCTTCGAGCAGCGCGCTTGTGCTTGCGAGCTGGGCGTCGGTCTGCGTCCGTTCGTTGTTGATGTAAACAACCGCGGCAATGGCCGCAACCAGCAACACCAACAAAACTGCCAACCATATTTTTTGTTTGCGCTCCATAGAAGGCCCCCCAATCACGCCGCAACGCCTGCGTGCGTTAATATAGCATAATTATAACACAAGCACGGCCTAATAGAAAGGCCTTTGGCAAAAAAACCGCGTGTTCGGCCCCATTTTCCAATGCCAAGGCCGGATCCTGGACCCCCCTCCAAGGTTTTGAACGCACCCCGCTGTACGGTCAGGCCACGATCCATAACGATGATCCCGTCGCAATTTCGCAGCGCGGACAGGCGGTGGGTAACTGCGATCGCGGTCGCCGCGTTTCCGGCTTGATTCTTGAATATTTCTTCCTGGATACATTTTTCGCAGGTATTATCCAAAGCGCAGGCCGCTTCGTCCAGATTGGGCTTTGCGGCGGCGCAAAACACGCGCTGGGGCGATGCGTTGACGCCGTCCACCGCAAAGGTTCGTTCCCCCTCCGCACTGTAAAGAAATATGCTCCGGGCAGCCGTCCGATGCCGGCTGCGGTCATGGCAAGAGGGCGATGATGCGGCGCAGTATGTATTTCCTGAAAGTTTTCCTCCATGGCGGTATTCCTTTTTTCAGGAAAAACGCGCCAGGTCGAGCTGGCGCGGAGGAGAAACTGCTGCTCAATGCCGGAAGGCGCGTTCAACTGTGCCGCCGCCCAGGCATATATCGCCCTGATAGAGCACCGCCGCCTGTCCGGGCGTGACGGCGCGCTGGGGCGCGTCGAACGTTATGCGAGCCAGGCCGCCGGAAATAACGGCGCGCGCTCCCTGCAAGGGCTGGCGGTGGCGCAGGCGCACCTGACAGGGGAATTCCGTGCCGTCCGGGGCCGGGGCGCTGTTGGAAAGCCAATGCAGCTCGCTGATTTCGCAGGCAACGGAATACAAAAGCGGCGAATCCTCGCCCTGTTGGACGATGAGGCGGTTGCCCGCAAGGTCTTTTTCCACCACGAACCAGCGCCGTCCGTCGCCGGAGCCGCCGATACCCAGCCCGCGCCGTTGCCCAAGGGTATAGTACATCAGCCCATCGTGGCGGCCGACAGTTTTGCCATCGGGGGTGACCATGTCGCCCGGCTGGGCGGGCAGATATTCAGAGAGAAACTTTTTGAAATTGCGCTCGCCGATAAAGCACACGCCGGTGGAGTCCTTTTTATCGGACACGGGCAGTCCGGCGTCGCGGGCGATGGCGCGGATTTCCGCCTTTTTCAGCCCGCCCACGGGGAACATGGCCATGGACAGGGCGCGCTGGCCGATTTGGTAGAGGAAATAGGTCTGGTCCTTGTTTTCGTCGGCGGCGCGCAACAGCGTGTATTCGCCGTCCTTCTGGCCGATGCGGGCGAAGTGGCCGGTGGCCAGCTTATCCGCGCCCAGTTCCTCGGCAAAGCGCAAAAAGGCGGAGAACTTGATTTCGCGGTTGCAGAGCACGTCCGGGTTGGGGGTGCGGCCGCGGCGGTATTCATCCAGGAAGTGGGAAAACACGCGCTCATAGTATTCCTTGGCGAAGTTGACGGAGTAATAGGGGATGCCGATGCGGGCGCACACGGCGCGCACGTCGGCCCAATCGCGTTCGGAGGTGCATACGCCGCCCTCGTCCTTTTCCTCCCAGTTGTTCATGAATACGCCGATGACTTCGTGACCGGCGCGCTTGAGCAGAAGCGCCGCGACAGAAGAATCGACGCCTCCGGACATGCCTACGACGATGCGCATGGTGATTACCTCCGCAAAATGCCCCGGCCGGGCCGGGGAGAGTTGATTGCAATGGGAGATGGCAAGGTGGTTGGGGGATGGTGAGGGACATGGCGCTGTTTATCTGCGGCGGGCGGTGAAACGACGCTGCTTGCCCCGTTGGGGCAAGAGGCGCTGTGGTGGCGGGGTGCGACGCTGCTTGCCCTGAAGGGCAAGGACGCTTCGAAAGGGCGCGCGCCGGTTTTCAGGATTCGAGGCGTTGGCGGCGGATGACGCTTTTTTGCACGCAAGATATCCCCTCTTCGGCGCGCGGGGTAACGGCCGGGCGTTGCGCTCCTTCCCCTCCGGGCAGATTCCCACACCGGCGGGGCTACGGCGGGCCCTGCCCGCACCCGCTCAAGGGATTTATCCCTTGAGAATCCCGTTTGCTGCCGCGCGGTTGGCAGGGCGTTGCACCTTTCCCGTTGCCAACCGCCGCAGGCGGACGGCCCCTGCGCGTGGGCCGTTCGCCGTCTATACCCTCCGCCACTCCAACCGGAACGCGCCGCAGCACGCCCGCCCCCTGCTCGTGGGGCGGGCGTGCGTCAATCCCGAGCCGAAGGCGCTGGCAGGCGGCACTGCCGCCCGTGCGTCAACCCGGAGCCGAAGGCACTGGCAGGCGGCGCTGCCGCCCCGTCGGCTAGGGTTCGGGGGTCGGGGTCGGTTCGGGGGTCGGGGTGGGCGTGGCCTCAATGATGACGGCTTCTTCCTGCATGCCGACAATTTTCCAGCGGCCATCGGTTTTCATCAGCGTCACGTTATACCGCCGCCCCTGCCAGGTCGGCACCGTGTCGCTCACATCGCGCCCCGCAATCGCTGTACCCGTGATGGACGGCACGCGCTCTACCACTCTGCATGTGGCATAGCTGTCCCATGGCCAGGCCCACAGGCTTTCAACAGTCAATTCATGTTCAAAGCTGGTGATGTTATAGTTCACATAGGGCGAGCTACCGTCAAACGCCGCCGTCAGGGCCGGGTCGGCGCTGAGGAAATCGCCGTGGAAATAGTTATTCAGCTCCGGCGCGTCCTCGCGCGTGAGGATGACCTCCACACGCTTTTCCAGGCCGTCGCTCAATACGATATACACATTGGCCGTGTTCATGCACATATAAAACGCGCACAGCAGCACCGACACCGCAATGGTGAAGATCAGCAGCCGTGAGGCAATGAACCAGACCAGCCGGCGAATATACTTCAAAAGCGCTCCCTCCATGCCTTGCGCAAAGGCGCGTCCGTGGACGCGCCCCGCGCCGGACGCGGACGCATGCCGCCCCGCCCGTTTTAAGGACGATATTTAGTCCCAATTGGTTCCATTCTCCGGCATTTGCTCCTGCGCCGGGGCCAGTTCGGTTTGCACATCCTGGGATTCTTCCGTTTCCGCTGTGGAAGCGGTGGAAGCCGTATCCTCCGTAAAAGTGCTGCCCTCCAGGATAGACTGGAGCTGGGAAACCATCTGCTCGTCGGTAAGGCGGAACTTGAATACCACGCGGCGGGAGGCCGAGCGGTTTTCCGTGCCGTCCTCATTATAAATCAGGTCGCTGAACGAGCGGCCGTTGGCGGTGGCCACCTGGCGCAAATGCTCGCGCGTGCTGTCGGAGATATGGGAATAGTCGTCGGCGAGTACGTAGCTGGCCACGTTGTAGGCGCGCTGCTGCGACAAAAGCAGGTTGTCAATATAGCTGCCCACCGAATCGGTATGACCCTCGATGATGATTTCGCTGACGTAGTCGCGGTATTCATCCGAGAACAGCACGTCCAGGTAGACGGGCAGGAAGGCGTCGATGCGCGCGCGGCCCTCGCTGGAAAGCTGGGATTCGCCGGTGGCGAACAGCACGTCGCTGGCCAGGGCGATGGCGCCGCTGGTGGGATCGACCGTGGCGGAGATTTCCGCCTCGCGCAGCGCGGTGGACAGATCTGAGATGATCTGCGTGCGCACGCCCACCAAGTCTTCGATCTGGCGCTGTTGCTGCTCAAGCTGGCTTTGCTGCGTGGCAATCTGGCTTTGCTGTTCGTCGAGCTGCGATTGCTGCTGTTCAAGCTGAGTAAGCGTATTTTGCAGTTCTGTTTCGCGCGCGTCCAGCTCTTCCTGGGTTTGGTCGGCGGCGCGCTGGGCCGCTTCCAGCAATAGCTGCTGCACGGCCAGGTCCTCTTGCGCGGCAGTCAATTCGTTCTGCGCGGCGGTCAGCTCGTCCTGGGCGGCGGTGAGGGCGCTGTTTTTCGCGTCCAATTCGTCCTGGGCGGCGGTCAGCTCGCTTTGGGCAGCGTCCAGCGCCGCCTGCTGCGTGGCGATATCCGCTTCGCTCTGTTCAAGGGATGACTGTAGAATGACCATCTGGTCGCGGCGCGCCTCATAGTCGTCGTACATCAGGAAATACTGGTACAGTATGTAGAAAAGCACCAGTATGATGACCAGCACCAGCGCGCTCATCAAGTCGGAAAAGCTCAGCCAGAAGCTGTTTTTGTCCCCACCCTGGCGAGAGCGGCCGCGCGCGCGGGAATATCGGCTCATGCGCATGCGTCCACCCCCTTACTGTTGGGGATACATCTGCCGGACGGCGTCGTCCAGCGCCGCCTGCGCCTGTTCGAGCGTGGCAGAGATGCGGTCGATCTGGTCGAGGAAGGCGTCGGTGGCCTCGCCCACGGCGTGGGGGAGCTGACCGAGGGAATCGGCGATGTTCGCGGCCAGGTAGTCCACGCGCTTGGTGAACTCGCCCATGTAGTCGCGGAAGGAATCCAGCGTGTCGGTCAGGTCTACGCGCAGCTGTTCGCCGATGCGCTGACGGTTGTTTTCCAGCATGGTGCCGGTGGCGCGAATCTCGCTGGCGGCTTTCATCAGGCCGGCTGTGCTTTCGCCGCTGACCTCACTGAAGCGCTGCAACATATTCTTCTGCGCCTGCTGGAGATCCTGCATGGAGCGGCTCAATTCCGCGTGCATGCTGGAAACGCTCTTTAAGTAGGCGTTTTGCTGGCTGGCGACCAGCTCCATCTTCTCCACGTTGGAGGCGATGCGCAGGTAGTTGTCGTCCGCGCCGCTGCGGGCGGCGTTGAGCTTTTTGAGGTAGTCGTCAAGCTGCTCCACCATATTTTCCAGCCCGCTCTGGAGCTGGGCGGCGTTTTTGAGCACGCGACCCGCTTCCTCCATGCTGGCGTTGACCATTTCAGAAACCTTCTGCTGCCCGGCGCAGGTGCTTTCAATCACGCGCGAGAGGTTTTTGAACTGGCCGTCCATCATTTCGTCCATGCGGTCCACGAAGCGGCCGGCCACCTTGTCAATCAGGCGCATCTGCTGTTGGGTATTGATGTTTATAAACTCCTCCAGGCTCTTTTGGATTGGTTCCGTTACGCCGGTGATGATTTCCTCCAGCCGGTCGGTGAAACTGCCGTTGAGATCATGCGACATGGTCTGAATCAGGGCGGTCTGTTCCTGCTGGTAGATGGCGATCTGGGTCATCGGGTCTACGGAGAGCACGCCGGCATAGCGGCTCATGGCGCTGTAAAAGTCCTGCAGGGTATGCTCGGCCGAGCCGCACACAAAGCGGGTAATCAGCGTAAAGGCAATCGAGCCGACCACGCCGACGATGGAAGTCATGAACGCATAGCGCATGCCGGGAATCAGCGTGACGATGGATTCCTGCACAGCCTCGGCGTCGGACATGTTAAAGCCGGACAGGCCGGTAGTCAGGCCGATGAGCGTGCCCAGGAAGCCGAGGGAAACCATCAGCCCCGGAAGCGCTTCGGCAAAGGAAATGCGGCCCGGGCCGTAGATGGCGGTATCCTCGTTGATGTAGTCTTCGACGTTGGAAGCATTGTGGTACACGCCGTCGGCGAAGAACAGGTTGTTTAAATATTCGCTCCAGTGGGCGTAGAGGCAACCCTTGCCCAGAAACTTATCCTCCTGCCACGAGCGCTTGCCGGTCGCCCCCTGCTTGATGGAGCGGATAGCGCGCCGGATGGTTGCGCGCGTGCGGGAGATGGGCGCGATGCAGCGGATGATGCCCACAATGAACAAAAGGACGATGACGGTGTAGACGGATATGTTGATTACGGCGTCCAGCCCGCCCGAGCTACCTAAAAACATTTCTAAAAAGTCCATAGTCCCCTCCCGTTCAGTCAGTATAGATACTTCAAGTATACCATTTCAAACGGGGCAGGAAAAGGTAGATGACGTGACGAAAAAATGACAATTGCCGGGCCGGCGGTGCCGGCCGCCAGCGCTGCCGCGTAGGAGCGACGCGCGCCCGCCCCACGAGCAGGGGGCGGGCGCGCTGCGGCGCGTTTCGTTTGGGTGGTAGAGGGGATAGACGGCGAACGGCCCACGCGCAGGGGCAGCTCGTTGTAAAGTCAGCTATTGGTCTCGGAGAGTATAGGAAATCCCGTTCTCAATGGCGTATTGGCAGGCGTAGGAATCCCGCGGCACAGTGAGCACGAGGGAAGCATAGCAGTCGGCAAAGACATCTGTGCCAATACTGGTCAGGCTCTCCGGGAGCATAACTGAGGTCAAAGAGAGGCACTGAGAGAAAGCGCCCTTGCCGATGGATTTAAGACTCTCCGGGAGCGTAACCGAGGCCAGGGAGTAGCACTGGTAGAAAGCGTTCTCGCCGATAGACTCAAGTCCTTCGGGGAGCGTAACCGAGGTCAGGGACTGGCACAGGTAGAAAATGCCCTTACCGATAGATTTAAGACTCTCGGGCAGTACTACCGTGGTCAGGAGGGGGCAGTCGGCAAAGGCATAATCGTCGATGGACTGAAGTCCCTCGGGCAGCTCAATCGAAGTGAGAGAGTAGCAGTTTGAGAAGGCACCGTTGCCAATGGTCTGAAGCCCCTTTGGAAACTCAATTGAAGCAAGAGAGAAACAGAATGAAAAAGTACTGTTTCCAATGCTCTGAAGCCCCTCTGGCAGTACGACGGAGGTCAGGGATTCGCAGAAGTAGAAGGCAGTACTTTCAATGGTCTGAAGCCCTTCTGGCAGCACAACGGAGGTCAGGGATTTACAGTCGTAGAAGGCACCACTCTTAATGGTCTGAAGGCCTTTAGGCAGCGTGACCGAAGTCAGGGAGTTACACCAGAAGAACGCGCAGTTACCGATAGACTGAAGACCCTCGGGCAGCACGACCATGGTTAGAGATTCACAGCCGAAAAAAGCGGCATCGCCAATGGTCTGAAGCCTTTCCGGCAGAGTTACCGTAGTCAGAGAGCAGCAATAGGAAAAAGCTAGATCGCCAATTTCCTGGACCGGATGGCCATCCAGCTCGGCGGGAACGGCCAGCTCCGTGGCGTCGCCGGTATAAGCGGTGATGCGCGCGCTGCCGTCCTCCAGCAGTTGATAGGCGTAGTCCCCGCAGGTCAGTTCTCCTTCATCTTCCGCAAAGGAGGAAAGTCCGCAGGCAGGCAACACCGCGCTCAAAAGCAGGCAAAGAACAGCTTGGAGCAGCTTTTTCACGGTTATTCCCTCCATATTTATAAACCATTACATAGTATAATGTTAAGATATGGATGCTGTCAAGCGCCATGCACATGGTTGTTTGTATGCTCTGTCCGCAAAAAACATTTCAGGCGGATGGCACGCGCGGGGGTTGTGTCCTCTCCAGGCGGAACAAAACAAATAGCCCATGTCCCCCTATTCGAGGGGCATGGGTGCGTTATACATCAAGAGTGCTGGCTGGCGGCGTTGCCGGTGGGTGGCGCTGCCTTGCCCTGTTGGGCAAGGAACGCTGCGCAGGCGCGTAAACGACGCTGCTCGCCCTGCCGGGCAAGGGCGCTGCGAAGCCGGCGCGCCCTGATTGCCCATTACGAAGCGGAAATGGGCGTCGGTTCGTTTTTTCTTTCGCGGCTGGACAGGCGGGCGCGCCGGGGCGGGCGAATGGTACTATTATCCATTTTGCCATCCACATTGCTTATTGGTGTCCTCCCGCGGGGGGAACGGCGGGTTTTGCCCGCACCCACTCAAGGGATTTATCCCTTGAGAATCCCATTGGCTGCCGCGCAGTCAACGAGGCGTTGCATCCCTCCCGTCCCAAACGCCGCAAGCGGGGCGCCGGGGATGGAGAACGGTGCATTATTCATCTTGCCATCCGCATTGCTGATCGCTGCCCTTCCGCAGGGGGAACGGCGGGCTTTGCCCGCACCCACTCAAGGGATAAATCCCTT
>DSTMC04003__coassemble_2039_pt1 | contig 12185 bp, 9 predicted proteins | sample DSTMC04003__metabat2_low_PE_048 | metagenome-assembled genome bin DSTMC04003
ATAATGAAACCGTCAAGTAGCTTTAACGAGCGCGTTTGAAAGACGCGGCTGGCCGCTGGACGCGGCGATTTTATCGTAACGAGGAGGAGATATGATGACAGACCGCCTGCATATGACGAAAATGACCTGGATGGATTATGCGCGATGCACAGACAGGCCAATCATCCTTCCAGTCGGCTCCACCGAGCAGCATGGCCCGCATTTACCCCTTGGGGTAGATTCGATTATAGCGGAAAATTTTGCGGCCCTGCTTGCGCAGAGAATTGATGCCGTGGTGGCGCCAACGCTTTCCTATGGATATAAATCAAAGCCCTTCAGCGGCGGCGGCCCCCTCTTTCCGGGCACGATAGATCTGAATGGGAGCACGCTGCAGGCTTTGGCGGCGGACATTCTTCTGGAATTTGCCCGCGATGGCTTTACGCGCATTTTCTTGATGAACGCCCACTTTGAAAACGATCCGTTTTTGATCGAGGCAATGGATTCTGTAAACGAACGCCTGGGGGGAAAGGCAACGATGCTGCTGTCAAACTGGTGGGATCCGCTGCCGGAGGAGATGCTCCCGGTGCTGTTTGATGAAACGCCGTTCCCGGGTTGGGCTTTAGAACACGCGGCCATCACCGAGACGTCCCTGATGCTCTATTTTGCGCCGGAACTCGTGCGGACGCCGGCCATTTCCCGCTGCGAAAATGTTTGCCCACCGGCGTACGCGCTCTATCCCATTCCCGCGGATGCCGTGCCTTCGAGCGGCGTATTGGCAAGCGCCTGGTCCAGTTCCGCGGAAAAAGGGCAGAAAATTGTAGAAGCGGTGCTGCCAGCGCTGGAAAAAATGGCCAGGGAAGTATTCAATCTCTGAGCGGTGCTTTTGCCCTTTCCACGGGCTGCTTCAAAAAAGCACTGGCAAATCCCGAACCTGGGACTGGAATGTGGCGCGCCGGAAAAAGCGATGGCCGGAAACGCAAGGGGAGGCAAACAGCCTCCCCTTAAAAATTGTCCAAGTTCCCCCGCATGTATAAGTGCGCGCTGGATCATGCGGCTTTGGCGGCGCAGCGGCAGAAGATCTTTGGCCGCTGCGCCGCCGTTTCCACCGGGATGTCCATGCGATGGGAATCCAATCCATTGGGCGCGCGGGCCGGCTTCTGTTGCAACTTATCGGCGGCGTTGACGCGAAAGCGGGAGGGTTAAAGTGCCTGCCGGGGTTTATGCCAACTGCCGGTAGGTTTTCAAATGGCCTGGGAACCGTTGGCCATGCCGTTCCCCAAAAAACGCGCGAAGATAAAAACAAGCGATATGTATAAACTTGCGCCGGGATATATGGCGCAAAACTTGTTTTTTCCAGCGCGTATGTTATAATCAAAATGGCGGGTCTTGCGCGCTGTCAACCAGGGCGGGCCGTTATCCTTGCCCCAAGGCTCCAATAGCGAAAACCGCGCGATAGACCGGCGCTTCGCTACATTGTAGGAAGGATTTGTGAAAAGCGCACTGCCGGCGGCGCAGCCGAAGCGGTGAACGTATGCCCTTACGCGGCGGCGCTGTTTTCACGTTGCCTGAAAACCTGGCCAGGGGCCTGCGCCGCGGGAAACGGGCAATCTGCTGACCCGTCCGGGAAAGCTGGGCCTTGCCTGGATCGTCGTGCGGCCGAAGGCTTTCGCGGTACATCGCTTTTCCATCCGTTCCGGCGCTGGCACGGGAGGCTCCCTTTGGGGGCCGCCCGCAGCGCCGCCCCAGCGATATTGTCCGCGCCCACCATGGACGCAGGATGCCAAAGAGCAGGAGTGATCGCAGATGAAGGCCATTATAAATGGAAAGATCGTGCTGCCGGATCGGATTGTGGAGGGCGGGGCGCTGCTGTTTGACGGACACATCCATGGCGCTGTGGATGCGCGGGATGTGCCTGCGGACGCAGAGCGGATTGACGCCTGCGGCGGTTATGTGCTGCCCGGGCTGATCGACATGCACATCCACGGATATCTTGGCCATGATGCTTCAGACGGCTCCTATGAGGGCGTTCGCACCATGGCGCGGGGCATCGCCCAAAACGGCGTGACCGGTTTTTTGCCCACGACTATGACCGTATCCCGCCCGGAATTGCGCGCCGCCTTTGCGCAGATTCGCCGCGCCATGGCCGACAGCGCAGCCCCGGGCTGGGACGGGGCGCGCGTACTGGGCTTGAACGCCGAGGGGCCGTTTATCAGCCCCGCGCGCAAGGGCGCGCAGGCCGGGGGGAATATTTGCCCCGGCGACGCGGCCTTTCTGGAGGAATATTCGGATATACTGCGGGTGTTCACCATTGCCCCGGAAGTGCGGGGGAACATGGAATGCGTGCGCGCGATGGCGGGACGGACGTTGGTCTCCATGGGGCATACCGATGCCACTTATACCCAGGCCGTGGCCGCCATTGAAGCGGGTGTGCGTCACGTCACCCATCTTTTCAACGCCCAGACGCCGCTTAAACACCGGGATCCCGGCGTGGTGGGCGCGGCGCTGACCGACGGCCGGGTGAGCTGCGAATTGATCGCGGACATGTTCCACGTCCATCCGGCGCTTTTTGACATGGTGGCCCGTCTCAAGCGCGATAAACTGGTGCTGATTACGGACTGTACGCGCGCCGGCGGCCTTGCAGACGGCGAATATACGCTGGGCGGGCAGCCCATCTTCGTGCGTGGCGTAGAATGCCGCCTGGCGGACGGCACCATTGCCGGCAGCGTGCTCAAGCTCAACCAGGCCGTAAACAACATGCGCAGGCATTGTTCGCTGCCCCTGTGGGAGATTGTCAACATGGCCTCGCTCAACCCGGCGCGGCGTCTCGGCCTGGACGCGAAAAAGGGCTCGCTCGAACCGGGCAAGGATGCGGACATCGCCCTGTGCGACGCGGAGATGGGCGTCAAAGCTACCTTTGTGTCCGGCCGGGCCGTATATACCGCCTGAATTTGGAGGGATAGAATGGAAGGATACGTCAGGGCAAAGTTGGATCCTGGGTTTCTACCCATGGAGCAGGTGTTGCGCGCCTATGAACGCGACGTGCGCGCCGGAGAACACGCGCGCCTCACCGTCGCCATTGAGCGCAATCACGGCTATTGCGAGGTGGAAACGCTGGACGTGTTCCCCGACGGCGTGGACGATGCGCGCAACTGCGCGGTGATCGAGCGGCTGGTCAAGACGCTTTTGTGGGTCTATGGCGGCTGGCACATCTGCATTCACGGTTCGCGCGTGATCTACGCGCACCTGAAGGCGGCATACGATTTTGGTGGGCCGTGCGATTTCGACCGGGGCTTCATGAGCCGCGTGTACGAGCGGCCATTCGCTGTGGAGTATTTTGAGGACGCCGCCGGCATGCCCGCCGGACATCGCTCTGCCGAAGCGATCGGCCGGCATCTGGGCGGCTGCCGCATCGGTTTTGACGCCGGCGGCAGCGACCGCAAAGTCAGCGCCGTCATTGACGGCGAGACCGTATTTTCGGAGGAGGTTGTGTGGCATCCCAAGGAGCAGGCCGATCCGGAATACCACTATCAGGGCGTTGTCGAGGCCCTGCGCACCGCCGCCGGGAAAATGCCCCGCGTGGACGCCATCGGCGTCAGTTCCGCGGGCGTTTACATCGACAACCGCGTCATGGTGGCCTCGCTGTTCATCAAAGTGCCGGACGATGCCTTTGAAAAGCGCGTCAAAAACATGTATCTGGACGCGGCCCGGGAAATCGGCGCGGACATCCCCGTGGCGGTGGCCAACGACGGCGATGTCACCGCCCTGGCCGGGGCGATGGAGATGGGCGTGACCGGCGTGTTGGGCATCGCCATGGGCACCAGCGAGGCCGGAGGCTATATCGACGTGGACGGCAATATTACCGGCTGGATCAACGAGTTGGCCTTCGTGCCGCTGGATATGCAGGATAAAGCGCCGGTGGACGACTGGTCCGGCGACCGGGGCTGCGGCGCGAGCTACCTTTCGCAGGACGCGGCCATCCGCCTCGCGCGCAAAGCGGGCATCGCGCTGGACGAAACGCGCAAGCCCGCCGAAAACCTGCGCGTGTTGCAGGCCATGATGGAAGAAGGCGATTCCCGCGCCCGCGCTGTGTATGAAACCATCGGCGTGTACCTTGGTTGCGCCGTCGCCTACTACGCCCGGTTTTATGATATCCGCCATGTGCTCATTATGGGTCGCGTCACCTCTGGCGAGGGCGGCGCCATACTGCTCGGGCAGGCTCGCGAGGCGCTCGGGGCCGCCGCGCCTGAACTGGATGGGCGCATCGCCTTTCACATTCCGGACGAATCCAGCCGCCGGGTCGGACAGTCCATCGCCGCGGCCAGTTTGCCGGAATAGCGCAACGCATGGGCGGGAGACCGCTCATATAAAATATCTTTGAAATCTGGAGGGGAAACCATGCAAATCCATATTTACAAAACCCCGGAACTGGCCGCGAAAGCCGCGGCTACGCTCATCGCCGCGGCCATTCTCGCCAAAAACGACGCGGTGATCGGTCTGCCGACCGGCTCCTCGCCCGTGGCGGCCTACCGGGAACTGGCGCGCATGAACAAAGAAGGCGTGATCGACTTTTCGCGCGTCACCACATTCAACCTGGATGAATACATAGGGCTGGCGGGGGATCATCCGCAAAGCTACCGCCATTTTATGGACGAAAACCTGTTTGACCACATCAACATCGCCAAGGAAAACACGCACGTGCCCAGCGGCATCGGCGACGGAGCGGCGAACGCACGCGCCTATGAGGAGGCCATCGCCGCTGCCGGCGGCATCGACCTGCAATTTATGGGCATTGGCCGCAATGGGCACATTGGCTTCAACGAGCCGGCTGCGGCTTTCAGCGACCAGACCGGCGTAATCACGCTCACCCCCTCTACCATCGAGGCCAACGCGCGCTTCTTTGCCAGCGCTGGCGAGGTACCGCGCGCGGCCATCTCCATGGGCGTGGGCACCATCATGCGCGCCCGCCGCACGCTTCTGATCGCCACCGGCGCAGACAAGGCCGGCGCGGTATACGGCCTGGTGCGCGGGGCAATCACGCCGTCTCTGCCCGCCTCGGCGCTGCGCTTGCACCCACATTGCGTGGTACTGCTGGATGAGGATGCGGCCAGCCGCTTGTAAAGCTTGTCTGTAAGAGACTTCCGGACGGATTGTCCGGAGTTTTGCGGCGCCGGCAAATGCAAAAATTGCTTTCCCGGACAGGCGCGGGGAAGCAATTTTTTTGCCTCATTGTCCAGGCCTACGCGTTTCCTTTGCGTCCCGGCGGCTTCTTCGCGTTCTTATGCGGCCGTGGATGTGGCAGCATCCGCGCCCATTTGGAACCCAACTCGGCGGCCATGGGCGTTTTATCAGGCGGGTCTGGCGCGCCCCACACGCTGTTCAGGATGGCGGCCCAGGCATACGGCCATCTGCCCAAATTTTGTAAGGCCTGGCCGTAGGAAACGGATCAAACCAGCCATTGCCGCGGCGCGAAAAGGCTTTGACTCCAGAGCCGGATTCTGGTGGAAACGTTTTTGTGTGATATCAGAACGTAAAAAGAACTGCAACGGAAAGGTGCTGGGCGCGTCTTGGCCATTTCGCCCCGGATTGCGCTCTGAATAAGTAAAAAATGTTCATATGGTACAAATTTTCTGGATAATTTTTGGGTTATAAATCAAAAATAAGAAAAGCGGTTCGGTGTGTGATGTAGGTCACAGAAAATCCCATAGGCCTGATGTATAATGTGCTTGTAACAGAGAACGTTCCCATACTGGTCATGATTCACAAAAAAACAAAAGATGTAATGTCGGGAAAAGGAGGCATTCCGTGCAAGCGAACATGCAAGTTAATAAGTGGAAAAATGGAGATGCAATCCCGCCTTTCCCTTTTGGAGCCGGCTAAGTGTCGAATCGAAGAATGAGATCCTCAACTCGATGACAGTAAAAACCTTCTTGGCGCCCAGGCAGGTCGATTTGCAAAGCCTGACCGGCGCGGGCGCAGATGCGCTATGGGTAATTGTACAGGGCAGTATTAATATTTTAATCGAAAGTTTGGACGGAAGGAACTGCAGGCTTTTGCGTATGGGCGCGGGAGAAGGTAGCCACTCGCTGGTATCGCTGCACAAATTGCGTTTTTACGTAAAGGCCAGTATTAAAAAAAGCGTGCGGATTTACGTTGTAGAGGAGGAATTAAGCAGAAAGCTTTTGCGGGACAACAATTACGTGCGAAACGCGGAAGCGGCATCGAATGTAATGATGTTTGAACGCCTGGTCAATTTGGCCGGAGATCTGGCCTTTTCAAACTTGCGCGAGCGGTTGATGCGGTGCCTGATGGAATATGGTGCGGAGGCGGAAAATGGGGAAATCTGCGTTACGCACGAGGAATTGGCAAATAATCTGGGCACATCCAGGGAGGTCGTATCCCGACTTTTGAAAGATATGGCAAAAGAGGGGCACCTGTCCATGCAGCGCAAGCGAATCATATTGAATAAAGATAAAACATTATTGAAACATGATTAAAAAGATGTGGTGAACAATATGCAGGGGAGGACCGCGGTGCCGGGTATGCTGCAGGCGGATGGGGGAGCGAAACATCGCGTAACGATCCGCGATGTGGCAAAGGAGGCCGGCGTTTCCACCAGTACGGTTTCCCGCTACCTCAATCACGCCGGTAATGTGGATCAAAATACAGCTGCCCGCATTGCCATGGCAATGGAAAAGCTGCGCTATGTGCCCAGCATTGCCGCGCAATCGCTGCGAATGCGCGCAAGTCGCATCATCCTGCTGGTCGTCCCGGATATTTGCAATCCTTTTTATTCGCAAATGGCCAGAACCGTACAGGGCCTCCTGGGGGATAAAGGCTATGTAATGGCGCTTTATGACTCAAATGAGAGCGTGCATGAACTGGAATCCATCCGCGTTGCCCGGCAAATGTATGCAAGCGGTATTTTGCTGGGTTCCATTGATATCAAGAAAGCGGTCATTGACGAGCTGCGCAGCGCCAATATTCCCACCGTAGGGCTGAATGCGTATCAGGAATACCCGTTTGACACCGTGCATGTACACGGCTCGGAGGGCAGTTATCTGGCCGTACGCCATTTGATCGCCTTGGGGCACCGCCATATCGGTTTTGCCGGCGGCACCCCGCATTCGATGATCGCCAACAGCCGGCGCGAGGGCTTTGAGCGGGCCATGCATGAGGCGGGCGTTCCCATTGAACCGCGCAACGTGATTGAAATCGGCTTTTCCCAATCGGATGGGTATGTGGCGGGGCGCTATTTTGCCAAGCTGGAGACGTTGCCTACCGCGATTTGCTGCGCCAACGACCAGGTCGCCCTGGGATTGCTGGCCGCCATGCAGGAGCGGGGCGTGCGCATTCCCGAGCAGGTTTCCGTAACCGGGATGGACGATATCCCCTATGCGCGAATCTCCAATCCAAGCCTGACCAGCGTAACCAACGACAGCGTGGCCTTCGCGCGCGAAGGCGTGCGCATGCTGTTTGAACGGATAGAGGGCGTTGTGACCAGCGGCCCGCGCGACGTGGTGATCCGGCACGAACTGATCGTGCGCTCCAGCGTGAGCGTGCCACGGGAGGCGTAATGAAGTTATAGAAAGAGGCGAACAAATTTCGTTCACTTTCTGATAGAAACTGCGCAAGCGGGAAAGGAGGTTTTGACGCGCCTCGGAAACGACCGCCGGCCGGGCGCGCCGGGAAAAGGCGGGGCACAACTACATATTTCTGGCACGTATTTTGAAGGAGGATTTTATCATGCGTAAATTCCGCTCGATTCTGGCTCTGGTTTTGGCACTGGTAATGTCGATGGGCATGGTTGCCTTCGCCGAAGAAGCGGCGCTGCCCAGCGCGGATGTTGAGGAACAGGGCTACGACTTCTACGATGGCGCTGTCGAATACAACGAGATCCGCGAGTCCCTCGGCCCGGTGCCGGCGCTCGACGAGGAGATCACCCTTGGCTTTACCACCAAGACGTTTGAAAACGAGTTCTGGCGCATGGAGAAGGAAGGCGCCGAGCAGGCCGCCCAGATGTTCCAGGATGCGGGCTACAACGTCACCATCGACGTGCGCGGCGCGCAGACCGAGACCGACGAGGAAGGCCAGCTGACCCTGCTTCTGGACATGGTCAACAAGGGTTATGACGCCATCCTGATTTCCGGCATCTCCGCCGGCAACCTCGTGCCCGGCATGGAGGCCGCCCTTGAGGCCGGCATCGACCTGACCACCGTTATGGACGCTTTCGTGCCCTATGCCAGCACCACCGTCGGCGCGTGGCACTATCAGGCGGGCGTGCAGGGCGCCGAGTGGATCTATAACAAGATCGGCGGCGAAGGCCAGGTTGCCTGCATCACCGGTCTGTCTCAGGCCACCGCTGCCCAGGCCCGCACCCAGGGCTTCAACGACTTCTTCGCCGACAAAGAGGGCATTGAAGTTGTTGCCGTGCAGAATGGCGACTGGGATCGCCAGAAGGCCTATGACATCACCCAGACCCTGCTGCAGCAGTACCCCGACCTGGGCGGCATCTACTGCAACAACGACACCATGGCCATGGGCGCCCTTGAGGCTGTCGTCGCCGCGGGCAGCGAGTGCGTGATCGTCGGCACCGACGGCACCAGCGAGGCGCTTGAGTCCATCCGCGCTGGCGAGCTGGACGCCACCGTCGACTTCTTCCCGACCACCATGGGCGCCATCGGCGTGGAAATGCAGATCCGCAAGCTGGCCGGCCAGGAAGTCCCGAAGGTCATCTACGCGCCCCAGTGCGTGCGTGACATCGACAATGCCGATATGAGCTTTGAGGAGATCTTCGGCTACGAGTACGCGCCCATCTTCGAATAATTCCGGACAGGGGGCGGAGCAAGTATCCGTCCCCTTTTTTACCCAATTCGTTCAATGGGAGATGTCGTCATGGCAGCATACATAGAATTCAGGCACATCACCAAGGTATTCCCCGGCCAGAAAGCCTTGGATGATGTCAGCTTCTCCATCAATCGCGGAGAGATCCACGCCATTATCGGCGAAAACGGCGCGGGCAAGAGCACGCTGCTGAACATATTGCACGGCGCTTTCCCGGCCACTTCGGGTGAGATTACGTTCGATGGCAAGCCGGTACACTTTTCCGGCACGGCGGACGCCATCAAGTTTGGCATCGCCAAGGTGCACCAGGAAATCGTCAGCATTCCGGAAATGACCGTTGCCGAGAACCTTTTCCTGGGCAAAGAGCCGACGGCCGGTATTTTTTTGAACAAGCGCAAGATGAACGCCGAGGCCGAGCGCATCCTCGGCCGCCTGCAGACCGATATACGGCCCACAGACCGCATGGGCTCCCTGTCCACCGGGCAGAAGCAGATGGTTGCCATCGCCAAGGCTTTGGATGGCAATGTAAAACTGATTTCCTTTGATGAGCCCACATCCTCTTTGAGCGACGCCGAGGTTAAGGTGTTGTTTGACATCATTGCCGACCTCAAGAAGAGCGGCATAACCATCCTCTATATCAGCCATAAAATGAGCGAGATCTTTTCCATCTGTGACCGTGCGACCATACTGCGCGATGGAAAATTCATCAATACAGTGCAAATGCGCAGCACCACGCGCGACGAGATCATTCACGACATGGTCGGCCGGGATGTTTCCCTGTTCGCGCAGCGCACCATTCCCAGCCAGTGTCAGAAGGACAAGGTCACGCTGGAGGTGGAAAACCTCAGCGGCGAGATGTTTCACAACGTCAGCTTCCAACTGCACAAGGGCGAGATCCTGGGCTTCTTTGGCCTGGTGGGCGCTGGACGCACGGAGGTCATGCGCGGAATCTATGGCGCGGATAAGGTGACGGGCGGCACGGTCCGCCTCAATGGAAAGACGCTCAAATGCTCCTCCCCGCATGACGCGATCAAGGCAGGCATCGCCCTGATTTCGGAAAACCGCAAGGAGGAGGGCATCGTGCCCAACCTCAACAACATGGATAACATGGCCCTCCCCTGTCTGGACAAGTTCCGCTCCGCCATGCTCATCAACACGCATAAAAAGTATGAAAACGCCAAGGACAAGGGCGGAAAGGTGGGCCTGCGGCCCAACGATCCCGAGTTTATGACCATGAGCCTTTCCGGCGGCAATGCGCAGAAGGTCATCCTCGCGCGCTGGATGTCTACCGACGCCACGGTCATGATCTTTGACGAACCCACCAAGGGCATTGATATTGGTGCCAAGGCGGATATCTATCATCTGATGGAGCAGATGGCGCAGGAAGGCATGTCCATCATCATGATTTCTTCGGAACTGACGGAGGTCATGGGCATGAGCGACCGCATACTGGTGATGCGCGACGGCCGCCTGACGGCGGAAATCGAGCGCGGCCAGTTCAGCGAGGAAAACATTCTTAATTATGCGGTGGAGGGAGAATGACAAGCCATGAAAGCACTGTACAGAAAATACCGGCGTGAATGGAGCGCGTTGCTGGCGCTGATTGTAACCATCGTTCTTTTCAGCATTCTGGAAAGTTCTTACCTGTCCGTAGCCAACCTCACCACGATCATCACCCAGGCGGTTACCTATGGCCTGATGGGCATTGGCATGACGTGCGTGATCATCACCGGCGGCATCGACCTGTCCGTTGGTTCGGCGTTGGCGCTGGTTGCCTGCATAGGCGCGCAGCTTGCCAAGGCTGGCGTGCCGATACCGATCTGGGTGGTTGTCTGCCTGGCCATGGGCTTTGTCTTTGGCGCGATCAACGGCTTCCTGGTCGGCGTGCTCAAGCTGCAGCCCTTCGTGGCCACGATGGGCACCATGTCCATCTACCGCGGCGTTTCCTACGTCATTACCGGCGGCTTCCCGGTTCTGAGCGTGCCGCGCGACTACCGCAATGTGTTTAACTTCCAGATCACTTCGACGATGACCTTCTCAGTGGTTGTGTTCCTCGTATTCGCGGTAATCATGACCATCGTGCTGAAAAAGACCAAGCTGGGCGCGCACACCTACGCCATCGGCGGCAATGAGGACGCGGCCCGCCTGTCCGGCGTCCGCGTGGGCCGCACCAAGGTAATCATGTACGGCCTGGCGCTTCTGGGCACGACGCTGGCCGGGCTTGTGCAGGTTGGACGCCTTGGCACCGGCGACCCCTCTACCGGCCAGGGCTATGAAATGGACGCCATTGCGGCCGCGGCGATCGGCGGCACCTCCATGGCGGGCGGCCGCGGCAATATCTTCGGCACGGTGATCGGCGCTATCCTCTTTTCCGCGCTGAAGGTTGGCCTGATCGTTATGGGCGTCGATACGTTCTATCAGTATATCGTCACTGGCGTTGTGGTTATCTTCGCGGCCTATCTTGAGATTGTCCAGGGCAACATGATGCAGAAGGGCAGCAAGAACGAGGTCCGTGTAAAGTAACGGCGCAAGGAGGACTTATGGGGGACACGGCTAAGAAAATTTGCGTGGCGGGAAGCCTGAACGTGGATTTGACGCTGCGTTTGGAAAGGTTTCATCAGCCCGGGGAAACGGTTATCGCCAAGAACATTCACACCTATGCCGGCGGCAAGGGTGGCAATCAGGCGGTGGCTACCGCCAAGCTCGGCCACGCCGTAATGATGGTCGGCATGCTTGGCGAGGACGACAACGGCCGCTTCTACCGGGAAACGCTGCGGCAAAACGGCGTTGACGCGGAATGCGTGGGCAGCGATGCCAATACGCCCAGCGGCACGGCCATCATCGAAGTGGACGACCGGGGCGAAAACCGCATTGCCATTATCCCCGGCACCAACGGGCTGGTTGACAATGCCTATATGGATAGCATGCTCGAACGCATGCTCACCTGCGATATCTTTCTGATGCAGTATGAGATCGACCTGAATACCGTTGCCCATCTGGCAAAAATACTGCGCCGCGAGGGCAAGTGCCTGATCCTTGATCCCGCGCCCGCGGCGAGCGCGCCGGAGGAGCTGTATAAGAACGTGGACTACATCACGCCCAATGCCACCGAGCTTGCCGCGCTTACGGGCGCGAGCACGGATACGCCCGAGGAAGTGGTCGCCGCCGCCCGCATGCTGCTTGAGCGCGGCGTGGGCGCAGTCATCGCCAAACTGGGCGGCAAGGGCTGCCTCTACGTCGACCGGAAAACGATCATGCCGGTGAGTGGGTTTAAGGTCAATACAGTCGATACTACGGCGGCGGGCGACAGTTTCAATGCCGGTTTTGCCGTGGCCCTTGCCGAAGGCATGCCCATTGAAAAGGCG
>DSTMC04003__coassemble_2053_pt1 | contig 12114 bp, 8 predicted proteins | sample DSTMC04003__metabat2_low_PE_048 | metagenome-assembled genome bin DSTMC04003
TCATCCCTTCCTGCCGTTATTATAGCATCCCTTCTGCGAATTGTCAAATCCCTTTCCACGCCAAAGCGTCCATTGACAGGTATTTATCCATTATGTTATGATGTTTGTCGGGGGGCTTCTCCCCCCGGCAGGAAGGAAACGATGGCGCTTCGCTTCTCGCCTCCTTACCAAGGAGGTGATCGCCATGACGAGGTGATCTTGCCGGTCTTGCAAAGACCGTCAAGATCAGTCGCAGAGCGACTTGCAGACCCGCCGGGTCTGCAACCTTTTACGAAATGTTGTCTTTAGTCATTGCGATTATCATGCTTGTATTGGCTGCACTAAGCCTCTACAAAAACGATAAGTAAGCATAAGCCGCCATCCAGCGCAAACTGTTTGGCGGCTCACCCAACAACGGAGGGGAGAAGCTAAGCACAAGCGTCATCCCTTCCTGCCGTTATTATAGCATCCCTTCTGCGAATTGTCAAATCCCTTTGGGAGGAAACGCTGAACATAAGCGCCGTCCCTTCCTGCCGTGATTGTGCCATCCGTCCCCACTGGACATCCCTCCTTTCCCGTGCTATAATGGGCGCACACGAGGGGAGGGATGGCTTTGAAGCGGGCGCTGGTGTTGAGCGGCGGCGGTTCGCGCGGCTCTTATGAAATCGGCGTGTGGGAGGCGCTGGAGGAAGTAGGGCTGCGCTTCCACATGTGTTTTGGCACATCTATCGGCGCAATCAACGCCGCCATGTTTTTGCAGGGCGACCGCGCCCTGGCCGCGCGGCTATGGGAAGAAATCACCAGCCGCGGCGTTTTGCGCGCCGATGGCGAGCAGGCCGCGCAAGTGGAGCGCATGTTTGGCCGCAAGCGCGAAGTGCTGCCGTTTTTGCTGGAGCACGCGCGCCAGATGCGGCTGGATTTGGCCCCGCTGGAGACGCTTTTGCGCGAACACCTGGATGAAGGCCGCGCCCGCGCCTCGGGCATGGATTTTGGCCTGGTGGCGATGAAATTCCCCTCGCTGGCCCCGGCTTTCCGCACCCTTGCGGATATTCCGCAGGGGCGGCTGGCCGACTGGGTGCTGGCCTCCGCGGCGTGCTTCCCCATCTTTCCCACGCGCCTGATCGACGGCGAACGGTTTGTGGACGGCGGCTACTGCGACAACCTGCCCATCGACCTGGCCATACGCGCCGGAGCCGAAGAAGTGGTGGCCGTGGAGCTGCATCCGACGCCCACCCATCCTGAATACGTAAAAATGCCTTTCCTGACCACCATCATGCCCCGGCGCAGCCTGGGCGCATTCCTCGATTTCGACCCCGAAACCGTGCGCCGCAACCGCTTGCAGGGCTATTACGACGCCATGAAGCGCTTTGGCCGCTTCGACGGCATTTTCTACACCTTCACGCGCCTGAACGAACTGCGCGCCGCCACGTTGGGCCGCCGCCTGATGTGTGAAATTGCCGCTTTTGACGCCGAGGCCGTGCGCCGCGCCTCTCTGCGGGCGGACAAGATGGTCGCCCCGCTGATCGCGGCGCTGGAGGCGGGCGTGCGCGAAGCAAAGCTCTCGTTCAAGCAGGTGCTTTTGCGCGCGGTGGAGCTGGCCGCGGCCATACTCGGCTTTCCCGAAGCCGCCATTTACGGCTTTGACGCCCTGGCCGCGCGGATGCTGGAGGCGCTTATGCGCGAGGACGCCCCACAGCTTGAAACCGTTGCCGACGTGGAGGTCCTGCACCGCCAGGGCGAGCGCCGCGCCCTGGCCGCCCTGGTGCGCGCCCTGCAAGCGCGCGGCAGCCTGCCTGCGGAGTGGGTAGAGGCGCTATGCGCCATGCCCACGGTGGTGGCGGCGGCGCTGGGCCTTTTCCGCGCGACGGCCGCTTCGCGCATATCTTAACCATGCGGCGACAGAAACGCCACGGATTCCGGCCACTGTTCACAGATTGTATGTTGATTTTAGTATTTATTCTGGTATAATTATTTTACATTGAAAGAGAGAGGGGATGTTTATGCCCGATAAAAACCCGCCAACGCCCAAAAATCAATGCTATATAACGCCATCATCGTGTTGGTCGTCATTCTGCTTTTGCAGGCATTCATCGTGCCGCTGGTCAACCAGTCGCAGGTGACAGACGTAACCTACGACCAGTTCATCGCCATGCTGGATGCCGGCAATGTCACACAGGTGGCGCTGGAAAATGGAACCATCGTATTTATCGCCGAAGACGAGGCCACCGGCGCATCGCGCATTTACCGCACCGGCGCCTGGCCGGACGATAACCTCACCGAGCGCCTGCTCGACCATCCGGATGTGTCCTTCCAGACGGAGATCGTCGAGGAAACTTCCACGCTGGTGGATTTTCTGGTGGGCTGGGTGCTTCCCTACGCGCTGATCTTCGGCATGGGCTATCTGCTCATGCGCAGCATGCGCAAGCGCATGGGCGGCGAAAACGCCATGAGCTTTGGCAAGGCCAACGCCAAAATCGTCGGCGAGGAAAAGACCGGCGTAACGTTTAACGACGTCGCCGGTGAGGACGAGGCCAAGGAGGCCCTCTCCGAAATCGTCAACTTCCTGCACGACCCCCACAAATATTCCGAAATCGGCGCCAAGCTGCCCAAGGGCGCGCTGCTGGTCGGCCCGCCAGGCACGGGCAAAACGCTGCTGGCCAAGGCCGTGGCAGGCGAGGCGAACGTGCCGTTCTTCTCCATTTCCGGTTCGGAATTTGTGCAGATGTTCGTGGGCATGGGCGCGGCCAAGGTGCGCGACCTGTTCAAACAGGCCGGCGAAAAGGCCCCCTGTATCGTCTTTATCGACGAGATTGACACCATCGGCAAAAAGCGCGATAACGGCGTGATTGGCGGCAACGACGAGCGCGAGCAGACCCTCAACCAGCTTCTGACCGAAATGGACGGCTTCGACGCCAACAAAGGCGTGGTCATCCTCGCCGCCACCAACCGCCCGGATTCTCTCGACCCGGCGCTGCTGCGCCCCGGCCGCTTCGACCGCCGCATCCCCGTGGAGCTGCCCGACCTGGCCGGCCGCGAGGCCATCCTGCGCGTGCACGCCCGGCAGGTGAAGCTGGAGAGAAACATCGACTTTACCGCCATCGCCCGCGCCACCTCCGGCGCCAGCGGCGCGGAACTCGCCAACATCATCAACGAGGCCGCTTTGCGCGCCGTGCGCGAGGGTCGCAGCCTGGTTTCCCAGGCCGACCTGGAAGAATGCGTGGAAACGGTCATCGCCGGTTATCAGCGCAAAAACGCCGTGCTTTCGGATCATGAAAAGCGCGTGGTGGCCTATCACGAGGTCGGTCACGCCCTGGTGGCCGCCCTGCAAAGCAACACTGCCCCGGTGACGAAAATCACCATCGTGCCGCGCACGTCCGGCGCCCTGGGGTACACCATGCAGGTGGACCAGGACGACAAAAAGCTGCTCACCCGCGAGGAACTGCTCAGCAAAATCGCCGTGCTCACCGGCGGCCGCGCCGCCGAAGAAGTGGTGTTCGGCTCTGTGACCACCGGCGCTTCCAACGATATCGAGCAAGCCACCAAGCTGGCCCGCGCCATGATTACCCGCTACGGCATGAGCGACGAATTCGGCATGGTGGCCATGGAGACCATCTCCAACCAATACCTGGGCGGCGACAGTTCGCTGGCCTGCTCGCCGGATACGGCCACGGCCATCGATAAGCAGGTGGTGGAAGTTGTCCGTGCCCAGCACGACAAGGCCGTGAACCTGCTCAAGAACAACATGGCCTCCTTAAACCGCGTGGCGGAGTTCCTCTACCGCGAGGAAACCATCACCGGCGAGCAATTCATGTCCCTTCTGCGCGGATTGCCCGAGCCGGGCGAAACCAGCGCGGACGCACAGGCGTAAAAACAAGCAGTCATGGCGGTGCACAGTTTTCTGTGCATCGCTGTTTTACGCTTTGGAGGGAAGCATGGGCGTTTGGAAGCGTCTCTCATCTTCATTTTCTGTTTTCAAAAATCCGGTTGGGCTTGCATGACATGCCTGTGGCATGCTATAATCGCGACAGATAAATTGAATCCCGAATCTGCCGGAGGCGGTCACGTGCGCTACGATAAAACAATGAATTTTTTGATATTTGACGGAAATCCCAATGGCTTAATTATGGGTGAGCTTTCCAACTGGAACGGTCGAGTATATAAAATCGCCCGAAATGCTCTTATCACTTTCGCGCAGCGCACAGACGCACAACACACCGGCGTATATTTCCTGTTCGGGCGCGACCAGGAGATGGCTGATACCATCTATGTAGGGGAAGCAGAGCATCTCTTACAGCGCCTAAAACAACATATCAACAACCGCGAGGAATGGAACGACTGTATTGCCGTAATCAGCAAGGATGACCATCTGAACAAAGCTCATGTAAAACACCTTGAGTATGATTTTTACCAACTGGCCGTACAGGCAAACCGTTTTCGTGTGACCAACACAAATATCCCAACGTGTAGCTCCGTTTCCGAATACGATGAGGCTATGCTGAAAGAATTTATTGACCATACCCGCTTGCTTGTCAACACGCTTGGGTATAAAGCATTTGAGGAAATCGGCGTTTCAGTAGCACATCCATCCGCGTCCGGTTCACTGTTTATAATCAAAAGCGGTCGCGGCGCAGAGGCCAGGGGAATTCCTGCCGCAGAAGGGTTTACCGTACTGACGGGGGCAAAAATCGCCCAAACGGTCACGCCCAGCTTTTCAGAGCCCTTGCGAAAAATACGCAGCCGCTTGATGCGCGATGGTGTGATCGACGACGCTTTCACCTTTACGCGGGATCATCTGTTTTCCAGTCCTTCTACTGCCGCTTCAATCGTCTGCGGTGCATGTAAAAATGGCCGGACGGCCTGGAGGAACCAGCAGGGACAAACGCTGGCAGCCACAGAGGCACTGGCGCTTGAAAATGAATAGAAGATCATGTTTGAAGATCCACCGCAGTCCAGAGGCGGCCTTCCTTTTCAACTATTTACAGCAATCATGCCGGAACAATGGATTTTTTAATTCAAGCGCTTTCAGAGTAGGCAAACGGCGCGCTGGGAAAGCAATTCCCCGGCGCGCCGCCGCATTTTTTGTCATTCATTCCCCGCGCCCGGCGAGGGGGACAGTTCTGTCGTATAGCTGCCGTCCGCGCGGCGGGAATAGGCCTGGTTTTCGTCGAGGATATCGTAATCCGCGATGGAGAGAACCTGCCCGAGACGGTTGGAAAGCACCGCCTCCTCGCCCTCGGCGGCAAGGCTGAAGCTGGTGTGCAAGCCAGTATTGTTGCCGGAGGCGTAGAAAACCAGATGGCCGCCAGCGGGAATCACCGTGCCGTCCGGGATGCGCCAGGCCATGTTCTCCTCCACGCTGTCGGACAGGTACCAGCCGCCAATATCCACATCCGCGCCGGAGAGGTTGGCCAGCTCTATATAGTCGTAATAGCGGCCGTCGTCGGCTTGCAGGGTGGAGGTGTTGCCGGACATGACCTCGCTTATGACCACATCCGTGGGCGTAACGGCGGAAATCATCGCCTGGTAGCTTTCGGCGGTATTCCCCATGCCAGGCGTGTATTCGGAGGATACCTCCCAAACGTCGCCCACGCGCCGGTAGACGGTATTCTTGTTAAGCGATGGTATGTTGATGGCCTCCACCGCCACGCCGGAGGGGTTGAACAGCATCAGCGTATCGCCCTCGGCCTTGAGGGAGAAGGGCGCATGGTACCCATCCGCGCTGTCCGAGTAGGTGGAATCGGCAAATACCAGCACGCATTCGCCCGGCGCGAGCGTTTGCGCGGGGAATACGAACATATGGCTCTCCGTGGCGTTGCGCGCCAGCGTCCAACCGGCGAGATCGACCGCGCTGTCAGAGGCGTTGCGCAGCTCTATCCAGTCCGGCGTATTGCCGGCGGCGTCGAGAAACAGGCGGTTGTTGGAGCTCATGATTTCGTTGAGCTGCACGGTGGAGGAGGCGTGGATTTCGGCCACGGCCTCCACGGCGGCGTTGCCGGAGGCGCCGCGCAGGGAAAAGCCGTTGGGCATGAGCGCCTGCAAAACCACGCCCAGCGCCAGCGCCGCCGCGCAGCACAGCGCGAAGGGCAGCATGGGATGGCGGCGGCGCGCCCGGCCGGGTGAAGCCTGCGGGCGGAGGCGGTTTGCCGCGCCCTGCGGCTGGGGACGGTTCGCGCCTTGCGGCTGAGGACGGTTCGCGCCCTGCGGCGGGCGCGGGGCGGTATTCGGCATGGACATTTACGCGCCCTCGCCCGTGTAGGCCACCAGGGTGGCGTCCTGCATGCCGGGAATATCGTGGAGGCGCTTGAGCAGCGGCTCGGTCTTGTCCAGGCGCACTTCATAGGTGGCCTCGATTGCGCCCTGGGAAACGGTCTTGGTGCGCAGGCGCTGGAAGCGGATGCCGTTTACCACCTGCGCGGCCTGCCGCTCGGCGGCGTCGGTCATGCGCAGAACCAGCAGATAGCTGTTCTGGCTCTTGGCGCGCCACTTGCACACCAGCGTAATCAGCACGGCGATGGCCACGCCCGACACGGCGGTGAGCAAGAACTGCCCCGCGCCCAGCAGGATGCCCATGGTCAGCGCCCAGAACATATAGGCCGTATCCAGCGGGTCTTTCACAGCGGTGCGGAAGCGCACGATGGACAGCGCGCCCACCATGCCCATGGAAAGCTGGATGGATTCGCGGATGCACATGACCACCGGGGTGGTGATCAACGTCATCAAAACCAGCGTGAGCGTAAAATTGGAGGAATACATCACGCCCCGGAAGTTGAGCCGGTATACCGCCGCGATGCCCAGCCCCACGGCAAAGGCCAGCACGATGGAAAACAACACGGTGGGGATGGAGCTGGTGCCGATGGTCTGGGACGAAAACAGGTTCAAAATATCGGTGCTGCTCATGGGAAAACCCTCCTCTTTCTCTGGTAAAACCCTCCGGAAAAACGTTACAGACCCAGCGCGAACCAAAGCGCCGCCAGCTGCAGGCCGGAAACGAGCGCTGCGGGCAAAAGCGCGAATGCAAGGCCGCCGTACATCCAAACCCCTCCCTTACAGCGGCTGATAGCGCCGGCACATCACGTATTTGGAAATGGCGCAGCGCTCGCCGGTGATCCCGGTAAGCAGGGCGCGTATGTGGCTGGGGAAGTAGGCGTCAAACTTTACTTCCAGAATTTCCACATCGCGGTCGGCGGGGGTGACCAGCGCCACATCCGGGGAAAACAGCGCGTGGCTGGAAAGGCCGGTGCGCAGGCGCGTATCGAAGGTGATGCGCGTGGTTTCCGCCGGGTGGACAAAGGCCAGGCGGTCGTATTCGACCAATACGGCGGGGCGCATCGCGCCGGTGCGCATGGCCGCGTACATCTCGCGCAGAAGCGGGGCCTCGGCGCGGTACAGGCCGCGCGGGTCGCCTGAGATGAGCTGCTCGGCCAGGCGGCGGGTGATGCGCAGCGAGCTTTTCTGGATCAGGTCGCCCAGCTTGCGCTTGCGCTCCAGAAAAATCACGGCGTCGGAGCGGTTGTATATGCGCAGGCGGTACTTGTCGCGCGCCATCACGCCGTCCACCTTGTCGTAGTAGGCGCTGTCGAAAGCGTCGTCGAAGTAGAGCGAGCGCACGTTGTAGGGGCGGCCCTGCGCGCAATGCCTGTCCAGCCGCATCACCGCCAGCAGGCGGCGCTTGAGCGCTTCCAGCTCGGCGGGATTTATGTAATACTTGAGTTCATGGCGGGCCGGAAGCGCCGCCCGGTCTATTTCCATGCCGCTTCCTCCTCCTCGACGCGGCGCATGGCGGCGCCAAAGTATTTCTTCATTTCCTCGCCGGTCAGTTCCAGCGTGTCTCGGAAGTAGATGATGAGCTTGCGGGGACGGGTTCTGGCGTATTCCACCAGCTCCGCCACGCGGCGCTCGTACCGCTCCTCACTCTGCCCCCAGCGCTCGCGCTGGCGGGGCATCTCCGGGGCCAGGGCTTCATAGCGCTCGCGGATCATGGAAACAATGCGCCCTGAGGTCCACTCGGTGGCGAGCATATCGCCCATAAAGGTGAGGAAGCGGTCGTAAAAGGCCGGATTGTTCATCAAGGCGATGAACAGGGTGTTGTCCGTAGCGTTGCTCGAACCCGTTCCGCCGGGGTTGAGCCAGCGCCGGATGGAATTGGTATCCGAATAAAAGCCCCAGTCCAAATCGAAGATGGCCCAGTGCCACTTACCGTCGGCGTTCAAATTGCGATAGCGCTTTACATTCAGCGTATCGGCGTTGGCCACGAAGATCTGCAGGGCGTGGTAGGCAATGAAGCTCTCCAGGTCGATCTCCTCGCCCACGCGCGCAAGGGTTTCGTCGTCCGGGACGCCGTTTTCTTTCACATAGGCGAGCATGGCGGCGTAGCTTGCGTTGCTGCCGCGCAGCACCTGGCTGTTGCCCTTGACAATATCAATCTGATCCTCCTGCCCCTCCCAGCCCTCATACTGGCAGATAGATGCGGCGCAGATGCGCTCGCGCATGTTGTAATGCCCCCAGTATTCGCCGTTTATGTATACCACGCACAGCTCGGTTTTCTGATAGAACACCTCTGTGCCCTCGGCCAGCGACGTGAGGATGGAATCGCGCATTCGCGTCAGCACGCCATCTTCGCTGGAAGCACGCAGGATGAAGGACTGATATTCTTCGTAATCGCGCTCGGAAAACAGCGGAGCCTTGAAGCGGTTGGTTCCATATTCGCTGCGGGCGATCACCTTGAAGCCCTTCTGAAGCATCGTGCGGCTACCCTGTCCATGCAGGCGCAGGGCACAGTTCTCCGACAGCATTTTTTCGCCTTCAGCGGTATATACCTCCACATGGCCCGGCTTTTCCATATCCACCCGATAGCGGGTGTAGAGGCCGTCCTCGCCGAACATGTCCTCTGGATCGGCCACCAGCGCCACCACGCGCACGGTATGCCCCTCTCCGAACACATAGGTCTGGGCGGTGGGATAAGAATCCAGATATCCATCCATGCAGGCCACAGCGCGCACCACGGTGGTATCGCTCACGGCAATGGGGCCGGTGTAGAGCGCGTCCCCCGCATCCGGCGTAGTGCTGTCCAGCGTGTAGTAGATGCGCGCGCCGGATGGGGCGCTCAGCTCCACGGTGATGGCCTCGCCCGCATCAAAAACGCCGCCCGCGTTGGAAAACTCCGGCGCAGCCACGCGTCCACGCCAGCCTCCGGCTGCATTTTCGCGGTCGGGAGTATCGTCCCACGCATAGAGGAACATCCCATCCGTCATGCGGGCGTAGGAGACGCCGGTGTACTGCTCCGGCACATATACGCGATCCACCAGCGCGCCGGAGGCGTCCGCAAGCATGAGTCCGTAACCACCTTCGACGTTTAGGCGAAATGAGGCGCAAAGGATGCTGCCGGTCACACCGTCCGTGCCGGACAGGTACAGGGTGAGATATCCGCCCGGCTGGATAACCGTGCCCTCCGGAAATCGCCACTTGCGTGGGGACGCACTGTCATCCGAAAGCCCCCAGCCGGATACGTCTACCGCCTGCGCGGAGGCGTTGTACAATTCCAACCAGTCGTGGGGGTGCTCGTCCGCCGAGGCCATAAATTCGTTGATATATACGCCCGCGGCGTTCTCCTCCGCCAACGCCGCGTGCAGGGCCTCGGCGCTCTCCTGCGTGTTGGAAAGCCCCGGCGTGGGCGCAAGGGCCGTAGTATACTCGCCGTTTCCGTCCAGCGAATACGCCTGATCGCTCAAAAGCGCGGGCAGGTCAAGGCCGGAAACGGCACGGCCCTGCGCGTCACAAAGGATCGCCGATTCGCCCTCAGAAGAGAGCTTGAAGGAGGCGTGCATTTCCCCGTCCGCCCCCTCGTTTTTTCCCGAGGCGTACACCAACAGATAGCCGCCTGCGGGGATGGACGCGCCGTTTGGAAAGACCCACTTGGCAAGGTCGTCCTCATCGTCGGTAAGTGTATACCCGCTCAGATCGACCGTTTCCGCCGATGGGTTGTAAAGCTCTATGTAATCGTGGCAGCGGCCTTCCACATCCGGCGCGTAGGTGCGGTTGGCGGAAGCAGCTTCGGAGATCAGAAGCGGGCTGTCGCTCGTTTCTACATCTAAGGCAAGGTGGTTTTCCAGTGTGTTGGCCGCGCCTGGGGTGTAGTCGCCACTTTCCTCCCACACGTCGTTGACGGCGTTGCGGCGGTAGACGTGGTTTCGGGAAAGTGAGGGCACGTCCACTGCGTCCACGCGCGCACCGGCCGCGTCGTACAGCGCCAGCGCCACACCGGCCGCGTCCAGCTTGAAGGGCGCGTGCAAGGGGTGATCGGGATCAGCGCGCAGATCGCCGTCGCAGTAAATCAGCAGACGTTCACCCGGCATAAGCGTGCAGGCGGGAAAGATAAACGGCTCAAGCGCGTTGTCTCCGTTCAGAAGCACATAGCCCTCCATACCGACGCTGATAGCGCCCGTGTTGACAAGCTCAATCCAATCGCTGTACTGTCCGGCATCGTTTTGTAGGGCGGAATCGTTGGAGGACATGACCTCGCTGATGCGCACCATGGAAGTGGAGGCAGCTTCCTCCTTGGCGGCGCGCCCATCGCGGGGGAGGAAGTCTTCTAACAGAAAGCCTGCCGCCAGCGCCAGCGCGCATACGACAGCCAACAGCGCCGGGCCACGCTGGATCCGCCGCCTGCGCGCGCGGGTCATGGAGTGTGATGCGTGCTTTGGGACGGCCATACGGCCTCACCTCCGACCTGAGTAGGCAAGAATCTCGTACTCATGGGCAATATGCTATCATCATACACCCGATGAAGGAAAATTCAAGGCTTTACGCGAAAATTTCACGCATTTTTCCCAGTTGTACGCGCTAATAAACCAGATTGTCGAAAACCCCGGTAGGCACGAACGGAAAAAAAACCTTTTCGCGCCCCAAACGCATCCGGCGTCAGGTTGAAAACCTTCAGGTTTTCAAGCCGGCTAAAGCCCTGAAGCGCCGGCAAATTCTGCAGACGCAAAAACCGCTGGATACGGAGGCAATTTTTGCTTACCGCGCCAGCCGCACTTGCAGCCAGCGATCGCTTACATCTGCGTAAGCTCCCTGGATTCGCAAGCCACGCTCCTATGAGGTTTCCGCATCCTCAATCACGCGACGGGCGTCGCCAAAGTAGTGCCACATCTGGTCGCTGGAAAGGTCCATGCTCTCGTAGAAGAAATCCAGCAGGCGGCCGGGGCGGGTGCGCGTGTAGTTGATGAGGCGCTCGATATGCGAATCGAACTGATCCCGGCTCAGGCTCCAGCGCTCGGCGTGGCGGGGCATTTCGGTCATGAGCAGGTCGTAGCGGGTGTGGAACTTGTCCAATACCTTTTCCGTCGTCCACTCGGTGGCCATCATCTGCCCCATATAGGTGAGGAAGCGATCCCGGAAGGTGGCGTTATTCATCAGGGCGATGAACAGGCTGTTGTCTGTGTACTTGTTCGTGCCCATGCCGCCTGGGGTGAGCCAGCGGCCGATGGAGTTGGTGTCCACAAAGAAGGCCCAGTCCAAATCAAACAGGCAGTATCGCCACTTGCCGTCGTCGTTGGGATTTCGGTAGCGCTTGACGTTGAGCGTGTCTCCGTTGCCGACGAAGATCTCCAGCGCGTGGTATTCAATGTAGTTTTGCAAGTCGATAACCTCGCCCACGCGCTCGAGGGTGGCATCGTCGGGGATGCCGTTTTCCTTGACATAATCGAGCATGGCGGCATAGGTGTCGTTGGAACCCTGCATGACGCGGTCGTTGGCTTTCACGAGGTCTATGTCGTCCTCCTGCCCCTCCCAGCCCTCAAACTGGCAGATGGAGTATGTATTGATGCGCTCGCGGATGTTATAATGGCCCCAGTATTGGCCGTTGATATAGACCACGCACAATTCCGTCTCCTGATACATGACGCTGGTATTCTCCGCCAGCGTTTGCAGCACGGAATCGCGCATGCGGGTCATGTCGCCATCCTGTCCGGAGCCGCGCAGCAGGAAGGACTGGTATTCCTCGTAATCCCGCCGCGAGAAGATGCGGGCGTGGAAGCGGTTCAGGCCGGAATACTCGCGCCGGGCGATGATCTTGAACGCCTTTTGCGCCTCGGCGCGGCTGTACTGGCCGTGCAGGCGCACGCCGCAGCCCTGGGA
>DSTMC04003__coassemble_2061_pt1 | contig 12070 bp, 11 predicted proteins | sample DSTMC04003__metabat2_low_PE_048 | metagenome-assembled genome bin DSTMC04003
AGGTATGCTATAATAACGGCAGGAAGGGATGACGCTTGTGGTTAGCTTCTCCCCTCTGTGAAGAGTTGAGCCGCCAAACAGTTTGCGCTGGATGGCGGCTCGAGCTTATTTATCGTTTTTGTAGAGGCTCAATGCGGCCAGTACAAGCATGATAATCGCAATGACGAGAGAAAGCATTTCATAATCCGTCATAGCGATCACCTCCTTGGTAAGGAGGCGAGAAGCGAAGCGCCATCGTTTCCTTCCTGCCGGGGGGAGAAGCCCCCCGACAAACATCATAACATAATGGATAAATACCTGTCAATGGACGCTTTGTTTGTTCATTGTAGGCGTGCCTCCGGTTTCCCATACAAGCTATTCCCTTTTTCATCGACCAATCCAAGGATATAATCGGCGGAAACTCGGTAATAGTGGCAGAGCGCTAACAGGTGGTGGATGGGCAACTCGTTCGCACCGCGTTCATAGCGTGCATACATGGTCTGCGACGTACCCAGCACTGCGGCGATCTCTTTTTGCGTTTTATCGGAATCCATTCGTAAAGCTCGTAGTATTTTAAAATACAAGGGAAATCACCTCCTGTATTTATTATACTGAGTAAAGATATTTACTCTTGATTTTAGTAAACATTTTTACTATAATAAAAGTGAAAAACAAATACAGGAGGTCTATATGGAAAGCATCTTGGAGCGCATCTTTACCAGCCGTTTGCAGGTACAGGCCACGCCCACGGCGGAATCGCGGCGCCGCGAGTTCGAGCGGGAGCGGATGGGCGCCGCGGAGGATGAGCTGCGCAGGGCGCTGCGCGGCGATGAGGCCAAGGCGTTTGCCACATTTTGCGCCATGCGCGAGGCCGTCTGGTACGCCGACCGCTACGACGCTTTCACCCGGGGCTTCCGTCTCGGCATGCGCCTGACAGTGGAGGGCCTTTGGCGGCCAGAGGAGGAAGCCTGACTGCATCTGCCAGGGCGATGCAAAAGCCTGCAAGACAAGGGTGCAAACTTGCAGGCAAGGGAACTTACATGGACGTAAGTGACCGCAGAGGGCACGCGCGGCGGACGCGGGAAAAAAATTGCCTCTGATTTTTTTGATCAGGGCAATTTTTGCGTTTGCAGGCTTTGTCAGCAATCTAAAACGTCCCGCCATTTGGCGGGACGCTGATTTATGGGCCGCGCGGGAAGAAGGGAAGGGGAAAGAGGGGAACCGCGCGGCCCGCTTTTCCCCGGCTGGCATGCGCCTGCCGGCGGGAAAAGCCGTATCCCGCCTGCGCGGCGGGAGAACCGGTTTACTTGCTGGTCAGCGCCAGCGTATCGCGGGCGATGGCCAATTCTTCGTTCGTGGGGATGACCCACACCTTTACCTTGCTGTCCGGCGCGGAGATTTCCGCTTCCACGCCGCGCACCTTGGCGTTCTTTTCCGCGTCCAGCTTCACGCCCAGGAATTCGAGGCCCTCGAGCACCTCGGCGCGGCCTTCGCCGTCGTTTTCGCCGATGCCGGCGGTGAAGATGATGGCGTCCACGCCGCCCATGGCCGCCGCGTAGGAGCCGATGTACTTGCGGATGCGGTACGCCCAGATATCCAACGTCACGCGGGCCATCTCATTGCCATCGGCCGCGGCCTGGCGCACGTCGCGCATGTCGCTGGAAACGCCGGACAGGCCCACAAGGCCGCTCTTTTTGTTGAGGATGGTCAGCGTTTCGCTGGGGGTGAGGTGTTCGTTGTTGGCGATGCACTCCACCACCGCCGGGTCAAGGTCGCCCGAGCGGGTGCCCATCAAAACGCCCTCCAGAGGCGTCAGGCCCATGGACGTATCAAAGCACTTGCCGTCCACGCAGGCGCTCAGGGAGGAGCCGTTGCCCAGGTGGCAGACAATGATCCGGCTGTGCTTGTCCTTAAGATTCAGCACTTCCAGCGCGCGCGCGGAGACATAGCGGTGGCTGGTGCCGTGGAAGCCGTAGCGGCGGATGTGGTACTTCTCATAATATTCATAGGGCACGCCGTACAGATAGGAGGTGCGCGGCATGGTCTGATGGAAAGCAGTGTCGAATACGGCCACCATTGGCGTGTCGGGCATGACCGCCTGGCAGGCGCGGATGCCCATCAGGTTGGCCGGGTTGTGCAGCGGCCCGAGGGGGATGTTTTCCTCGATGGCGTCCATGCAGGGCTGGTCGATGATGCAGGAGGCGGTGAACTTTTCGCCGCCGTGCAGCACGCGATGGCCCACTGCGCCGATTTCGGAAATGGAGGAAATCACGCCGTGCTCCTTGGAAAGCAGGGCTTCGAGCACCAGGTTCATGGCCTCGGTGTGGTCCTTAATCATTTCGCGCTCCACCACAAAGCTCTTGTCCGCGTATTTGTGGGTGAGCTTGCCGCCCTCGATGCCGATGCGCTCCACCAGGCCCTTGGCGATGATGGATTCATTGTCCATGTCGATCAGCTGATACTTCAGCGAGGATGACCCCGCGTTAATGACGAGAATTTTCATGCTTGCAACTCCTTACGTCTCAAACCCAAAAGCGTCTTTCGGCAAATAAAATTTGCCGAAACAGCCTGAAACAAAAAAACGAAACTATTTCGCACAAATCCCTAAATTTACTATCCAACGATGGCAGAACCGCCCGTAAAATCGGTTCCGGCGAAAGGTTGAAAACCCAATGGGTTTTCAAGTCGGCAGAGCCGACCGATTTTGACGATTTGAAAATCGGCAAAATCGCCTCCTGTGCGGCGGAACCGCAGGGATTTTATCGCAGGCAAGTTTACTTGCCGGAGAGAAAATCCCTACCTTGCAATTTTTGCTTGTGCCGTTTACGGCGCGAGCAAAAATTGGTAGGGGTGGCCGGAGGCGCAGAATCCGCCGGATTCTGCGGTTTCGCCAAAGGCGAAACTGCCACGACTCAAATTGAAAATTTGAGGCGCGGCACCCGGCGGGGGAGCTTGCTCCCCCGTCCGCCCCGCCGAAGGCGGGCCTCAGGCGGGCTACGCCTGCGCCGCCGTAATCGCCACCGTCGCCACGATATCGTCTACCGAGCAGCCACGGGAAAGGTCGTTGCACGGCTTGGCAATGCCCTGCAAAATCGGGCCGTAGGCTTCCGCGCCCGCCAGGCGCTGCACCAGCTTGTAGCCGATGTTGCCCGCTTCCAGGCCGGGGAATACCAGCACGTTGGCCTTGCCCGCCACCGGGCTGCCCGGGGACTTGAGCTGGCCGACGCTTTCGACGATGGCCGCGTCCAGCTGCAATTCGCCGTCCAGCAGCAGGTTCGGGTCAAGCTCCTTGGCGATGCGGGTGGCTTCCTGCACCTTGGTGACCAGATCGTGCTTGGCCGAGCCCTTGGTGGAGAAGGAAAGCATGGCCACGCGCGGCTCGATGCCCGCCAGGGAACGCGCGCTGTCCGCCGCGCCCAGGGCGATGCTGGCAAGCTGCTCGGCGTCGGGATCAATATTCACGGCGCAGTCGGCAAATACCATCACGCCGTCGTCGCCGTAGGCCTTGTTCGGGCACTCCATCAGGAAGCAGGAAGAAACCGTCTTGATGCCGGGCTTGGATTTGATGATTTGCAGTGCCGGGCGCAGCATGTCGCCCGTGGAGTGGATGGCGCCGGAAACCAGGCCGTCCGCGTCGCCCATTTTCACCATCATTACGCCGTAGTACATCGGGTCTTTCACCAGCTCGGCGGCCTGCTCGGGGGTCATGCCCTTGGCCTTGCGCAGCTCGTAAAGCGTATTGGCGTATTCGGCGCACTTATCGGAGGTCTTGGGGTTGATGATGGTCAGGCCGTCCAAAGACGCGCCCGCCGCCACTTCCTTGACCTTCTCCGGGTCGCCCAGCAGGGTCAGCTTCGCCAGCCCCTGCTCTACGATTTTCACGGCTGCCTGCACGTTGCGGATTTCCTCGCCCTCCGGCAGCACAATGCGCTTTACGTCCGCCTTTGCCTTTGCCTTGATTTTGTCAATCAGTGCCATGTTTTTCCCTCCAGAAATGCCAAACCGGCAGATTTTGTTTTCTGTAACTATTATTATACGGTATAAACGCGATTTTGAAAAGCCATTCCTGTAAACTTTCACCGCCGGGCGCGCTGAAAAAAGCGGTTGAGCAGTAAGGCGCACTCCGCTTCCAACACGCCGCCCTCGCTGGGCGTGAACCAGGGAAAGGCCGGGTCCTCGCAAATGCGGTAAACGCTGCCGGCGCAGCCGCGCTCCTTGTCAAACGCGCCGAACACCAGCCGCCCAAGCCGCGCCTGCGAAACCGCCCCGGCGCACATCGGGCACGGCTCCAGCGTGACGTACATTTCACAATCGGAAAGCCGCCAGTTCCCCGTTTTGCGCGCCGCCTCGCGGATGGCCAGCATTTCCGCGTGGGCGGTGGGGTCGCGCGCTTCCTCGCGGCGGTTGCGGGCCCTGGCGATGATTTCGCCCGCGCGCACAATCACGCAGCCCACCGGCGTTTCGCCCGCGTCCAGCGCCTCCTCCGCCAGCGCCAGCGCCATGCGCATCCATTTTTCATCCATGTTCCGGCCTCCTTTTCTTCATTATAGCGCCCCGGATTTGTTTGAGCAAGATTAAAAATCCATAAGGAATCGCAATATTCATTCTATGTTCATAAACAAGCCCTTGACACGGCATACTATTTTGGTATACATTTTGTAGACGAAAGGACGTTGCTGACCATGTTTCAAAAAATCAAGTACGCATTGATACGCTTTATGCAGGGTCGATACGGCGCGGACGCTTTGGGCCGCTTCCTGGTATGGGTGGCGCTGGCATTCTACATTCTGGGGTTGTTCATCCCCTACGCCTGGTTCTTGAGCTATCTCGGCCTGGCGACGCTGATTTACACCATCTTCCGCATGCTTTCGCGCAACACGGCCAGGCGCACGGCGGAAAACGCCTGGTTCTGGAACAAGACCGCGAAATTGCGCACCTCCTTTTCGCAGGCCAGGGTGCGCTTTAAAAACCGCAAGGAATACAAGTACTTCCGTTGCCCCAAATGCCATGCCTGGCTGAAGCTCAAGCGCGGGGCGGGCGAGGGCACGCTCACCTGCGGCAAGTGCAAACACGCTTTCAAGGCCAAGGCGTAGCCGATGTTTGGTTATGTGACGGTCAACCCCGAAGCGCTCACGCAGGCCCAGCGCGACCGCTTCCAGGCCTTTTACTGCGGGCTGTGCCGCTGCCTGCGCCGGGAATACGGCCTGAAAGGGCAGCTGACGCTCAGCTTTGACATGACGTTTCTGCTCATCACGCTTTCCTCGCTCTACGAGCCGGAGGAACAAAGCGGCGTGGAGCGCTGCGCCCCGCATCCGCGCAAAAAGCACGCCTGGGTGGAAAACGAGTTCACCGCCTATGCCGCGGATATGAACCTGGCCCTGGCCTATCACAAATTGATGGACGACTGGGCCGACGAGCGCAACCTTCTGCGCCGGGCCGGGGCGGAGGTTCTCAAGCGCGGGTACCGCCGCGTGGAGGAGCGCTGGGGCGAAAAGTGCGCCGCCATCGAAAAGGGCGTGCGCGACCTGGGCGCCATCGAAAAGCGCCGGGAAATGGACATCGACGCTCCCGCCAACTGCTTTGGCGAATTGCTGGGCGAATTGTTTGTCTACCGGAACGACCAGTGGGAAGCGCCCCTGCGCACGATGGGCGCGTACCTGGGCCGGTTTATTTACGTCATGGACGCATACGACGACCTCGCCGCCGATGAAAAGCACGGCGCCTACAACCCCCTGACCGCCCTCAAGGGCGAGGGCTTTGAGGATACCGTGGAAAACGCGCTGACCATGCTCATCGGCCGCAGCACGCAGGCGTTTGAAGTGCTGCCGCTGGTGAAGGACGTGGAAATACTGCGCAGCGTGCTCTATTCGGGCGTGTGGGCAAAATACGTATCCGTGCGCAAAAAGCGCGAGGCCCCCGCGCAGGCGGAGGATAGAAAAGGAGAACAGCAATGATTCAAGACCCCTATCGGGTTTTGGGCCTGGAGCCCGGCGCCTCCGACGACGAGGTGAAGGCGGCTTACCGCAAGCTGGCGAAAAAATACCACCCGGACGTCAACGGCGGTTCCCCCGAGGCCGAGGCGAAGATGAAGGAAATCAACGCCGCTTACAGCCAGATTATGAACCGGCACACCAACCCCAACCCTGGCTCGTCGCGGGGCGGGGCGGGTTCCTACGGCTCCGGGCAGGGCTACGGCGGCTATGGCGGCTGGGACGATTGGGGCTGGGGCGGCTGGTGGCAAAACGCCGGCGGCTACGGCGGCGCGCAATCGCAGCGCAACGCCCAGGAAAGCCCGCAGATGCAGGCGGCGCGCAACTTCATCAATTCCGGCCACTACCGCGAGGCCATCAACCTGCTCGAGCAGATGCAGGAGCGCCCGGCGCGCTGGTATTTCTACATGGCCAACGCCCAGATGGGCCTGGGCAACAACATCGCCGCGCTCAATTACGCGCAGCAGGCGGTGAACAAGGAGCCGGACAACCTGGAATACCGCCAGCTTTTGCAAAGGTTGCAGCACGCCGGCCAGACCTACCGCCAGACGGGGCGGAGCTATGGCATGCCGGGGCTGGACAATGCCTGCACGTGGCTGTGTCTGGGCAACCTGCTGCTGAGCTGCTGTTGCGGCCGCGGGGGATACTTCTTCTGCTGCTAAGTTATTTACGATGGGAAAGGAAGGGTCATCCATGACGAGGGACGAGGCGTGGGCGCTGCTCACGCGCTACAACGAAGGCGAGTTCCACCTGCGCCATGCCTGCACGGTAGAGGGCGTGATGCGTTATTTTGCCAACGAACTGGGCTATGGCGACGAGGCCGATTTCTGGGCCATCGTCGGCCTTTTGCACGATCTGGATTTTGAAAAGTATCCGGAGGAGCACTGTATAAAGTCGCAGGAAATCATGCGTGAGGAGGGCCTGGACGAGCGCCTGATTCGCGCCACGGCCAGCCATGGCTACGGCCTGGTATGCGATATCAAGCCCGAGCACGAGATGGAAAAGGTGCTCTTTGCCGTGGACGAGCTGACCGGGCTGATCAACGCCGTGGCCATCATGCGTCCCTCCAAGAGCCTGGACGATTTGGAGCTTCCCTCGGTCAAAAAGAAATTCAAGGATAAAAAATTCGCCGCCGGTTGTTCCCGCGACGTTATCCGCCAGGGCGCGGAAATGCTCGGCTGGAGCCTGGACGACCTCATCTCCCGCACCATTCTCGCCATGCGTTCATCGGCCGGCAGTGCCGGCGGTGCCGGCAGCCAGAGCTGCCGCGGATGAGCGACGCGCGCCTGCCCCACGAGTAGGGGGCAGGCGCGCTTTGTTGCGTTCCAATTGGGGCGAAAGCACGAATAGACGCCGGGCGGCTCACGCGCAGGAGCCGCCCGGCTTGCGTTGCAGGGAACCGGCCGTTGCGCGGCAGCCAATGGGATTCTCAAGGGACGAGTCCCTTGAGCGGGTGCGGGCGGCGCCCGCCGTAGCCCCGCCGGAACCGGAAATGGCTCGGATGGAAAGAAATAAGCGCCCGCGCCGTCAACCCCGCGCGCCTGAATCGGGATGACTTGCGAGCAAAAAGACTTCGCCCGCCACCATCAACCCGAAACTCCAAAATCCGGCGCGCGGCCTTTCATAGCGCCCTTGCCCCAACGGGGCAAGCAGCGTCGCCCCGCACCCACACAGCGCCCCTTGCCCCGCAGGGCAAGGCAGCGCCAACCGAAGGCAGCGCCCAATCTGAAATATACCAGGCTGCTTTCAGCGCTGTTATCCGGCAACAGGCAACTCCATTCCCGCCATGGCGGCCAAGGTCCTCTGCGGATGCAAAATCCGCCTTTATTGCCTTTTGTATTTACATACGTTATAATACCGATAAGGAATCAAAAACAGAGGAGGGATTTTCCGTGAGAAAACTGCTTGTCTGCCTGCTGGCGCTGCTTCTGGCGGCGTTACCGGCGCTGGGCGAAGAAACTTTGGAAACGGCGACCGAAACACACTCCGCCGGCCTTGCGGTGGAAGTGACCGGCATGGCGCTGCTGGATGAATGGGACGGGGAAACCAGTCAGACGCATGTTTTCCTCGCCGTGTATGCGACGCTGACCAACTGGAACGCTGAAACGCTGACTCTCGCCAACGCCCTGCGCGCCGAGCTGTCCTATGAGGGCGCGTACGTTTTCGAGGCGGAGCTCGCCTTCCCGGTGGAGGAAATGGAACAGCTCGTGCGCGTGGATGGGGCGCTGGTATTCCGCATTCCCACCATGGTGGCCGAGGCCGCGCCGGAGGGCTTAAAGCTGACGATTTATGTGGACGGCCAGGCCATTGCGCAGAAGATCGCGCTGGAGGGCGGCTACAGCCCCACGCGGACGGGGAATTTCGAGGGCGCGGGCTTTGACAGCCCCGAGGACGCGGCGCTGGCCTATCTCGAAGCTCTGCAAAACGGCGACGTGGCCGGTATGCTTTCCACTTTCGCCATCGAAACCTATGTAGACAGCCTGGATGTGCAGACGTATCTGGAATATACGCAGATGTTTCAGCCCAATACCGGGCTTCCCGTCGCAGAGGGCGGCTATATGCGCGATCTGGCCGTGAACGTTCGCCATGGCACGCTGGCGCAGAACCTCTACTGGCAATTCCTGTACCATTCCTGGCCGGACGGAGAACACTGGCCGCTGTCCACCGACTATCGGGAAGGCGTAACCGTCGTTCCCCTGAATCAGGAGGAGAACGACATAAGCAACTTCCTTGACATGTTCGCGGAGGCGGATTTTCCCGCCGTTCTGCAGGGGATGACGTTTGTGGAATTCATTGATCCGGCTTCCCTGCGCGAAAGCTACCTGTCGGAGACAAATCAAAACCATATCGAGCGGCAGATGGCCTGGTATGGCTGTGACGAACTGACGGACGTGGTCATGCGCCTGCAAAGCGGCGGCAGGGAATACTGGCAAATTCTGCAATGCGTCCGCTATGGAGACAGGTGGTACAACTTCTCCCTTTCCGGGAACCTTTCCAGCCTGCTGTCGCTGGGGATTTACACCTGCGGCCTGGTTCCGGCGAAGTATATGCAGCTGGGCTGACGCAAAGCAAAAAACGCTTCCCCGCGAAAAACGGGGAAGCGTTCAGAGCGCTGACAAAGCCCGCAAACGCAAAAATTGCCCTGATCAAAGAGAAATCAGAGGCAGTTTTCGCTTCCTGCGTCAGCTGCGCTTGCAGCCTGCGGTCACTTACGTCCATGTAAGCTCCCTTGTCTGCAAGTTTGCTTCCTTGTCTTGCAGGCTTTTTCAGCTCTCTGGCAGTCTGTTGACGTTGTCAACATCCTGAACGCTTCCCCGCGAAAAACGGGGAAGCGTTTTTGGACCATCGCGCTCAGTCAAACAGCGTCAGATCCACCGTCGGCCCCGGCTCTACATTGCGCGGGGCGGTGGTATGCACGGGCGCGCCCGCGGGCACAATGCTGGGGGTGGGCGCGGCGGCCTGCTCGCCGGGCGCGCCCGCGACAGTCTTGCCGTCGTTGGAGCGGGGCGCGTCGCCGGCAAAGAGCGCCTCCTGCGTATCCGGCGTGGCGTCGCCGTTGGGCTGCATGCCAATGGCCTTCTGGAAATAGCCCACGGCCATGTAAGTATCGTCGCCGTATACGCCGTCGGCATTGCCCTTCAGCCAGCCCAGCTCAATCAGCCGCCTCTGCAAAAGATATACATCGTATACGTAGCCGTTTTTCTTGTTGAGCAGCTTGTATTCATACACGTAGGGGTCTGGCTCGGGCATTTCCTGATCGGTGAGGGGCGAAACCTCGTTTGCCGGATAGCCGAACATCTCGTTGAGCGTCACCAGCCGGTAGCCCTGCTGGGTGGCATAGGGGATGAAGCCCAGCAGCTTGTCAAGGTCGTTGTCCGTGGTGTGGAACAGATAGACGTTGCCCGGCGCGAGCGTGGATTTGAGCGTGGAAACGCTGGCCGTGGAGCCGCTCATCGTCCAGTGCGCCATGCCGTAATAGCCCATCTTGGCGATATACTGGTGGGTGCGCAAATCGTAGCGGTTATCGCCGCCGCGCGTGCGCATGAAGTGCATTTGATAATTGACGCCCAGCGTTTCGCTGACGATGCGGTTGGCCTTGTAGATCTCCGCGGCCATGTCCTCCAAATCCATGCGGTAAAAGGCCGGATGGGTGTAGGTATGGTTTTCCAGTTCCATGCCGTTTTCATAGGCATAGCGGATCACTTCGCGCAGGTTTTCGCGCTCAAGGTTCTCGCCAATCGGCAAAATGGTCAGCTTGCCGCCGTTGTCGATGGCGCATTGCACAATCTTGCGCAGATTTTCCGTCTGGAAACAGTCGTCCACGGTGATGGCAATAATCTTTTCCTCGGTTTCGGCCTTGGAAAAGATGGGCAGATAGCCCTGCGGGTCGGCCGTGGGCTGCAGGCCGAGCACTTCGCTCTGTTTATAGGAATCGTCGCCAAGGATCTCGCTGGTGGCGGTGGGCATGTTTGCCGCCGTCGCAGACGCGGTAGCCTGCGGCGGTGTGGACGCCGTCGCTTCCGGCGCGGGCGTGGCCGTAGGCGCGGCCAGGGCCGCCGCCGTGGGCGAGGCAGAGAGCGCGTCCACCCGCGCAAAGGCCGGTACGCTCTGGTCGCCGCCGGAAGAAGCGCAGCGCGGCACCGTCAGCGCCAGTACGATAATCAGCAGCGTGCCAAGGGCAATCAAAATCATCGGCAAGGGCGAATTTTTGCCGCGCCAGTTCACGCGCCGGCGCGCCCTATTCCCATATCCCCGCGTATTTCTCCGCTTTCCCGCGTTCATCCATGTGCCTCCCATTCCCCGGTATCCTTTGTATTTCAGGGCATTCTTGGACGCTGGCCATATGGCTTTGGTTCCCAGCATGCGCCAAAACGCCGCGCGGCCTGCCCGTGATTTGTTTTCTTATTTTATGATACATTTGCGCCATGGGAAAATCAAGGCGGGGAACAGCTTGCAAAAAATGATATTTCCAAACGAATGTTTTACAAAAACATTAAAAATAATTACAATTTTTCCCAGCATACGAAATCCGGGCCGCCGCCCCCCGGAGGGGCGGCGGCCCGGCAGAGCGCTTTTTTCGCGAAAAGCCCTTACAGCCTGCGGGTGGAAAGCGTGGCCTTTTCGCCGTTGATGCTCCATTCCTTGGCGTAGGCGTCCGCCGCCGGCGCGCCCGCCGTGAGCGATTCGGCCAGCACCGCGCCGCAGATGTCCTTTGCGCCGCGCTCGATGATGGCGGCGAGCTTTTCACCGGCTTCGTAGGTCACGGCGATGCGGTCGGTCACTTCGTAGCCCGCCTCCTTGCGCATGGTCTGCACTTTGGAAATCACTTCGCGCACGAAGCCTTCCTCAATCAGCTCGGGGGTGAGGTTGGTATCCAGCACCACGGTCATGCCGCCCTCGCTCTCGGCCATAAAGCCCGGCTTCTGCATCGGCTCGATGAGCGTATCTTCGCGGGCCAGCTCGACGCCCGTGCCGTCGATGTCAAAGGTCAGCTTTTCGCCGCGGTCGAAGGTGTCCACCACGTCGTTGCCGTCCGCCTGGGCAAGATAGGCGCTGATTTTGCCAAGCAGCTTGCCATAACGCGGGCCGAGGGTGCGCAGCTGAGGCTTGATCTTGTAGGTGGTGAAGGCGCGGGCGTCGTCCACGAATTCCACGCCCTTGACGTTCAGTTCGTCGGCAATCAGCGCGGCCATGGTCTCGGGCAGCTTCGCGCCCTTGATGTAGAGGGCGCGCGCGGGCTGGCGCACCTTCATGTTGGCGGCGCTGCGACAGGCGCGGCCGAGCTGCACCGCGGCGATGACGGCCTCCATGTCGTCTTCGAGCTTCTTGTCCACCAGCGACATATCCGCTTTGGGGAAGTCGGTCAGGTGCACGGATTCCTTCGCGCCGGGGACGTTGTTGACCACCAGGTTCTGATACATCGTCTCGGTCATGAAGGGGATATAGGGCGCGCACAGGCCGCACAGGGTGGTGAGCACCGTGTACAGCGTTTCAAACGCGGCCAGCTTGTCGCCTTCCAGGCCCTTGCCCCAGAAGCGCTCGCGGCAGCGGCGCACATACCAGTTGGACAGCTCGTCCACAAAGGCGGCGATGGCGCGGGC
>DSTMC04003__coassemble_2067_pt1 | contig 12049 bp, 11 predicted proteins | sample DSTMC04003__metabat2_low_PE_048 | metagenome-assembled genome bin DSTMC04003
CCTCGCCAAATTCTTTCTTCCTTTTGCGTCCAATTTGTTTGACAAACCTACATTTCCGCAGCCCCGGGGCGTGAAAATTTGCGGCGCCTGTTCTCTGCGGCCGCGGGACGCCGGCGGGGATGTACGCCTGCTTGTCCTTCCTTCTCGGATAATTACAAACGTAACAAAAACTATCTGCGTGCTCAACAGTGGAACTGTTGCGCAGAGGCTCCGCAGTGTTTATATATAATGCAGAACGGCATTTATGTTACCCGCTGCAATCTTTCGGAAAAATCCGTTTGACAGGCCGGGTTTTCGACGTATAATAAAGCTAGTCCCGCTTTTTCGCGCGGGAACCGTCCCGTTTGCGCGGGATGCGGAAAGGACGTGATGCGAAAGATGCTGAATTTGCAGAAAATCTGCTGGAGCGCCCCGGATGGGGATCGCATTTTAAAGGGTGTAAGCCTGACCGTACCCGATGACACCCTCATGGTCATCACCGGCCCCAACGGCGGCGGCAAGACGACGCTGGCCAAGGTCATCGCCGGGCTGGAAACGCCGGAGGAAGGGCGCATACTTCTCGACGGCGAGGACATCACCTCCCTGAACGTAACTGAACGCGCCCGCAAGGGCGTGAGCTATGCCTTCCAGCAGCCGGTGCGCTTCAAGGGGCTGATCGTGCGGCAGCTTCTGGAGCTGGCTGCGGGCGAAAAGCTGTCCGAGGCCAAGCTGTGCGACGTGCTCAGCCAGGTTGGCCTTTGTGCGCGGGAGTATATCGACCGCGAGGTAAACGCCACGCTCTCCGGCGGCGAAATCAAGCGCATTGAGATCGCCACCGTACTACTGCGCCATTCGCGCCTGACCATCTTCGACGAACCGGAAGCCGGCATTGATTTGTGGAGTTTCAACAACCTCATCGCCGTTTTCCAGAGCTTGCGCAGCACATTGCACGGTTCCATGGTCATCATCTCCCATCAGGAGCGCATTCTGCAGATTGCCGACGAGATTGCCGTGATCTCCGATGGCGAACTCACCAGGCAGGGCCCGGCAAAGGACATCCTCCCCGAACTGATGCGCGGCACGGAGGTTGGCGCTTGCTGCCGTCAAGAGGAGGCATTCGCAAAATGAATAACATCCTCGAAGGCCTGCTCAAGGCAGTATCGGACTGGAACGGCAAGTTTACTGGCGCGTTCAATATCCGCGAAAACGGCCAGTGCGCTGGACGGCAGTCTACCAAGAACATCAAAATCGAATCCAAGGCCGATCAGCCTGGGCTGGATATCCGCATTCTGCCCGGCACAAAAGGCGAAACCGTTTCCATTCCCGCCTGCGTGACCCACGGCGGCGTGGACGACCTCGTTTACAACGACTTCTACGTTGGCGAGGGCGCGGACGTGACCATCGTCGCCGGTTGCGGCGTGCATACGGAGAGCGACGAGCTGGCGCGCCACAATGGCATACACCGCTTCTTTCTGGAAAAGGGCGCGCGCGTCACCTATCTGGAAAAGCATGTGGGTACCGGCAAGGGCGCGGGCGTGCGTTCCATCGACCCCGTGACGGAAATATTCCTGGACGAGGGCGCCGTCATGATTATGGATACCTCGCAAATCGGCGGCGTGGACAAGAGCTTGCGCAAAACCAGCGCCACGCTGGCTGCCGGCGCGAAACTGCACATCCACGAGCGCATACTTACCGAACATGAACAGCAGGCGCGCACCGAGTTTGAAGTGCGCATGAACGGAGAAGGCGCGGGCACGGATTTGATTTCCCGCTCGGTGGCACGCGGTTCTTCGCGGCAGTCCTACCGCTCGGTCATTATTGGCAACGCGCCCTGTACCGGCCACTCCGAGTGCGACGCCATCATTGCCGATAACGGCGCGGTGGACGCGGCTCCGGAGCTCTCCGCCAACCACGCCGACGCCGCCCTCATCCACGAGGCAGCCATCGGCAAGATTGCCGGCGAGCAAATTCTCAAACTCCAGACGCTTGGCCTGACCGAACAGGAGGCTGAGGCCAAAATCATCGAAGGCTTCCTGCGCTGACAAGGAGGAAATACATGAAACCGCCCGTACTGCTGACCTACAACCTGCACGGCGACCGCGCCGCAAAGATCCGCCTGGTGGCGATGCGTTTTCGCATCCGCGTGCGCGGCGTACTGGCGGCGGAATACGACCGCCCGGTCGGAGAGCTGGCCGATACCGCACCCGGCGGAAGTTGGGAGGGCGAGGCTTTCTCAGACGAGATGCTTGTCATGGCTCACTTCCCTGCCCCGCTTTTGCAGGCATTTTTGCAGGGCATGCGGCGCGCGGGCGTGCGTCCCGTGGCGCTCAAGGCTGTACTGACGCCGACCAATGCCGCCTGGGACTCCAACGCGCTACACGCGGAACTGTGCAAGGAACGCGAAGCGATCTCCGCGGGCAGCGCAAGCGTACATACCTTCGCGCAAGAAGATTCGTAAAATCATGGTCGTCGTTTAGGGCGACAAATCCTTAGAGGAGGCATAATTCCGACGGCGCTCACGCGCCCTGAATAGCCGTTGCATGCACCCGTTTCCCTGGATGCTGCAAAAGCAGACGCATGGCCTCTTTGCCTTGGCTTTTGTCTATGCGCTCCCTTTCCTTACTGGAATAGAATTTGACGTTCTTTGCTCATAGCTATAAGCGCTCCAAGCCCCCGCTCCAAGCGGGGGTTTTCGCTATACAAAAACACCGTCCTGCGAACCCGAAGTTCACGGGACGGTGTGCGTACCGGAAAATCAAATGCGTATCTCGCGGTTGGTGATGGCGCGGTTCTTCCGTTCCCGGCTGCGCGAGCGCATCACTACGTTCATCACCAATCCGATGCCCAGCATGTTGGTGATCATGTTTGAACCGCCGTAACTCATAAACGGCAAAGGGATGCCCGTAACCGGCAGAAGGCCGATCACCATGCAGATGTTTTCCACGATGTGGAACAAGAGCATCGAAGCCACGCCAATGATCAGGTAGGAGCCATACGAATCCTGCACGCGCAGAGCCAGATAGAACAGCCTGCCCAACAGCAGTATATACAAAGCCACCAGCACGCAGGCGCCGACCATGCCAAAGCTCTCGCAGCACACAGCAAAGATAAAGTCGGTATGGTCGTCGGAAATATAGCCCAGCGAGGCGTAGCTGCCGGGCGAGACGATGCCCTGCCCCCACAACCCGCCGCGGCCCACGGCAATCTGAGCGTTGATGACCTGGCGTGCTTCATCCGGATAGCTTTCCGGGTCGAGCCAGATGAGTATGCGCATCAGGCGGAAACTGTCCGTGGCATTCATAAACGTCCATACCGGAATGATGAGCACCACCGCACAGGCCAACACGCCGAGGATTAGCTTGTAGTTCGTGCCGGAAACGAACACCATGATGGCGAACACCGCCAGATACACAAGCGCCGTGCCCACATCTGGCTGGGCAATGATGAGCAACAACGGTATGCCCATGTAGATGACCAGGGGAATCAGGTCGCGCACCGTCATCACTGGCTTGACGCGCACGGCGAAGGCCTTGGCAAAGGCGATGATCATGGCAATTTTACCGACCTCCGAAGGTTGGAAGGTACGTTCCGAGCCGGAACCCCATGTAAAGAAGGCAGTCATGCCGCCGCGTCCGGCCTCCATACCCAGCACGATGACCAACAGGAGGATATTGAGTACATAAAACGTATTGGCATAATGCCCATAGAGGTCATAGCCGAAATAGATGACGGCCATCATCGCCACGATTCCTACGCCCAACCACATAAGCTGCAACCGCGCATAATTGGTCGGCTGGGTTTCGAGCATCTCCATAATCGTGGAAGGGGTTTCGGTGACAGAGGTGGTGGTGGCGGAAAAAATGCACACCACGCCGAACAGGGCGATGACCAGTACGTTCAGAAACAACGGCCAGTCAAAGTAGCGCATCAGGCTCCTGTCGAACCGGTTCAGGCGCAGTTGCTTGACAAGCGCCGCGATCTTTTCCCGCATGTTCCCAGGCTCCTTTGCGTCAGTCTGCGACCGAGAATTCGTCCATCGCCGTGGTGGATTCATAGCCGCCGTAGTTGTCCAGATAGTAGGTAATGGTCTCGATGGCGGCGCTGGCCGAACGCGCGCCGGCATAGCCGTTCTGAATGTAGACCACTACAGCGATTTTCGGGTCCTCCGCCGGGGCGTAACACACCAGCCAGGAGTTGTTTTCCACGTCGATCTCGGTTCTCTGCGAGGTACCGGTCTTGGCGGCCACCGGATACTTGGCATTTTTGAACTGCTCGGCGGCGGTGCCGTCGTTTTCGACGGATGTCACGTTTTCCATGCCCTGCTGGATCAGTTCGAAAAACTCGGGGTCTGTCTCAATCTGGTTGGCGACCACTGGTTCCTTATCCAAAATTACTGTGCCATCCGGAGCGATGATCTTATCAATGATCTGCGCATCGTACACCGTGCCGCCATTGGCAATGGCCGATACATAGCGCGCCGCCGCGATGGGCGTAATCTGGGTGATGGACTGGCCGATGCCCAGCATGATGGTTTCATTGGGCGTCCAGTAGAGGTCCGAGATATAGCTGGCAACGGTGTTGCCCAGGTAGTTTGAAGAAATGTACTGCACCGGCAGGTTGAGGTCGTAAACCAGAACCTCACGAATCGGCGCGTTCCATTCCGCGCGCGTGTCATAGCTGACGGCGATATCCATCAGCTTTTTGACAACCTCGTCCACGCGCTCTTCATCGTATTCAATATTGCGCTCTTCGCCAATGCGGTTGATGAGCGAGCGCAGGGCGGTGGCCACCACCGTGGGTTTGCTGGTCATCTGGTTTTCGATGGCCACGTCGGGGTCGTAAAGCGCGTCCTGATTGCCGACAAAGCTGGTTGCTTCGCCAGGCAGTTCGATGTTTGTAAGCGAGGTAAGCCCCAGCGCTGCCGCCCATTCGTTGATGACCTGGGCGCCCATGCGGTTGCTGACTTTGTAGAAGAAATAGTTGCACGAGTTGGAGAGGCCCTCCACGACGGTCTGATTCTGGTGTCTTTCCGGATACGAAGTCCAGCACTTGGCGGGATTAGCGGTATCCGTCTGCGTATAGTAGCCGCCGTCGCTGATGCGCTCGTCCTTGCCCAAATTGCCGGAGGCCAGGGCCGCCAGCGCCGTACAGAGCTTGAAGGTGGAACCGGGGGCATCCTTGGCGCTGATGACGCGGTCAAACAGGGGATTGTTTTCGTCATTGATGATTTCCGCCCAGGCGCCGGACTCGATGCTGCCGCCGTTAAACAGGGAAAGGTCGTAGTCCGGCAGGCTCACATAACCCAGCACGCGGCCGGAATTGGGATCCATGGCGATCATCGCGCCGGAGTCGGCGAGCTGCACTTCGTGCCCCATGTCCTCATAGCGGGCCAGTTCGCTGGCGTTGTTGCGCTGCCAGCGCTCGCCGGACATGACCACGCGCTGCTGGTAGTTGATATCGTTGATGACGTCCTGCAACGCCTCGCGCATCACATCCTGCAATTCAGAATCAATGGTGAGCACCACGGAATTGCCGTCTACCGGCGCGGTATAGGAAATCTCGCGCACGATCTTGCCGCGCGTGTCGATTTCCACCACGCGCTCGCCCTGGCGGTAGGATACGTAGGGCGAAAGCTGATCTTCCATGGATTTTTCAATGCCGGAAACGCCGACGAGGGCGTCGCTGGGATAGCCCTTGGCGGTGTATTCTTCCATATCGCTCTGGGTATTGATGCGCCCCACATAGCCCACGGCGTGCGCGGCGGTGCGGCCCTGCGGGTAGACGCGCGTAGAGCTTTCCTCGGCGGACATGCCATCCAGCTCCATGGAGCGGGCCTCAATCTCCGATACGGTTTCAAAGCCCACGTCGTAGGCGATGGCCACGGGGGTGGAATTGTAGTTGTTCATGCGCGAAGCCTGCCAGACGGCGAGGATTTTGACGATCATGTCCTCGTACTGCTCAACGATTTCGTCGTCGGTGAGGGAGGCTGCGGCCTGCTCACCCTGCTCCTCAATGATCTCCTCGCGCAACACATCGACGATCAGGTACTTTTCCAGCAGCGCGTCAAACAACTCTTCTTCGGGCGTATTGGTGAGATAGAAGTTCGACCGCCACTGGCTCTCGCGCGTGGCGTTTACAGTTTCAGAAGTGGAATTGGTGGTAAAGCGCCATACCCCATCCTCGTCCTTTTGCAGCCAGAATTCGGTGATGGTGGATTTACCGTTCGATTCCACCAGCTGGATGGTCTTGAGGATGGAGCGCGTATAATTTTTGCGGTCTTCCTCCGAACTCAACGAAGGATCACGATAGAATGTCACATTATAACTCAAGCGGTCATAGGCCAGCGGGGTCATGTTGACATCGTAAATGGTACCGCGCATACCGGTGACTGTCAGCGTCTTTGTCGAGCGCGAGCTGGCGCGCGCGGTGGCCGTATCCTGATTCTGGATCATCATGTCATCCAGCTTCAAGAATACCGCCGTAAATGCCAATACCAGCACCAGGCAGACCATGAGAACGCGGTTTTTGTATGGCCTCAAAAGGATTTCACCTCCCGTTTGGCGGATGTGCGCTGGTAACGCACGCCCTTACCCAGCACGATGCGGGCTTCCAGCGGGCCAAGCAGCAAGCCCAGCCCCGCCGTCAGCAGCGTGCGGATGAGAATATTGACAAAGTATATGCCCTCGATTAGCGCAGTGTTGAAATACTGATAGCCGAAAATGGCCAGTTCACGCACCAGCGCCATGCCGAGCAGCGTCAGCCCCCGGCGCAGGTATACCTTGGAAGGCGCCTTGCGCACGCGGACTTCCAACGGCTCGTAGGCGATCAATCCAGCCAGGAAGCCCAGGCCGACGAATATAAACGTGTTGAACCCCAACGGATAGCTTACGAGAATATCCATAAGCAACCCGCCAATCAGGCCGTAGAGCATGCCGTGCATGCGATCCAAGTGAATGCCCGTTACCAGCACGCTGATGAACGTCAGCGACACGACGTACGGGCCGCCAATCAGAAAGGGGATGACCGACGTATCCAGCATCAGCGCAAGCAGCGTAAGCACTGTGGGCATAATCCGTCTGCGCATGGTTCATCCTCCTTTCATCATACTTGTGCGGGCTTGCTAGCCGTCGGCCCAGATATCCTCAGGCAGCTCCTCAAACGTAGGCGATTCGGTGGCGCCGCTGGGAATGGCCGTGGGATATTGGAAGATATCGGAATCTTCCTCGGGAACGTCGGCAACGGCATCCGAAGGCGCGGGCGTGCTGGTAGGTACCGGCACCGGCGTGGGCGTGGCCACCACGGGCAAGCCCTGTTCCTGGTCGGTTTCCACCACGGTGCGCAGAATCAGCACTTCTTCGATGTGCTGGAAATCCGCGCTGGGCATGGCAATGACGTAGCCGCCGGCGCTGTCCGTGCCGCGGCTGACGGCCGTCACCGTACCCACCGTCAGCCCCTTGGGATACAGCGAATCCGTGCCGGAGGTGATGAGCGTATCTCCCGGCACGATGTTGGCGATGTTCTGCACATAATAGACATAGCACTCGGGTGTTTCAGACGTCGACGTAATCTGGCCGCGCATTACGCCGTTATCGCGCGTGCGCTCAATCAGGCAGGAAACGGCGCTGCGGGAATCAATGATGGTGAGCACCTTGGCATAGTTCAGTCCCACCTCGTACACGCGCCCCACCAGCCCATCGCCGGTAACCACAGCCATGCCCACGCTTACGCCGTCGTTGGTGCCGCGATTGACGGAAAAAGTATCAAACCACTGGCCCGGATCGCGGGCAATGACCTTGGCGTATACGGGGTCGAGGGACTCATAGCGGTTCTGCGCGTCCAACAGGCCCAGCAGCCGTTCATTTTCGGCCAACGCCTCCTCCGCGCTTTGCAGCTCCAGGCTGAGCTGCTGGTTTTCAAGGAAAAGGTCGTCATAACTGGCCTGCAGGTCATCGTAATCGCGCCAACCCTGAAACAGATCCCGCACCCATTTTGTGGCGGAGCTGAACGCATTCTGGATTGGGGAAAGCGCGCTGCCGATGGCGTTTTCGCCCACCGAGGTACCCTCGCCACCGCGCAGCACCAAGAAAAATATCGCCGCGACCACGACTGCCAGCACCGCGACCACAAACAGCCAGCGGCGGATCCGGCCGCTTCTGGCGCGCCGGCGCTTTTCCACCTGCGCCTTGGAATAGGCGCGCCCCGTGCTTTTCTTTGCCATGCCAAATCCCCTTACAACTCAATCAGGCAGCCCGACTGCGCCAGCCGGGAAGCCAGGCGTTCGTCGGCCGCAATCGCGCCCGCGCCGGCCGCCACGTCGTCTTCGGGCGATTCGCCCATGTGTACGGGCATCTTCAAAAGCTCGGAAAGCCGGTCGCGCAGGCCCTCCAGCCGCGCGCCGCCGCCGGAGAGATACACGCCGCGCTCAAGGATATCCGCCGCCAACTCCGGCGGGGTGTTTTCAAACGCCTCGCGGATGTTTTCCAGCAGCATTTTCAGCGGAGGCATAATGGCTTTATGGACGTCCAGCTGGGAAATGGACACCGTGGACGGCTTGCCCGTGCGCACGTCGCGCCCGCGCAAAAGCACGTCCTCCGTCTCGGTAAATCCGGTATTCTTGGCGGAGCCCACGTCGATTTTCAAGTCCTCCGCCGTGCGCTGGCCAATGACCAGCCCCTTTTCGTTGCGTATGTAGCGGATAATCGCCTCATCCAGCGCCATGCCGCCGGTGCGCGCCGTGCGCGAGGCCACCACGCCGTTCATGGAAATCACGGCCACTTCGGTCGTAGAACCGCCGATATTGACCACCATCACGCCCTTGGGCTCGGCAATCGGCACGCCTGCGCCCACCGCCGCCGCCACAGACGAGCGAATCAGCGCCGCCCGGCGCGCGCCCAGAGCCTTGACGGCTTCTTCCAGGGCGGCGCGCTCCACGCGCGTCACGCCCAGGCCCATCGAAACCACCACGCGCGTGCGGTCCAGCGCCCGGCGTCGGCCGATGGCCTTTTCCGAAAGCGCGCGCAGAAGCGTCGTCGTCAATTCGATATCGCCCACAGCGCCGTCCATCACCGGCGAAAGCAGCACCGCCGCTTGAGGCGTACGGCCCAGCATTTGCCGGGCATCGCGCCCGCAGGCGAGCACGGCGTCGGGATTGTCGCGCGAGGCCAGCACATAGCTCGGCTCGCGCAGCACCACGCCCTCGCTCTCCAGAAAAATTGTCACATTGGCGGAGCCTAAGTCAATCCCGACGCCGCCGGATGAAAAAACGCCCATCCGCGCCCCTCCCGCTTGGTTTTCGTCCCCTCACTGCGCCTGCGCAAAGGCGCGCAGCATGCGTTCAACATCGTCTACGGGAAAGCCCATCACATTTTCAAAAGAGCCTTCCAGCCCTTCGACAAACGCGCCCGCGCCGCCCTGTATGCCGTAGGCGCCGGCCTTGTCCATCGGCTCGCCCGTATGGATATAGTCCCAGATTTCTTCATCCGAAAGGGCGCGGAAGCGCACCTTTGTTTCGATAACTTCCACCATCTCGCGGCCCGTGGCCGCATCGTGCAGGCACACGCCGGTGAACACCTCGTGGGCGCGGCCGGACAGCGCGCGCAGCATCGCGTGGGCGTCGTTTTCATCGGCGGGTTTGCCCAGCGGCTTCCCGTCCAGGGAAACCAGCGTATCCGAGGCGATGATCACGCCCTGCGCGTAATGCGAAGCCGCCGCGCGCGCCTTGCGCACGGCCAGCGTTTTAACAATGTCCTGCGCATGGCCCTCGACGTGCTCGTCCACATCCGGCGCGCAAATCTCGAACGTGTACCCCATGCGCCCGAGCAGTTCACGACGGCGTGGCGACGCCGAGGCCAGGATCAGCGCAAATGGCTGTTCCATCCCCGATCGCCCCCTGTTGTATCCTCGCCCGCCGTCCATGCGGCGGCCGTTATCTTTGATTATAGCACATACCTCTGTTATTTGGAAAGCAAATTCAGGCTATGTTCCCGTTTTGTCACATAATTGCCCGAAGCCTCCCCAGCTTTTTCTTCAAAGCAGGGCCAGCGCCCGCGGATAAAGGGTGTCCAGCGCGCAGCCGCATTTCCCGCAGGCTTCCTGCGCCTGCAAAACGGCTGTTTTCAGCGCCGCACGGCTTTCCTTGCCATCCAGAAAACGTTGCGCCGGCCCGGCCAGTTCGTCCCAGCCCGAGGCGGCGAAAGTTCCCAAAATTTCCTGCAACTCTTTGCAAATATTTTCCATTTGGTTCCCTCCGTTTACTCCCTTTCTCCCGCCATCAGGCGTTCGGCGCACTTCATGCCATCCACCGCCGCGGAGAGGATGCCCCCGGCGTAGCCCGCGCCCTCGCCGCATGGATACAGGCCGCGCACGGCGCTTTCGCAATTTCCGTCGCGCTCAATGCGCAGGGGAGAACTGGAGCGCGTTTCCGGGCCGGTGAGCACCGCGCCTGGGCTGGCGAAGCCCTTCAGGCGGCGGTCGAAGATGCGGATGGCCTCGCGCATGCCATGTGCGGCGTAGTCTGGCAGGCAAAGCGACAGGTCGGTATAACAGACGCCGGGACGGTAGCTGGGCTGCACATCGCCCGCGCCCGCAGACGCTCTTCCCGCCAGGAAATCGCCGACGCGCTGCGCCGGGGCATGGTAGTTTTCCCCAGCAATTTGGAAAGCGCGCGCCTCCCATTCGCGCTGGAAGCGCACCCCGGCCAACGGGTCGCCGCCGGGAAAGTCGGCGGGCGAAACCGATACCAGCAAAGCGCTGTTGGCGTTTTCCCCATCGCGGGCAAAGGGACTCATGCCGTTGGTGACCACGCCGCCTGCTTCCGAAGCCGCCGCCACCACCGTGCCGCCCGGGCACATGCAAAACGTATAGGCGGCGCGGCCGTCGGGCAAGTGGGCGCTCAAGCGGTATTCCGCCGCGGGCAGGGCCGGGTGGGCGGCGCTTTTGCCGTATTGCGCGCGGTCGATGAGCGATTGCGGATGCTCGATGCGCGCGCCGATGGAAAACGGCTTTGGCGACATGGGCACGCCCAGCGCATGCAGCATGGCGAATGTATCGCGGGCGCTGTGGCCGACGGCGAGCAGGACGTTTTCCGTATCAATTTCCAGCCGCTCCCCGCCGCGTTCGCACACCGCGCCGCGCACGCGGCCGTTTTCCACCACGAGATTCGCAAGCCGCGTTTCAAACAGCACTTCCCCGCCCAGACGGATGATCTCCTCGCGGATGGCGCGCACCACAGCGGGCAAGCGGTCGGTGCCCACATGCGGCCTCGCCTCCCAGAGAATCTCCTCCGGCGCCCCGAAATGGGCCAGCGTTTCAAGCACCTCGCGGCAGCGCGCGTCCTTGACGCCGGAATTGAGCTTGCCATCGGAAAACGCGCCCGCGCCGCCTTCTCCGAACTGGACGTTGCTTTCCGGGTCAAGCGCGCCGCCGTTCCAGAAAATATCCACATCCCGGGCGCGCTCGTCCACGCGCCTGCCGCGCTCCACCACCAGCGGGGCAAGCCCGGCGCGCGCCAGTGTCAAGGCGGCGAACAGACCCGCCGGGCCGAGGCCGACCACCAAAGGACGATGCGCAAGTACGCGCGGCGCGGGCAACGTGCGCGCCTGCGGCGCGGCGACGCGCTCGCAGCCTTTGGGCAGGTTTTTGAGCGGGCGTTTTGTTTCCACATCCAGCGTGAGCACAAAGCGTATATCCCCCTTGTCGCGCGCGTCCACCGAGCGCTTGCGCAAAACCACGCGGGCAATCTCCGCCGGGGCGCAGCGAAGCGCCCTCGCGGCATGGGCGGCGAGGGGTGTTTTTTCGTAATCCAGCGGCAGCTTTAACTGCGTTATGCGTATCATGCCTTGAGCCTTTCGTCCATCGAACGGGCGGCGAGCAGGGCCGAAGCCCACGCCCATTGCAGGTTGTAGCCCCCACAGGGGCCGTCCACGTCGAGCATTTCCCCGGCGGCATACAGGCCGGGCACGCGGCGCGCTTCCAATGTATCGGGGTCGAACTGCGTGCCTTCCAGCCCTCCGGCAGTGACCTGCGCCTGCGCGTAACCGCGCACGCCGTGCACGGGCAGCGTCCAGCCGGT
>DSTMC04003__coassemble_2092_pt1 | contig 11882 bp, 11 predicted proteins | sample DSTMC04003__metabat2_low_PE_048 | metagenome-assembled genome bin DSTMC04003
AGGGATGGATGCCGTCCACGCACAAAAGCGACTTGAAATCCCGCGCCACCAGGAAAGCGTCGCGCAAATTGAGCACCGTGCAGTTCAGCTTGCTGCCAATCTCCGCCACGGCGATGGCGTAGCGCTCCTGCCAGCGGTAGATGTGCTGCACGTCGCCCAGGTACTTGAGAATTGCCTTGGGATTGAGGTTTTTGGAAACCCAGGCGAAATACTTCTCCGCGTCGATGGGCGGCGGCACCACCAGCACCGCGCGCATGTCGAACGCGCGCACCTTCTTCACCATGCCTGCCAGCGTGTCCTTGAACACGCCGATGGGCGTGCGCGCCTCGTGATACACGTCCGGGTTTTCGCTCACGGCTTTCCAATCCAAATCGCAGTCGTTGCCGCCGAACTCGATGGCGGCGACGCCACCCGGGCGCATGTCCTTTTCCGCCAGCGTTGCCTGGCAGACGGTGTAGCCCATCACGGAATGGTTTTCCACGGCCACGCCCTCGGCCTTCAGACGGGTGGCGTAGTTGTCGCGGCAAATGGCGTAGCGTCTCCGCTCCTCGTCGTAGACGATGCACTTGCCGATGGAATCGCCCCATACGCTTACGCTGTCGATCTGCATAGTTTCACCTCCTAGAGAAGCGCCAACGTGTCAAGCAGGCGCTGGATGGTTTGTTCATTTTCGGCGGTAGCCTCGTCCGTCAGGCCGATGATGGCGGCGCAGGCGTAATTCTCCGCGCGCAGAAGCACGGCGTCGGCGCGGCATTCGCCGCCGTCCTCCATGGAGAAGGTAAAGCGCCAGCGCTCGGCGCTTTGACCGGAGATTTCCATATCCTCCAGCTGTTCAGCCTCGCCGTCTTCAGCAAAGACGAATACATCGCGCATTTCCGCAAGCGACGTATAGGGATATTCGCCCGCGTCCCCGCGCGCGAGCGTGACCGATACCGCGCCGCCGTCCGCCTGCGCATAGGCCGCCGTGCGGCTGGCTGCGCCCTCCCCGCCGCCGGCCAGGGAATCCATCACCAGCGTAAAGCCGGAAAAGTCCGCCGTCAGCATCGGCGTTTCGTCCTGCGCCGCGTCTTCCAGCGCAAGCGAGGCGATCAGCGCCTCCACCTCCGCATCCAGCGCTTCGGCGCTTTCCTCCGGCACGGAGATCATCACGCTCATGAAGAACCCATCCGTCTCCACGGCCAGGAAATCCCATTGGCTGCCCGCGTCCGTATAGCGCCAACGCCGGGCCTCGGTTTCTCCCAGGGAAACGGCGTCCATGCGCTCGTAGGCAAGCTCGCCGCCCGCTTCCTCCGGGGTGAGCAGCGCGTAGCCGCTGCCGCTTTCATACCCCGCCGCGTAGAGGACGGCCTCCCCGGCGGAGGCGATTTTTTCGTACTGATAGAAGCCGTCCACAAGCTGATAGCCGTCGGCCTCCACGCTGTCAAAATCGCCGTGCAGCCACAAAAGATTCGCGCCCGCCTCCGCCCGTGCCGCGGCGGGCAGAAGCGCGCAAAGCGCCAGCAGCGCGCACAAAAGGCGGCGCATCACTGGATGGTGCTGATGTCGTAGGGCGTGGTCTGGTACACGAAGTAGTTTAGCCAGTTCGAGTACAACAGATGCGCGTGGCCCCGCCAGGACACCAGCGGTTCCCGGCGCTCGTCGTCGCCGGGGAAGTAGTTTTTGGGCAGCTCTATGCGCTTGCCCGCGTCGCGGTCGCGCAAATATTCGCGCCGCAGTGTATCGGGGTCGTATTCCGGATGGCCGGTGATGAAGATCTGCCGCCCATGCCGGGTGGAAACGGCGTACACGCCCGCCTCCTCGGACGAGGCCAGTATGCGCAGCGCCTCCACCTGCTCAATTTCCTCGCGCAAAACCGTGGTGTGGCGCGAATGCGGCACCATGAAGGTATCGTCAAAGCCGCGCAGCAGGATGGAGCGCGCATAATCGCGCCGGTGGGGGAACACGCCGAACAGCTTTTGGGGCAACGGATGCTTGCCCACGCCGAAATGGTAGTACAGCCCGGCCTGTGCGCCCCAACAGACGTGGAAGGTGGAATGCACGTGCGTTTTTGACCATTCCATGATCTTGCACAGCTCGTCCCAGTATTCCACCTGCTCAAATTCCAGGTGTTCCACCGGCGCGCCGGTGATAATCAGGCCGTCAAAGCGCTCGTCCTTTACGTCCTCAAAGGTCTTGTAAAAGGAAAGCAGGTGTTCGGGGCTGACGTTTTTGGCCTGGTGCGTGCTGGTGTGCAGAAGGGTCAGCTCCACCTGCAAGGGCGTGTTGCCCAGCAGGCGGGCGAACTGCGTCTCGGTGACGATCTTGGTGGGCATCAGGTTCAGCAGCGCGATTTGCAGAGGACGGATGTCCTGCGTCAGCGCCCGCGTCTCGGTGATGACGAATATGTTTTCCCCCAGCAGCGTTTCCGTGGCCGGCAGGGCGTTGGGGATTTTAATCGGCATATCGCGCCCTCCTTACAGCTTGTCAAACGCCTGCTCGAGATCCTCGAGAATGTCGTCGATGTTCTCGATGCCCACCGACAGGCGCACCAGGTCGGCGCTGATGCCCGCGTCCACGAGCTGTTCGTCGGTGAGCTGTCGGTGGGTGGTGCTGGCCGGGTGCAAAACGCTCGTGCGCGCGTCGGCCACGTGCACCACGATCTGCGCCAGCTTCAGGCTGTCCATGAACTGCATGGCCTTTTCGCGCCCGCCCTTCACGCCAAAGGACACCACGCCGCACACGCCCTTGGGCAGATACTTCTGGGCCAGCGCGTGCTGGGGCGAGGAGGCGAGGCCGGGGTAGTTCACCCAGCCCACCTTGGGGTGCTTTTCCAGGTATTCGGCCACGGCCTGGGCGTTCTGACAGTGGCGCTCCATGCGCACGGCCAGCGTTTCCAGCCCCAGGTTGAGCAGGAAAACGGCGATGGGCTGCGGCGTGCAGCCGAAATCGCGCATCAGCTGCACCCGGGCCTTGGTGATGTAGGCGGTCTTGCCGAAACTTTCGGTATACACCACGCCGTGGTAGCTCTCGTCCGGCTCGGTCAATTCCGGATACCGGCCCGCGGCCTGCCAGTCGAAATTGCCGCTGTCCACAATGCAGCCGCCCACCACGCTGGCGTGGCCGTCCATATACTTGGTGGTGGAGTGGGTGACGATATCGCAGCCAAATTCGAACGGGCGGCACAGAACCGGCGTGGGGAAGGTGTTGTCAATCACCAGCGGCGCGTTGTGGGCATGGGCAATGCTTGCCAAGCGTTCGATGTCGCACACCAGCAGCGCCGGGTTGGCCACCGTTTCGCCAAACATCAGGCGGGTGCGCTCGTCAAACAGGGCGTGGATTTCCGCGTCCGTGGCCTCAGGGGTGAAAAAGCGCGTTTCGATGCCCAGCCGCTTGAGCGTGAAGGCAAACAGGTTGATGGTGCCGCCGTAGATGGCCGAGGAGCAGACGATGTTGTCCCCCGCCGAGGCGATGTTCAGAACCGCCAGCAAGTTCGCCGCCTGGCCCGAGGAGGTGAGCATCGCGCCCACGCCGCCCTCCAGCGCGGCAATCTTGTTTTCCACCAGCTCCACCGTGGGGTTGGAAATGCGCGTATACATGTGACCGGGCACAGACAAATCAAACAGCTTACCCAAATGCTCGGCGGAATCGTATTTGTAGGTCGTGCTCTGGTAAATCGGCAAAATGCGGGGCTGGCCGTTTTCCGGCTTGTAGCCCTCCTGAACGCACTGGGTTTCCACGCGCATGGATATACGCCTCCTGTATATTTATTGAATTTGATGCGATTATCTGCAAAGGCACATTCGCGAGCGCGCGAAGCGGTAGAATTCAAAGTACATATGTGGCCTCCTGCTATTCTTCCATACTACATTTTAACGCACGCCCCTGGCGATGTCAACGCTCACGCGCATCCATGCGGCAAAGAATTTCGCCCAAAATCCGCTCAAAACATGGACGGGGCGCGCATATATTTTCTCTATCTGCATCGGGGGAGGAACGCGCCGTGAAAAAATTCATATGTATGCTGCTGGCGATGGCGTTTCTGGCGTCGGGCGCGGCAAGCTGCGCCTCAGAGGGCTTTTCGGTAGCCGCCAAAGGCGCGGTGCTCATCGACGCTGCCAGCGGCCGCGTGCTCTTTGGGCAGAATGAAAACGCGCGCTACCCCATGGCTTCCACCACCAAGATCATGACCGCGCTGCTGGCGCTGGAAAACTGCGCCCTGGACGAAGAAGTGACCGCCTCGGAAAACGCCAACGGCGTGCCGGGCACGTCCATCTATCTGGGCGTGGGGGAGACGCTGACCATGGAACAGATGCTTTACGGCCTGCTTCTGCGCAGTGGCAACGACGCGGCCGTGGCCATCGCCGAGCACGTTTCCGGCAGCGTGGCAGATTTCGCCGCCCTGATGAACAAACGCGCCGTGGAGTTGGACGCGGACGCGCACTATGAAAACCCGCACGGCCTGGACGCGGACGGCCACGAAGCCAGCGCCCTGGCCCTGGCGCGCATCTTCCGACAGGCCATGCAAAACGAAGACTTCCGCCGGATCACCGGCACAAAACAGACCACAATCCCCTGGATCGGCAACGAGTTTTCCCGCGTGCTCACCAATAAAAATCGCTTACTTACCACCTACGAGGGCGCGACCGGCGGCAAAACCGGCTACACCTCGGACGCCGGGCGTTGCCTGGTATTTTCCGCAAAGCGGGAGGGCATGGAGTTGATTGGCGTGGTGCTCTCCTGTCCCAGCTGGTTTGAAGAGGCCGAACGCATGCTGGACTATGGCTTTGAAAACTACCATCTGAAAACGCCTCTGGTTTCCGGGCAGACCGCCTGCGAAACCGCCGTGTGGGATGGCATGGCGGGCACAGTGGCGGCTGTGGCCGAAACGGACCTCTGCGCCGCCGTGGGAAACGGCGAAACCTGGCGCGTGGAATACGACTTCCCCGGCGGCGTTCACGCGCCCGTGGCGGCGGGGCAGGCCATCGGCACGGCCACCCTCTATGTGGAAAATGCGCCCGTGGCCGAAACGAAACTGCTTGCCGCCCAGAGTGTGGAAAGGCGCGACCTTGCAAGCGCCCTCAAGCGGCTGCTCACGCGCTGGGCGCTGCTTTTCCAGAGTTGAATCCCGCCGGCATGGACGGCTTGTGACCGTCCGGTTTCGCCCAGGTAAACTTTCGCGCACAGGCGGCTCGTTTCAACGGATTTAACCTGTTCAAGACAATTCCCCGACAACCTTCCAACGTTGGCGTGTTATTCTTCCACCGTGCCAAGGAAATATACAAAATGGCCAACAAAGAAAGGTTTGGTGAATTGTAATGAAGAAGCTGTTTGCAATCGTTCTGGCTCTCGTGCTCACCTGCGCGGTCGCGTTCGCGGCTGAAGGCCCCATTACCGTGATTTCCCGTGAGGACGGCTCTGGCACCCGCAGCGCGTTCATCGAGCTGACCGGCGTCGAGCAGGACGACGTTGACATGACCACCGTGGACGCGGTCATCACCAACTCCACCGCCGTTATGCTCACCTCCGTGTCCGGCGACCCCAACGCCATCGGCTACGTCTCCATGGGTTCCCTGAATGAGACCGTCAAGGCCGTTTCCGTGGACGGCGCCGCTGCCACCGTGGAAGGCGTCAAGGACGGCTCCTACACCCTGTCCCGTCCCTTCAACGTAACCACCTACGGCGAGGTCGGCGAGATCACCCAGGATTTCCTCAACTACATCATGTCTGCTGAAGGCCAGGCCGTCATCAGCGAAAACGGCTACATCGCCGTGGACGACGCGGCCGAGTCCTACACCGCCTCTGGCCTGAGCGGCGAGATCACCGTGGGCGGCTCCTCCTCCGTCACCCCCGTTATGGAAAAGCTGGCCGAGGCTTACATGGCCCTCAACCCCGACGTGACCATCATCGTGCAGCAGTCTGACTCCACCACCGGCGTCACCGGCACCATCGAAGGCACCGTCGATATGGGCATGGCCTCCCGCGCCATCAAGGATGAGGAAGTCGAGCAGGGCGTCAACGGCACCACCATCGCCATGGACGGCATCGCCGTGATCGTCAACCTCGAAAATGATACCGAGAACCTCACCACCGAGCAGATCATGAACATCTACACCGGCGCCGTGACCGACTGGAGCGAGCTGGCCGAATAAGCCAAGCACCACAGACGCACAGGCACCCAACACAGCGCGGGGCGGAATTCCGCCCCGCGCAAGGAGCATGTATATGAGCAAAAATACCCATGAAATAGACGTGACCGGCGGCTTCAAGGGCTTCATCGCCCGGCGCCGCGAGGGGCTGATGCGCGGCGTATTCACCGTGGCAGCTTGCGTGTCGATCGCCTGCGTCATCCTGATCTGCGTGTTCCTGTTTGCCAACGCGATTCCGGCAATTCAGGAGATCGGCCTGTTTAACTTCGTCAGCGGCACCACTTGGCGGCCCGGCAACGATATCTACGGCATTTTGCCGATGATCCTCGGCTCCATTTACGTCACCGCCGGCGCGTTGATTGTGGGCGTGCCCATCGCGCTGCTTACATCAATCTTCATGGCGCGCTTCTGCCCCAAGCACCTGCTCCGCCCCCTGACCGCGGCGGTCAACCTGCTGGCGGGCATTCCCAGCGTAGTCTACGGCTTCTTCGGCCTTACGGTGCTGGTGCCGATGGTGCGCGAGCACCTGGGCGGCAACGGCAACTCCATGCTCACCGCTTCGCTTCTGTTGGGCATGATGATTTTGCCCACCATCATCGGCGTGGCGCTTTCCTCCATTCGCGCCGTGCCGGAATCCTATTATGAAGGCAGCCTGGCCCTTGGCGCCAGCCACGAACGCAGCGTGTTTTTCGTCGTGTTCCCGGCGGCCAAATCCGGCGTCATGGCTGGCGTAATCCTCGGCGTGGGCCGCGCCATCGGCGAAACCATGGCCGTCATCATGGTGGCGGGCAACCAGCCGCGCATGCCGCAGGGCATCCTCGAGGGCGTGCGCACGCTGACCACCAACATCGTTATGGAGATGAGTTACGCCACGGGATTGCACCGCGAGGCTCTGATTGCCACCGCGGCGGTGCTGTTCGTGTTTATACTGATTATCAACTTCTCCTTCTCCATGCTTAAGAGGAGGTCGGAAAAATGAGTGAGAAACGCATCCGGCCCGCAAAGCGCAAAGACCCGCTGTCCGTATTTCTGCGCGTAATCGTCTGGGTGGCGGCGGTGATTACCGTGGGCGTGTTCGTATCGCTGGTGGGCTACATCCTCATCCGCGGCGTGCCCAACCTCACTTGGGATTTGTTCCAGCCGCGCTATACGTCCGACAACGTATCCATGCTGCCGGCGATTTTCAATACCATCTTCATGACCCTGCTTTCCCTGCTGGTGGCCGTGCCGCTGGGGATTTTCTCGGCCATTTACCTGACAGAGTACGCCAAGCGCGGCAACAAGCTGGTCAAGATCGTGCGCCTGACCACAGAAACCTTGCAGGGCATCCCCTCGATTGTCTACGGCCTGTTTGGCTATCTGTTCTTCCTGGTGCAGCTTCAGTGGGGTTATTCGCTGCTGGCGGGCGCGATGACGCTGGCAATCATGATTTTGCCGCTGATTATGCGCACCACCGAGGAGGCCATGCTCTCCGTGCCGGACGGCTATCGCGAGGGCAGCTTCGCCCTGGGCGCGGGGCGGTTGCGCACGATTTTCCGCATCGTCCTGCCCACGGCCATTCCCGGCATCCTGGCGGGCGTCATCCTCGCCATCGGCCGCATCGTCGGCGAAACGGCGGCGCTGATTTACACCGCCGGCACCTATGCGCAGACGGCGGATAGCCTGTTTTCGCCGGTGCGCACGCTGTCGGTACACATGTATGTGCTCTCCAGCGAGGGCCTGCACATCGACCAGGCCTATGCCACGGCGGCGGTGCTGCTCATCGTAGTGGTCGGCATCAACGCGCTTTCGGCGGCCGTGGCCAAAAGCATTACAAAGAGGAGAGGCTAACATGCTCAAGTTTGATATAAAGAATCTGAACCTGCACTATGGCTCCTTTCACGCGCTCAAGGATGTCAGCCTCGGCGTGGAGCCGAACGCCATCACCGCCCTGATCGGCCCGTCCGGGTGCGGCAAATCCACCCTGCTCAAAACCCTCAACCGCATGAATGACCTGATTGAGGGCATCAAAATAGAAGGATCAATCAAGCTCGACGGCGAAGAAATATATGGGGGTATGGATGTGAACCTGCTGCGCAAGCGCGTGGGTATGGTGTTCCAAAAGCCCAACCCCTTCCCGATGAGCGTTTACGATAACATCGCCTTTGGCCCGCGCACCCACGGCATCCACGCCCGCGCCCGCCTGAACGACATCGTGGAAAAGTCCTTGCGCGGCGCGGCCATCTGGGATGAAGTGAAGGACCGCCTGAAAAAGAGCGCCCTGGGCCTTTCCGGCGGCCAGCAGCAGCGCCTGTGCATCGCCCGTGCCCTGGCCGTGGAGCCGGAGGTGCTTCTGATGGACGAGCCGACTTCGGCGCTTGACCCCATCTCTACCTCAAAGATTGAGGAACTGGCCATGGAGCTCAAGGAAAAGTACACCATCGTCATCGTCACCCACAACATGCAGCAGGCGGTGCGTATTTCCGACCGCACGGCGTTCTTCCTGCTGGGCGAGGCTGTAGAGGTCGGCGATACGCAAACGGTGTTCTCCACCCCGCGCGATAAGCGCACCGAGGATTATATCACAGGGAGGTTCGGATAAATGCGCAGCCGCTTTGAAGAACAGCTCACCCGGCTCAATGCCGAACTCATTGATATGGGCACGCTCATTGAGCATGCCATCGTCGAAAGCACGCAGGCGCTCGCCGTGCGCGACGTGGTGCGTGCCCGTACCGTCATCGCCCTGGACCGCGATGTGGACCAGAAGGAGCGCGAAATCGAAAGCCTGTGCCTGAAATTGCTTTTGCAGCAGCAGCCCGTGGCTCGGGATTTGCGCTTCATCTCCGCGGCGCTGAAAATGATTACGGATATGGAGCGCATCGGCGACCAGGCCGCGGATGTGGCCGAAATCGTCACCATGCTCTCCGGCGGGCACGAGGGCGAATTCCCGCAGATCCAGGAAATGGGCGGCGAAACGGTGAAGATGGTGCGCGGCGCCATCGACGCTTTCGTGCGCCGCGATCTTACGCTGGCCGAATGGGTCATTGATATGGACGACAAGGTGGACGGCCTCTTCGTTGCCGCCAAGGACGCCCTGATCGAGCTTTTGCGCCGCGACGCCGGCGCCGGCGAACTGGCGCTGGATCTGCTGATGATTTCCAAGTATCTGGAGCGCATCGGCGACCACGCCGTGAACATCGCCGAATGGGTGGTATTCGCCATCACCGGCGTGCATAAGGAAGGCTGAAGCCATTTCCCGCACGGCGGGGAACTTCGCCGGCGGCGAAGGTTGCCGCTTTGCGACTGAATTTGACAACCCGGCAGGGCTTGGCAAATTCACCGGAGGAGAACAGATGATATACTACGTCGAGGATAACGAGGGCATCCGCAACCTGGTGACCTATACGCTGAATATGACCGGCTTCGAGGCCGAGGGCTTTGCCGATGGCGAAGCGTTTTTCAAGGCGTTGGAAACGACGTTTCCGGAGCTGGTTTTGCTGGATGTGATGCTGCCTGGTGAGGACGGCGTGAGCATACTGGGCCGCCTGCGCCACGATGCGCGCTTCAGCGGCATCCCGGTAATCATGATTACCGCCAAGGGCGAGGAGAGCGACAAGGTAGAGGGACTGGAGTGCGGCGCGGACGATTACGTGACCAAGCCCTTCGGCATGATGGAGCTGATCGCCCGGGTGAAGGCGGTTCTCCGCCGCTCCTCCGGGCGCGGCGAGGGAGCGCTGGTGTTGGGCGGCATCCGCCTGGATCGCGAAAAGCACACCGTGGAGGCAGACGGGCAGGAAGTGGTGCTCACCTTCCGCGAATTCGAGCTTTTGCGCTTTTTGATGGAGCATCCGGAAAAGGCGTTTGACCGCGACCGCCTGCTGGACGAGGTGTGGGGCGCGGAATACGATGGCGGGCCGCGCACAGTGGATATGCACGTGCAGACCATCCGCAAAAAGCTCGGCAAATGTGCCTCGCAGATCGAAACCATCTACGGCCTCGGCTATAAGATTGGGGAGGGTAATCATGCGCAGTAAGATCTGGCGTTCCATGGCGCTGACCGCGGTGCTGGCGGTCGTGCTGTTTGCCATTTTGTCCATGGCGGCGCTGTACAGCTTCTTTACCGCCAGGACGCAGAGCGCGCTGGACGGCGAGGCGCGCCTCATCGCCACGGCCCTGGAGGGCGGCGCGCAGATCGACGCGCTGGCCGCCGTCTATCCCGAGGACCGCGTCACCCTCGTAGGCAGCGACGGCAGTGTGCTTTACGACAGCGACGCTGAGGCCGGCGAGATGGAAAACCACTTGGAGCGCCCGGAAATCCAGCAGGCGTTTGCCACCGGCAGCGGCGAGAGTACCCGCCAGTCGGATACGCTGGGCGAGACGACCATCTATCGAGCCTTGCTTTTGGAGGACGGCACGGTGTTGCGCGTTTCCGGCACGCAGCAGAATGTGTTGGGCATGGTGATGCAGCTCATCCCCGCGTTCCTGGCGCTGATTGTGGTAACGATCATCATCTCGGCGCTGGCTTCCCGGCAGGCGACAAAGCGCATCGTCGCCCCGGTGAACGCGCTGGATTTGGACCACCCGCTGGATAACGACGTATATGAGGAGCTTTCGCCGCTGCTCAAGCGCATGCACGAACAACGCCAGCGCATTGATGAAACCGTGGCCGCGCTCACCGCGCAACGCAACGAGTTTGCCACCGTTACTGAAAATATGGCCGAGTCGCTGCTTTTGCTCAACGCCCGGGGCGAAGTGCTGTTTGTCAACCGCGCGGCGGAAAAGCTGCTGGGCCTGTCCCGGACGGAGTGCGAGGGTAAGTACCTGCTGGCGCTCAACCGCAATTTCCAGCTTTCCGAGGCCATGGAAAAGGCCCTGCGCGGCGAAAACGCCGAAGAGGAAATGGAAATGAACGGCCGCCACTACCGTTGCGTGGCCAGCCCCGTTCTGGATGGCGGGCGCGTTACCGGCGCGGTGATGCTCGTTCCCGATATTACAGACCGCTTCCTGGCTGAAAAGGCGCGGCGCGAGTTTACCGCCAACGTTTCCCACGAACTCAAGACCCCGCTGACGTCCATCCTCGGTTATGCCGAGATCATGCAAAACGGCGTTGCCAGCGAGGATAAGCTGCGTCAGTTCGCGGGGCTGATCCATTCCGAAGCCACGCGGCTGATTCGCTTGGTGGAGGATATCCTCAAGCTCTCGCGGCTGGATGAGAGCCGCCTGCCCGACGACCGCCGCCGCGTGTCGCTCAAGGGGCTGTGCGAGGAAGCAGCCGCCCGCCTTGCGCCCGAGGCCGCCAGGCACGGCGTGGTCATCCGCGTAGAGGGCGGCGAATGCGCGCTGGAGGGTTCGCCCTCGATGCTGGGCGAGCTGGTGTACAACCTGGTGGACAACGCCGTCAAGTACAACCGCGAGGGCGGGTTTGTCACCGTCTCGCTGGAGGAAGCCGCCGACGGCGGCCGCTCGCTGACCGTTGCGGACACCGGCGTGGGCATCGACCCCGCCGACCAGCCGCACGTGTTCGAGCGCTTCTTCCGCGGCGACCGCAGCCGCTCCGCCGAGGGCGGCACGGGGCTGGGGCTGTCCATCGTCAAGCACGTGGCGCTGGCGCATGGCGCGAAGGTGTCGCTCGAAAGCGAAGTGGGCAAGGGCACCAGCATCCGCGTGGATTTTCCCGCCTAGGGCAAACCGACAAAAGCCGCCTCTTGTGGAGGCGGCTTTTGTCAGACCATTGACAAACTCCTGTCAATGGTCAAAAAATTTTTGGAGAAGGGTGGA
>DSTMC04003__coassemble_2111_pt1 | contig 11804 bp, 13 predicted proteins | sample DSTMC04003__metabat2_low_PE_048 | metagenome-assembled genome bin DSTMC04003
ATAGGAGGAGGAGTTTATGGATTAGTTGCGGTTGGGGCAACGTGTACGTAGACAGAGGAAACTATTGGGAATGACGCAAAAGGAAGTGGCGGAAAAGGTAGGCATATCCCTCCCGTTTTACGGGCATATTGAACGCGGCTCCCGCAAGGCCAGCCTGGAAACGGTAATCAATATCGCAAACGCTCTCGGCGTTTCTGCGGATACGCTTTTACAGGATTCTCTGGATGTAATGACCAAACCGCTCGCCTCAGACGCTTGCCTCTCTGAACACAGCCGTTCGCTGCTCAACGATATCGTCGGCGTATTGCGCGAGCACGATATTGGCCGCGTTTAACGCGCTATCTTCAAAGGGTCAACAAACGGCCGCCGGTCGCGCCAATCAGCGCCGGTGGCCGTTTCTGTGTCTTTCATCCGTTTTCAGCCTTAAAAGCCAAAATCATTGCGGGGATCCTTGCTCTTGCGCCGCACATCGTCGATAAATTCTATTTCCATGCGCTCGAAGGCGATTTCCTCGACAAAATGATCTCTGGTAAAAGCAGTCATGCGGAACGAGGCAAATTCACGTTCATTTTTTGGCAACCAGATCGGCCTTGGCACGTCCATTTCCCGGCATGCCTCGTCCAGCGCTTCACGCGCACCGTCAAACGTACATTCCCGCGTCGTCTGCCGGTCAATCCGGTGCTTTTTCATCAGCCGCACCCACAGTCTGGTCATGCCATCCTCCTCAGCGGTTCAGCTTGCCCTTTGCGCCCTTGGAGCCACGCAGTATATTGGCCAGGATCGTCGAATCATGCGAAAATACCGAAGCCTTTTTGTCCGCGTAGGCATTGAAAGCGCATTCCACCATGCCATCCAAAAGCGCGGAGAAGGAAATACCCTTCGGTTCCCAAAGGTAGAATGCCAGCGAACCGGGAATGGTATTGGCTTCATTGATAAATACGTGATTTTCCCCGTCGAGGATAAAATCAATGCGCACCACGCCCTTTAAGTCCATGGCGTGGAAGGCGCGCTCGGCCAGGTTGCGCACGGTTTCAGCGGTCTTTTCATCCACGGGCGCGGGAATAATGCGCGCCTGCGAAGCCATGCCGTTTGCGCCCTTGGCGTTGCGTATGTACTTTTCCTCAAAGGTGAGCAGTTCTTCCTGCGTCACCGGCATTTCCAGTTCGGAAGTCTCCACATGGTCGCCATAGCCCATCACCGCGCAGTTGACCTCGCGCAGCGGGGTAACGGCCTTTTCCACAAGCACGCGATGATCGTAGGCAACGGCCGTCTCAACGGCATCCTCAAGCTGTTCGCGGTCATGGGCGACGTTGATGCCGATGGAAGAACCGAGGTTGGCTGGCTTGACGATCATCGGATAGCCGATTTTTTCTTCAGCCTCGTCCATAACCCCGTCGCGCTCGCGGCTCCAGCGGCCGCGGTCAAACCACACGCCCTCAATCACCGGGAAGCCGCAGCCCTTAAACAGCAGCTTCATGGTAATTTTGTCCATGCCCACGGCGGAACCCATCACGCCCGCCGATGTATAGGGCACATTGAACATTTCCAGCATGCCCTGAAGCGTGCCATCTTCGCCGTTGAGGCCATGCAGCACCGGCATGACTACATCCAAAAGCGCCACGCGTTCCGCCGCCGCGCTGACAAAGAGTTTTTTCTTCTCCGGCAGGTGGTATAAAGCCAGCTTGCCGCCCTCCCCAGCGGGCAACACGCGCATGACCTTCGCGGGATCAAAGCGCTCGTAAAACTTTACATCCGCAAGCGCCTCGCCCGTATACCAGGTGCCTTCGCGGCCTATGTAGATATAGGTTACATCATAGTTTTCCTTGTTCAGCGCCTGTGCCGCCTGCAACGCGGAGATGATGGAAACATCATGTTCGCAGGTGCGGCTGCCGTAAATCACGCCGATCTTGAGCTTCATGCCCTACTCCCCCTCATTCGGTATAATTGTCGGGAAGGTCGTTTTCAAACAACACCGTATCTCCGGGCCGGCCGATGGCGCGCAGAAGGGCGCTGGCCTCGTCCAGTTCTGAAACCACATGGATATCGTCGCGGGAGAAGCCGGAATCGACAAGGCCCTGCAAAATGGGTTTTGTGTGATTGGGGCCAACGAGTATGGCCACATCCACACAGTTGACCATTTGTGTGCCGAAAGCGTAGTTGAGTTCATCTTCCTTCGCTCCCTGCTCCACCATGCCTGGCGTGACGATGATGCGGCGCCCGGAAAAGCCGGAAAGCACATTGAGCGCTTCCTGCGAACCGGCGGGATTGGAGTTGAAAGCGTCGTCAATGATGGTCATGGCCCCAGGGATGAGCTGCAAGCGGTGCTCGATCGGTTCGACGACGCGCACGCCACGGGCAATCTCTTCCATCGACAAGCCCAACTTGCGGGCCACGGCCGCGCACAGGGCGATATTCTGAATGTTATGCTTGCCCAAAAGCCTTGTGCGGCAGCGCAATTCCTCGCCATCGGCACACTTGAGGGTAAAGCGGCTGCCCTGCGGGCCGACCTCTATATCAGTGGCCAACATGTAGGGCTGACGGTCGGGGTTGAAGCCGACGCGGTACTTTTCGCGCTCACACTTGGCAAACAAACGGTCTACATAGCTGCCGTCCGAGGAAAAGAAGGCGATGCCGTCTTCCGGCAGGGCTTCAATCAATTCGTACTTGGTACCGGCAATATTCTCAATGGAGCCAAACGTTTCCAGATGTTGCGGACCGACGCTGGTGAGCAGGCCGTACTTGGGATGCACCAGATCGCAAAGCTCCTTGATATCGCCCACATGACGCGCACCCATTTCAGCGATAAAAATCTGATGCTCGCCTTTGAGCTGCTCGTTGATAACGCGCGAAAGGCCCATCGGCGTATTGAAGCTGGCGGGCGTGGCCAGCACGCGGTATTTTTGCGAGAGGATATCGCGCAGGACAAACTTGGTGGAAGTCTTTCCATAGCTGCCGGTAATGCCGATTTTGATCAGATCTGGCCGTTCCTCCAGCTTTTTGCGCGCGCGTTCGAAAAACTGGCCGTTGATGCGGTTTTCCAGCGGCTGGGCAATGGCGGCGGCGGCCATGACGATATAGGCGTTGCCCGCGTACAGCAGGTACGGCGGCAACGACAGGACGGAAAGCAGCGCCGACCCCGCCAGGCACAAAAGAATGATGAACAGATACAGTCTGCGCACACGGCGGGTAAACACCAGCGGCTTTTTGGCCGGAGTACGGAAATCCAGCACCGCCAGCACTGCTGTGACCGCAACAAACAGCGCCAGCATCACCCAGTTGGCAGTACTTTCGCGCGGCAGACGCTCGGTGATAAACAGCGAGAAGAAAACCGGCAAATACCAACTGAGGATCGCGCCGCCCAGACCCACCAGCACGCAGTTCTTCAGCAGCCGGTCGCGGTTGCGGCTCATCCAGCGCCGGTAACCGGGAAGCTGGTAGCTTTCCAGCTGCAACATGTGGACAAAATGCCGGCAGGCGACCGAGCAGCACGCGGCCACCAGCACGATGCGAATCAGCGTAAAAGGCATAAACTACATTTAACTCCTATCCGATCAGGAATTTCCAGGCAATCGCCTTAAAGTCGGCATACTTTTCCAAATAGGCAAAGTGCCCACAGCCCTCCAAAAGGATCAGCGCCGCATCCGGAATCTCTTTTTCCATGACTTCGCCCATCCACAGGGGCGTATCCACGTCCTGCGTGCCCCAGATCAGCAGCGTGGAAGCGCGAATCCTGCCCAGCACCGGGCGCAGGTCCTGCGCGACAATGCGATTGAAGGTGGGCCGCATGGTTTTGGAAAGCGCCTTATAGTCGGCAGAACCAAACTTCTGCACCAGCGCCTCGCGCCAGTCGTCCACGCGCTTTCCCAGCAAGCGGCGGGTAAGGCCGTTATCTGCCAGAGCGCGCAGGCACTTGTAGGTGCGCGAGCGCAGCGTGCGTTTGCCTGTGTTTTGAGGGCGCAACCCCGCGCAGCCGGTGAGCACCATGCGCCGCATGGCTTCAGGGTGCTCCGCAGCAAGCAACAGCGCTACGCGGCCGCCAAACGAATGCGCAATGATATCACAGCCAACAATATCCATTCGGCGTATAAAAGCCCAAATAAGTTCCATATATTCCGTCACCGACCAGGGCGACGGCGGCTCCGGGCTGTTGCCGTGGCCAGGAAAATCGACGGCATAAACAGTGCGCGCGGCGGAAAAATCGCGCGTCACCGGCAAAAAGCTGGCCGCCTTGCCGCCCCAGCCGTGCAAAAGCAGCAGCGGTGCGCCGCTTCCCGTGCGCTCATAATACAGCTTTACGCCCGCGTTGTCAAAATACATCCGTGCCTCCAAAAGAATATTGTAGCGCAGTTTGCGGAAAATGTCCAGCCTTCATTATACCCGATGCAAATACGGGTCGTTTTCCGGGTGCGCCTCAGGCAACGATTCCAGCGCCATAATCAGCGCATCCTCGTTGTTGTCGGCATAATAGCGCTTGCGGAAGCCCACCTCGATAAAACCGAGCTTGCGGTAAAGCGATTGCGCCACGGCGTTCGAACGGCGGCATTCGAGGGTCATCCACGTCATGCCGCTATCCGCGGCCAGCTGAATCAGCGCCGTGGTGATGGCCTTGCCATAGCCCAATCCGCGGCGGTCCGGGAGCACGGCGATATTGGTCACATGCGCCTCGTCCAGCACAAACCACATGCCCGCATAGGCCACGCAAGCGCCGTCCTCGCGCAAAACCAGATAGCGCGCGCACTGGTTTTCCGTCACTTCGCGCAAAAACGATTCGCGCGACCAGGGGATTGCGAAGCACGCCTCTTCAATGGCATGCACTGCCTCTACGTCCTCAATGCGCATCAGGGAAATTTCTGTCATGAACGTGCCTCCCCGCGCAGGCGCTCCGCGCGTTCGCGTTCAGCCTGCGGAGCACGCAGATAGTACGGCGAAAGCCGCGCGCCGTCCACCCAGGAATCCACGCGCTCGGATGCCAGCACGCAGGCGGCGTCCGCACGCAGGTCGTACAGGTTGGGCGGGAAAAGCAGCGCGCAATCGCCCATCGCGCTTTGTATAGCTTCGCCATGAACAGGCACGCCGTCTCCCACGAATGCCAGGCCTTTCCCTTCAGGCAGCTTTTGCAAAAATACTTCCAACGGCAGCGCGGCATCCTCAAGCGCACGCACCGGCCGGCCAGAGGACACATCGAACGCCGCACAGTATACCTGCCCGCGCCGGGCATCCAAAATCGGACAGACGAGGCCATCGAACCCCGCCGCATTCATCGCCAGGGCTTCCAAAGCGTTGACAGCGCAACAGGGCTTGCCCACCGCATGCGCAAAGCCCTTGACCATGCAAACGCCGATGCGCACGCCCGTAAACGAACCCGGCCCAGTCACGGCGGCGAACACATCCATGTCCTCCATGCGCAAATCCACCGCTTGCAACGCCGTATCCACGGCGGGCAGGATGGTTTGCGAATGGGTCAGGCCCACGCGAATGGCCGCGGTATAAGCGATTTTCCCATCGCGCATCACCGCGCAGCCCGCCACCGGGCCGGAAGTATCCACAGCCAGTATATTCAAGCGTCCGTCCTCCATTGGCCCAGCGCCGCCGCATCCAGCGATACGCCGTCCGTCTCCAAGTCAATAAAGCGCTCCCCCTCGTTCTCCGCGCGGCGGATGGCCGCGTGCAGGCAGGGATGCAAGGAAAGTTCCACCGTTTCCGGCCACTCCACCAGGCATACGCTCGCGCCGCCAAACCATTCGTCCAGCCCGGCGGCATAAAACTCGTCCGGTCCGGAAAGACGATAGAGATCAAAGTGATATACCGGCACGCGGCCCTCGTAGGGAAACATGATATTAAACGAAGGGCTGGGCATGGGGCCTTCCACCCCCAGCGCCTGCGCAGCACCCCGGGCAAGGACGGATTTGCCCGTCCCCAAGTCGCCCGAAAGCAACAGCGCGTCGCCGGGATGCAAAAAAGCGCCCAGCGCCCGGCCGAGGGCGAAAGTATCGCCCTCCGAGCGCGTTTTCAAGCGCAATGCCATATTGCCTACGCCCTTTCGTATGCGATGTTTCCGTTCACGATGACCAGGGAAGCGTGCGTGCGCGTCTCCAGCGGATGACCGTCGAAGAGTACGACGTCCGCATCCTTGCCCGGGGCAAGCGAGCCAAGGCGCCCTTCCAACCCCAAAACCCCGGCGGCATGAATGGTGATGGCGCGCATTGCCTCCATTTCCGGCAGCCCCTCGCGTACACACAGCCCCGCCTCAACCGGCAGGTACGGCTCAGGGATTACGCCATGGTCAGTCATCAAGGCAAACTTGACGCCCGCGCGATGTAAAATCGCCGGGGCCTTCATCGTCAGATTTTTCAGCTCGGGCTTACCACGGTCGGTGAGCAGCGGCCCGAGAATAACGCCCACATTGGCCTTGCGCAGCTCGTCGGCGATGAGATAGCCCTCGGTGCAGTGCTCGACAGAAGCGCGCAGGTTGAACTCCTCAGCCAGCCGGATGGCGGTGAGGATATCGTCGGCGCGGTGCGCATGCATCTTCAGCGGCAACTCGCGGCGCAACACCATCGCCAGCGCCTCGTTTTTGAGGTTGAAATCGGGGCGTTTATCGGCATCCGCGCAGGCGCGCTTTTCCATATAGGCGCGGGCCTCGTAAAACGCCTCGCGCAGCACAGCCGCCGTGGCCATGCGCGTGGAGGGGCGCTTGCCGCCGGAACCGTAAACCATCTTCGGGTTTTCACCGAAAGCGGCCTTCATTGCCAAGGGCTCCTTGACGAGCATGGCCTTGAGCGAACCGCCAAAGGTCTTCATGGCCAGAAACTGGCCGCCCAGCACGTTGGCGCTGCCGGGGCCGGTGGCCACGGTGGTAACACCGGCGCGGCATGCCTCCGCAAAGCAGGGATCGACGGGGTTGACCGCGTCCAGCGCGCGCATCTGCGGCGTGACGGGGTCGGTCATTTCGTTGCCATCGCCGGTCTCGTCCCGTTCGCCATCCGCCCACAGGCCGATGTGGCTGTGCGGGTCGATGAAGCCGGGGGCGACGTACGCGCCGCGCGCGTCGATCTCCCGCGCCCCGCTGGCGGACAGGTTTACACCCACAGCAGCGATCTTTCCGCTGTCGATGAGCACGTCTCCACCCTCAAGCAGGCCCGGGCCTTCCATCGTATACAGGCGGGCGTTGCGGATCAGCAGCATATTCCTATCCCCCATTTATTGAATGACCACCGCGCCCTCGGGACGGATGGAGAGAGCCACCGTCGCGCCCGCGCCGAATACGGCGTCCATGCGCGCGCGATATGTATCCAGCAGATCAAGCGGCACAAAGGCCAGAATCGTGCCCGCGAAGCCGCCGCCATGAATGCGCCATGCGCCGTGTCCTGCCAGCATGCGGCGGCTCATCTCCAGCGCCAGCGGCATTTCCTGATTGTCGCTGCCAGGCACGTAGAGGTTTTGCAAGAGCTTCCAACTGCTTTCGCCGGAAGATACCAGCGCGTTTAAGAAGGCGTCCACATCGTCGCGTTCCAGCGCCGCCACGGCCTCGCCGACGCGCGCCGTTTCATCCACAAAGTGGAAGGCGCGCAAAATGGCGCGGTCTGGCACGCGGTTTTTCAGCGACGGCAATGCCTCAGTCAGCTTTTCGCCGTCCGTTTCGGCCAGCGCGCGCACGCCCAACGCCTGCGATACCTGGCGCATTTCGGTGGTAATGCCGGCATACTCGGCGGTGAGGTCGCCATGGTCGCCGCCCACGGTTACCACACACACGGCATAGCCTTTCTTATGGAAGTCATACTGAATGGCGCGCACATCCGGCTGCTCGGGCAGGAAGTCGATGGTCACCAGGCCGCCGACAGAGCTGGCCATCTGATCCATCAGGCCGGAAGGCTTGCCGAAATAGACGTTTTCGGCATACTGAGAGATCTGCGCGCGCAGCTTGGCGTCGATTACCCAGCCGTTGAACAAGGCGTCGAACACAGCCACAAGCATAACCTCAAAGGCCGCCGAACTGGAAAGGCCAGAGCCTTTGAACACAGTGCTGGTCACGCAGGCATTGAAGCCACCGGTCTTGTAGCCCAGCGCTTTCAGGCGAGAAGCTACGCCGCGGATCAGGGCATAGGTGGTTTCCTTTTCTTCCTCGTGGACAGAGAGGTCGTTCAAATCAACGATGAAGGACTTGTCGTAGCCGTCGGACCAGAGGGTCACCACGCTGTTATCGCTCGGGGCGACAGCCGCTACGGTGTCCAGATCGACCGCCGCAGCCAGCACGCGGCCGAGGTTATGATCGGTATGGTTGCCGATGACCTCCGTGCGTCCGGGCGCGGAGACGAAGGCCAGCGGTTCGCGCGAAAAGCGCGCGCGGAAAGCATCGGCCAGAGATTCGTAGCGCGCGGCGGGAACTTCGCCGCCATAGAGCGCGCGTAGGCGGTCATCGTTTGCTTTGAGCAGTGCGCGTACATCCATCTTGATCGACTCCATTTCCATGCGATTATGTGTTTGGATTCATTTTAATCCAATTTTCTCCAAACCGCAAGCTCTCTATGTTAATTTGAGGCTGTGAATGCGAAGAATGCCATCAAAAACGGCAGGATTTTCCAGCGCTTACGCCTGCCGCCGCCTGTTTTTATGCTTATACCATTTTTTGCCATTTCAAAACGCGATTTTTCCGTTATAGTAAAGCGTCCGCCGCCCAGGATTCCTTTCCGCAATTTTTATTCGAATTCGTATGTTCAAATCCACTTTCATGTGATATAATCATATATACCAAATAATATGGAAGCTTGAAAAAACAAGCTCGCAAATTTGGTTAAAACGGGAAATTTGGGTTGTTTTCTCGTTTTCAAGCCCGATGGAGATATATAAGATTTTATATAGCGCGCCTGACGCGCAGGAATTGGGGGAAAAAGCATTGGGCAAGACAGTGACCTTTCGCCGCGGCGTGCATCCGCACGAGGGAAATGGCGAAAAGCGTGCCAGCGGGGCAAAGCCGATTGAAAACGCGCCTGCGCCCGCCCTGGCCGCCGTGCCGCTTTTGCAGCATACCGGCGCGCCCTGCAAACCGTTGGTAAAGCCAGGTACGCGCGTGTTGGTTGGCCAAAAGATCGGCGAGCCGGATGGCTTTGTCAGCGCGGCCGTACATGCGAGCGTTTCCGGAAAAGTCAAGGGCATCCAGCCGCGCATCGTCGCGGGCGGGAGGCGCGTCACCTCTGTCATCATCGAAAACGACGGCATGGACGAATGGGACCCGTCGCTCGCGGGCGTGCGCGACCCAGACGACCCCGCCCAGCTCCTGGAGGCCATCCGGGCGGCGGGGGTGGTTGGCTTAGGCGGTGCGGCCTTCCCTACACATGTGAAGCTCTCGCCGCCCAAGGACAAACCCATCGACACAGTCATCCTCAACGGCGCGGAGTGTGAGCCGTATTTGAGCGCCGACCATCGCGTAATGCTTGAGGAAGCGGATGCCGTTCTGGATGGCCTGCGCATCGCCGCCAGGATCACCGGGGCGCGCGAAGGGCTCATCGGCGTGGAGGACAACAAGCCGGACGCCATTGAGGCCCTGCGTCGGGCTGCCGGATCAGACGCGCGCGTTTGCCCGGTGCGTACCAAATACCCGCAGGGCGGCGAAAAGCAGCTCATCCAAGTGTTGACGGGCCGTCGCGTGCCCTCGGGCGGGTTGCCGATGGACGCGGGTTGCGTGGTCATCAATGTATCCACCGCCGCCGCCATTTCCCGCGCCGTGCGCGAAGGACGGCCGCTCATCGAGCGCGTCGTTACTGTAGACGGCGCGGTCGGCGAGCCGAAAAACCTGCGCGTGCGCGTCGGTACGGAAATCGGCGCGGTCATCGCCCAGTGCGGCGGCGCGAAGGAAGAAGCCAACAAAATTGTGTTGGGCGGGCCGATGATGGGCCAGTGCGCCTACGACCTGCATACGCCGGTGACCAAGGGCGTATCCGGCGTGTTGCTGCTTTGCGGACACGAAGCCGAGCGCCCGCTGGGAAACTGCATTCGCTGCGGCGGCTGCGTGGAGGTCTGTCCCATCGGGCTGATGCCCCTGACGCTGTATGCTCTCGCCCGCAAAGGACTTTACGAACGCGCGCGCGACGCCCAACACTTGCTGGACTGCATTGAATGCGGCGCGTGCGCCTATCAGTGTCCGGCGCGGCTGCCGCTGGTGCAGTACATACGCGCCGCCAAGAGTGCGCTCAAGCGCGCATAAATCCGCTTAAACCTGTGAGGAGGGAATGTCGCATGGAGGATTCGGCCCTGAAGCGCGTGGCATCCTCGCCGCACATCCACGCCGGGCGCAGCGTGCAGGGTGTGATGCTCGAGGTAATTATCGCGCTGGTACCGGCAGGCGCGTTCGGCGTGTATTATTTCGGCTGGCGCGCGCTGCTGATCATTGCGGTTTCGGTGCTGTCGGCGGTGTTTTGGGAATGGCTGTATACGCGCATCGCCAAAAAACCCTGCACGGTCGGCGATCTGAGCGCAGTGGTCACGGGCGTACTGTTGGCCTATAACCTGCCGGCGAGCGTGCCGGTGTGGATGCCGGTGATCGGCACGCTGCTTGCGATTGTATTGGTAAAAATGATCTTCGGCGGGCTGGGGTCCAACTTTGTCAACCCGGCATTGACCGCGCGGGCAATCCTGATGACCTCGTGGGTGGGCTACATGTCCGGCAGCGCTTATCAGGTTGCTGTGCGCGGCGTGGACGCGGTTTCCAGCGCTACCCCGCTGGTGGCGCCGGAAAGCTACGAACTCTATCAGCTCTTTATCGGCCAATGCCCGGGCTGTATCGGCGAAGTGGGGCGCGTGGCGCTGCTGGTGGGCGGCGTATATCTGATTGTGCGCAAGGTAATTTCCTGGCGCATACCGGTTCTGATGTTGGGCACGTTGTTTGTTTGCACCTGGCTGGCGGAGGGGTCGGTCTACGCGGGCGCTTATGCCATTCTCTCCGGCGGCGCGTTCCTGGCGGCGTTTTTCATGGCCACGGATTACGCCACCTCGCCGGTTACGCCGGTGGGCAAGCTCATCATGGGCGTGGGCTGCGGGCTGATTGCCTTTGTCATCCGCCGTTTTTCCTCCATGCCCGAGGGCGTGAGCTACGCGGTGTTGATTATGAATCTGACGGTGCCGCTTCTGGACCGCTATACCCATCCGCGGGTCTACGGGGAGGTGAAGAAGCGTGCGTGAAACAGTCAAGCTGGGCGTGCGCCTGATGCTGTTTGCGCTGGTGGCTGGGCTTCTTCTGGCGGTGGTCAACGCCATTACCGAAGAACCCATCGCCCGCAACGAGCGGCTCAAGACCGATGGCGCGCGCATTGCCGTCATTGGCGATTACGACTTTGAGGCCGTGGAAACGGATCTTACGGGCTACGACGCCATCCGGAACGTCTACGCGGCGCTGGATGAAAGCGGCCAGACCGCCGGCTATGTCTACGAACTTTCCAGCCGCGGCTACGGCGGGGATATCACCCTTTCCGTGGGCATAAAGGACGGCGCGGTCAACGCCGTGAGCGTTGCGGGGCACACGGAGACGAAGGGCCTGGGCACGGCGGACGAAACGCCGTTTCTGGAAAGCTTTGCGGGAATTACGCAAGCGGATGAGGCGCTGGGCGTGGACGCGATGAGCGGGGCCACAGTTTCCTCGGACGCGGTGCGGAACGCAGTTGCACAGGCGCTTTCGCACGCGCGGGACGTACTGGGCGCGCAGGAGGTGGAATGATGGACTTCAAAGCGCTGCGCAAGACTCTGTTCAACGGCATTTTCAACGAAAACCCCACCTTCCGCCTGGTGCTGGGCATGTGCCCGACGCTGGCGAT
>DSTMC04003__coassemble_2127_pt1 | contig 11723 bp, 6 predicted proteins | sample DSTMC04003__metabat2_low_PE_048 | metagenome-assembled genome bin DSTMC04003
TACAAGGCCGAGGGCTATGTGACCACCGTTCCCGCCAATGCTGAAGGCGGAATCGTTGCGAACGAGACGGCCACCGTCACCTTCCTCAACACCCGCAATACCGGCAATCTGACGGTTCAAAAGATCGTCGCCGGTACCGGTGTGGATAGCCCGAACGCGCAGATTCCGTTTGCCATTACCGTGTATCTGACCGCGCCCGAGGGCGTGAATCTGAGCGGCGAGGTGAATGGCGAACCTGTTCAGGCGGAACAGACGTTTACCGTCAACGCGGGTGAGTCCGTAAGGTTCACCGGGCTGCCGGAGGGCACGGCCTATGAAGTTGTAGAGGAACCGATTGACGCGGCCTATGGCTTCGAGACGCCGGTGTATGCGAACGAACAGGGAACGGTTGCCGCCAGCGCACAGGATGCTGTGGGCATAACCGCAACTGTGACCAATACCATCCACGCTGGCAACCTCTCGATTTCCAAGACCGTGAATGGTTCCGGAGCACAGACCGACAAGGCGTTCAACTTCGAACTGACATTGGTCAACAATGGCGGCGTAAATGTTGACAATACATACGCTGTTACTGGTACGGACCTGACCACGCTGACGGTGGAGGGCGGCAGAGCGAGCTTTACGCTTACGCACGGCCAGACCATTACCATCTACGGCATCCCGGTCGGCACGAACTACATTGTTACCGAGGTCGATCCCGATAGCGAGCTGGAGGGTTATCTGACTGACGGCTATGTGACGCAAGTCAATGGCTCGGATGGCGTTACCGCCGCTGGATACAACCTCACATCCGCGGGCGCGACAGTTGCGTTCACCAATACGCGCGATGTTGGCGAGCTTACGGTTAGCAAGACGGTCGCCGGAGCGATTGGAGAAACCGATAAGGCGTTCGACTTTGAAGTGACCCTTGTATCCGGCAACAATGGCGTTCCGGTTGATGGAACCTACAGCGCGACGCTTTACACACACGACGAACCCACCGCTGTCACTGTCCGCTTCGAAAATGGCATTGCGGAATTCTCGCTGACCGACGCGCAGAGCATGGTCATCCACGAGATCCCGGCGGGTACGCGCTATATCGTGCGCGAATCGTCTTACGCGCTCGATGGCTATCAGACCGAGATGACGGGCGAAACTGGCACAATTCCTGCAACCGGGAATATGCCGGCCGCCAGCTTCATCAACACGCGCAACGCTGGCAACCTGATTGTTGAAAAGGTGCTCGCTGGCAACGCGCCCATCGCGGACGACAGCTTCGAGTTTACCATCACGCTCAACCGCACGGACGGCGTGAACGTGGACGGCGCTTACGAGGCGCTGCGCAATGGCGAACCCATTGAAGACGTCATCTTCGAAAACGGCGTGGCAACTGTGACCCTCACCGGTGGAGATACATTGGAGATCGCGGGCATCCTCTCTGGCACGACCTACGAAGTCGTCGAGAATCTGCCGGAATACACGGATTACGACCTGGCCGGCAGCAATGGCGATACAGGTACGATCCCGGTTGATGCCGCTGCGACGGCAACCTTCACCAACATGCGCAATGTCGGCTCGCTGACGCTGCGCAAGACAGTGGCCGGAAATGCCGGCGAAACCAACCGCGACTTTAGCTTCACGGTGTTTATGCGCGACCGTTACGGCAGGAACGTAAATGGCGTGTATGCAATGAGCGGTGATGCCGGAACTTCCATTACCTTCACCGACGGTTACGCAACCATTAGACTTTCGTCTGGCGAACAGGCGACCATTACGGGGATCCTCGCGGGCACTTACTACAGCGTCAGCGAGAATGAGGCCAATACCGACGACTATGTGACCACTTCGTCTGGCAGCACGGGAATCATCGCTGCAGATGGCACGGCGCAGGCAGCCTTCACCAATACCCGCAATGTCGTGCTGGTTGAGTACACCAGCCGGACGGTCTACAAGATTTGGAACGATGAAAACGACGCCGACGGCATCCGCCCCGACACGCTGACGGTCTACCTCATGGCAGACGGCCAGTCGGTCGCCCAGGCGACGCTGAGCGAGGACAATGACTGGAGCACCGTATTTGCAAACCTGCCGGTTTACAACGCGGATGGCACGGAAATTGTCTACCGCGTAGTTGAGGCTGTCACAGCCGACTACTACGTCCGCTACCAGTATGGCGACGCCGTCGTGAACATCACCAACACGCACAATCCCGACCGGTTTACCCCGACAACCCCGGATGATCCAGAACTGCTGACGCTGATCGAGGACAACATGGTTCCGTTGGGCGGCAACATCAACATGAACGAGGGCGATTGCTTCAACTAAGCAGCGCCAAGAGCGGCGGCATGGGGGCTTCCCTCGTGTCGCCGCCATAGAATTATTAACGGAGGAGATTCTATGCGCAAGCTGATTGCTTTGCTTCTGGCCATGGTGCTGCTGTGCTCGTCCGCGGGATTTGCAGAGGCGCTGGATACCGCCGCTACCGAGGCCGCAACTGCGGATACCACAGGCGAAGATACCGCCGCGGAGGAAACCGTCCTCACGCCGGCAGATATTGCCCTGATGGGCCGCCCGGTGAGCGAGGAACCCACGCACATTACTGTGGGCAATACCACGAAGGTAAGCGGCGGGTTCTTTACCAGCATGTGGAGCAACAATACCAGCGATATCGACGTGCGCACCATGATTCATGGGTACAGCCCCGTGGTGTGGGACTCGCAGGTGGAATTCGTGCTGGATCACATGGTTGTGGAGTCTGTTGAGGGCGCGGCGGACGGCGCAAATACCGTCTATACCATTACGCTTCAGCAGGATCTGGTTTATTCCGATGGCGAAACGCCGATCACTGCGGCGGACTACGTGTTTTCCTACCTGCTGTGCGCATCCAATGAGCTAATGCAGATGGGTGCGGAATCCACGCAGTTTGCACACATTGTCGGCTATGAGGAGTATAACAGCGGCGAAAGCGATGTGTTCTCCGGCGTTCGCCTTCTGGATGAATACACATACAGCATCACCGTCAAAGGCTCGCACGAGCCGTTCTTCTACAACTACGCCTATTTGCGCACCAATCCCTATCCCATTTCCGTGCTGGCCCCGGATTGTGCGGTGGCCGACGATGGAGACGGCGCCTATCTGACCAGCCTTGATCCCGAGGCGGAGGAAGTGCCCTTCACCGTTGAGATTCTCACGGAAACCATCTTTAACGAGGAGACGGGCTACATGTACCGCCCCTCGCTGACCTCCGGCCCCTACACGCTCACGGCCTACGATGCCGAAAGCGGCCAGGTGGATTTCGCCATCAATCCCTACTATAAGGGCAACTATGAGGGCGTCGTGCCCGTGATTGACACCATTACGCTCGTGCCCGTGCTGCCGGAAACCATGATTGAGCAGCTCGCCAGCGGCGAGGTCGATTTGCTCAACAAGTGCGTTGACAGCGACGTTATCCTCGGCGGCATGGCGCTGGCGGCCGATGGCATTACTTCCAGGAACTATGCGCGCTTGGGCTATGGCTTCTGCGCCTTTGCCTGTGAAGCTGGCCCCACGCAGTTTGAAGCTGTGCGCCAGGCCATCGCTTACAGCTTTGACCAGGATTCCTTCATCGCGGAATACCTCGGCTCTTTCGGCATCGCCGTATACAGCTATTACGGCATCGGCCAGTGGATGACGCTGGCGGCCATGGGCGCGCTGCTGCCCGGCAACGCCGAGGGTGAGGAAGCGCTGGCCTGGGGAGAGATCAACCTTGATGGCCTCAACCACTACGATCCCGATCCCGAAACGGCGTTGAACCTGCTGATTGAGGATGGCTGGACGCTCAACGAGGATGGCGAGCCCTTTGATCCCGAAGTGGATACCGTACGCTATAAGGAAGTGGATGGCGAGCTGATGTCGCTGACCATTCGCTTTGCCAAGGTCACGGGCAATGAAGGCGCCGACCTTGTGGTCGAGCAGCTTTCCGAAACGCTTCCGGCGCTGGGCTTTGAGTTCATCGTCGAAGAAATGTCCTTTACGGATATGCTTGCGGACTATTACCGCGAGAATGGCGAGCGCCAGTACAACATGAATTTCATGGCGACCAACTTTGCCAACGCCTTTGACCCCTACTACACCTTCATCACCGATCCCGATGTGCAGGCTTCCACCAACACCAGCGGCATCAGCGATGAGGAATTAATGAATCTGGCCTGGGAGATGCACGTGACCCAGCCCGGCCAGTACCTCACCTATGAGGAAAACTGGCTGGCGTTCATCACGCGCTTCAACGAGATTTTGCCTGCCATGCCCATTTACTCCAACATTTACTTCGACTTCTTTACCGACTGGCTGCAAAACTACGAACCGGCCACCTATTATAGCTGGCCTGTGGCCATCCTCTACGCCTACTATGCGGAACCGGAAGAAGTGGTAGAGGAAACGCCTGCGGTCGATGCTGGAGAAGCCATGGACGAGGCGACGGGAGACGGCGAAATCATCATTCTTGACTGATCGAATGCGCGGCTCAACCAGCGGTTGAGCCGCGCCGCGTTTTTTGCAACGAGCGCGCCATTTACGGCGCGCCTTTGTTTTGCTAAAATAAAGCTGTAAAACGGCGCGCGCGTTTTGCGGATAATCTACAGGGAGGAATCCTTATGAATTTGGGAGAAGCCATCCTTTTACGGCGCAGGGCGCTGGGGCTGACGCAGGAACAGGTGGCTGAGCGCCTCGGCGTAACGCCGCAGGCCGTCTACAAGTGGGAAAAAGATCTCGCCTGCCCGGATGTACAGTTGCTTTCGCCGCTGGCACGGCTGCTGGAAACCGATTTGAACACGCTGTTTGCCTACAATACTGAGCCAGACGGCGTAGAGCTGTCCGCACTGATTGAACGCCTCAGCCGCCTTGGAATGCAAAAGGACGGCCTCGACACGGCCTTTGCCGAAGCGCGCGACGCTCTGCGCAAATACCCGGCCAGCGCGCAACTGCGCCTGTCCCTGGCCGTCGTGCTGGAAGGCGCGATGATGGCCCAGGACAGAAAGGACGAGGAAAAACAGCGCGAAATTGAGAAGATGTACCGCTTTGCCGCCGCCTCGGAAGACGCCCGTGTGCGCGACGCGGCGCGGAGCATCCGCGTCCGGCGGCTCATTCAGGCCGGCAGGCTGGACGAAGCGGAGACCATGCTCGACGCCCTGCCCGACCAGCCGCCGCAAAAATGGCACTATCGCGCTCAGCTTCTCAAGGCGCGCGGAAAGACAGATGAGGCGGCGGCATTGCTGGAGGAACGCCTCTTTGTCGAGGCGAGCGGCCTGTGTACGGCGCTGGACATGTTGTTGGATATGGCTCTTGAACAGGAGGACTTTGACTGGGCAAACGCGCTTGCGGCCACACTTGAACAGGCGGCGGGAACCTTCGGCATGTGGAAAGGCTCGGCGATGAGCATGCGGCTGGAGATCGCCGTCAAGCGCCGCGATGCCGAGGCGGCCATAACCGCGCTGGAGGGGCTGGCGAAGGCCGTGGAAGGCCCCTGGACGCCCGGCAAGTTCCCTCTGTACCGCCACGCGCGCTTCAAGGAGAGCGGCAACGCATGGCTGCAAAGAATGCCGGAGGTACTGCGCACGAGCATATGGTCGGACAAGCATTACGCCTTTCTGCGCGACGACCCGCGCTGCGCCGCGCGCCTGCGCGAGCTGTTTGGGGCGGCGGATGGACAGGCATAAACGCAGTGCGCCGCGATGGGCGGCGTGAGCAGAAAAAGCAAGGCGGGTGGCTGCATGCGAGCGGCCGCCTGCCAGAACGCCGGTGAAACCCGCGGCCGCAAAAGTTGCTTTTCCCCAAAGGGGAAAACAACTCAGGCTGTCACCCTCGTGAGAGCGCGCGAGGGCGGAAGCCCTTTCACATTTTAATTGTATCCGACGGCAGCTTGAACCCCCTTTGGATTTTCAAGCCGGTTAAAGCCAACTGGCTTTGACAATTTGGAAAACCGGCCAATCGCCTTGTGTACGTCTGTGTGTGGGACAATTTTCAGGAAATTTTATTTCACATGGCAAAAATCGTTTCTTTGAAATCTCCGCTTGTGCCGCAAAGTGGCGCGAATTAAAATTGGAGAGGATGGACGGATGCGCAGAATCCGCAGGATTCTGCGGTTTCGCCATAGGTGAAACCGCCACGGCTCAAATTGAAAATTTGAGACGCGGCACCAGGCAGGGAAGATGCTTTCCCGTCCGCCAGCGTGTCAAAAAAGGTCTGTTTTCTGCGCTGCCATGTTTGCAAACTGTGGTTGTTTGCGGATTTTTCCTGTCTGCAAACCTGCGCGCTGATCTTGCGGACTTTTCAACGTTGCCGGCCTGTTGGATTCATCAATACCCTGTGCCGCGCAATTCCCGTTGCCTGCGCGGGTAACGTTCGCAAACAAAGAAGCGCGCTTGGCCGCATCCTGTCTTTGGTTTTCTGGAATGTTCAACCTATGAATTTTGAGGAGATCCTAAGCGATGGTCAGTAGCAAACAGCCTCTGTTTGGCTTCTGACAGGCTTTGCTTGGCCTCTGCGTCCGGGAAGGTGCATTATTTTTCTGGCGGGTTTGCTTGTGCGTTTTGCAATGGGCATACGCAGCGGGCAAGAGTATGCTTGTTTTCGAGGGCGTGTGGAACTCCCAAATGCTTGCGTCAACAAGCCGGTCCGCGCCGGGTATATACGCAGATACAATACTCGCGCGGCTTTACATTTCCGGCGCGCTGCTGTACAATATACGCGCGGGCGCTTCTTATGGCCCGCGAAAGTACCCGTCAAGGCGGGAAACAAAGGCGGTATGCCATTTGGCCTGGCTCTATATTGCGATAATTCTTCTGGCAATTTTTGCCATCTATGCGTTTTGCAGCGCTCCCTCACGGCGAGGGCGCACGCTCGAATTGCCGCGCCTTTACGCCCATCGCGGACTGCATGGGAAGGGCGCTTCGGAAAACAGCCTAGAGGCGTTTGAGCGCGCTTGCCGCGCCGGGGTGGGCATTGAACTGGATGTGCGCCTGAGCGTGGATGACATGGTGGTGGTATTTCACGATGACACGCTCGAGCGCCTGTGCGGGCAGACAAGCTGTGTGGATGCGATGACGCTGGCGCAGCTGAAAACCTGCCCGCTGCCCGATGGCACCAGTATTCCCACACTGGAGGAAGTGCTGGCGTTGGTTGCAGGCCGCGTGCCTCTGCTGATAGAGATTAAAAACGGCCGCAACCTGGCGTGGCTGTGCGCGCTGACGCTGGAACGCCTGCGCGCCTATCCGGGGGAATATGTGGTCGAATCGTTCAACCCATTGGCCATGCGTTATTTCCGGCGCTATGCCGCCCATGTGCCGCGCGGCCAGCTCGTCAGCCTGTCGGATGGATATCTCGGCGCGGTGCTGCGCGTGGGCGCTGGAGCGCTTTCGCACCTGATGGCAAACTTTCTGTCCCGCCCGGATTTCGTGGCCTACGACCGGCGCATGCAGGGCGTGCCGGCCATGCACGTTCAGCGCACGCTGCACCACACGCGCCTCGCCATATGGACGGTGCATAGCCGCGCCGAGCTGCGCAAGGCGCTTGCGCGCGGGGAAAGCGTCATTTTTGAAGTTGGGCAGGGCGACGACCCCATCGACCCGGAGAATCCCGCCGCATGACGGCAAAATGCCCCGGCAGTTCCGTTCTGCCGGGGCGTTGCATGTGGCGCAAGTACCGCCTTATTCTCCTTTGATTTCTTCCTCTGTTGTCGTGCGCATGGTGGGCACAAAGCGCCGCACAAATTTGCCCTTGCCGCGTCCCTTGAGGTAGAAAAAGCCGAACGTGCAGAACACCACAGCGCCGATGAAGTTGACCAACAGGTCTTCCATCGTATCGTGCAGGCCGATATCCAGATAGCCGCCCAGGCCCAGCGATTCTCCATTGACAATGACATCCGCAATGCCATCAATGGTCATCACCGTATTGGTCATGGTCGGGTCGAGAGCCACGGAACGGATGGTGTGGATTACCGTATCTTTCTGCATGTCCAACAAGAGCACGTTGTCCGCAAAATACTCGACGAACTCCCACAAAACGCCGATGGTCATTGAAAAGCAAAAAGCGACCATCGCCACAAACAGCGGCGATAGATTAAACACCGTCCGTTCCGAACGGTTGAGCACGTCTACCATGGAAAAGCCGATAGCCGCAGCCAGAAAGCCGTTCATCGTGTGCAACATGGTATCCCAAAAATCGAATTTTACATAGTAGGCGTTGATCTCGCCGAGAATTTCCGCCGCAAAGATAAAGCAAAGGATGATGATCTCCAGCGTGCTGGGCAGCTGTATTTTGAGGCGGCGGTTGACAAAGGCGGGAATCATGAACAGCAACAATGTCAGGATGCAAAGAAATGCGTTCTCATAATTGCCGCGCAAAAATTGCAGCACCAGCGTAACAATTACGATGGCGCGCAGCGTGAAAAACACGGCAGCCACGCCCTTGCGCGCGCGAACCTCCGCCATCAGTTCACGGTAAAGCTGCCTGAGCCCCCGGCGTTTTTTTGTCATGCTATTGAATCTCCTTTGTGGTTTACCGTTTCATTTGTGTGTGTATAATGAATTGTAACATATCCACGGCCTTTTTTCCAGCCCTGAAAGAAAAAGGCCGCTCCGGTTAAAAGAGCGGGCCTTCATTGCAGCTTGCTTAAACTTACAGCGTTTCCACCTCGAATTTGCTCCAGGGAATATCCACTGCCTTGCCGTGGTTGATGATGTCGTCCACGTGTAGAAGCAGGGGATAGTCGTCCGCACTGGCCTCGCCGCGCGCAATCAGGGTGCGCACCGCCTTGGCCGTGCGCGTGGCGATGACGATGGATTCCAGCGTCACGCCCTCCAATTCGCGCATGGCGTCCTCAAACGACATGCCCTTGCCCAGCAGCGTGCCAATCAACCGCGTGCGGCCGCCGAAAACCGTCACATACAGATCGCCCGCGCCGTAGACGATGTTGTCGTCCGCGCCGCCCACCAGCTTCAAAAGCCTGCGCATTTCGCGCACGCTTTGGGCAAACAGCGCCGCCTGCGAATTGTAGTGCAGCTTGCCGTCGCGCTTTTCCGCCATGCCCACCGCCAGCGTCACCGCCAGCGCATAGGCGTTTTTCATCGCCACGGCGCATTCCACGCCCACCACGTCTGTGGAAAGGCTGATGTGGTAGTAGTCCGTTTCAAACAGGGACTTGAGGAATTTCAGCGTCGCCGCGTCTTCGCCGCAGAAGGCAACGTAAGTCTGATCGCGGTCGGCCAGCTCATAGCTGGTGCACGGCCCGCCCACGGCGTTGAGATTGCGGCGCAGGCTGCCGAGCTGGCGCTTGTAATAGAGGGGATAGGGGATGAGCCGGCCATCCTCCTCAATCATGCCCTTGGTGACGGCCAGCACGGGCAGGTTTTCGGGGATGATGGGCAGCACCGTCTGCAAAAACCAATCCACGCCAAAGCTGGAAACGCCGCTCACCAGTGCATCTGCGCCCGCAAGCGCCTGGGAAAGCTCTTCAAACTGATAATATTTGTAGCTCTCCGGAAGTTGGCGGCGCATGTTCAAATGCCAGCCCGTCTCACGGGCGTGATTGATGATCTCCCGATCCAGCGGCGTGCCGACCAGCCGGATCTCGTGGCCATTTTCGCTGGCGGGGATGCCGATGGCCGAGCCCATCATGCCCGAGCCGACGATGGTGATGATCGCCATGGGAATACCTCCTTTGTTTTGCGTTCACTTGCGCAAACAGCGCCTGCGCGCCGTTTCAAACGCGGCGGGGCGGGCGCTGTCTGCGAATGCTGTTATACGAACCAGATTTTGAAAACGTACTTATCCAGCAGCAGGAAGGTGCCCAGCAGGAATGTATATAGGGCAAACCACTTCATGCTGATGCGGCGGATGAGCTTGAGCATGCCCTTAATGGCGATAAAGCCGAATACCGCCGCCGCCACTACGCCCAGAAAAGTGGGCAGGAAGGTGATATCGCCGATGGGTTCGCCATCCAGCACAATGCCCTTCAGTTCCAGTACCAGCGATCCAAGAATCGCCGGAATGGACATCAGGAAGGAAAAGTCCGCCGCGCGTTTGCGGGTCAGGCCGCTGGCCACGCCCGCGGAGATTGTCGAGCCGGAACGGGACAGGCCGGGCAGGATGGCCACAGCCTGCATAAGGCCCATTGCCGCCGCGTCGCCGAGATTCACCTGCTTGTGCAGGCGATGGTTCCGCCGCCGCCATTTGCCGATCATATCCCCGGCGACGAGCACGATGCTGGTCAGGTAGAACGACCAGATGATGAATTGACCCTCAAAAGCGGCGTCGAAGTTCACCACCAGCGCAGCGATGACGGCCGGGATGGTCGCTATTACCAGCCACTTGAGGTCGGACTGGATGGGATGGCAGATCATGTTCCAGATGCGCCGCCAATAGACCGCGAATACCGCCACCAGCGTGCCCAGATGCAAAAGGATATTCAAAAGAAGCTGCCCATCCGTATCAATGCCGAAAATGGTTTGCAAAACCAGAAGATGGCCGGACGAGCTAATGGGTAGAAACTCCGTCAGCCCCTGCACGATGCCAAGAATCAAGCCCTGTAAAGCGTTCAATCTGTTCCTCCTCTCCGCGCCGCGCAGGGCGCGCCGCCTCCGGTTCCGCGCCGCGAAACCGCTGTGCCATGCGGCTCAAAGCCGCGGGTATTCCAGCGGCGTGGAGCGGGGAAGTTTTCTCCGCCCCACGCCGCGCTGTTTTTCCAGCCTATGCGCCGCCTGGCATGGGCATTTCCATTTAGCAGACGATGTTGAGCAAGCGGCCGGGAACAAAGATCAGCTTGCGCACAGCTTTGCCGCCCAACAGCTTCTGCACCTCGGCGTTTTCAGCAAAGTAGGCTTCCGCGTTTTCGCGCGTCAGGCCGGCGGGAATCTCGATACGGCCGCGAATCTTGCCGTTGATCTGTATGGCGATTTCCACCGTCTGCTTGACCAGCGCCGTTTCGTCGCACTTGGGCCACGGGGAGCGGAACAGCTCCGGCCCGAGGTTGCACAACTCGTTGATTTCCTCGGTGATATGCGGGGAGACAGGGTTGAGCAACTGGCAGAGGATGCGCAGTTCGCCGCGCGTAATCTGCCCTTTGGCGTAGAAGGCGTTGACCAGGCTCATCATCTGGGCGATGGCCGTGTTGTACTTCATGCGCTCATAGTCCTCAGAAACCTTCTTGATGGTGAAGTTGACATCGTAAGCCATATCCGAGGAAACCTTGTCGGAATCGACGAGCATCTCCATCAGCCGCCACACACGGTCGAGGAAGCGGCGGCAGCCGCGCGCGCCCTCTGTGGACCACGGGATGGCCTGGTCGAACGCGCCCATGAACATTTCGTACATGCGGAAAGCGTCCGCGCCCAGCTCGTCCACAATCTGGTCAGGATTGACCACGTTGCCGCGGGACTTGGACATCTTCTCGCCGTCCGCGCCGAGAATCATGCCGTGGCTGGTGCGCTTCTGGTACGGTTCGGGCGTGGGCACCACGCCGATGTCGTACAGGAAGCGGTGCCAGAAGCGGGAATAGAGCAAATGCAGCGTGGTGTGCTCCATGCCGCCGTTGTACCAGTCCACCGGCAGCCAGTATTTCATTTCCTCCATCGAGGCCAGCTCATTGTCGTTGTGCGGGTCGATGTAGCGCAGGAAATACCAGCTCGAGCCTGCCCATTGCGGCATGGTGTCGGTTTCGCGCTTGGCGGGGCCGCCGCACTTGGGGCAGGTGGTGTTCACCCAGTCGGTCA
>DSTMC04003__coassemble_2140_pt1 | contig 11670 bp, 10 predicted proteins | sample DSTMC04003__metabat2_low_PE_048 | metagenome-assembled genome bin DSTMC04003
CCTACCTGGTCAACACCGGCTGGAACGGCACCGGCAAGCGCATCTCCATCAAGGACACCCGCGGCATCATCGACGCCATCCTCGACGGCTCCATCAAGAGCGCGCCCACGAAGAAGATCCCCTACTTCAACTTCGAGGTGCCCACCGAGCTGCCCGGCGTCGACTCCAAGATTCTCGACCCGCGCGACACCTACGCCGACGCCTCCGAGTGGGAGACCAAGGCCAAGGATCTCGCTTCCCGCTTCCAGAAGAACTTCGTCAAGTACGAGGACAATGAAGCTGGCAAGGCCCTCGTTCCCGCCGGCCCGCAGCTGTAAGCTGAAGGCAGCGTAAGCATAGAATAAAGGCAGTTTGCCCCGTCCTGCAAAGAAAGCAGGGCGGGGCTTTTATGCGTTCCGAGAATGGCTTTAAGGATACAATAAAACCGGCGCGGAGCATCGCGCCGGTTTATGTTGTCTTTTGCCGTTTCAGCATTCCACCGTTCCCATCGTGTCCACATCCAGCGGCACGGCGCGCCATTTGTGGGCGAGACTTGCCAGCCGGACTTCGATTTCCGGGGCGAAGCGCTCCGGATTGGCGTGCAGCGCCAGCAGCGTCGGCCCCGCGCCGGAGATAATCAGCGCGCCCGCTCCGGCCTCAAGCGACTGGGCGCGCACGAAGTCGAAATCGTGAATCAGCGCCTTGCGGTAGGGCATGTGCAGGCGGTCGTCCAGGGCGGCGGAGAGGAGGTCGTAGTCCCCCTCCTCCATGCCGCGCATCAAAAGCGCGGTGCGGGAGATGTTAAACACCACATCCTTGAAGGGCACGGCCTTGGGCAGCGCCTTGCGCGCCTCGGCGGTGGAGAGGGGAAAATCGGGAATCAGCGCCGTGAACTTCACAGCGGGAGCGACCGGGTAGTTTACGCACAGCACGCGGCCATCCTCCCGCACGACGCTGGCGCACAGGCCGCCGTACAGCGCCGGGGCGACGTTGTCCGGATGGCCCTCCATGGCGGTGACGATCTCCAGCAGCGCGCCTTTGTCAAGCGGATTTCCGTACAGGGCGTTGGCCGCGAACGCGCCCGCCACCAGCAGCGTGGCGCTGGAGCCAAGGCCGCGGGAAATGGGCACATCGGTATCAATATGCAGTTTCAGGCCGGAAGGACGCGCACCGATGCGCTTTTCCACGGCGCGGAAGGCCTGCACGGCCAGGTTTTCTTCATTCTGATAACACGCTTCGCAACCGCTGATTTCCAGCTTGCCCGCGCCCAGAAGTTCCGCTTCAAAGCGGGCGTAGAGCGTGAAGGCCAGCCCCGTGGAATCAAAGCCCGGGCCAGCGTTGCCGGTGGTGGCGGGAACGCGCAGCTTCATCGGATGGTCTCCTTTACATAGGCGAGTATATCGCCCTTCTCCACCGCGTCCGTGTGCAGCACGGGCAAATCGCGGATGGCGGCGAGATTTTTCGGCACCGGCACGCCCGTGCGCGCGTGCAATTCGTCCAGCGCCGCAAAGCCCCCGGCGGGGTTCTCTCCCAGTGCGGTCAGCACGCTGGCGGCGAACTTATAGGGCGAGGCCGTGGCCAGCACCACCGTCTTTTTGCCGTTGTCCGCCCCGGCGCGGAACTGCTCGTACACTGCCCAGGCCACGGCCGTGTGGGTGTCAAGCAGATAGCCCTGTTCCTCCCACACCCGCTTAATGGCGGCAAAGGCCGCCGCGTCGTTTGCGCAGCCCGCCCAGAAGCGCGCATCCAGCGCGGCGCGCACGTTGCCCGGGGCCGTGTAGACGCCCTTTTCGGAAAGCTCCGCCATCAGGGAAGCGACGAGGGAGGCGTCCCGGCCGCTTTCCAGATAGAGATAGCGCTCCAGATTGCTGGAAACGAGTATATCCATGGAGGGCGAGGCCGTCTTGTGGAAAGCGCGCCGCCGGTCGTACACGCCGGTGCGGATGAAGTCGGTCAGCACGTTGTTTTCGTTGGAGGCGCAAATCAGCTTCGCCACCGGCAGGCCCATGCGCCGCGCGAAATCACCGGCCAGTATGTTGCCAAAGTTGCCCGTGGGCACGACAAAGTTGACCTCGTCGCCCATGGCGATTTCGCCCGCGCGCAAAAGGTCGATGTAAGCCTTGAAGTAATAGGCAACCTGGGGCGCGAGGCGGCCGAGGTTGATGGAATTGGCGCTGGAAAGGCGCGTATTGGCCTGCGCCGCCCAGCCGTTTTTGCGGTCGTCGGCAAACACAGTCTTCACGCCGGTCTGCGCGTCGTCGAAGTTGCCGCGCACAGCGCACACGCGCACGTTTTGGCCGCGCTGGGTGCGCATCTGCGCCTTCTGCACGTCGCTGACGCCATCCTCGGGGTAAAACACCACAATGCGTGTGCCCGGCACGTCGCAAAAGCCTTCCAGCGCCGCCTTGCCGGTATCGCCGCTGGTGGCGGTGAGCACGGCGATTTCCTCCTTCGCGCCCACCTTGTCGCGCGAAGCGGTCATCAACCGCGGCAGCAGGGAAAGCGCCACGTCCTTGAAAGCGCTGGTCGGCCCGTGGAACAGCTCCAATATATGCGCGCCACCCACTTTGACCAGGGGCGTAAGCTCGTCGCTTTCAAACTTGCCCGCGTATCCCTCGCGCACAATGCGCGCCATTTCCGCCTCGGAAAAACCGTCCAGCAGCGCGGAAAGCACTGCGGTGGAAATGCCCATCGCGTCCAGCGGGAGCATCTTTTCTATATCCAAACGGGGAAACGCCTCGGGCGTGAACAGGCCGCCGTCCGGCGCGATGCCCTGAAGGATGGCCTCCGGCGCGGTCGCGCGCGCTCCGCCGCGCGTACTTTGATAGAACTTCACAGAAACACCTGCTTTCTTCGCTTTACAAGCTGACAAAACTATGATATAGTGTTTTCATCAAAAATACAAGTGTTTTTTCCGGGTAGACACGTAAAAGTATCGTAATCTGAAGGAGACGGGACACATGCGAATTGGATTGCTGGGCATGGGCACCATCGGCTCAGGGGTTTATGAAATCGTGGCCAAGCGGACGGACATGGAAATTGCGCGCGTGCTGGATTTGCGGCGCATTCCCGGGCTGGGCGGCAAGCTGACCACGCGGTTTGAAGATATATTGGAAGATCCTTCCATCGACACGGTGGTGGAGCTGATGGGCGGGCTGGAGCCAGCGCATGAATTCGTCGTGCGCGCGCTGCGCGCGGGCAAAAACGTGGTCACGGCCAACAAGCTGATGCTCTCCCATCACTACGCCGAAATCGCCCAGGCCGCCAAGGACAGCGGCGCGGCGGTGCGCGTTTCGGCCAGCGTCGGCGGGGGCATTCCCTATCTGCACAACCTTCTGCGCGCCCGGCGCGTGGACAACATCCTCTGGGTGGGCGGTATTGTCAACGGCACCACCAACCTGATTCTCGATACCATGCAGACCTCGGGCGCGGGCTTTGACGAGGTATTGCGCGAGGCGCAGCGGCTGGGCTATGCCGAGGCCGACCCCTCCAGCGATATCGACGGCATCGACGCGCGCTCGAAGATTACCATTTCCATGAATATCGCCTTTGGCGGCGTGGCCGACACGCGCGAAGTGCCCACCGAGGGCATCCGCCGCCTGACGGGCGCGGACGTGGAGCAGTTTGCAAAACTGGGCCGCGTATGCCGCTTCCTTGCCCGCGCCGAGCGCTTTGCAGATGGCGCTGTGGGCGCGTGTGTGGAACCGGTGCTGGTGGAAAAAGACGCGGTGGAAGCCGCCGTGCGCAAAAACGACAATATCATCTCCTTTGAGGGCGAATATGTGGGCGTGCAGCACTTCTTCGGCCAGGGCGCGGGCAAATTCCCCACCGCCTACGCCGTGGTGGAGGACCTGCGCGACGTGATGGGGCACCCGGGCAGGTCGCACCTGCGCGCGGGCGAACCGGCGCTGAAAATGGACAACCGCCGCGCTACAAAGCGCTACTACCTGCGCACGGCCGCGCCGGTGGAAATCGAAGCCGAAGCGCTGGGCAGCGCGGGCAACGGCGCCGCCTATCTCACCGCGCCGGTAAATACGCAGGATATGCACGCGCTGGCCGCGCGCCTCCGGCATATCGACGATACCACCTTCTTCGCCGCCCTGCGCTGAACGCGCTTTGACGGCGGGCATATACTAAATCAGCGGGATGTGATGTTTTCATGAAGCAATATAATGTGGCGATTCTCGGCGCGACCGGCGCGGTGGGACGCGAGATGTACAAGGTGCTGATGGAGCGCAAGTTCCCCATCGGCCAGCTTAAGCTGCTTGCCAGCGCCCGCAGCGCCGGCAAGGTGTTGGACGGGCATACGGTGGAAGAAGCTACGGAAAATTCCTTTCAGGGCATGGATATCGTGCTCGGCGCGGCCTCGAACGACCTGGCCAAGCGCATGGCCCCGCACATTAAGGCCGCGGGGGCGGTGTTTGTAGACAATTCCAGCGCCTTCCGCCTCGACGACGGCGTGCCGCTGGTGGTGCCGGAGATCAATCCGGAGGACGCGCAAAAGCACAACGGCATCATCGCCAACCCCAACTGCTCGACGATTATCTCTCTGGTGGCCATCCACGCCCTGAAGGAGCTTTCGCCCATCGAGGCCATTACCGCCTCCACCTATCAGGCCGTGTCCGGCGCGGGCGCGGGCGGATTGGCTGAGCTGGAGGCGCAGGTGCGCGCTTACGCGGAGGGCAAGCCGCTTGCCGCGGAAACCTTCCCCTATCAGATCGCCTTCAACCTCATCCCCCAGATTGGTTCGCCCTGCGAAAACGGCTACACCACCGAGGAGATGAAGATGCAAAACGAAGGGCGCAAGATCCTGCACCTGCCGGAAATGAAGGTGACGTGCACGTGCGTGCGCGTACCGGTTTTGCGTTCGCATTCCATCAGCCTGAGCGTGCGCACGCGGGAAAAGATTTCCGTGGAGGCGGCGCGCGAGGCCATCGCCAAAGCCAAGGGCTGCAAGCTGGTGGACGACCTTGCAAACAAGCAGTACCCGATGCCGTTGGATACCAGCGACCAGGATTTGGTCTATGTCGGCCGCATCCGCGACGACCTGGTGGACGACCGGGCGTTGGCGCTGTGGTGCGCGGGCGACCAGATTCGCAAGGGCGCGGCCACCAACGCCGTGCAGATTGCGGAATTGCTGGTGTAAACCATTTTCGCCGCCGCGGAGGATTCTCCGCGGCGGTTTTATGACACAGGGCAGGTGACGGGTTATGGATGCAAAGGAAAAAATCCAGCAGCTTATGCGCGAGCGGGGCTGGACGATCTATGAACTTGCCAAGCGCAGCAGCCTTTCTCCAACCACCATTTCCAACATGTACAGGCGCAACACACAGCCCTCCATCCCCTCTCTGGAAGCCATGTGCCGGGCGTTTGGCATCACGATGAGTCAATTTTTTCTGGAAGATGGCGAAGCAGAAGCCTTGCCGGACGAGCAGCGCGAGCTTCTGCGCCGCTGGGCGCCGCTTTCGCCCGAGCAAAAAGAGCTTATCTTTGCCCTGATGCAAAACATGCGCTGACATAGGGGCTGAAACGCGGGTTTCAGTCCCTTTGTTATACCATGCGGCGACTTGCTAACCAATTCCCTCTCTGGTATAATATTCCCAGAAAACAACCGGGAGGGGATGAACATGAAGCTGGCAGAGGCATTACAGGAACGGGCCGACATCAACCGGCAGATTGCGCGGCTGAACGCACGGCTGGCGGCGAACGCGGTGACGCAGGAGGGCGAAGTGCCCGCCGAGGACCCGGCGGAGCTGCTTAAGCGCCTGGATGGCTGCCTGGCGCGGCTGGAAGCGCTGATGGCCAGGATCAATCTGGTCAACAGCGAAACCATCGTCAATGGCCGCACGCTCACGGAGATGATTGCCCGCCGCGACTGCCTGCGCGCGCGCATCGCTTCCTATCAGAAGCTCATCGACGCGGCCAGTCAGGGCTTACAGCGCATGGGGCGTTCGGAAATACGTATCGTGCGCGCGGTGGACGTGCGCGCCCTGCAAAAGGACGTGGATACGTTCAGCGCCGAACAGCGCCGTCTGGACAATGAAATTCAACACGCGAACTGGACGACGGAGCTATCGCTGGAATGAACCGCGTGAGCGGGTCGGTACCCCGCCGGGGCGAATGCGATCTCCGCGGCTGAGAATGAGTCCGCTTGTAGCCGCCGTGGGCAGGCGTTGGGAGTTACGCTCCCAGCATTGTGAATCAGGCCCGGACAGCGCACAAACGCACATTTACAGCATTTTACGCATCACCCAGCATTGACCGGCGGGCGAGGGCGGGAACGGGGTTCCGCTTCGCGCGATAGAAAGAAACCGGGGCGTCGCACAGCGCAGCGCCCCGGTCTTTTTCAGCACCGTCAAATCCAGGCCGTGATCAACAGCACCAGATAAAACAGAACCACGAGCGAAACCACGGCGGCCAGCGCCCGCAAAAGTATCTTTTTCAAGGACTTGATCATTTGTATCCCTCCGTATGGTCAGACAAACTCAATGGCATAGCGCTGCGCATCGTAGAATCCGGCGAGCATGCCCCGCAGCAGGGCTTCGGCGTTTTCGCGGGCGCTTTCCAGCAGGCCGTTTTCAATGGCCTTGGCCTCGGATTCCTCCTGCATCTCGATCAAAGAAACGTTGATGTCGTCTATATTCAGCGGATGGAAGATGTTGTTGGATTCGTCGTAGATCTCCAGGCTGTCCAAATCAATCTCATTGCTGAGGACTTTTACTTCCGGCAGAGTAACGACAATCTGCCCGCGCCCTTCATCCACGCCAATCTCGATATCCGCAAAGTCCACACCCGCCTTGACCACGCCATCGTAGCTGAAGATGAACTGGCTCTGCGTCAGCGGTATATCCACGCCGAAGATTTGCCGCGAGCTTTTGATGACCTGCACGTTGGTATAATAGCCGGCGTGCGTGGCCAGCTCGCCGATGTTTTTCAGCTCCATCTCCACCGTTTCGCTGCTCACCTGGGTCTTTTCCGAAAGGACGCTCGGGGCCATCCAGACGATGACCGCAACCAGCGCGGCAAATACCACAAACGTCATAAGACGGCGCAGCAGATGTCCGCCGCGTCTGCGCCTGCGTCTCCGGCGCGGGGCTTCCCTTTGTTCCGATGTCATACTGTCTCTCCTGTACAAGCATTCCTCACGCCTATTGTACCACATCCGCAGCGGGATGGTGGCGCATTTCACACAAAAGCCCCGGCCCCTGCATCAAATTGTCGCACTGTGGCATAAATTGGCGTTTTTTGCGCGGCCTCTTAAAGGATTGTCTGATTTTATGCTATAATGAACTGGGGGAGTTGATTTGGGTGCTGAAGAAATACGCGGTTCCGCTCGTGATCTGGCTGCTGTTCGCCGCCATTGCCGTCGGGCTATGGCTGGCATTGGAAAATGTGTTTTATCTCTTTAACTTCCTCTATATTGGCACAGGGTTGGCCGTGGGCATGGCGCTGTATGCGCAGGGGAAGAAGTGGGCGCGCAACGCCGTGCAATGGGTCGTCGGTCTGTACCTGTTTGTCTACCTGGGAGTGTTCGGGCAGGAGAACATGCAAATCGAGGGATTCTGGTATTACCTCTTTCTCGGCGTGTTCGAGGCCGCTACCATCCACTATGCCGTGGCGAAAATTTTCGGGCCGCTCGTCTTTGGGCGCGGCTTTTGCGGCTACGCCTGCTGGACGGCGATGGTGCTCGACCTGCTCCCCTTCAAAGCGCAAACGGGGCCGCGCCGCCGCTGGGGGGTTGTGCGCTATATCGCCTTTGCCGCATCGCTGATTTTCGTGGCGGCGCTGTTTTTGCTCGGCGCGCAGGGGCTGGCGCAGATCATGTGGTATGCATTTCTGGCTGGGAACCTCCTCTATTACGGCGTGGGCGTTGCGCTGGCGTTTGCCCTGCGCGACAACCGCGCCTTTTGCAAATACGTTTGCCCGGTGGCGGTATTTTTGCGCCCCGCGAGCCGTTTTGCCCTGCTGCGCGTGCGCGTGGATGAAGGCGCGTGCGTTTCCTGCGGAAAATGCCGCCGCCTTTGTCCGATGGGGCTGGACATCAGCGACCCGGCCTGCAGGCGGGAGAACGCCGCCGATTGCATCCTCTGCCTGCGCTGCGTGGAGGAATGCCCGCAAAAGGCGCTGAAATTCTAATGTATTAAAAATTCATGAATATATGCTGAATTTGAAAAATTTACCCGAAAAATCTTGACAAATTATATATATAATTAAGCTCGACATATTAAAAATATATGAGGTGGGATGAAATGAAGAAATGTCTTTGCCTGTGCCTTGCCCTGCTGCTGGCTCTGGGCGGCCTCTGCGCGAGCGCGGAGGAAAGCTCTTTCGGCGGCCTGCGCTATACGCTGCCGGAGGGGTGGACGGAAACGGCGGCCGAGGGCGTGATGCTGCTCGAGTATGACGGCGGCGAAGAGAACGACAACGGCTCCGTCATGATGGTAACGCAGGATATGAGCATGCTTGCAAACGCCGGTTTAGACACGCCGATGATGGCGGAGATGTACCTGGGCGTTCTCATTGAAAGCATTTTCCAGACCATCGGGCGGGAATTTCCCGAGAATTCTTCCACCTCGACGCTCATTGACGGCCAGACAGCCGTGCGCTATGCCATGCAGAGCGGCGACAACTTCGTTGACTCGGTGGCCATCCTTTACGGGCAGACGGCCTATGTGCTCATCGGCGCGGGCGTTGGCGACGCGGCTTTTGATGGCTACGAAGCGCTGTTTGCCTCTCTGAACTTCGGCGGCGCGGCGGAGGCGAGCGCGCTCTCTCAGGAGGCGGACGATCCGCTGGCCGACCTCAGCGACGGGGATGTGCTCGCGCTGCGCAGCCAGGTCATTGAAGCGTTGGGTGCAGATAGTATCACGCTGGAAGCTGGTGAATACGTGGTCGGCGAGGATATTCCGGCCGGGGAATACGTGTTCAGCGCGGAGGACGCCGAGTCCATCGCCATTCTCAGCGTCGAAGAGCGCGACGAACTCTTCGGCAGCGTCGATGGCGGAAGCGCTCGCTGCGGATTGAACGCGGGCGAGACCGTCAGTGTCACTGGTTCAGGGCTGCTTACGCCTTACATGAACACGCTCACAACGGACGATGTGCAGAGCGTGGGCAACGTCGAATTCCTTCTGCCGCCCGGTTGGACGCCTTCCATGGAAGATGGATACCTCTACGCCTATACGGAGGCAAACCGGGAAGCTGCCAGCTGTGGAAGGCTGCTCTTTGCGATGAGCACGCTCCCGGATTCCGATGTGGAAGACCCGGAGGCCCTGCTGCGCTACCTGTCCACCCCCAATGAGGACGAGGCGCTGACCAAACTTCTCATGACGGAGGTCGAAGGCCGTCTCGCCGTTCGCTACGCCTGCACCGACGCCGAAGAGTCGCTTTCCAGCGGCTGCACAGAAGGCCTGTTCCTGCTCGACGGCAACGATCTCTACACCTTCCTGCTTGTGGGACAGGACATCTATCAGGAATCCTTTGCTTACGGCTTTGACCTGTTGCTCGACACCGTTACCTTTGACGGCATCGAGCCGCTTCCCGAGCTTTCCATGCAGCTCGGATTGGACGATTTGAGCGAAAGCGCCCTGCGCAGAATCTATACGCTTTGCCAGCTCAGCCTCATGCGCCGCGGTGAGATTTCCACGATCCCGCTGCCGATGGGGTACTTTATGGTCGGCGTGGATATCCCCGCCGGCGCATATAACACCACAGCGCCCGGCATGTGCGTCATCGGCAACTATGATTATGTCGTCATGGGAAGTGAACCGACGCCCGTCACACTGGAGGACAGTCAGGTGATCCAGGCATCGCTCAATGGCGGCGTGACCTTTACGCTTCAATAGAGCCTTCCCCCGCCCCGGCTGGTAAGACCACCTGCCGGGGCATGTTTTTCCCCATCGGCCGGCAAGATACCATCTTTTAACCCACTTTGCTTGACATCCCCGCCGCAAATGGGCTATAATTTCCCTGCAACGCAATGATGGGAAACAGTAGGCTTTTTCCGCGCCCGCAGAGAGCCGCCGGCAGGTGTAAGGCGGCGGCGCGAGGGGCTGAACTCGTCCCGGAGCGACGCGGCGAGAGCCGCGCGGACGCCCCCGTTACCGGGCGCAGAGCGGGCCGAAAGGCCAAGAAAGAGTGGTACCGCGAAAGGCAACGCCTTCCGTCTCTTTGAGTAGACGGAAGGCTTCTATTTTGGACAAGAGGAGCGTCGAACATGAAGAATATTCCCGTCTATTCCCCCGACGCCGTGGAAAAGAAGTGGCAAAAACACTGGGAGGATACCCACGCCTTTGCCGCCGAAAAATCGCACGACAAGCCCAAGTTTTACCCGCTGATTGAGTTCCCCTACCCCTCTGGCGCGGGCCTGCACGTGGGCCATCCGCGCTCCAACACGGCTATGGACATCATCGCCCGCAAGCGCCGCATGGAGGGCTACAACGTGCTTTTCCCCATCGGCTACGACGCTTTCGGCCTGCCGACGGAAAACTACGCCATTAAAAACAAAATCCACCCCGCCATCGTCACCGAGAAGAACATCGCCCGCTTCCGCTCCCAGCTTAAGCGCCTTGGTTTCTCCTTTGATTACGACCGCGAGATTTCCACCACCGATCCCAAATACTACAAGTGGACGCAGTGGATTTTCCTGAAGTTGTTTGAAAAGGGCCTGGCTTACAAAATGGAGATGCCCATCAACTGGTGTACCTCCTGCAAGGTCGGTCTGGCCAATGAAGAAGTGGTCGGCGGCCATTGTGAGCGCTGCGGCGGCGAGGTGGTGCGCAAGGTCAAGTCCCAGTGGATGCTGCGCATCACGGACTATGCCCAGAAGCTGCTCGACGGCCTCGACGATGTGGATTTCATCGAAAAGGTCAAGGTGCAACAGCGCAACTGGATTGGCCGTTCCGAGGGCGCGGAGGTAGACTTCACCCTCACGACCGGCGACAAACTGCGCATCTTCACCACCCGTCCGGACACGCTCTTTGGCGCGACCTACATGGTCATGTCTCCGGAGCACCCGCTGCTCGAACAGCACAAGGCGCAAATCGAAAACTACGAGGAAATCGCCGCCTACCGCGACGCCGCCGCCCGCAAGAGCGACTTTGAGCGCACGGAGCTGAACAAGGACAAGACCGGCGTGGAAATCAAGGGCATCCGCGCCGTGAACCCCGTCAACGGCCAGGAAATCCCCGTGTGGGTGTCGGATTATGTGCTCATGGGCTACGGCACCGGCGCCATCATGGCCGTGCCCGCCCACGACGAGCGCGACTGGGAGTTTGCCAAGAAATTTGGCCTGCCCATCGTGGAAGTGGTCGCCGGGGGCGATGTGCAGAACGCCGCCTATACCGACATACAGGATGGCGTGATGGTCAATTCCGGCATTCTCAACGGCCTGAAGGTGAAGGACGCCATCAAGACCATCATCGACTATTTGCAGGAAAAGGGCCTGGGCGAGCGCAAGGTCAATTATAAGCTGCGCGACTGGGTGTTTTCGCGCCAGCGCTACTGGGGCGAGCCGATTCCGCTGGTCTACTGCGAGCACTGCGGCTGGGTGCCCCTGCCCTACGGCCAGCTGCCCCTGACGCTGCCGGAAGTGGAGAGCTACATGCCCACCGACAACGGCGAAAGCCCGCTGGCGGCGATGACCGACTGGGTGAACACCACCTGCCCCAAGTGCGGCGGCCCCGCCAAGCGCGA
>DSTMC04003__coassemble_2196_pt1 | contig 11308 bp, 9 predicted proteins | sample DSTMC04003__metabat2_low_PE_048 | metagenome-assembled genome bin DSTMC04003
TATTTTCGACACGTTCAGCCTCTTTCCCTTTTGGTTCTTCCCCCTTCTCCAAAAAATATTTGACCATTGACAGGAGTTTGTCAATGGTCTGATCTCCGCCGCATATGCGGCGGAGAGATTTGAGCGGCGTTTGGCTATGCCTTAAGGGTTCCGCGCTGTTTGGCCCTGCGCTCTCTGGAGACCTGCCAGAATACGATGGCCGCGCCCACGGCCAGGCCGATCAGGTCGGTCACCGTGCCGGGGACGACCATGCACAATCCCGCGCCGATCGCCAGCAGGCGTTCAAGCACGTTGCACTTCACGCGGTAGTGCCCGACAATGCCCATGGAGATCAGCCACATGCCCAGCATGGAGGTGATGATGATCTGAATCAGCTCAAAGATATGCACGTCGATCATCAGCATTTGCGGGTTGAGCGCGAATACATACGGCACGATGAACGCGCCAATGGCGCACTTCGAGGCTTCAAAGCCGGTCTTGAGCGGGTCGGATTTGGCGATGGCCGCGCCCGCCATGGCCGCCAGCGCCACCGGCGGGGTGATGTCAGCGACGATGCCGAAGTAGAAGGTGAACATGTGCGCAGGCAAAAGCTGCAGGCCGGTAAAGCCGCCGGTCACGCCCGGGTTGAGCGCGCGCGCGACCACCGTGGCCAGCATCGTGGAGGTAATCAGGTAGTTGGCCGTGGTGGGCACGCCCATGCCGAGGATGATAGAGGTAATCATCGTGAAGAACAGCAGCAGGAAGGTGTTGCCGCCAGCCAGGTCGCTCAATCCCGCGCCCAGCTTGGCGCCCACGCCGGTCAGCGAAATCATGCCTGAAATGATGCCCGCCACGCCGCAGGCCAGCGCTACGCCGATGATGGACTTGGCGCCGTTTTCCAGGGCCGCCAGATAGTCGCGCGGGCGCATGCCCTCGCTGTTGCGCAGGGCTTGGCGCACGGCCTCGGCGGTGTTGTCCGGGGGCGTTTCCTGTCCGGGGTCGCGGGTGATCCATTTAAAACCATGCCCCCACAGCGCCAGCACCAGCAGCTCCGCAAACGTGCGCAGATAGCTGCCCACAATGGCCATGCCAATGCCCACCAGCGCCGCGCGCGAGGGCGTGAAGCCGCTGGAAAGGGTAATGATGATGGCCACCAATGGCAATACCAAATAGCCCTTTTCCATCATCAGGCGCTTGAAGCTGGGCAGCTCCTCGCGCGTGAGCCCGCGCAGCCCGTTTTTGCGCGCCACGAAGTCCACCGAAAACCAGATGCCCAGGAAGTACAAAAGCGCTGGGATGATGGCGGCCTTGGCGATGACCGAGTAATCCAGGCCCAGCGCCTCGGCCATCAAAAAGGCCGCCGCGCCCATCACTGGGGGCATGATCTGCCCGCCCGTAGAGGCCGCTGCCTCAGCCGCCGCCGCGAATTCCGGCGGATAGCCGAGTTTTTTCATCATTGGGATGGTGAACGAGCCGGAACCGACCGTGTTGGCCACGGAGGAGCCGGAAACCGTGCCCTCCAGCGCCGAGGTCAATACCGCCACCTTCGCCGGCCCGCCGCGGCGGCTGCCGGCCAGGGCGTTGCCAAAGTCGATGAAGAACTGGCCCACGCCCGTCTTTTCCAGGAACGCGCCAAAGAGCATGAACAGGAAAATGAACGTGCTCGACGCGCCGATGGGCGTTCCGAACACGCCTTCCAGGCCGAAGAACAGGTGCTTGATGATCACTTGCAGGCTGAAACCACGGTTGGCCAGGAAGCCCGGCATGGACTGGCCGAAGATGCCCACCAGCAAAAAGGCGATCGCCACGCAGACGATGGGCAGGCCGCTGACACGGCGGCAGGCCTCCATCAAAAGCAGGATGCCGGCCGCGCCAACCACGTATTGAAATTGCGTCAGCCGCGGCACGCTGACGATGGATTCATAGTTGAAGACCAAATACAGGTAGCAGAAAAGCGCCGCCACCGCCAGCGCCATATCAATGCCAAACGAAATCCACCAGCCGCGCTTTGTGGAAAAGCCCGTTTTGCGCACCGGGTAAAGCGTATAGGCCAGAAAGACGACGATGCCCAGGTGCAGGGGCCGCATGCTCGTGGCCGGTATGATGCGCCAGGTGCTGTAAAGCTGCAACAGCGAAAAGCAGATCAGGATGAGGGAAATGACGAAATTGATCTTGCGGGGGAGCTTGCGCACGGCCGATTCCTTGTCGTACTTGGCCATGATCTTGTTGATCTCTTCCGCGCTCACTTCCTCAATTTGATGGATCGTGTCCTTCACGGGAGACTTGTCCGCGGCCCCGGCTGCATCACGCGCCTGTGTACCGGCGCGTTTTTCGTCCATCGCCATGAAAAGCCCTCCTTTCATTCTCTTTGATCGGTCATACCTGTAAGACGCGCTCGGGCGGGCACGCCGTGTGCCCGCCCGCAGCACCGCCGGTTGATCCTGGCCGCTTATGCGCCGGCCTCCACTTCATAGCCGCATTCGGCGTAGTAGCGGGCCGCGCCGGGATGGAAGGGCACCGGTACGCCCTCCACGGCGGCCGCCACATTCAGCTCGGCGGCCTTGGCATGACCAATTTGGTCGGTGCATTCAAACAGCGTCTTGGTCAGTTGATAGACCAGTTCCTCATCCGCGTCTTTGGAAACAATCAGAAGCGCGGTGATGGCGGGCACGGTCACGTCCTCATCCTGTCCGGCATAGGTGCCGCCGGGGATGGTGGCCGGGGCGTAGAAGGCGTAATTGGTGGTGAGGGTATCCCACTGCGCGTCGGTAAGGGTAAGAATGCGCACCGGGCGGGCGTTGGCGGCCTCGATAATGGAGGCGTTGGGAATGCCGGAGGTGATAAAGCCCGCTTCGATTTGCAGATCCTGGAAAGCCGTGGCCGTCTCGGAGAAGCCGAGGTACTGGGGCGAGATGCTCTCCAGCGTCAGCCCGGCGGCCTCGAGCACCTGCTCGGCGTTGATAATCGTGCCGGAACCGGCCGCGCCCACGCCCACGTTCAGGCCAGCGAGCTGGCTTACGTCGGTGATGTCGCTGTCCGCGGCCACCATGAGCTGCACGGCCTCGGGATAGAGCGAGCCGATGGCGTAGAAGCCGTCGAACACCTCGTCGCTGCCGTCGTAGAGCTGGCCTTCATAGGCGTAATAGGCGGAATCGTTCTGTACGGTCGCCACATCAATCTGGCCGTCGTTGACGTAGACGATGTTGTCCTTGGAAGCGTCGGTGGGCTGCACGGTGACGTCCAGACCCTCGATGTTCTGCATCCACATCGCGGCGATCTCCGCGCCCAGCGCGTAGTAGGTGCCCGTCGTGCCGCCGGTGCCCAGGGTGATGTAAGTCGTGCCGCTGGCCAGCGCGCCCGAGGCGCCCACGATGAGCGTCAAGGCCAGAAGAAGGGCAAACAATTTTTTCATGAAAAATTCCCCCGTTCTTGATGTTATGTTTATATTATATCTGGAAGGGGAGAAAAAAGCAATAGAAACTGAATTTTTTACATGTTAAAAATTCAGTTTAAGCGTGAATCCACAGTGATATTTCGACAAAATGCAGGAATTCAAAAATTAGGCTGATATATGGCGAAAACGCCGTATTTGTGCCCCGGAAGCGCGGCCTGAGCGCTTGCTTTTTTCCGGAAAATCCGCTATTATGAATGATGAAGAAATCTACCCATTTTCTACATGGAGGGACGAGCGTGTCCGCATTTGACCAATCCAAAATCAGAAACTTCTGCATCATCGCCCACATCGACCACGGCAAGTCCACCCTTGCCGACCGTCTGCTGGAAAAGACGGGCGTGATGCAATTGCGCGATATGACCGACCAGGTGCTCGATTCCATGGAACTCGAGCGCGAGCGCGGCATCACCATCAAATCCAAGGCCGTGCGCCTGCCCTACACGGCCAAAGACGGCCGGCAGTATGAATTGAACCTCATCGACACCCCCGGTCATGTGGACTTTACCTACGAGGTCAGCCGCGCCCTGGCCGCCTGCGAAGGGGCCGTCCTGGTGGTGGATGCCAGCCAGGGCATCGAGGCGCAGACGCTGGCCAACGTCTATATGGCGCTGGACCACGACTTGGAGATCATCCCCGTCATCAACAAGATCGACCTGCCCAGCGCCCAGCCGGAAGTGGTCAAGCACGAAATCGAAGACGAAATCGGGCTGGATACCGAGGGCTGCCCCCTGGTTTCGGCCAAGCAGGGCGTCGGCATTGAGGATGTGCTCGAGGCCATCGTGCGCCTCGTGCCCCCGCCCACGGGCGATGTGGACGCGCCCTTGCAGGCGTTGATTTTCGATTCTTATTACGATAACTACCGCGGCGCGATATCCTCGGTGCGCGTCAAGGCCGGCAGCGTCAAGGTCGGCGACCGCATCCGCATGATGGCCGGTGGGCGCGAGTTTGAAGTCACCGAGGTGGGCGCGTTCTTGCCAGCGGGCTATTTGCCCACGCAGTCGCTTTCCGCAGGGGAGGTGGGCTATATCGCCGCCTCCATCAAGGATATTGCCGATATCCGCGTTGGCGATACCATCACAAACGCCGAAAAACCGGCCGCAGAACCGCTGCCGGGCTATAAGCCGGTGTTGCCGATGGTGTACTGCGGCATTTACCCGGCCGACGGCGCGGACTACGAGACGTTGCGCGACGCGCTTTCCAAGCTGCGCCTGAACGACGCCGCCCTCTCCTTTGAGCCGGAAACCTCCGTGGCCCTCGGCTACGGTTTCCGTTGCGGCTTCCTCGGCCTTCTGCACATGGAGATCATCCAGGAACGGCTGGAGCGCGAATTTGACCTGGATTTGGTCACCACCGCCCCCAGCGTGGTCTACAAGGTGGTCAAAACCAACGATGAGGTGGAGATGATCGACAACCCCACCAACCTGCCCCCCGTGCAGGAGATTGCCTGGATGGAGGAGCCATTCGTGGACGCGCAGGTGATCACCCCGCAGGACTACGTGGGCGCGATCATGGAGCTTTGCCAGGATAAGCGCGGCACCTTCCGCGATATGAAGTACATCGAGGGCGGGCGCGTGCTGCTCAACTACGATTTGCCCCTCAACGAGGTCATCTACGACTTTTTCGACCAGCTCAAAAGCCGCACGCGCGGCTACGCCTCGTTCGATTATGAACTCAAGGGCTACCAGAGAAGCGACCTTGTAAAGCTGGATATGCTCCTGAACGGCGAGCAGTGCGACGCGCTTTCCATCATCGTCCACCGCGACCGGGCCTACGCGCGCGGCCGCTCCATCGCCGAAAAGCTGAAGGAAGCCATTCCCCGCCAGCTCTTTGAAATCCCCATCCAGGCGGCCATCGGCGGCAAGGTCATCGCCCGGGAGACGGTAAAGGCGTTGCGCAAGGACGTGCTGGCCAAGTGTTACGGCGGCGACATCAGCCGCAAGAAAAAGCTGCTGGAAAAGCAAAAGGAAGGCAAAAAACGCATGCGCCAGGTAGGCAGCGTCGCCGTGCCCAGCGAGGCGTTCATGGCCGTTTTGAAGATGGACTAGGCCCGTTTTGCAAGCGCATCCGAAGGGAGGAGACGCGGTGGAGCCGAAATTTGTCGCCCGGGCCAAGCCCACCATGGAGGGCATGCGTGCGCTGGTGCACGCCGCTTATGGCCGCCGCCTGCGTTCGCGCGTGATTGCCAGCGCGCTGGTGGCGGCGCTGGCGGTGGGGTTCCTGTTTTGGTCAGGGGTGAAGCCGTTTTCGTTGGTGATCCTCGCCTTGGCATGCGCGTTTTTGTGGTTTTTTGCCCGCGCGCAGGGGCGCATGGCGCAAAAGCTGCTTGCCGCCAGCCCCAATCAGGCGCTGGAAACCGAGTTCCGCTTTATGGACGACGCCCTCTACACCCAAAACAGCGAGGAAGCGGGGAAAACGGAGTATTCCGCCATCGCCCGCGTGTGGGAAACGAAGGATCACTTTGCCTTTTACATGACAAACGGTTCTGCCTTCGCCATTCCCAAGAGCGGCTTTGCGCGCGGCGACGTTTCCCGCTTCGGCGGCTTTATGCAAAAAGTGACCGGAAAAGAGACGGTGAGGGCGTAAAAAATGGAAGAGAAGTTCAAGGCGCGGCAGGTGTGGGACGTGCCGTCGGCGCGGGCGTTGGTGCGCGCCGCGCAAATGGAAAAGGGACAGCTCAAGGAACTTGGCCTGCGGTTTGTTTTGTTGAGCGCTCTGGCGCTGGCCACGGCCTATGGAATGGGCAGGCTCCGCGTCGGCCTGTTATGCATCGCGCTCATGGCGGCGGCAACGGTGTACAGGCTGCTGACGCTTGAACCGCTCGCGGCGAAGCGCCTGTGGGCGCAGTGGCAAACGCGCTGTCTGGAGATGGAGCTGTCCTTCGGCGCGGAGGCGCTGGAAGCGCGCGACGAATACTGGCGCTGCCGCTATGGTTACGACAGCTTCTCCCGCTTCGCGCTGTGCCGGGGCCGGTATCTGCTGTTCTATCGCAAAAACCGGGCGCTGATTTTTGCGCCGGAGAGCGTTTCGGGCGGCGATGCGCGTGCTCTGGAAGCGTTTGTGCGGGAAAAGACGGGGCTGGACGTGGAAACCGTCCGCTGCGGTGGAAATATGGATACGAAATTTGCCTTCCGGGTGCGCTATGACAAGGCGGCGTTCCGCGCCATGTACCGGACCTCGCAGCCCCATGCGCGCTATTTCAAAAAAGCGCGGGCCTACTATCTGGTTGTGGCGCTTCTTTGCGCGGCTGCGTTGATCTGGATGTGCTATGCGCAGGTGCGGCGGGGCTTGCAGACGTCGGGAGACAGGACGTATATCGTGTTTGTGATTTTTCTGGTGTATGCCATCAGGGGCTGGCGGAATACGGGTAGCCCCGCCGCCGTGAACGCGCTGGCGGAAAAATCGCTGAAGGCATACGGCGCGGAAGAGGAATACGACGCCGTGTTTACCGACGAGGAGATGCGCTCCCTGCGGAAAACGTCCGAGGAAGCCATGCGCTATGAGGCGCTGACGCGCTTTGTGGATTGCGAGGGACACTATCTGCTGTACGTGGCCCCGGCAAAGATGCACGTTTTGCCCAAGGACGGCCTTGTCGAAGGCGAGCTTCCCGACTTTGAACGCTTTTTGCAGCAAAAGACCGGCCTGGCGCTGGAAAGGTACGACCCGTGAACGTCCTCAAGCCCCTCTCCGTGTACATCCACATCCCCTTCTGCAAATCCAAATGTGCCTACTGCGATTTTGCCTCCTGGCCGGGGCGCGAGGACGCCTGGGAGGCGTATTTTGCCGCCCTCCGCGCGGAGATCCGCGCCGCGGCGGATGGCGAACACCGCGTCGAAACGGTGTTTTTCGGCGGCGGCACGCCCTCGCTGGTGCCGGAGAAGTATATTGGCGCGGCACTGGCGGTGGTGGCGGAGGCTTTCCCCCTTGCGCCGGGCGCGGAGATTTCCCTGGAAGCCAATCCCGGCACGCTCTCCATGGAAAAGCTGCGCGCCTATCGGGAAATGGGTATAAACCGTCTCTCCATTGGCGTACAGAGCTTTGATGAGCGCCTGCTTCGGGAAATTGGCCGCATCCACACGCCCGAGGCGGCGCGCGAGGCCGTGCGCATGGCGTGCGCGGCGGGATTTACAAATGTAAGCATCGACCTCATGTACGGTTTGCCCGGACAGGACATGGCCGCCTGGCAAAGCACGCTTGCAACCGCCCTTTCCCTGCCGCTTGAGCACATCTCCGCCTATGCCCTGATTGTGGAAGAAGGCACGCCCATGGCCGCGCGCGCTTCCGAGCTGCCCGGCGAGGAGGAAGTGCTCGGTATGCAACGGCTGGCCACGCGGGCGCTGGCAGCGACAGGTTTTGCGCGCTACGAAATTTCCAACTATGCCCACGCGGGCTTTGCCTGCCGCCACAACATCGTCTACTGGCGGCGCGGCGAATACCGGGGCTTCGGCTGTGCGGCGCATTCCTTCTTTGGCGGCGAACGGTTTGCCAACCCAGCGGCGCTGGATGACTATCTGGCCGGCAGCCGCGGCGAAGAGCGCGAGCGCGTCGGCGGGGAGGCGGCGCGGGAGGAAACGCTTCTATTATCCACCCGTATGTGCGAAGGGCTTTCCCTGCGCGCCTGGCGCGAGGCGTTTGGGGAGGACTTCCTTTCCGGCCGGGAAGCGCGCCTGGAACGCCTGCGCCGCGCCGGGCTGATTGAGATTGTGGACGGCTTTGTGCGCCTGACCGAGCTGGGGTTGGAGGTACAGAACGCCGTGGTGCTGGAACTGCTGTGAGTTTTCTGCAAAATGTTAAAAACTTGTGCGCGTCTTGACAGGGCGCGCCTTTTCCATTACAATAGAATTGATGAGGTTAGAAGTTTCTAACCGAACGGCGCGCCCGCGTCGCGGGGAACGGGCGCGTATATTTCGTCCAATAAGTTAGTATAAACTAACTAAAAGAAAGGAGGGAATCCCATGCTGGAGCAGGCGCTGATTACACACTGCGCGCCGACGCTGGCGCGCCTCAAGCCCGGCGGCATGTTCGCCCTTGCCGGTGTGGATGGCGCGGCCATGGAGCGCGAGATGCGTTCCTTGAACCGCCTGCTTTTGCCCAAAGGCGTGGTGCTGACGGTGCTGCGTCGCTGCGGGCAGAGCACGCTGTTTTACCTCTATCGACCCTGCGAGCTGCGCGCGATTCTGGAATCGGAAGCGGCGCGCGCCTTTCTGCGGCGCTGCGGCTATGCGGACTTTGCGCCGGAAGCGGCGCTGCGCGTCCTGCGCGCCCGGCTGCGCGAAGGGGAGGGTTTCCCCCACGAAATTGGCGTATTCCTGGGCTATCCGCTGGCGGATGTGATTGGCTTTATCCGCAATGGCGGGCGCAACTGCCTGCTGTGCGGCCATTGGAAGGTCTATTCCGACACGGTCGGGGCCGCGCGCAAATTTGCGCGCTATCGCAAATGCAAAGAGGTGTACGCGCGCCTCTTTCAGTCCGGCTGCCCCCTGTCGCGCCTGACGGTGGGCGCCAAACCGGCATAATGAAGGGAGAAAAAACGATGAACAAAGTAGCGGTAGTATATTGGAGCGGCACGGGCAACACACAGGCCATGGCCGAGGCGGTGGCGCAGGCCGCAGGCGCGGAGCTGTTTGCGGCGGACGCTTTCAACGGCGATCTGGTGGAAAACTACGACGCCATCGGCTTCGGCTGCCCCTCGATGGGTTCCGAGCAGCTCGAGGAGGGCGAATTCGAGCCGATGTTTGAAGGTTGCAAGAGCCATCTTTCCGGCAAAAAAATCGCTCTGTTCGGCTCCTATGGCTGGGGCGACGGCGAGTGGATGCGCAACTGGGAGGCCGACTGCGCCGCCCTGGGCGCGACGCTGGTAGCCGATTGCGTCATCTGTCAGGAGACCCCGGACGACGAAGCCCTGACTGCCTGCGAGGCGCTAGGCAAGGCGCTGGCCGAGGGCTGAGAGGCAAAAACAAGGCGCGCCCCTGCGGATGCGCGCCATCGGCGGCCGCTTTCGGGCGGCCGCCATTTTGTTGGAAAGACGTGCGTCGTGGCTGCTGTCAAGTATGCCTGCGCGAAGGAAAAATGCGCGAAACAGGCGCATATTATATGAAAGTATTTCGTGGGCCTATTCTTCCGCGGATCCTTCCAGGCGCACACAGCGCGTGGCTACGCGGCGCACAAAGGCCGCGTCGTGCTCTACAAACACCAGCGTTGGCTGGCAGCGCAAGATCAGTTCCTCAATCTGCACCCGCGAGAGCGCGTCGATGTAGTTCAGCGGTTCATCCCAGATATATAGATGGGCGCTTTCGCACAGGCTCAAGGCCAGCAATACCTTTTTCTTCTGCCCGTCGCTCAGCCCGTCAGCGTCCGCCTCAAGCCGTTCGCGGGAGAAGCCTAGTTTGCGCAGAATGGTGAAAAACTGCGTCACATCCACGCCATGTTCCCCGGCCAGGTCGCGCAGCCGGCCGCGCAAAAACGAGGCGTCCTGCGGCACATAGGATATGCGCAGACCGCCACCGCGCCAAGCACGCCCCGCCTCGGGGACAATCTCGCCCAACAGTGCGCGCAGCGCCGTGGTTTTGCCGCAGCCGTTTCCACCCAACAGGGCAATGCGCTCTCCGCGCCGGACTTCCAGGCTTGCGCCGTCCAATACCGCCCGCGTCCCGAGGCGGACTGTGGCGTTTTCCAAACCGCACAGGCGCTCGGCGTGGTACTCCAGCGGGCGCAAGCGCACCTCACCGGCCTCCTCTACATGGCGCAACAGGGTACTTTTCTGCTCCACTGCCTGTTCGCGGCGGCGCTCGATGCCCTTGGCGCGTTTGACCAGCTTTGCGGCCTTGTGGCCCTGATAGCCGCGCTCCGGGCGGCCGTCGCTGTCGCTGGTGCGGTGTTTGGCCTTTTCTGCCTGCCCCGCCCATTCCCCGGCGCGGCGCGCAGCCTCGTCCAGACGGCGGATTTCCCCGCGCAACCGCGCATCCTCGGCGCGCTCCAGAGCTTGGCGCCGCTCGTATTCGCGCAGGTAATCCGAAAAGCCGCCGCGCAGGAGAACGGCCCCGCCCGCCTCCAGCGCCAGCACGTGGTCGCAGCATGCGTCGAGCAGGTCGCGGTCGTGCGATGCCAGTATAAAGCCATGCTTGCGGGCGAGATAACGTCCCAGCACCCGACGGCCAGCAGCGTCCAGATGGTTGGTTGGCTCGTCGATCAGGGGTACGCAACCCTCGGAAAGAAACAGCACCGCCAATAGTGCCTTGGCGCGTTCGCCGCCGCTGAGTGTGTCAAACGGCTGCGCCAGCGCGCTTTCGCGCAAGCCAATCAGCCCCGCTTCGCGCTCAATGCGCCAATCCTCCGCGTCGCATACGGCGGCCATTGCTGCGCCCGTGGGCAGGGAAGCGTCCGCCACCGCGAAGGGGAACCGCTTAAACTGCGACCGCGCATGTATGCAGCCGCCTGCGTCCAGTTCGCCGCAAAGCAGCTTCAAAAGCGTGGTCTTGCCGCGCCCGTTTCGACCGGTCAGCGCCAGGTTCCAGCCATCGTCCAATTCCAGGGAAAGCCCCTCGAACACGCTATGCGGTGCGCCATCGTAGGCGAAGCACAAATCCTGTATGTGAATCATAGACATAAAAAAGCCCCCTTTCACGCAAAACGCCGCGGACAGCGACGCACGCGCAGGGAAGCCCTTCGCGTGGATGAAAAAACGCCGCAGCCCGCAAGATACGCACGCAAACACAGCGCCCAAAGCGCCGCCGTTGCCTGCCAAGCCTGCGAGTTACTTGCGCATCTTTTCATCCCTTTCTTGATGTTCTGGATATTATATATCATGTTTTGGTCCGCCTGTCAAGGCAATATTCGTCGGAAAAAGGGGGCCTGCGGAAAGAAAAAACCGGCGAAAAA
>DSTMC04003__coassemble_2248_pt1 | contig 11021 bp, 13 predicted proteins | sample DSTMC04003__metabat2_low_PE_048 | metagenome-assembled genome bin DSTMC04003
TGACGTCGTGCAGCTCGTTGAGATCGCCGTCGGCGGGCACCTCGGCGTGCAGGGAGACCATCAGGTTGCCCGCGCCGTATTCGTGCACGATGAGGTCGTGTATGCCGATGACTTCCTTGTATTCGCGCACGATGGCGCGGATGCGGCGCACCAGCGCCGGGTCGGGAGCGCGGCCGAGCAGGGGAGAGATGGTGTCCCGCGCCGCGTTGTAGCCGCCCCAGAGGATCATCAGCGCCACCAGCGCGCCGGCGTAAGCGTCGATGTTCACGCCTGTGAAGTGCGCCACCAGCGTGGAAATCAGCACCGCCAAAGTAGCGCAGGCGTCACTGAGGCTGTCCGTAGCCGTGGCGCGCATGGCCGGGGAGTCGATTTTCCCGCTTATGCGGCGGTTGTAAAACCACATGTAGAGCTTTACAAGGATGGACGCGCCAAGGATGGCGGTGGAAACAAGGCTGAATTCCACCGGTTCAGGCGCAAACATCTTTTCCACAGAGGTCTTTGCCAGGTCAAAGCCCATGAAAATGATGACGATGGCCACAATCAATCCCGCCACATATTCGGCCTGTCCATGGCCGAAGGGATGCTCGCTGTCCGCCTTGCGCCCGGCGATCTTGAAACCCAGCAGCGTGATGACCGATGAGCCGGCGTCCGAAAGGTTGTTGAAGGCGTCGGCGGTGATGGCGATGGAATTTGAAAGAATGCCCGCCATGTACTTGGCCGCGAATAAAAGCACGTTCAAGGCAATGCCCACCGCGCCGCAAAGCATACCGTATATCCGGCGCACAGCCGGGTTTCCATAATCCTCAGGTTTGTCCATGAGAATCCTGGCAAAAAAGCGAATCATGTTGCAATCCCTCCGCTCAATACTCTATGCCGCGCCGGGTAGAAACGCCAAGGTCATAGGGATGGCGGAGTTTTTGCATCTGCGTTATGTAATCCGCCCGCGCAAGCAGCGTTTCCGGGACTTCATGCCCGGTAAGAATAACTTCGGCGCGCCCGCGAAGCGCTTCCACGGCCTCAAGAAGCGTTTCCGCTGAAAACGCGCCTGCCTGACACGCCGAAACCGCCTCGTCCAAGACAAACATTTGCGCGTTTTCCCCTCCAACGCGCCGAAGAAGGGCATACTGCCGTTCAAGGTAGGCCGCGCGTTCCGCCGTGTTCATCTGCCAGAGAAAGCCCGTCGATTCTCCACCGGCGCGCAAAACGACGGCGTTTTCAAAGCGCGACAGCGCTTCGATCTCGCCACTGGGCGTGTTTTTCAAAAACTGGCAGACGCATACGCGCCAGCCATCGCCGAGCGCGCGCAGCGCCAGCCCCATGGCTGCCGTCGTCTTGCCCTTGCCATCGCCAAAGTATATATGTACAAGCCCCATACATGCCTCCTCAATGCCGGCCGCCAACAATCCAGCAGGCAACGTTGACCAGAATCGCCGCGATTACGGCGTCCAGAAGCTGCGGTACAGCGAAACCATCGAGAAAATAATCGCAGCCGTAGATCAGCCCGACGTCAATGGCGAATGTTGAAAGCCCAAATGTCAGGCAACCGATCGGCCGGGTGACAAAGCGCAAAAGCGGCCGCAACACCACATGGGCGCAGCCCAGAAGCACGCCTGCCGCCACCGCAAAATGCGGCTCCTGCGCGTACAAAAGGCCAAAACCATACACGCAAGTGGGAATTGCCAACACACAACACAAAAACACAAAACCGTAACGGGTCGTCCTGCTCATATAAACTCCTTGATCTCCTGATCAAAATCAAGCCATGCGCCCGCTTCGGGCGGCGGGGCAGTGAACAGCATCGGTTCATGCCGCGTGGGGTGCTCAAACCCCAAGCGGTAGGCCCACAACGCGATTTGCTCACCCGGCCTGCCGCCGCCATAGCGCGCATCGCCCCACAGGGGCAGCCCGGCGTGGGCGTGCTGCACACGAATCTGATGCGAACGCCCGGTCTGCAATTTGACCTCCACCAGCGTCCGTCCGCCGCGAACGGCCAGCGGGCGCGTGGTCAAAATCGCCCGCTTCGCGCCCGACATACCGGCGGAAACGACGCGCACCATGCCGTCCGCGCCTTTCAAAAGCCAGTCCTCCAGCGTGCGCTCTGCCTCCAGGCGCCCCTGTAACACGGCCAGATAGCGCCGGTCCTGCGCATGTGCCGAAAAATCTTTGGAGAGGCGCGCGGCGGCTTTGGAAGTGCGCGCAAACACCATTGCGCCGCCCACAGGCCGGTCAAGCCGGTGCACAAGCCCAAGATAAACATTGCCCGGCTTTTGATATTTCTTCCCAATATAGCCCTTAAGAATGCACAAAAGATCGTCATCGCCGGAGCGGTCCGCCTGTGTGGGCAGATTCGGCGGCTTGACTACGACCAGCAAATGATTATCTTCATAGAGCACCGGAATGAAAAATTTCCCGGCATGCACGCCCTCCGCCATACAAACCTCCTCATACCGGCGCAGAGCCGGATTTCGATGCTTTGATTCTACAAACAGATAAAACAAAATCGTCCATTCCAACTTAGAAGGAATGAACGATTTCTTCGTGGTACACCCTCAGGGGCTCGAACCCTGGACACCCTGATTAAGAGTCAGGTGCTCTACCAACTGAGCTAAGGGTGCTCGCTCAACGCTCATTTATAATACCGCTTTTGGCCGGATTTGTCAATACTTTCTTTTGTGAAATCTTTGTTGCGGAATTCTTCGGTGCTTCTCCGGGCAAACTAATCCCGTCCGAAGTGACAGAACATTTCTTCAAGGAGGCAATTTCCATGAGCCAGAAGAATCCCAACACGGATATCCGCTGCCGCGTTTCCAGCTGCACCTACCACTGCGGTGACCGCGATTATTGCACGTTGAACTCCATTCAGGTTGAGCCGTGCCAGAACTGCGGTTCGGGCCAGGCGTGCGACGAAAGCATGTGCGGGAGCTACCGCCACAAGTAACGCCGGAAGGGCCGCCGTCATGGCGCGGCGGCCCCGATCAGGTCGCGCACAATCGCGCCTGCAAGCACAAGCCCCGCCGCGGTGGGGACAAAGGAGATGGAGGCCGGGGCACGCTCGCCATCGCGGGGCGGCAGAGGGGCTTCGTCCGAAAAAACCACCTTGAGGTGCGCGATGCCACGTTTTTTGAGTTCCCGGCGCATGACCCGTGCCAGTGGGCAAACGCTGGTTTGCGAGATATCCGCAACGCGAAAGCGGGAAGGATCGAGCTTGTTGCCCGCACCCATGGCGCTGATGATGGGCGTCCCCGCAGCCACAGCGCGCTCAATCAGCAGAAGTTTTGAAGACACCGTATCAATGGCGTCGGCTACATAGTCATAGTTCGAAAGGTCAAATTGCCCGGCGGTCTGCGCGTCGTAAAACGCGCGAACCGCTTCTATATTTGCCTCCGGCCAGATGGATAGCGCCCGAAACCGCATGGCTTCCGCTTTGGGCTGGCCGACGGTTTCCCGGGTGGCGATGATCTGGCGGTTTAAGTTGGTTTCGTCCACACAATCCGCGTCTACGAATGTAAGGTTTCCCACGCCCGCGCGCAAAAGTGCCTCCGCAGCGCTTCCGCCGACGCCGCCCAAGCCAAAGACGATCACACGAGAGCGGCGCAGCGTTTCCAAGGCATCTGCGCCAATCAGGCGCCGCGTGCGTTCAAATTGATCCATATGCTTCTCCCTACAATAATTACAGCGGCCGGAGACGCATTTTTGCCCCCAGCGCCTTTATTATTGCCGATTTTGTCGAAATTGTCAATTTGGATTGAAGGATTTTTCGCCTTTTCAGGGAATAAAAACAAATATACATGGTGCGCAAGGGAGGCGGGCGCAGTTGTTTTTGTTGGGAGCAATGCTTCTGATGAGCCTGGTCGCATTCTGCGCGATGGGCGCGGATAAACTCAAGGCTAAAAAGGGTGCCTGGCGCATCCCCGAGCGCGTGCTTTTCGCGTTGGCCTTTTTCCTGGGCGCGCCCGGCGCCTATGCGGGGATGATGGTCTTTCGCCACAAAACGCAGCACCGGCTTTTTTCCGTGGGCCTACCGGTTTTGAGCGCGGCGGAGATCATTTTTGTCCTCTGGGCGCTGTTTGCCCGCTGAAAGGGATGGGTATAAAAAAATCAGAGGAGTGATTGTTTATGAAACGTATATTTGCCTTGCTTGTAGCGCTTTCCCTGGCGCTTGTCTGCCTTGCCCCCGCGTTCGCGGAGGAGACGGTGGAAAAAACCGGCGTCACCATGCGCATCGCCTCTTTACAGGGGCCAACGACCATGGGCCTTGTCAAGCTCATGCAGGACGCCGAGGCCGGCCTGACGGCCAACGACTACACCTTTGCCATGGAAGGCACGGCGGACGCGATTTCGCCGCTGCTGATTCAGGGCGAATTGGACGCGGCCATGGTTCCCTGCAACTTGGCGGCGGTGTTGATTAACCGCACCGAAGGCGCGCTGGAAATCGCCGCTATCAATACGCTGGGCGTCCTCTATGTGGTGGAGAACGGCGACACCGTCCAGTCCGTGGAAGACCTGCGCGGCAAGACGATCTTCTCTACCGGCCAGGGCACTACGCCGGAATATGCGCTGGACTACGTGCTTTCCAAAAACGGCATTGACCCTGACACGGATGTGACCGTAGAGTTCCGTTCCGAGGCCACCGAAGTGGCTTCCGCCATGCTCAACGACGCGGCTTCCATCGCTGTTCTGCCGCAGCCCTACGTGACTTCGGTGCTGATGCAGAATGAAAACGTGCGCGTGGCTCTGAGCCTTACGGACGAATGGGACAAGGTGGGCGACGGCAGCGCCATGATTACCGGCGTGTGCGTGGTGCGCAAGGAATTTGCCGAGGAGCACCCCGAAGCCGTGAACGCCTTCCTGAAGGAATACGCCGCCTCTACGGAATACGTCAACGCCAATCCCGCTGAGGCTGCGGAGTGGATTGCCGAGCTGGGCATCGTCGGCAATGCGAAAATCGCCGAGGCCGCTATTCCCGAGTGCAACATCGTCTGCATCACTGGCGAGGAAATGATCACCAAGGCCAGCGGTTATATCGATGCGCTCTACGATCAGAACCCCGAATCCGTGGGAGGACAGCCGGCGAATGAAACGTACTTCTACGTCGCCGAAAGCGAAGGATAAACTGCTGCGCCTGGGCGCGGTTGTATTCTGGCTGCTGCTCTGGCAAATCGGCAGCATGCTGCTCAATCAGGAGATACTTCTGGTATCTCCTGTTTCCGCATGCGCGACGCTCATCCGCATGATGGGGGAAAGCGCCTTCTATCAGGCGGTGTTTGGCTCCTTTGGGCGCATATTGGCCGGCTTTGTCCTCAGCACGCTGCTGGGCATCCTGCTGGCGGCGCTTTCCCGCGCCTTTTCCGTGGTTCGAATCCTGTTGCGCCCGCTCTTGTCCACCATCAAGGCCACGCCCGTGGCTTCCATCGTGATCCTGGCGCTGATCTGGATTCGTTCTACGAATTTGTCGATCTTCATATCGTTTTTGATGGTGCTGCCCATTGCCTACGAAAACGTGCTTGAGGGATTTGACAGCGCCGATCCCAAACTTCTGGAAATGGCGCGCGTGTTTCGCATACCGTTTGGCGGGCGTGTGCGCGCCATATACGCGCCGGCGGCCTTTCCAATGCTGCTCACAGCCGTGCGGCTGTCTTTGGGCATGTGCTGGAAAGCAGGCATTGCCGCGGAAGTCATTGCTCAGCCGCGCAATTCCATCGGCTCAGCGCTTCAGCAGGCAAAGCTGTTTTTTGCCACGCCGGAAATGTTTGCCTGGACGCTGGCCATTATCCTTTTGAGCGTGGCTTTGGAAAAACTGGTGGTTCTCTTGATTACGGCGCTTCAGCGCAGGATGGAGGGAACGCCTTGCTCTCATTGAGAAATATCAGCAAATCCTTTGACGGTAAAACCGTGCTGCGGGACATTTCCTTTAATTTTCCCGAGCGCGCGGTGACGGCGTTGCGCGGGCCCTCCGGCTGCGGCAAGACTACGCTGGTCAATATCATTCTCGGCCTGCTCGCGCCGGACGCGGGCGAGGTGCTTCTGCCCACAGGGGTGCGCGTGGCAGCGGTGTTTCAGGAAGATAGGCTGATTGAACACTTTTCGGCGGCACGCAATGTGCGCCTGACCGCGCCCGCAACCGTAACAGATGCGCAAATCCACGACGCGCTTGCGGCGTTGGGGCTGGAGGAGGGCGACAAACGCGTATCGCAGTTCAGCGGCGGCATGCGCAGGCGCGTGGCCGTGGCTCGCGCGGCGCTTTACAGGCCGCAAATCTTGCTGTTGGACGAGCCTTTTAAGGGACTGGATGAGGACATGCGCGCCCGCACGGCATCTTTCCTTTGCCGTGCATGCGCGGAGGCGACGGTGGTTCTGGTCACGCACGACGCGGACGAAGCGGCCCTGATGGGCGCGGCGGCGGAGCTGCGCCTGGAGCCACAGAAAGGGGAACAGTGACATGAAGCGCAAAGTTATCGGCGGTTTTCAGCTTTGGGCTGCGGGCTATGCCGTGCTGACGGTGGTCAGCGCCATCGCCCAGCTTTGCAACGGCATGGCGACGGATACAAACATCAACGCCCTTGCCCGGGCATTGGCCTGCCTGGTACCGATTGTAACCTACTATCTGTTTGGCTTTGGCACAGAGCGCAAGTGGACAAAGGGCTTACTGATGCTCGTTTTGCATTATGTCATTTCCCTTGCCTGCGCTTGGCTCTTGATTTATTTGGCCGGGCTTTTGCAGCATAACGCGCGTACCGCCTATTGGGATATGCTCATCAGCTTTACCGTGGCCTACGCAGTGGTGGCGGGAATCATCGCCCTTGCCAACCGCCGCGCGCGCAAGGAGCGCGAGCGGGCCAAATAACAGGACATGGGGGAGCTTTTGATAAAACAGACCGGCGCGGCGTTTCGCAAAAGGAGCGCCGCGCCGGATTATGTATTGCTTGCCTTAACCGGCAGCATTTCGAAAAGCAGGGCGTCTTACGCCAGACCGTCCCCGCGTGGCGGCAGACCGGGCAGGCGCACGAGCAGCGCGGCGGGCAACAACTCAAACGCCGCCTCGTCGCAGTCGACCAGTTCTCCGTCCAGATTGACGGTCATGCCCGGGCACAGAATCCGCACGCTCCTGCAACGCTTGCGGGTGACGAACGGCGTTTTAGCATACCAGCCCGGCACGTAGATTGCCATCAGGATAGCAATCGCCCAGCCGGGAATGGGGCGCGTGATAACCACATCGAACAAACCGTCGTTGACCTGCGCGGTGGGCACGCAGCGCATGCCGCCGCCGATATATTGGCCGTTGCCGATGGAAATAATGGTAAAGCTTTGCGGGATTGGTTCTTCTCCGTCGAAGCCAATGCGCGCCTTCAGCGCCCGAAAGTGACGGATGGCGTCGCGCACGCCGCGCAGATATACGCCCAATCCCTTGTGGCTTTGCTTATACTTTTCCGCCTGCCGCAATACTTCCACATCAAAACCAGTTCCGGAAACATTGAGAAAATAGATATCGTTCATGCGCCCCAGGTCGATACGCGAAAGCGGGGCATGTAACTGCACGCGCAGGGCCTCCACGGGATCTGGCGGCAAATGGACGGCCTTGATAAAATCATTGCCCGTGCCGCAGCAGGCAAACAGCAACGTAAGCCCGCTGCCCGCCATGCCATTGACGATTTCAAACAGTGTGCCGTCGCCGCCGACGGCGACGACGCCGGTTTTGCCTTCCTGCGCGGCCTGCCGCGCGAAAGTGCGCGCCTGTGCCGCCGTTGCGGCTTCATAGAGGCGGTATGGCACGCTTTCCGCCCGCAACAACGCTTCAATTCGGGGCAATTCGCGCCTTGCGCGTCCGTTTCCCGATATGGGGTTGACAATCAGTGCGTACATCGCCGCCACACGCTCGCCTTCGTAAACGTTTTCCGGTCATTTTTATACAAACGCGGCGACAATGCGCCGCGTTCAGCGTTATTTCGTTTACATTTTAGCGGATGTGCATAGCAGCTGTCAAGTGTCTGTTACCGTTATATCAATATCTACGTCAAATTCCGCGTTTGCAAAGCGTTCCGGCCAATCGTATTCCAACCAGTCCGCCAGAGAAGCAAAGCGCGTGGCGGCATGGCTGGCAAAGCCAAACGGTTCCACCCCAAGGGTCTGGCACTTTTCCAGCAGGCGCAAAAGGTCTGCATGCAGCGTCTCCTTGAGCGCCTCTACGGGCGGCGATTTCAGATCGGCAATGACGTTGAAGCGCAGCGTAAAGCCTATACGTGTGGTGCCGTTTTCATCCTCATAGATTTCCAGGCCGCTGATGTCGTGGGATTGTAGGCTTATGGGGAAACCGTCCAGGCTGTACCCGAAAAATATCGGCGCGCCGCGCACGGCGTTGACAAGGCTTGTCTCCAGACCATCCAGTTCACCGACCATCAAGCCGTCGCGGAACAGCGCCGTACCCACATATTCGTTTTCATTTTCCGATTCGGCGGGAACGTTCTCGGGCATTATGTCCTCCAGCGAGCTTTCCGAGGTGGGTTCGTCCGGCCCTTCTTTCGTTGTGGCGCAGAGAATGGCCACCGGATCAGAAAAGACGGACACGCCATCATAGTAAAAATCCGCGAAGTTCGCGCCGGTGATATAGCCGCGCGTGCGGTGATGCTCAAACATGGCCAGGATGCCCAGCGAAACGCGCATGCCGATTACCGGCTCCTGCTTGCTGACAAACTCCTTGGCGCTGTCGCGGCAGACTGCCAGATACGCAGAAGAGCAGGACTGGTCCAGTTTGGCCAGCGATTCGGCAAAATTAAAAAACTTTTCGTGCCGCGCAAGTTCTTCAGAAACCACCATCAACTTGACCTGTGTGAGCGAAAGATCGCGCGGCACGGTGATTTCCAGTGCCATCAGCGCGTCGGTAAACGTAGCGCCGCGTGCCGAGGCAATCAGATAATCGGAATTGCCGCCGCCACCCTGGTCTTGCCCGGATTCCGAGCTTTTTCCGCCAATTTTGGGAATCTGTACGGTCAGCTCAATATTTCCCTCTTCTGTCAGGTCGGCGCCGAGGATAATTGCGAAAGCAATGCTCTCCACCTGCCGTGCCTGCGTGCAGCCGCCCAAGAACGCGGCCAGGAGCAATAAAGCCGTTATTTTGAGCGCGCGCATGCCTTTTTGCCTCCTTTCAAAACCGGCAGAAGCAATAAGACGGCAAACAGAGCGCCTACAAGCGCGAACAGCCATTGGGAGAGTTCGACGGTCGTGCCCTGTTCCGCCAGCCCGAACATGGCCGTCGCACCCGCGGCTACGCCGGCAAGAAGCACCGCCAGACGGCCATCCAGCTTGGGAATTGTAAGTTGCATCAGCTTCGCGCCCAGAAACAGGTTCGTGCTCACGGTAAAGATCAGGCTGTTGTACCACAGAATGATGAGCGGAAGCTGGGACGCCTGCGAAGCCCGTCCGTTGGCAAGCATTTTATCGAGCTGGTAGGTTCGCGTCAGGTCTGTGCGCACGCTGGGCGGAGACATCATTGCCAGCAGCGCGAGAACCAGCGCGCAGTAGATGCCGGTAATCAGGACCGGCCCCAGCACCGGTGTACGCAAGGACGCGGCATGATCGTCCTTTTCCGCGCATAGCCAGATCATGGCCGTCAAGGAAAGCCAGCCGGAGGCGCTGACCGCGCCGGTCGCCAATACCTCCGCGCCAGGCCCGAGCACGGGCGTCAACCAGGCTGCGTGATAACTTTTCATTTGCAATAGAATGACGATCAGCAAAAGGAATGGGATAATCTTTACCCAGATGCGCGCCGCGCTGCCCAGGGCCAGCCCGTTAAAATACGCTGCGAGCATCGCCACGATGAGCAGCGGCAACAGCAGGGAAATGGCGGATGCCTCCGAAAGCGCCACGTGTCGCACTGTATTGCTTAGAACGCGGGCGGTAACAGCGGTTTCGTAAATCGCAAGCAGGCAAAGCGCGCCGCAGATAATGCGGGTAGGCGCCTTGCCCGCCTCTCTTTCCAGCGCGCCGGCAATATCGCCAGGGCCACTTAAGCGCGTAAAGCTGTCTGCCAGCATGCCCAACGGTACGCACAACACCAAGGCGGCGAGCGCAGAAATCCAACCCGCGTTATAGAGCCAAGGCATGTCCAGAAACACACCCATAATCAAACGGGCGCTGACTGTCGCAAAGATAAGCGGCCGCGCCACAGAGAGCGGCAACGTCAGCCTCACTCGGAATCCTCCTTTCGCATCCAGCTCCGGCGCTTTGCCAAAAACAGCAACTTCTTCTGCAACCACAAGGGCAGGCGTAGGAGTATATCGGGATTATGCGGCCGAAACGGGGCCACCGGGGCCATGAACGGCGCGCCGAGCGAGCGCAGCGAGCACAAGTGGCACAAGATCAGAAATACAGACAGAACCAGCCCATACAGCCCCAGCATGGCGCTGACCAGCACAATGGCAATGCGCAGGATCGTGGTGCCTACGGTAAACCCATAGTCCGGGATTACAAAATTGCCCAATCCCGTCAGGGCCACGACGATGATAACAATCGGGCTGATGATGGAGGCAGACACCGCCGCCTGTCCGAGAATCAAACCGCCGACAATACCGATGACGGAACCCATTTGCGAAGGAATGCGCGTACTGGCTTCATTGATAAGATAAAAGGAAAATTCCATCAATAAAACCTCCGTAAGCGCTGAAAAAGGCACTTGCGCGCGTGTTTCAGCGATGGAAGTCAAAAGCGCCATTGGGATCAGGTGTGGGTGATACAGCGTCAGCGCCACATATGCCCCAGGCAGGATCAGGGAAAACAATATCCCGAGCATGCGGATCATGCGCAAAAAACTGCCGTACTGCCAGCGCATGAAGGTGTCGTCTGAAGCATGGAGCAGATGAAACAGCGTCACCGGCGCCACCAGCGCATAGGGAGCGCCGTCAGCCAGGACGATGATTTGCCCATCCAGCACGCAGGAGGCGGCGCGATCGGGCCGCTCTGTGAGCATCATCTGCGGCGTCAGGGCGAAGGGACTGTCCTCGATGAGCTGCTCAAGCTGTCCAAGACCA
>DSTMC04003__coassemble_2256_pt1 | contig 10993 bp, 12 predicted proteins | sample DSTMC04003__metabat2_low_PE_048 | metagenome-assembled genome bin DSTMC04003
CGAAGATCCCCTACCGCGAGTCCATCCGCAAGAAGATCGACGTGCAGGGCCGCCATAAGAAGCAGTCCGGCGGACACGGCCAGTTCGGCGATGTGTGGATTGAGTTCCGGCCCAACGACGACCCGACCGATACCGAGTTCCACTTCGAAGACGCGGTTGTGGGCGGCGTGGTACCCCGCAACTTCATCCCCGCGGTCGAAAAGGGCCTGCGCGACAATATCAAGCACGGCGTATTGGCCGGTTACCCGGTGGTGGGCCTGACCGCCAAGCTGCACGATGGTTCCTACCATGCCGTGGACTCCTCGGAAATGGCCTTCAAGACCGCCGCCCGCATCGCCTTCAAGAAGCTGGTGGACGCCTCCCCCGTGCTGCTTGAGCCGATCTATTCGGTGAAGGTCTATGTGCCGGACGAGTACATGGGCGATATCATCGGCGATATGAACAAGCGCCGTGGCCGCATCATGGGCATGGATCAGGTGAATGGCATGCAGTGCGTCTCCGCCGAGGTGCCGCTGGGCGAAATGTTCAAGTACGCCACTGACCTGCGCTCCATGACGCAGGCGCGCGGCTCGTTCACGATGCAGTTCGAGCGGTATGAGGAAGTTCCCGCCGCCGACGCCAAGAAGATCATCGAAAACACCAAGCGCGAGGAGGAAGAAGAGGAATAATCCCCTCTCCCGCACGCGGTTACAGTTTCAGCAAAGCGCCTCTGTTCGCAGGGGCGCTCATGCTATCCACCGAAAAGTTCATGGAGGGGCTATGGAACGGGAAATCCTTCTGCTGGGAGACGAGCGGCTGTATCGGGTCTGCGACCCGGTGCACCCTGAAGAACTTGCGGATATGCCGGCGCTGATTGCCGACATGCGCGATACCATCCTCGCCTACCGGCGTAAAATGGGCGCGGGCAGAGCCATTGCCGCCCCGCAGACCGGCGTATGCAAGCGCGTGGTGTGCATGTGCCTTCATGGCGAGCCGGTGGCGTTTTTGAACCCCGTGCTCACCTTCCCGGATGGAGAGATGATGGAAGTGCTGGACGATTGCATGTCCTTCCCCCATCTGCGCGTGCGGTTAAAGCGTTACCGCCGCTGCGTCGTCCACTACCGCGATTTGCAATGGCGGGAGGGCGAAATGGCCCTGGAGGGCGATTTATCCGAACTTTTGCAGCATGAATGCGACCATTTAGACGGCGTGCTGGCCACGATGCGCGCCCAAAGCGCGCGCGATCTGGTCATGGACGCGCATTGAGGAGACCGATTGTATGAAAACCGGACTGGTACTCGAAGGCGGCGGCATGCGCGGCATCTACACTGCCGGCGTGCTGGATGTGCTGGACGAGGCGGGGTTGCGGCCCTGCTTTGATGGCGTAATCGGCGTTTCCGCAGGGGCGGTGCATGGCTGTTCATTCGTATCCGGCCAGCGCGGGCGCAGCATCCGCTATTTCACAAAGTATTGCCGCGACCGGGGCTTTATGAGCGTCTACTCGCTTCTGACCACGGGCAACGCCGTGGGCGAAAAGCTCTGCTACCACGATATTCCCGAACGGCTCGATCCCTTTGACAACGAGGCATTTATGGCCTCTCCCACCGCCTTTTACGTGGGCGTGACCAACCTGGAAACCGGCCAGGCCGAATACCCGCGCATAACCGACATGCGCAAGCAGATGGACTATATGCGCGCATCGGCCTCCATGCCTTATGTATCGCGCATCGTCACGCTGGAGGGAAAGCCCTATCTGGACGGCGGCATTGCCGACAGCGTGCCTCTGGCCGCCTTTGAGCGCATGGGCTATGCGCGCAACGTGGTGGTGCTGACCAAGGAGGATGGCTTTAAGCACAGAAGCGACAACATCCCCCTGCTCAACGGCCGCTACCGCAAATACCCACGCTTTCTGGAAACGCTTGCAAAGCGGGTAGAGCTTTGCGAAGCGGAGGAACGTTATATCCAGCAGGCAGTGGCGGAGGGGCGCGCCTTTGCCATCCGCCCCAGCCGCAAGCCAGAAATCGGGCGGTTGGAACGCAATCCCGAACGGCTGAACGCCCTCTATGCGCTGGGCAAGCAGGACGCGGCAGCGGCGCTGCCGGCGCTGCCGCGTTTCCTGGAGGCGAACGGAGAGAGGCGCGCATGAAGGGCGTACTGATCGCACTTTTGGCGCTGGCGGTGCTTTTCGGGCTGCTGGCGTGGTTTTGCTATTGCCTGGCTTTCCGCCGTTACCAGAGCAAAAAGACGCTCACCGTCTTTGAGGAATCCCGCTACGGCGGCTTGGCGGCGGCCATGCGGGCCGGGCAGGAATTCTATAAATCGCTGCGCTTTGAGGAAGTGGAGATTTCTTCCTTCGACGGTCTGCGCCTGCGCGGGCGCACTTGCGGCGCGGAGGCGGGCAAGCCGTTGATACTGCTGTTTCACGGCTGGCGCTCCTCGGACGCGCGCGACTTTGGCTGCGTGCTGGAATTCTATCTGGCGCAGGGATTCGGGCTTTTGCTGGTAGACCAGCGCGCGCACAGCAAGAGCGAGGGCAAAGTGATTTCGTTTGGCATAAACGAGCGCTACGACTGCCTTTCCTGGGCGCGCTGGGCGGAGGAGCGCTTTCATCCTCCGGCGATATATCTGGACGGCATTTCCATGGGCGCGGCCACGGTGCTGATGGCCAGCGGGCTGGAGCTGCCCGGGAGCGTGCGCGGCATCATTGCCGACTGCGGATACACCTCGCCGCGCGCCATACTGCGCAAGGTAATCCGCCAGTACCACTTGCCTGTGGGAATCATGTATTTTTTCGTGCGCCTCGGCGCGCGCCTGTTCGGCCACTTTGACCCCGAGGCCGCCAGCGCCGTGGAAGCGGTGGAACATTGCCGCGTGCCGGTGCTGTTTGCCCATGGCGAGGCGGACGGCTTTGTGCCGTGCGAAATGACGCGGGAAAACTACGCGCATTGTGCGTCCCCCAAGCGCCTGATCACCGTGCCCGGGGCCGACCACGGCTTCAGCTACCTGATCGACCGCCCCGGCGTAGAGGCGGCGTTGAAGCGGTTTTTCGCGGATACGATGAAAGCTTCGCCCATAACGACGGTCGCCGGGGACGAGGGCAAGGCATGAACGGGGCTTTGTTCTTGATTCCCTTCCTGCTCATAAGGTTCGCATTGCCGGCATTTCTTGAACCGTCCGCTCTCCGCCGGGCGGCGCACTTTGCGCCGATGCAGGGAAAGGAGCGGGTGGCATACTGCATTTACCAGGCGGCGAACGCCGGCATATTTCTCGGCCTTTTCTTCCTGACCATCCGCCTGGACGCCTCCTGGCGGGCCTGGGGTGGGCTGGCCTGCTATCTGGGCGGCCTGGGCCTGTGCGCAGTTTCGTTGGCAAATTTTTCTTTCCCGGATGCATCCGGCTTGAATACCAACGGCGTTTACCGCTTTTCCCGCAACCCCATATACATTGCTTATTTCCTCTGCTTTATTGGCATGGCGCTGTTGACGGCCTCCATCTTTTTGTTGACACTGGTGCTGGTCTTTCAGGTTTCTGCCCATTGGATGATCCGTGCTGAGGAGCGTTGGTGTCTGGAGCAATTCGGAGCAGCCTATGCGCGCTATATGCAAAAAGTGCGCCGCTATTTGTAAGCGGCGCACTTTTTGCATATAGCGCTGTGCCGCATTCCTTTTACAAATCGCGTAAAAAAGCTTCCGCAAAGATGCTGCGGAAGCTTTTTGATTTTCCGGGACGGCCGTTTTCAAGCGGCCGTTCCAGAAATGTTTTTTACTTCAGGGAATTGACCAGCTCGACGGCGGCAGCGTGCATGGCGGCGGCAGTGTCGGCACTGACGGCGGTGACAGCCTCCGCGGCGGCCTCGTCGCTCTCAGCCTCGGCTACGGCGCTCTGCAACGAAGCATAGGCCTCGTAACACTGGGCCTGCATGGCCTCGACCTGCGCATCCACCTCGGCAATCTGTTCGTCGGTCAGGTTGCCGTACTCCACCAGGTTGGAAAGGGCGTCAAACGTCCAGTACATGGAGCCGGCCCAGTTTTCCGGCAGGGCGCGGAAGCCTTCGACCGTCTCGCGGCCTTCCTCGGTGCGCACGGTGGTTGTGGTGGCGTAGTACACGTCCGCATCAACCGGCTCTTCCTCGGTGAAAGCGGCCTCATCGGTGCTGAGCTGGTAGGCGGCATAGGTATCGGTGGTCAGCATCGGATAGTAGGGCACGAAGGGGCTGTACACCGCGTCGTCCATGGCGACCCATTCCACGGTGTCGGTCACGCCGTCCTCGGCAAAGATCTGGAAGATGTGCGTTTCCAGATTGCGGGTGGAGCCGATGCCATCAATGCGGTAATAGTTGACCACATCTTCGATGGAGTAAGCATGATCGAGGGTGATGTTGGTGTACATCGGCACGATGTTGCCCTCGGCGTCCACGTTGGAAATCGTGTAATCGCTGGTTGCGGGCGTATCGCTGGCGGTTTCGGCGTTGAAGTAGGCCAGGGCGCTGACCATGCGGCTGTTGGCCTCCTGGTCGCCGCAATAGGAAGCGACATAGTCGATGGTATTGGCCTCGGCATCGCCGACGTAGCTGCCGGCCTCCTGCGCCACGGCGATAAGGTTTTCAGAGGCAATGACGTTCTCGGTGTCGTCCAGATCAATCAGGCCGATGATGGCCATGTTCGGCTGGGAAAGAACCATTGAGCTGCTCAGCTTCACGGCGATATACTGATGGCCGGTGACATTTTCAATGTACCAGGTTTCATCCTGATCGGCGATGAACAGACCGGAACCGCCGCAGCAGCCCGCGCCGTCATAGATGCTCAAAAGTAGCTCCACGCCTTCGCGCGCAGTGGCCGCCTCGCTCAGCAGCACGGTGACGATCTCAGCTTCTTCGATGCCGGCGTCCTCGTAGGGATCGGCCTCGTATACGGCGTCGGTGCCGCCGATGGTTTCGGTAGCGCTGACGGTCACGCCCATTTCGTTGGTGCCGCCCGCCTCATAGGGCGTATGCGCATGGGTGCCGCCGCAGTCGGGGCAGACGCCGCTGCCGTTGTCGTCGCTGAAGGCAGTATAGGCGTAGCTGTCATGGGTAAAGGTGTAAGTAAAGCCATAGCAGCCGTTGTAGGCCTCTCCGGCGGTATGCTTGCCAGCAGGGCTTACATAGAACAGCTTGTTGTAGCTATTGGAGATATCCTCGGAACGGGCAAAAATCGTGGAGCCGTCCGCGGTGAGATCGGAGCCGACATAGATGGATGTGCATGCCAGCGCGCCGACAGAGGAAAGGCACAGCGCCAGAACCAGCGCCAGTGCGGTCAGGAGCTTGAGCTTGGAGGTTGCCATAAAATACACCATCCTTCTGAAGTGGATGAGAGCATTATAGTGTATTTTTATTCAGTTGTCAAGTAATAAATATGCACGAAAGTGATGCGCAATTTCCTTCAAAAAGCGCACAAATACGCAATTTCGGGCGGGGTACTCCCCCGCCCTTGTCTGTATATTGTGTGGATAGCTTAGGTGATCTGACCGCAGCAGTCATAGCCCGAATCAATATAATGGGCGATGAAGCGCGCCTTCAGTTCCCGCGTCGTGCACATGTTTCCGTCAGAATCACCGGATACGTTCAGATCTTCGGGCAGCACGAATTTTATGCAGCGCACCAATACATCCCGGCAGGATGCCTGGGTGTGCGCGGGGATGGTCAGGGTTTTCAATCCGCGCGGATATTCCTGCCCCTCGTCGTCCACCTCGGAAAGATATACGGCCAGCGCCACGCGCTTGTTCGGGCAGACGTTTTTCAGCCGCGCATCCAGTTCAAGGATGCGCCCGCAGGATTCCAAATCGACATCGCCAGCATCGTACTCCACCGTGGCTTCGCAGCCTTCGATGGAAAAATCTACCGGCGTGGGGCAGTCCTCGTGAACCACGATCTCACACTCCACATCAATGTCCGGCATCGGGAACGTCACGATGTTGCCCTCAGTATCGCTGTACTGGATGGATTCATTGACCGGCAGCGTCCCCGAGGTATCGCCGATATGCTCGGCGTAGAATTCCAGCGTGGCGCCCTCGTTATCGGTGGTGCCCAGCGCGTCCATGTTCCAGCGCAGGGTAGTATCGTTGAGCATGATTGCCGTCCCCTTGCTCGGGGAAAGGATGTTGCTGATGCGGAACTCGTCGTTCAGCTGCTCGCGGATGGAAATATTGGTGGCGCCGGGCTTGGTGATATTCGCCGCCAAGTCTTCAAACAGTTCCTCCAAATCTTCATCGTTGGGCGTGATTGCCACATGCGAAGCGTTGGGGTCGGTCGCCCATTCGTCCAATACAGCTGGATCAATGCCGTCCGAGCCGATCAGGCCAATGCAGTAGATGATAATGCCCTGCGCGCGGGCGGCGGCGGCGACGGGATTGGGATCCGGGCCAGCCGTGGTCTTGCCGTCGGTGAACATGACCATGACCTTCGCGTTGGACGAAGCGGGGTCAAACAACTGCGTGGCTTGCTCGAAAGCGGCGGCATGGTTGGTATTTCCACCGGCAGTGAGGTTGTCGATCGCCGTGTTGAGATCGGCGACAGATGTGATCAGCTGCGTATCCTGCGTAGCGGTGCTCGCAAAGCTGACGATGCCAATGCGGCTTCCGGAGCCGATCTGGCCATCCGGTGTGCCGTCGGTCGCCTCTTCGATGATCTCGACAAATTTTCTCGCGCCCAGCTTCAGGTTTGCCAGCGGGCTGCCCGCCATGCTGCCGGAGCGGTCGAGAACCAATACAATATCCGTGGGGTTATTGACAATATCCGGCGCGGCTGCCAAAGCCAGCGTCACTTTAAAAGTGTCGCCGCAGGAAATGCGTTCGACATCAATGGTTTTGTTGGAGTTTGTTACGCCCATAATTGCGGTCTCCTTCCGAGTCGCGAGGACTCATGGCAACATATGCGCGCGTGCCGGGGCGGGTGCGGACGGCATGGACGCTTGGCGGCGGAACTTTCCGGCGTTCCTTGAAACCCGGCGGCAAATTGTGTTAGAATGGACAGGGAGGCGATTCACATGAAATCTTACTACATTGCCAGTTGCCTGTTTACCGCGCGCTTTCCGGAGGTCAGCCTGGCAATCCAGCATTACATCGAAAAGCGCCATAACATACAAATCGTGCGCTGCTGCATACCAAACTTCCGCATAAAGCCCAACGAAGAGCGCATACCCGCGGGCGACGCCCGGGAGGCATGGAAAAAGCTGCCCGTCTCAGCCGGGCTGGAGCCTGGGGACGTGGTGTATTCCCTGTGCCACAACTGCACGAATATTGTCGAGGAACAAAATGAAGGCGTTCGTGCCCTTTCTTTGTGGGAGCTGATCGACTAGGACGAGACGTTTGTCTACCCCGACTATGCGGGCTTGCGGGCGACCATTCAGGATTGTTGGCGCTCCAGAGAGCGGGCCGGAGAGCAGGAGGCCGTTCGCCGCATACTGGAAAAAATGCACATCGACTATGTGGAAATACCCAACAACCGCGACAAAGCGGATTTCTGCGGCAGCACGCTGTACCGCGAGCAGCCTGCAAAAAAACGCGCGCTATGCACCCAGGCATTATGTGGAACAGGCGGCCGGCAAGTTCCTCCCCCATTCGGATGAGGAACAGATTGCCATCATGCGCGATTATTGCCGTCAGTATAAAACGGATGCCGTCGTGTGCTATTGCCATTACTGCCTTGAAGGTCTGTTGCAGGGCGGCGTTGATGGCCGGCATTTGGCCCACCTGATTTTGCCGGGGCTGCTGGAACCGGCAGACCAGTAGGTTAAGGAGAGGAAAGCATGTTTCCGGATGTGGATACGGCCCGGCAGGAATTGAAGATCGCGGGAGAAATGAACCCCGGCCCCTGGATTGCGCATTCTTTGAACGTCGCGGAGGCGGCAAGGCGCATTGCCGGCGCCTGCGCCCCTTTGGACAGTGAAAAGGCGTTTGTATGCGGGCTATTGCACGACATTGGGCGAAGGGCCGGCGTTTCGGCAACCAGGCACATTCTCGATGGGTATGATTACGCCATTTCTCAGGGCTGGGACGAGGTTGCCAGAATATGTTTGACACATTCGTTCCCCGTCAAGGACATAGACGCGAGCATTGCGAAAATGGATATCAGCAAATCGCAGTATGATTTTGTCCGGAATTATCTTGATGGCATCCGTTATGACATTTACGACCGGCTGATTATACTCTGCGACGCTTTGGCCGATGCCAAGGGATTTTGCATTCTGGAAAAAAGGTTTGTGGACACGGCGAGGCGGTACGGCGTATATCCATTCTCGGTGGACCGCTGGAACAAGACCTATGAATTTAAAGAGGATTTTGACAAAATGGCCGGGAAATCCATCTATACGCTGTTGCCGCATATTGAAAACTGCATCTATAATTAGCCGGCAACGCCCAATAGGTATGGGGGCGGCGCAAAACGCGCCTACTCCCATTTTTATTTTAAATCCTCTGTTAAATCGCGCCGCCCCCGTTGACAGCGGCGCATTGTATGACTATAATGTACTTGTTCAATAAGTACATTATATATCGCAAGGGAGGGAGCCTGTGGAAATTATCATCAGCAGCAATACAAGCAAACCCATCTACGAACAGATCACCTCTCAAATCAAGGCCATGATTATGAGCGGCGAATTGAAAACCGGCGATCCCATCCCCTCTATGCGCGCGTTGGCAAAATCCATTCATGTAAGCGTGATTACGGTGCAAAAGGCCTATGAGGACTTGCAGCGGGATGGGTTTATCGAAACGACCGTAGGGCGCGGCAGCTTTGTTTCCGCTCTGAACAAGGATTTTTATCAGGAAGAACAGCAACGGCGCGCCGAAGAGCACTTGCAACAGGCCGCTGAGATCGGCCGGGCAAGCGGCATTCCCGTGGAAAAACTGGCAGAGCTGTTGCGGCTCTTCTATGAGGAGGTTTGACGATGAATGAGAATGCTTTGGCCGTAAACGGCCTGACAAAGCAGTATAAGGACTTTACGCTGGACGGCGTTTCCTTTGCCGTTCCCTGCGGAACAATCGTCGGGCTGGTCGGCGAAAACGGCGCGGGCAAGAGCACGACGATGAACGCCATCCTCGGCCTGATTCAGAAGGATGCGGGCACGATCGAAATCTTCGGCAAGCAGGACGCGCAAATCGACAACGCCGTGCGCAACCGCATCGGCGTCGTCTTCGATGGCAACAATTTCCCGGACGTGCTCACGGCACGGCAGTTGAGCAATATCTTCAAGAAGCTCTATGACGAATGGGATGAGGGCGAATACTTTGCGCTATTGCAAAAAATCTCCCTGCCATTGGACAAAAAGATCAAGGAATTCTCCAAGGGTATGAAGATGAAACTCTCCATTGCCGTCGCCCTCTCCCACCATTCTCAGCTTTTGATTCTCGACGAGGCGACGAGCGGGCTCGACCCCGTGGTGCGCGACGACATACTGGATATGTTCCTGGACTTTGTCCAGGATGAGGGCCATTCCATCCTCGTATCGTCGCACATCACCAGCGATCTTGAAAAGGTGGCGGACTACATTGTCTTTATCCATCAGGGCAAGGTGGTATTCGTAAAGCCCAAGGACGAATTGCGCTATCAATACGGCGTGTTGCGCTGCGGAAAGGCGCAATTTGAGGAAATCGACCGCGCGGACCTGGTCGCATGGCGCAGGCAGGATTATGAATGGGAAGCGCTGGTGGCCGACCGCGAAGCCGCGCGGCGGAAATACCCGAAGGCCGTGGTCGATCCGGCGACAATCGACGAAATCATGCTGCTGTATGTAAAGGGGGAAGGGCAATGAAGGGCCTGCTGCTAAAGGACTATTATCTGATTCGCTCCACGCTTTTGTTCAATCTGATCGTATTCGTCGTCATCGCCGCGGGCATGTCGTTTCTGGTTTCCACCTGGGTGCTCACCGTACTGTCCACCATCATGCTCGGCACGCTGTCCGTAACGACAATCAACCTGGACAAAAGCTCCGGTTGGCGCAAGGTTTCCTGCGTCCTGCCGGTGTCGAGAAAAACCATTGTGGACAGCAAATACGCGCTGTACCTGTTGCTCAGCGGCGCGGGGCTGGTTTTGGGGTTCGTCCTTGGCGGGGCGGCCGCTTTGCTCAAAAATGAGCCGGACAGCGCCTCCATGCTCATCTTCGCCGGCATCAGCGTGGCGATGGCGCTGCTTTCCGGAAGCATTTCCATTCCCTGCAACCTGCTTTTGAGCGAGGAAAAGAGCATTATCAGCCTGATTCTGGCCTATCCGCTGTCCGCAGCCGTATTTATCGCCGCGTCGCTGCTGACCGGCGACAGACTGGTCACGTGCGCAGTGACGGCGGTTCTCGGCGTCATCCTCTACGCCGTTTCCTGGATATTTTCCAGAAAGTTCATCGCGCGCAGGGACGTGGCCTAGGCGATAGAATCCTTACCCGATCAAAGCGGGACCGGCATATACGCGGTCCCGCTTTTTGTGCCATCCATCAATCGTCCACAAAGCGCAGCCACCAACCCCGGCCGCCTTCAAACCACGTGCAGTCCTCCAATCCCACGGGCGGCTCGGCAGCGTAAGCGCCCGGGAACGCATACACAAGCCGCGCGGGCACGCCATCCTCCACCCGTACGCCGATGGCTACGAAGGGATAGCCCGAACCCTCCGGCATGGACTCGCGCACAAACACATAGCCCGCCAGCGGCGGCTCCTCCATCGGCTCCGATGCGGCAAACAGCGGGCGAGCGCCTTCAAAGGCGTCCGGCCAGGGCTGATCGGTATCCAAGGTCCTTTCCACGGCCACCCTCTCCCCGAGCGTGTCCGGAAAGACGCCTTCCGTCGTCTCCGTCCCGACGATGGACGGCGGACAGGAATCGGAGCTGTCGCGCGCCTCCGGATCCACGGCGGGCAGATCTGCCCAACCGGCGCCGCCGTTTTCCTCCGCCAGATCCACCGCGGGTTGATCCGCCCAGCCGGTAGCGCCGCTTTCTTCCGGCGCGTCCACGGCGGGTTGGTCCGCCCAGCCGGTATAGCCGTTTTCCTCCG
>DSTMC04003__coassemble_2279_pt1 | contig 10866 bp, 9 predicted proteins | sample DSTMC04003__metabat2_low_PE_048 | metagenome-assembled genome bin DSTMC04003
ACGCTATTCCGACGCGGCTGGGCATGATTTGCTACCGGGGACTGCCCGTGCGCTACTTCCTGGACGAAGGGGCCGGGGAAACCTTTTTCGATGCGGACGGCTGCGTCGATATCTACGCGCAGCGCGATAAAAATGGCGCGCTCACCGGCCTGCGCGTCGCCACGCCCGAAGAATTCCATCAAAGGACGGAGGCGGAGGCCGATACCTACGATTCCTGGGGAATCGACATCCGTCAGACGGAATTTGCCTATCGGGAGCCGCCGGAGGTATGGCCCACCGCGGGAACGCAGGCCTTGCTTGAGTGCATGGACGTATACGCGCCTCTGGGCGTGACCGTCGTGGCCGGCGTGCCGCTTTATTGGGATACGCCGATTCGCTTTTTCACGGACGAGGAGGCGGGCATAGACCAGATTTGCTTTGCTCGCGGCTGCATCGATGTATACGCCGTATACGATGGGGCGGGAAACCTCACCGGCCTGCGCCCGAGCACGCAGGAGGAGTTTGCGCAGCAGACGAACCGCTCGCAGGCGGAGCTTTCCGGGGAATATGCCAGCGCGGCCTTGGCAAACTACGCCTTTTGCTGGGACTTTGCCTACGACGCTGAGGCGCGGGAAAGGCTTGAACCCTACACGGAATTCGGCCTCAGCTATCACAATGGTTTCCTCTACTACCAGACCCGCCGCGTGCGCCAATTCATCGACGGAGAGCGCTATCATTACGACGACCATACCGGAACTGTGGATATTTACCCCGTGCGCGACGAAAACGGCAACCTTACCGGCGTGCGCGAGGCGACATTGGAAGAATTCTTGAACAACAGCCGCACAAGCGACGACTGGTGACAAGGCGCGCAGAAAAGGAGGGCATGAGCATGGCTGTAAAATTTGCGGGGGAGGGCTGCGTCAAACGGTGCATCGTCTGGCACAGCGGTACCGCGCTTGTGAAGCGATGCGGGTGGAAAAACAGGAATTCGTCCGCCGCAGCGCCGCCATGGAGAACAAACCTTCATGGAGAGCATACCGCGCGGCATACGCGCACACACGATGCAGTGCCAGAGAGTATTTTATCTTCAGGTTTTATGAAAAAAGCCGCGTGGAATGCGACAGTTATCTCACCCTGCGGCGGCGCGACCGCTTCATCCATCAGATTGGCGATGACGAAACTTCAAACAGCTCCGTTCCGGGCAACAAGATACTGTTCAACCGGCTGTTTGAAGGCTATCTGCGCCGCGAATGGCTTAACCTTGCCGCCTGTACGCCGGAAGAATTCGCCGCCTTTGTCAGAAAGCATGGCAAGGTGATGCTCAAGCCCGCCTGCGGGGGCTGCGGCAAGGGTATCAGCCTGTACCGTTACGAGGGCGACGCGGCCGCCGCCGCGCGCCATGCCGCCCTTGCTGGCGAGGCGATGCTGGCGGAGGAAATGTCGGTTCAGCACGCGCAGTTAAACCGCCTCAACCCGCACTGTCTCAACACCGTGCGCGTTGTCACCTATACGGATTGCGACGAAGTGCACATCGTTCTGGCCCCGCTCCGTTCCGCCAAAGGGAACGGTATGGTGGACAATTTCCATGCCGGCGGCATCTGCATGGCGGTCGATTTGCAAACGGGCGCGGTCACGTCCGACGGCATGGACGAAGAGGCCCGCGTATTCTCTGTCCACCCCCTGACGGGCACGCCACTGCGCGGCTTCCGGCTACCCAACTGGGAAAAGGCGATGGATGTGGTGCGCCGCGCCGCGCGGGAAATGTACGCGCTGCCCCGATGCCGTTTCCTGGGCTGGGACGTCGCCTTTCTGGAAAACGGCGAGGTTGCCGTCATCGAATGCAACTGGCGACAGGGCGTAGAGGCGCAAATGCCGCACGCCAAAGGCATTTTTTACGAACTTGAGGCATTGCGCAAAAAGCGGTAAAGCCGCGAAATGCAAAAAGGCCGGGAGAGGCGATCAACAACCCCGTTGGTTTGACAGTACATCGTACTTGTTTGTCCAACAGATGGGCGCTGTTCACGCTTCCCGGCCCTTTGTCTTTGTTTTGTCCTTCCTACCGTTGCAGCGCCAAATCCCGCGCCGCCTCGGCGATGCGCTTGGCGTTGTCAAAGCGGCGGTATTTCTGCTGCGCCTCGCGGATGCGCGTAAGCTCCGCGCCGTTGTTTTCCAACAGGCGCGTGACAATCCCCGGCAGGCTCTTGACGCCATGGGAGGCGACGCCCAGCCCGTAGCGCTCCACAAATTCGGGATTGCCCTGCTCCTGCCCCGGCAGCGCGCCAGTGATGATGAGCGGCACATTCATCACCACGGCCTCGAAGAACGAATTGGGGCTGCCGCGGGTAATCATGATGTCGCTTTCATACATCTGGTTTTCAATGTCGGTCACAAAGCCGAGAATACGCACGCGCTCGCCGTATTTGGGCTTGAGCAGCGATTCCAGCCGCTTTTTGAGCTGCCGGTTGCGCCCGCAGATGATGGTCAGGTTCACGTCTGTCTTGTTCATCAGTTCGCGCGCGTAAGAACCGAGCATGCCGCTGCCCTCGCCGCCGGACATGAGCAGGCAACGCGCCGGGCGCGAAAAATCATAGGCCGGCTTTTCCACGCGCTGGGCCATGTCTGTAAAGCGGCGGCGGGTGGGGAAGCCCACCTTGAGGATGCGCTCGCGCGGCACGCCGTAGGAAAGCGTGCGCTCCACGGCCTCGTCGGTGGCGCAAACGGTCAGCGCCGAGCGCGGGTCGCACCACGAGGGATGCACGGAAACCGGGTCAGCCTGCACCGATACAAAAGGTAAATCCAGCCCATGTTCCTCGCAGACCGTAATCAGCGAGGAATTGAACATCGGATGCGTGGTGAGCACCACATCCGGCCGTTCCCGCGCCACCATGTCGATAAAGCGCTTTTCCGCCCAGGTGGACATCAAAGAGCAGTAGGTTTCGTTAAAGCGGGTGCCGAAATCCCACGTCATTTTCCAGAGGAACTTGGCGTGGCGCGTGACCACGCCGTAGCTATCGCCAAGGGCGGTTACGGATTTGCCCACCAAGTCCTCAAAACCGTCGACCTGCTTGACCTCGATCTGCGGCATTTCCACAAACCAGTCCATCAGCGAATCGGAAATGGACTTGTGCCCACAGCCGGTATGCGCCGTGGTGATCAGCAGTATCTTTTTCTTCTCACTCATGCACGAACCCTCACTGGCTCCACGCCGCCAGGAATGTCGCCTACGCCGCGCAGCACATAATGCGGCTGATAGGGATAAGTCGCCATGCTTTCCAGACTGGTCACGCCCGAGAGCACCAGCACAGTGTCCATGCCGGACTCAATGCCGGCCACCACGTCGGTGTCCATGCGGTCGCCGATGATAACGGTGTCCTCCGGCGCGGACTTCAGGCGGCTTTGGGCGTGGCGCATCATCAGCGGGTTGGGCTTGCCGATGAAGTACGCCTGCCGGCCGCAGGCCATCTCGATGGGGGAAATCAGGGCGCGGCAGGCCGGGGCGATGCCGTTTTCAATCGGGCCGGTGATATCCGGGTTTGTGCCCAGGAGCTTTGCGCCGTTGCGCACCAGATGCACGGCCTTCTGGATTTTTTCAAAGCTGTAGCCGCTGGTTTCACCCACGACCACATAGTCCGGGTTTACATCGTTCATGGAAAAGCCCGCGTCGTAAAGCGCGCCCACCAGCCCCGCCTCGCCAATGACATAGGCTGAACCGCCGGGGCACTGGTTTTTCAGATAGCTGGCCGTGGCCAGGGCGCTGGTGTAAAAGTGCTCCTCGCCCACGTCCAGGCCCAGCCGGTGCAGCTTCTGCTTCAGTTCCTTGGGGCTGCGCTCCGAAGAATTGGTCAAAAATATATATTCCTTGCCGTTTTTCTCCAGCCAGTCCACAAATTCCCGCACGCCGGGCAACAGCAAATTGCCGTGATAGATCACGCCGTCCATATCGCTGATAAACGCCTTTTTCCGAAGCAGCTCTTCCAAGGTGTCACTCTCCTTTGCGGCGCCCATTTTCCCTCTCCTGGACGCCTGCCATTATTATACATGAAGAAGGGCATTTTGAAAAGCCAAACTTTGCTTTTTACGGGATTTCTGCTATAATATTGCCATGGAAAGAATCGTGAGTTACGCGCCCGTGGCGGACGATAACTGCCGGACGCTGATTTTGGGCACCGCCCCGAGCGTCGAATCTTTGCGGGCGGGGTTTTATTACGCGCATCCGCGCAACGCTTTCTGGCGCATATTGGCGGATGTGTTTTGCCGCCCCGCGCCGCAGACGGTGGCGGAAAAGAAGGTGCTGCTGCTGGACAACCGCCTGGCGCTGTGGGATGTTTTGCATACCTGCGCGCGCAAGGGTTCGCTGGACAGCGCCATACGCAATGCCGAGGCCAACGATTTTGCGGCCTTTTTCCGCCGCTATCCGGCCATTGAGCGCGTGCTGTTCAACGGTGCGGCGGCGCAGAAGTTGTTTTGCCGCCTGTGCGCTCCGGCGCTCGGCGGCCGCGAGAGCGTGCGCCTGCCCTCCACCAGCCCGGCCTATACGCTTTCCTATGAACAAAAACTGCAACAATGGAGAAAGGAACTTTTGCCATGAGCGATATACGACCCAATCAGGTCTTGCGCAAAAAGCGCTTCGGCGGAGAGCTGAACGAGGCCGAAATCCGCGCCTTCGTGCGCGGCGTGACCGACGGAAGCTGGGCGGATTATCAGATTTCCGCGCTTTTAATGGCCATTTGCATCCACGGCATGTCCGATCGGGAAACCCTGGCGCTGACGCTTGCCATGGCCAAGTCTGGCGATACGCTTGATTTGAGCGATATCCCCGGCGTCAAGGCCGACAAGCACTCCACCGGCGGCGTGGGCGATACCACCAGCCTCATCCTCGTGCCCCTGACCGCCGCCTGTGGGCTGAAAGTGGCGAAAATGTCCGGCCGTGGGCTGGGCTTTACCGGCGGCACGCTGGACAAGCTGGAATCCATCCCCGGCTTGAACGTCAATCTGGGCGTGGAGGAATTCAAAGCCATCGTACGCCGCGTCGGCTGCGCCATCGCCGGTCAGACCGCTGAGCTCGCGCCCGCGGACAAGGTGCTCTACGCCCTGCGCGACGTTACCGAAACCGTGGACTGCCTGCCCCTGGTGGTGTCCTCCATCCTCTCCAAGAAGCTGGCCTCGGGCTGCGACGTGGTGGTGCTGGACGTCAAAACCGGCTCCGGCGCGATCATGGATACCCCGGAAAAGTCCCGCAAGCTGGCAGAGGATATGGTGCGCATCGGCAACCTCAGCGGCCGCCGCTTCTCGGCGCTGATTACGGATATGGACCAGCCGCTGGGCATGTACATCGGCAACGCCCTGGAGGTCGAGGAAGCCATCGACGTGCTCGCCGGGCGCACTGGCGGCAAGCTGCGCGATGTTTCGCTGACGCTGGGCGCGCATATGCTGCGCAATGCCGGCATCGCGCCTTCCGTGGAGGCGGGCGTTTCCATGCTGGAGGAAAAGATCGCCTCGGGCGAGGGACTGAAAAAGTTTGCGGAAATGATCGCCGCGCAGGGCGGCGACGCGCGCGTATGCGAGGATACGAACCTTTTGCCCAAAGCTGCGCGCAAAATTGATTTGCCATCCCCGGGCGACGGGTATATCGCCGCCATCCGCACCTCCGAGGTGGGCAACGCAGCGCGGCTGCTGGGCGCGGGAAGGCTGCGCAAGGAGGACGCCATCGACCCCGCTGTGGGCATCGTTATGCAAAAACGCGTGGGCGACTTTGTGCGCCGGGGCGATCCGCTGCTCACGCTGCACGCCAACGCCCATTCGGATGTGGCCGGGGCGATGACCATTCTTGGCCGCGCCGTCACACTTTCGCAGGAAAAAGTGACGCCGCCGGAGTTGATCCATGCGGTTGTTGAATAGCGGCGCGGGCGGCTTGCGCCGCCTTTGGAGCGGCCTGAAAAGCGCGGCGTTTTGCAAAGAGGGCGGCGTGCGCGCTCTTTGGAAGCTGGTCTTTGCGTATGGCCTGTATATCTTGTGGGCATGGGCGGCCACATATCTGCTTTCGCTGGGCTTCGGGGCGCTTTTTGCGGCCTGGAACGTAAGCGCCGCCACAGTTGCGCGCGCTCCCGGCTGGGCGCAGGGGCTGTTTGCCAATTACGGCCGCCTGATTTCGATGATCTCCAGCGCCGGCGCCATCGCGCTGTCCTGGGCGCTTGCGCGCCTGTTGGCTGGCAGACGCTTTGAAAGACTGCGCGCGCGCGATTTCGCCCTGGGCGCGCTGTGGGGGCTTCTGGCAGTGCTTGCGGGCGCGGGGCTGTTTCTGGCCGTGGATTCCATGCGCCCGTATGCGCGGGAGCTTTCCTTCCATACCGACCTTCTCTGGATGTTGGCTGTCTATTATCTGGCGGCGTTGGCGGAGGAGCGCTTTGCGCGCGGCCTGACCATGCGTGTGGCGACGCTCCACGCCCATCCTGCCTGGGGTTATGCCGCTTCGGCGCTGATGTTCCTCGCCGTTACGGGCGCATATGCCCTGCGGCCGCTGGGTATTGTCAATATGCTTTTGACCGCCCTGATTTGCGCGCGCCTCAGCGCGACGGGCAAGGCGGGGGCCGCGGTGGGTCTGCGTTTTGCCTGGAGCTGGGCCAGCAGCGCGTTTATTGCTTTCCCTGGCGCGGCGACGGGCGCACAGGCGGCCCTGCGGCTCTACGCCGTATCGGAAAACTGGCTCACGGGCGGAGACGGCGGCTTGATTTGCGGCGCGTGGATGACGCTTGTGTTGCTGGCGCTGGCAGCTTGGCTGCTGCGCAAACCCATGCGCACGCTGTGGCAGCAGATGGCGGCGCGCCGGGAATCCGCAAAAACCAAAAAACATTGAATTTCGCATGCCTTCGCGCGGCGCATGGCGTCCGCGCGGGGCGTTTTGTGCAAAAGGGGGCTGGCAATGGAACTGCGCGTTCTCAAATACTTTTTGATGGCGGCCCGGGAGGAAAACATCACCCGCGCGGCCGAGCTTTTGCATGTGACGCAGCCGACACTCTCGCGCCAATTGATCCAACTTGAAGAAGAACTGGGCACAAAGCTGTTTCACCGCGGCGGTACCCACATCGTGCTCACCGACGATGGCATGCTCCTGCGCCGGCGGGCACGGGAGATCGTCGATTTGGCCGAAAAGACGCGGCAGGAGCTTTCCCACGGGGAGGAACTGGCGGGCGAAATATCCATCGGCTGTGGAGAAACGCGAAACATGACCTTTCTTTCCGGACAGATTGCTAGTTTCCGAGCGCAGCATCCCCTGGTACGCTTCAATATTTACAGCGCCAACGCCGACGATATCCGCGAACGCATGGAGAGAGGGCTGCTGGATTTGGGCCTGCTGATGGAACCGGTGGATATCAGCCGCTATGCGTTTGTGCGCATGCCGGAAAAGGAGCAATGGGGCGTGCTCGTCCGCGAGGATTCCCCGCTGGCGGGCCGCCAGTCTGTCACTGCGGCGGAGCTGGCGGGGGTACCCCTGATTATGGCGGGCCGCGAATCCGTGCGCAACGAGTTGGCCAACTGGTTTGGCGATGTATATGAGCGCCTGGAAATCGCCGCTACCTATAACCTTTTGCTCAACGCGGTAAATATGGTGCGCTGTGGCGTAGGCGCGGCGCTGACCTTCCACTTGGGCAGCGATTATGCGCAGACGTCGTTTGTGCCCCTTTCCCCGCGCCTGGAGGCCGGCGCCGTTCTCGCCTGGAAAAAGGAGCAAATGGTTTCCTCTGCGCCCCGGCTCTTTATTGAGCGCATGAGGGAATGTGTTTTAGGCATTTCCGGAAATTCAATATAGGTATTGGACATGCCATGCGCCCCGGCGCTATAATGCGGGTAGTTGAAGAAACGCCCGCATTGTTGTTTTAAGGGGGAATGGCGGTGACGATGCAGGAAGCCAGCGAACGCTATAACATACCCATGGAAGTGGTGCGGGAGTATGAAAGCTGGGGCGGTATGGCGGAAAAAGATATGGGCGTGGAGCAATGCGGCGACGCCGATTTGGAAGCGTTGAGCCTGATGATGACGTTGCGCGGCCTCGGCTTTACGGCGCAGGAAATAAAAAGCTATATGCGCCCTTCACCGGCAGGCGCGGCGGCAGATGCAATGCGCCTGCGCATGCTGGAGTGCAAGCGCGTGGACGCGCTGCGGGCGATTCACGTTCAGGAGCAACAGTTGGAACAGCTGGATTCCCTCCGCCACAGGATCCGCGCTGCGGGCAAAGCGTGATGAAGCTTGGCTTGAAGTGCGGGAACCACCGCGAAAACCGAGTATTGTCCCAATTTTCTGTATATGAATTTGACTACCTCTGTTGCCTGATGGCCGGTCTTTTGTCGTATCCACCTTGCCTTGTACTGTGCCGTTCGCCAAAAACTCATGGAAACAGAATTATATTTTTATACTGCGCCCTCCGGGAAAGGCGGAGGGCGCGGCGCAATGAAAAACGCCCGGAGAACGTTCATCCGGGCGCAAAGGTTTTTGGAATGAAGGGGGCGGCTATTCCGCCGTTACCAGATGAACCAGCATTTCGCTCATTACATCCAGATCTTCGATGGCGATCAGCTCATGGCGGCTGTGGAAGTTGAGGCCGCCGGTTCCGAGGTTGGGGCAGGGCAGGCCCATGAAGGACAGACGGCTGCCGTCGGTGCCGCCGCGAATCGGCTCATGCACGGGTTCCACGCCCACAGCGCGATAGGCGGCTTCGGCGCGGTGGATGACATCCATATGCTTTTCGATGATCGCGCGCATGTTGTAATAGGAATCCACCAGCTTCAGTTCCACCGTGCCTTCGCCGTAACGCGCGTTGATCTGCGCGGCGATACCGGCGGCCAGGCGTTTGCGGGCCTCAAAACGATCGCGGTCGTGGTCGCGGATGATGTAGTGCACCACGCATAACTCCACGCTGCCACGCAAATCGCACAGGTGGAAAAAACCTTCATAGCCCTCGGTACGCTCGGGCACTTCGTCCTTGGGGAACAGGCCGCACAATTCGCAGGCGACGCTGTTGGCGTTGACCATGCGCCCCTTGGCCGAGCCGGGATGGACGCTGACGCCGCGAATGGTGTAGACCGCCGAAGCCGCGTTGAAGTTTTCGAATTCGATGCCGCCTACGTCGCCGCCGTCTACGGTATAGGCAAAGTCCGCGCCGAAGCCCTTTACGTCAAACCTGTCCGCGCCGCGGCCGATTTCCTCATCCGGGGTAAAGGCCACCTTTACCGTGCCATGGGGGATTGAAGGATTCTTGACGAGCGTTTCTATGGCGGTCATGATTTCCGCTACGCCCGCCTTGTCGTCCGCGCCGAGCAGCGTTTCGCCGTCGGTGACAATCAACGTCTTGCCGGCGCGCGCTTCCAGGCCGGGATAGCGCTCCGGGGTGAGCACATCGCCGTTTTTCAAGGTTACAGGGCCGCCGGCGTAGGCGACGAACGCGGGCTGCACGTTGGCGCTGGGCACCACATCCACTGTGTCCATATGGGCGATCAGGCCAATGACGTTCTGGCCATCGCGGTTGGCTGGCAGCGTGGCGTAGACATAGCCGTTTTCGTCGACGCGCGCGTCGGCAAGGCCCAGTTCGAGCAGCTCGTCCACCAGCGCCTCGGCCAGCGCGAGCTGTTTCCGCGTGCTGGGGCAGGTCTGGCTGGAAGCGTCCGAAGCGGTGTCATAGCTTACATAGCGCAAAAGGCGTTCATAGGCGCGCATAAAAAGACTTCCTTCCCAACAATGACATATAGGTTTGTTTTTATCCTGCCCGGCTGGGCGAAGATGTATCATGACGAAAAACACGCCCCGGAGCAAACCGCGCGGGCGGCCTGTCCGGGGCGGCGGTCAGCGGAAGTAAAGCCGCTGCGTTTCATGTTTGGGCTGACAGGTAAGGTTGACCCCCAAGCGGCGGAACGTATCCTCGTCCACGGGGGAAAGCAATACGCTGGCGTGCGCCTCCAGCCCCGCCAACCGGGGAAGCTGGGCGATGGCCCGGGCGGCGAATTCGTCGTCCGCCGCGCAGATGGACAGGGCGATGAGCACTTCATCTGTGTGCAGCCGTGGGTTGCGGTTGTGCAGCGAAGTGACCTTCAGGCGCTGGATTGGCTCAATGATGCGCTTGGAGATCAGCTTCACTTCATCCGGGATTCCGGCCAGCCGCTTGAGGGCGTTGAGCAACATGGCGCTCGAACAGCCCAGCAGATCCTTGGTTTTGCCGGTGACGACGCTGCCGTCGGCAAGTTCCATGGCGGCGGCGGGTTTGCCGGTAGCGGCCTCAAGGCGATTGGCCGCGCGCGCGGAACGGCGGTTTTCTGGAGAAACGCCCGCCTGCTCCATGAGAATTTCAATCTTGCCCACGGCTTCGTCGCCGCCGCTTCCGCGCAGTTTGGCGCAACCGGCGTTGAAATAGCGGCGGACGATCTCGCGGCGCGAGGCGTCGCAACAGGCCTCGTCGTCTGTGATGCAGAAACCCGCCATGTTTACGCCCATATCCGTGGGCGACTGGTAGGGGGAGTGCCCCTGGATCCGCTCAAAAATGGCGCGCAGCACGGGGAAGATTTCCACATCGCGGTTGTAGTTGACCGCCAACTCCCCGTAGGCTTCCATATGGTAGGGGTCGATCATGTTTACGTCGTTGAGATCGGCCGTGGCCGCTTCGTAAGCGAGGTTCACCGGATGCTTGAGCGGCAGGTTCCAAATCGGGAACGTTTCAAACTTGGCGTAGCCCGCTTTCACGCCGCGCCTGTATTCATGGTAGAGCTGGCTTAGGCAGGTGGCCATTTTGCCCGAACCAGGGCCGGGCGCGGTGACAACCACCAATTCGCGCTCGGTTTCGATATAGTCGTTGCGGCCGTAGCCTTCGCTGGAAACGATGTGGTTCAGGTTGGAGGGATA
>DSTMC04003__coassemble_2280_pt1 | contig 10859 bp, 10 predicted proteins | sample DSTMC04003__metabat2_low_PE_048 | metagenome-assembled genome bin DSTMC04003
AAAAGAACATGTACGGCAAAAAGACCATGGGCGTGGTGCGCACCACCTATCTCATTAACGAGCAGGGTGTGATTGAGCGTGCCTTTGGCAAGGTCAAGGCGGGGGAGAACCCGCAGCAAATGCTCGATTGCCTGTAAGGGGGTACATATGCGGGAGAAACACGAAAAGACAAACGCCATGCGCGCGCTGGATCGCATCAAGGCTGATTACGCCGTGCACAGCTATGGAAGCGGCGAGGCCGTCAGCGGCGTGGAAGTGGCGCAAATGCTCGGGCAGGACGTGCGGCGCGTGTTCAAAACGCTGGTCACCGAGGGCAAGAGCGGCGCGCATTATGTGTTCATGGTGCCGGTGGCGGAAGAACTGGATTTGAAAAAGGCCGCCGCCAGCGTGGGGGAGAAGGCCCTCTCGATGCTCAAATCGAAGGAGCTTTTGCCCCTCACCGGCTATGTGCACGGCGGCTGCTCGCCCATCGGCATGAAAAAGCCGTTCCGCACGGTAGCGCACGAAACGGCCAGGGATTTTGATACGATTCTCTTCAGCGCCGGCAAGATCGGCCTGCAAATTGAAGCCAGTTTGGAAACGCTGCAAAGGGCCGTGCCGGTGGAGCTTGCGGACGTGATCGTCGCGCGCTAGGCGGCTTGCGGCATCCGCAGCTCGCGGTACGTTTTTGCAATCAGTACGGCGGAGATGACGAACGTCAGCACGTCGGAAACGGGCATGGAATACAAGACGCCGTCCAGCCCGAAAAACACCGGCAAAAGCAGGGCAAAGCCCACGCCGAACAGCACCTCGCGCGCCATGGAGAGCAGCGTCGAGGCCACCGGCTTGCCCAGGGATTGCAGGTAGGTGAACGTGCCCTTGTTGACGCAGGCCAGAATCATCATGCACAGGTAGATGCGGAAGGACTTAACGGCAAAGTCCGTATAATAGACGCTTTCGTTGGCCGCGCCGAAGATGGCGATCAGCTGCCCTGGCAGCAATTCCGCAATTAGCGTCGCCACAGCGCCAACGATGGCTTCGGAGATGAGCAGATAGGTGAACAGCCGTCTGGCGCGGTCCTTGCGCCCTGCGCCGATGTTGTAGCCGACGATGGGAATGCACCCCGCCGCCATGCCCACGGCGATGGAGATGACAATTTGGAAGAACTTCATCACAATGCCGACCACGGCCATGGGAATCTGGGCGTACTGCGCCTGGCCAAAAATTTCATCCACGGCGCCGTACCGCTGAATCATGTTGTTGATGGCCGCCATGGCCGCCACCAGGGAAATCTGCGAAAGCAGGCTGCATAGGCCCAGCGGCAGAAATTTCCCCATCAGGCTGTCCTTGAGGGCAAAGCTCTTTTTTCCAGCTTGATCGCCTTCATGTGGCACAGATACCAGATGGAGAGCACGGCCGTGAAAATCTGGCCGATGACCGTCGCCACTGCCGCGCCCATCATGCCCCAATGGAACGTGAAGATGAAGATGGGGTCGAGAATCAAATTCGCCACCGCGCCCGTCAGCGTGCTGACCATGGCGAACTTGGGGCTGCCGTCCGAGCGGATGATGGGGTTCATCGCCTGCCCAAACATGTAAAAGGGCACGCCCAACGCGATATAAAAGAAATACTCCTGGGCGCAGGCAAACGTTTCCTCATTGACGCGGCCGCCGAACATGGTCAGGATGGGGTCCATGAAGATGATGTAGACCGCGGCGAGGATAATGCTCGCGGCGATGCACAGCACGATGGCGTTGCCAATGCTGCGGTGCGCCTTTTTCGGCTCCTTCCTGCCCAGGCAAATGCTGACAAACGCGCAACAGCCGTCGCCAATCAATACGGCGATGGCCAGCGCGATGACCGTCAGCGGGAAAACCACCGTGTTCGCCGCGTTGCCAAAGGAGCCGAGATAGTCGGCGTTGGCGATGAAGATCTGATCGACGATGTTGTAAAGCGCCGCCACCAGCAGGGAAATGATGCAGGGAATCGCGTATTTGCGCATCAGGCTGCCAATCGGCTGCGTTTCCAGAAAGGCATTTTGCTTTTCTTCCATATCTGAACTTCCTTCCATCAAAAAAGCGCGCGGCTGATGCTGGATTTACGCCATTGGCCACACGCTTTGTTTATGCAATTTGCCGCCGCACCGGGCGGAAACGGTCTTTAAAGATAGTCGCCCACAGGGCTTTGGTTATATTGCTTGATAATTTTGAGCAGCACAGAGCCGTCAGCCTGTTTTTCCTCAGCGACAATCCTATACTTGGTGTGCCGTGCGTCCAGCGTGTGCTTGTAGCGCTCCACTTCTTCGTCCACCAGCTTTACGGCGTCGTCGTGGGGCCAGTCCTCTTTCAGCATGAAATGCAGGGTCTGGCAAATGCAGGCCGCCTGGATTCTCTTCATTGCAATCCGCCTCCGTTTCAAAGTTACCGCTTTGCGGCGATGAAAAAACGCGCGGCATCAACTGGATTTACGCAGTAAGATGCCACACGTTGTACAACTTTATTATACGGATTTCGGCGAATTTTTGCAAAGGGTATATCTCACAAAGAATATTGCGCTGGTTTTGTGCGCAAATCCAATGTGATTTCACCCGAAATTTTCAGCAAATTTTCAAAAGCATGGTGTGCGCCTCATCCATTTCCACCACCAGCAGCTTTTGCTTTTCCAGCGCCTTCATTACATCGCTGAAACGCTTGAACCCGATCTGCTTTTCGTCGAAATCGGGATAGTCGGCCTGGATGGTGGCCTTGAGAATGGAGGGGTTGACGCGATCGAAGCCATCGTTTTTAAACCGCTCCAGCGCCTGGGTAAAGGCCGGCAGCCAGTTGGTTTTATCCAGCTTGGGATTTTGCTGGGTGTCGGCGGAGGAGAGACCCACCATCAGGGAGCTTTGCTCCGTCCATACATGCAGTTTGGGCGCTTTGTCCGCCATCATGCTCATCAGCTTTCCAAAGGTGGCGCAGCCGTAATTGCGCTCGGAAAAGTCGGGCCGCAGGCGGGTGAGCGTGTCCTTGAGCTCACTGGCATACATCTGCTCCTCGTCCTGATCCTCCAGAATGGTGACCACCTGCGTAATGAGCTCATTGACATCGCCGTCGCCGACGTTGTTTTCCTTGGTGCGGCCCTTCTTCACCACCGGGCGCTTCACCGCCACGTTTTCCAGGAAGATAAACTCATTGCAGGCGTTGATGAAGATTTCCGAAGCCGCCTCCGAACGGGAGATGCCCAGCACGTGCTTGCCCATGCTCTTCAATTTGGCCACCAGGGGCTGATAGTCGCTGTCGCCGGAGACGATGCAGAAGCTGTCAATGAGGGAATTAACGTAGGCCACCTCCATGGCGTCGATGACAAGCTGTATATCCAGGTTGTTTTTCTGGCATTTACCATAGCGCAGCGAGGGGACGACCGAAAACGTATTGGACAAAAGGCATTGCTTGAGGTCGGAATAGCGGTCGGTATAGCCATATACCTTGCCCAGCAGGATGTCGCCGCGAATTTTCACTTTTTCAATAATATAGCGCAGCATGGACTCTTTTGCGCCCACGTTTTCCAGATCTACAAATACTGCAAAATTTGATTTACCCACAAAAAAACTCCTTTAAACATTGCTTATCCTATTTTATACCGGAATTGCCCGCCTGTCAACGCCGCAGCGCATCGCGGGCGGCCGTTGCTTTGCGACAATTTTTAAACCTTTCCCAAAGCGCCTTGACAGCCCTACGGCAAACAGATACAATAAGATAGAATAAGGATATCTTTGATTTGTTGGAATAAGGAGCGTTCGTATGCGCAAGGGCTTCATTCGAGAGGGCATTGCCACCGCGGTCATCCGCTTTACGATTGGGTTTATCATCCTGCTGGTCATTCTGTGCGTGCTGTACTTCCTGGTGGTTTCCACGCATTACTCTGTGGACGGCCAGGAGCCGGGACAGACGCTTCGGCCCTACGTGGTGCCGGAAGCTACGCCTACACCCGAGCTGACACCCACGCCTACGCCGTCGCCCACGCCCGGCGAGGAAAGCGAGGCGCCCGCCTGGGCCACGCCGTCGCCCACGCCGGCCACGCCCACGCCGGTGCCCACCGCGACGCCCACGCCGGTGCCCACCAATATTCCCGAGACCCTCATTGCCGGCGGCCAGACGCGCACAGCCGACCAGATGCCGGAGATCGACGACCGCATCCGCGCCGGAATCACCAACTGCTATGTATCGCCGGTGGACGGCTATCACATTATGGAGGTTACGGGCTACGCCTACCTTGAACACGCCAACTACAACGGCGAAACCAGCTCCTCCTATTTGATCGTGCGCAACTCCGCCGGTGAGATGATGGCCTATCTGACCACCGCCGAGGAGGGCATCACGGGCATTGAGCACGAGGGCATCGGCCAAAACCTGGCGCTTGCGGATTTCCGCGTCTATATTGACGTGTCCGATTACAGCGATGGCACGTACACCCTCGGCGTGGTGCTGATGTGCAACCATGAAGGCGACGAGCTGCGCGTTTCCACCCGCTTCCCGGATACGCTCAACTTTGCCGTGCGCGGCGGCGAAGTGATTACGCCCATCCGCATTGCGGAGCCGGAGGCAAGCGAAGCCCCGGCGACGGCCGTCCCCTCGACTACCCCGGCTGCATAGGGATAAAGGCATGGAAGCAAAGAGCCGTGAGCACTCCGCTCCGGTTCTTTTTGTATATTGCCCCCGCTTAAGAGCGGGGGCTCCGAAGCGCTTGTCGCGATGCGCAAAACCCTTTGCTGGCAAGAAAAGAAGCGCATAGACAAAAGCCAACGCAAAGAGGCTGAGCGGCTGCTTTCGCGGCATCTGGGGAACGGGCGCAGGCGTTGGCTAATCAGGCGAGCATTGCCGGGATCATGCCCTATGGGGTTCCGTCAAACCACCGGTTATCCGGCAGTCATGGTTTTTGCTGGATAATGCCCCCCGCTTGGAAGGGATACAGGAGAGCTTACAGCCATGCGCTAGGTATTCGTTTTTCCCTGAGAGAAAGGGGGAGAGAAGCGAATACGGCGGAGCGGCCGTGAAGCCTTTGCGCGCCGGCATAAAGCCAAACAGAAAGCCGCCCGATAGTGGGCGGCTCAGAGCGCTGACAAAGCCTGCAAACGCAAAAATTGCCCTGAACAAAGAGAAAACAGGGGCAATTTTTGCTTCCTGCGTCAGCTGCACATGCAGCCTGCGGTCACTTACGTCTATGTAAGCTCCCTTGGCTGCAAGTTTGCTTCCTTGTCTTGCAGGCTTTCTCATCCCTCTGGCAGTCTGTTGACTTTGTCAACATCCTGAGCCGCCCGATAGTGGGCGGTTTTGACTGCCAGCAGGCGGCATGGCAAGCCCAACGCTCAAAGCGCGGGAACGCCTGTCGCGTCCAGGCCGAACCGGGAAGCGAGCGGCTGGGGGCGCGGCAATAAAAATGCGGGGCCGGAAAAGCATCCGGCCCCGTTTGCGCGCCTTTATTCCGCGCTGTCCGTGTTCGTGTTCTGCTCGGCCATCTGGCGGTCGTAAGCTTCCCACAGCGGGCGGTATTGCGCCACGTTCGCCTCGTGTTCCTCAAGCGTCTTGGCGAATGCCAGCTCGCCGGAGGTCGGTTCCTTGGCGCAGAAGTAGAGGTAGCCTTCATTGATGTACTCCACATCCGGATAAAGCGCCGCCTCCATTGCCGCCGCCGAGGGGTTGCAGATGGGGCCGATGGGCAGGCCGTCAATCACATAGGTGTTGTAGTTGTTGACTGCGCTGGTCTCCTCCGCGGAAAGCGCCAGCTTGTCCACGCCCAGCAGGTAGGTAGCCGTGGGGTCGCTCTCCAAGCGCATGCCGGCGTTGAGACGGTTGGTAAATACCGCCGAAACGCGGGCATAATCCTCCGTATTGCCGGCCTCCTTTTCAATCATCGAGGCGAGGATGATGATTTCATCCAGCGTCAGGCTGTCGTTGCGGTAGCGCTCGACTTCTCGATACTCGCCGGTTTCCGGGTCTACCTCGTACTGGATGGTGTCAGAGTAGTACACATCGTCGATGACGGTGTTGGTCTGTTCCACCAGCGTGTTGATAATATCCTGCGCGCTGGCGGTGCGGAACACGCGGTAGGTATCCGGCGCCAGATAGCCCTCGAGCTGATACTTGCGGCCGGAAAGCGTGCCCAGATCCTGCGCCAGTTTGAGCGGATAACTCATGTCGGCAAAGGCGGTGGCGTCGCGGCAGAGGTTCAAGAATTCCTCCCGGCTTTCGATTGCGCCCTCCGCGTAGAGGTAATCAGCGATGTCCTCCACCGTCCAGCCCGGGATGATGGTGATGGTGCGCTCGGCGTTCTGGCTTCCCGATGACAATGCTTCGATGATGGCGTTTACGTCCATGGAAGGCGAAAGCTCATACGTGCCGTAGCTGATTTGATCGGTTACGCCCAGGAACTGCACCAAGTAGCGGAATACCGTACGGTTACGCAAAAGGTTTGCTTCCTCCAGGTTCTCGCCAATGGTGGAGATGGAATCGCCGGATTCAATGGTGAAGCGCACCGTTTCCGTGTTATCCGGGTCTACGGGCATGAGGAAAGTTTCATAGACCTTATTCCAGCCCGTGGTGACCAGGCCAATGACAATCAAAACTGCGCACAAAAACACCAGCACCGGACGCAGGATCTGCCACAGCCAGGAATACCAGTATACGCCGTATTCGCGCTCCTCGCGCACGGTGCGTGCGTCATAGCGCATCGGTCGGGAAAACGGCCGCCGCTGGCGCTGGGGACGCGGCGTTTTTTTCTTGCCTGCCATATGTTAGCTCCTGGTGAGCGAATCGAGGTCGATATCGGCCACGTCCGCCAAGATTTTGAAGATATCCGAGAGCATCTTCTGAAAGCGGAATTCCGCCAACAGATAGGCGCTCACATCCGGGTTGAACTGCAAAAGCGTGCCGATTTGCTGAAGCCTTTGCAGCTCATCCTCCGGCATATTTTCGCCCGAGGCCAATTTTGCCTGCATGCGGAATTGCAGGCGTTTGTATTCGTCCAGAAGGGCGCGGTTGGTATCGTCCGCATAGGCCGGCTCGCGCAGGCGTTCATATTCGCGGTATTCCTCGCTGTCCTTCATGGCGCGCGCGAGCTGGTGCGCCAGGTCGTAAGGGTTCATCAAATCGCCTCCTGTCAAACGCGGGCAAATCCGCGCCTTTTTTCTTGGACGAAAACGCGGGCCGTTTGGTTCAAATTTCCACGATGATGGGCAGGATCATCGGGTTGCGCTTGAGCGTTTCGTAAATGTAGCGCTGCACCGAATCGCGCACGTTGTTTTTCAAATGGTTCCAGTCGGTGCTATCCACTGGGCCAAAGGCGTCGATAGCCCGCTTTGCCGCCGCACGCGCGCCTTCCACCAGGTCGTCGGCCTCGCGCATGTAAACAAAGCCGCGGCTGATGATGTCCGGCCCGGACACCACGGCGCGTTCTTCGTGATCCACGCCCATCACCACGATCAAAAGACCGTCTTCGGAAAGGTGCTTGCGGTCCTTGAGCACGACCGCGCCCACATCGCCCACGCCGAGGCCGTCGATCAGCGTCGAACCGCTGGGAACCGTGCCCGCCACGACCATGCTGCCCTGCGCAAGCTCGATAATTTCCCCGATTTCAGGGATGTGGATGTTGTTCTCCGGCATGCCCAGCGCCTCGGCCAGCCGCGCATGGTGGTAAAGGTGGCGGTATTCGCCGTGGACGGGCATAAAGAACTTGGGCTTCACCAACATCTGCATCAGCTTCAGCTCTTCCTGCCGGGCGTGGCCGGAAACGTGCACCTCAGCCAGAGCCTCGTAGATGACGTCCGCGCCGGTGCGCACAAGCTGGTTAATGACCCGGGAAACACTCTTTTCGTTGCCGGGGATGGCCGATGCCGAAACAATCACCATGTCGCTTTCACGGATCTCCAGCTTGCGGTGTTCGGCAAAGGCCATGCGGGAAAGCCCGCTCATCGGCTCGCCCTGGCTGCCGGTGGTGATCACGGCGATTTCGTTGTCCTCATAGCGGTCGATGTCGTCTACGCTGATGAGCCGGCCCTCGGGAATGCGCAAATCGCCAAGCTGCATGGCCGCCTTGGCGATGTTGACCATGCTGCGGCCTACCATGCACACTTTGCGGCCGTAGCGCACCGCAGAATCCACCACCGACTGTATGCGGTGGATGTTGCTGGCGAACATGGCGATGATGATGCGCCCCTCGGCCCGCTCAAAGAGCGTGTTGAACGTCTGGCAGACCTTCTTTTCCGACATGGTGTAGCCCGTGCGCTCGGCGTTGGTGGAATCGGCCATCAAAAGCAGCACGCCCTTGCGGCCGAGTTCAGCAAAGCGCCCGAGGTTGATTGGCTCGCCGTCCACGGGGGTGAAGTCCACCTTGAAATCGCCCGTGTGCACCACCGTGCCCACCGGGGTGTGAATCGCCAGCGCGCACGCGCCCGCGATGGAGTGGTTGACCTTGATGAATTCGATCTTGAACACGCCCAGGGCAATCATGTCGCCTGGTTCCACCACGTTCATCTCGATGCCTTCAATGTGACGGTGCTCCTTGAGCTTCTGCGCCACCAGCGCCAGCGTCAGGCGCGTGCCGTACAGGGGCGCGGGCAACTCTTTGAGCACATAGGGCGCGGCGCCGATGTGATCTTCGTGGCCGTGGGTGATGATATAGCCGCGAATGCGGTCGCGGTTTTTCTCCAGGTAGGTAAAGTCCGGGATGACCAGGTCGATGCCCGGCATATCCTCGCGGGGGAACATCGAGCCGATGTCCACCACCACAATGTCGTCCCCGTATTCAAATACGGTCATGTTCTTGCCGATCTCGCCCAATCCCCCCAAGGGGATGACGCGCAGTTTCGGCTCCTTCCTCTTCGGCTTCTTCTGGGACAGAAAAATCCCTCCTCTTTGCAAAATTTCACAGAATAAGATAACTATACATCACGTGCCGCCGGCGACGCGCGCGGCCACGCAAAACACGGCTTGCCCTCGTTAAATAAAAACGCGCCGGTAGATGCCGGCGCATTGACAGGATGGCAGACCTCTTAATCCACCATAAGTATACCACAAAATTCTGCGCAAATCGCGCATGTGCGCACGATTTAACGTGAAAACTCAATTCTGGCTGTTGATAAAGTCCACAATCGCGCCCTTGGGGTTGGCGCCGATCATGCGTGCAGCCTCCTTGCCGTCCACAAACAGGATCATGGTGGGGATGCTGGAAACGCCATACTGGGCGGCGGCATCCGGGTTGTCGTCGATATTGACCTTGGCAATGGTCACCTTGCCGCTCATTTCAGCGGCTACCTGTTCCAGAATTGGCGCCACCATACGGCAGGGACCGCACCAGGGGGCCCAGAAATCCACCAGCACCTTGCCCAGCGAGGCCAGCTTCGTCTCGGTCAGGTCGCTGCCCTTGAGGTTGAGAATCTGTTCAGACACAGTTTATTCCTCCCTTTTTTCACAGGGCCGCACGCCCGGGCGCAGTTGGCGCAGGCGCGGCTCCAGAATTTTGATAATCAGAAGGCCAATACCCAGCCCGGCAAGCGCGCACACGGCCTGCCAGACTTCTGTAAGCCCGAAAAAGGCGGCGGCGAGCAATCCAGCGAACAAAAGAAGCACCGGCAGCCCATACGCCAGCAGCGACGCCCGCGTAAAGCGCCCTTCCTCCAGCGTCAGTTCCACCGTATCGCCGGGATGGAAGTCGCCCTCCGGCAATTCTACCCGCACGCTCGCGGTTTGCCCGAACTGGCAGGCGCGGCACTGTTGGCACGCTTCGGTGCGCACCACTTCGGCCATCAAACGGCCGTCCACTTCAATGACCGTTGCCTCCCGCTTCATCGCACAGCCCTCCGTCTATAATATACACGCTATGCCCGCCGGATAAACATCCCGGCAGGCAAAAGCCGCGTTCATTTTCCGCGCGCCGCCTTGGAAGCGCCTCAGCTTATGAAAAGAGGGTGGCAGGACGGCCTGTAAAATCGGGCCCGGCGACATGTGTGGCGGGCCCACAGGGATTTTATCGCAGGCAAGTTTACTTGCCGGAGAGAAAATCCCTACCTTGCAAAATTCGCTTGTGCCGCAAAGCGGCGCGAGCGAATTTTGGAGAGGGTGGCAAGGCGCAGAATCCGCAGGATTCTACGGTTTCGCCAAAGGCGAAACTGCCACGGCTCAAATTGGAAATTTGAGGCGCGGCACCCGGCGGGGGAGATACTCCCCCGTCCGCAACGCGCAGCCTCAGACGCGCTTGAACACCACGGCGGTGCGGCTGGGAATATACACCTCAAAGCCAACGCCATGCCCGGGCACGTCGCGCGCCACGTACACATAGTCCTCGCTGATGTTGCCATTGCCGCCGAAGGCGGGATCGTCGCTGGAGAACACGGCGCGATATTCGCCCTCGCCCAACGGGTGGGTGGGCAGGAAGAAGTTCGTGGGCGACTCGGTGGGGTGGAAGTTGAACAGATAAATCAGATCGCCCTTGCAGAAGGCCAGCAGCTTGCGCTCCTGATCCACCCACAGGTTGAATGCCCCGCGCTTGGAAAGCACGCGGTATTTGCGGGCAAACTTGAGCATGGCGCGGTCAAAGTCGCGCAGCCAGGCGTATTTGAGCATGTCGTTGTCGCACAAAGACCACTGGCGGCGAGCATATTTGTAGCTCCAGCCGTTGCCTTCGCGGGGGAAGTCAATCCATTCGGGGTGGCCGAACTCGTTGCCCATGAAGTTCAGATATCCTTCGCCCGCCAGCACCAGCGTGATAAAGCGGATCAGTTTATGCAGGGCGATGGCGCGATCCATGGTGATGGAGTGGTAGTCCTTGTTCATGCCGGTGTACATCTCGGCGTCGGCCATGCGGAAGATGAGCGTCTTGTCGCCCACCAGCGCCTGGTCGTGGCT
>DSTMC04003__coassemble_2292_pt1 | contig 10824 bp, 6 predicted proteins | sample DSTMC04003__metabat2_low_PE_048 | metagenome-assembled genome bin DSTMC04003
CCCCTGATTTCTCTTTGTTCAGGGCAATTTTTGCGTTTGCGGGCTTTGTCAGCGCTCTGGGTTTCGTCTTTGGCGAAACTGCCACGGCTCAAATTGAAAATTTGAGGCGCGGCACCCGGCGGGGCAGATACTCCCCCGTCCGCCAGCTTGTCAAAAATACTTTTTTGACAAGCTAAAACCGCGCCCGGAAAACGGGCGCGGATGCGATCGTGAGCGGCGTCTATAAGCCGAGTTCTGTCTTGGACGGCCATCTATCTAGGCCCGCGGTTGCCAGCGGGCTCAAGCGATTACCCGGGAGCGCGACGGGCCGCCGCATGTGCTCCCCTATCAATCTTGCGCCAGGTGGGGTTTACAGAGCGGACAAGTCGCCAAGCCGCTGGTGAGCTCTTACCTCGCCTTTCCACCCTTGCGTCCCCCCAAAGGGGGATTCGCGGTATATCTCTGTTGCACTTTCCTTGGAGTCGCCTCCACCGGCAGTTAACCGGCACCCTGCCCTATGGAGCTCGGACTTTCCTCAGACGGTCAAGCCGCCTGCGGCCGCCCGGCGCCCTCACGTTTTCGCCTCTTCAAAGCGGCGTTGCCGCTATTTGGGATCGTAGAGAATCCGGCCGCAGTTGTCGCATTCCACGGTCTTTTCGCCCAGCTTCAGTTCGCGCAGCGTGGCCGAGGGCAGCGACATAAAGCATCCCCCGCACTGACCGTTGACCAACTTGGCCATGGGCGGCGTGCAGTGCTGCTTGATGGCGCGATAGCGCTTGAGCAACGCCTGGTCGAGCTTTGCGGCCTCCTTTTCGATGTTTTCGCGCATCTGGTTCAGCTTCTGCGAATCGCGCTTGAATTCCTGGTCGTAGACCAGCTTGAGCTGGTCATATTCCTGCTTGGTCTTGGCGGCGCGCACGCGAATCTCCTTCTGCTGGCGGTCGCGCGCTTCGGCGTCCTTGCGCATTTTAATCAATTCCTGCTCGTAGCGGGTGAGCGTTTCGGTCAGATGCCGTGCCGCCTCGGCGCGGCGGTCGCTCTCCTCCACATCGGCGGGCGGGTTGGCGTTCAGCTCCTCCACCATGCCGGAAAGCACGCCGGAAAGCCGCTTGGCCTCGTCGCTGACGGCCTCGAGCCTGTCCTGCATCACGGCCACATCCGCCTCGAGCTTTTTCATGTTGCTTTGCTGTTCGAGGATGAAATTGCGCTGTTTGAGCAGCTTCTGGCGGTTGGGCGAAAGGCGCATCTGGCTTTCGAACTTATCCGCTTCCATATCTACCTGCATAAAATTCCAAAGGTCATCCAACTGCACGAGCATCCCTCCATATTACAAGAACGGCCTGTGCGCGCTCTCAAAAGTCTCCACATTGTATTGTACAGCATTTATCGCCTTTTGTAAACCTTCGCGCAGGACATGCACTGCGGGATGCTCCGTGGCCGCATGCCCCGCTTCCAGGGCGGCCATGCCCGCCGCCGCGCAGTCCAGCCCCGCATGGTAGGCCATTTCTCCAGTCACAAAGGCGTCCGCGCCCGCTTCCAGGGCGATGGAGGCGTAACCGCCGCCCGCGCCGCCGAGCACCGCCACGCGGCGAATCACCTTATCGGCGCTGCCGTAGGCGCGCACCACGCCGCCCAGCGCCTTTTCCACATGCTTGCGGAAATCCGCAAGGGGCACGGGGTCGATATTGCCGATGTGCATGCCGCTTTCCAGCGTCTCGCTTTCGCGGATGCCGAGCTTGTCGCACAGCGCCTGGTTGACGCCGCCCTCGGCGTTGTCAAAGTTCGTGTGCATGGCAATCAGCGCCACGCGCGCGCGCACCAACTCCGCCAGCAACTTGCCTTCGGGGTCGTCCTCGCGCAAATTCTTGCGGCCGCGGAAAAGGATGGGGTGATGCGTGACAATCAACTCCGCGCCGAGGCTTTTGGCTTCCTCAAGCACCTCCATGCACAGATCCAGCGCCACCAGCACGCGCGTCACCCGCGCCTGCGGGTCGCCCGCCAGCAGGCCGGCGTTATCCCACTCCTCCTGCGTCTCCAGCGGGGCGATGCCCTCCAGAAGCGCCAGTATGTCCTTGACCGTCGTCATGTAATATCGCCTCCCAGATTGCGATTTCCCGTTCCAACGCCGCCGCGTCGCCATGCCCGCGCCGCGCGCCTTCCAGCGCCTTGCCCGCCACGCGCACGCGGAAAGCCGCGTAAAGCGGCAAATTTTCGGGCCGCTTGCGCAAAAGCACCGGCCCGACCTCAATTTCCCGCGGCGATAGGCGCATTTCCCCCGCCTTTGCCACAAGGATTACATACAGCCTGCGCCCATCGCGGGCGATGGCCTCGTCTTCGATGCAAAAACCCGCCGCCTGCAACCGTGCGCGCAATTCCGGCGCCGCCACGTTCGGTTGCAGGATCAGGCGCGCGCCCGAAAGCACATCCCGTCCGCGCTCGACAATGCCGGCGATGGTCTGGCCGCCCATACCGGCGATCACGGCCACGTCCGGTTTTTCCACCAGCGCCAGGGCGCCGTCTCCAACGCAGAAATCCACCCGGTCGGTCAGACCCAGGCCGTAAATCAGCCTCCGCGCTTTGGCAAGCGAAGCTTCGGAAATATCGGCGAGCTGGGCGCGCCGGCACAGCCCGCGCAGGAGCATGTGCGCCCCGAGCCGGCCATGATCCGCGCCAATGTCGGCAAAGCGCGCGCAGCTTCCGGCCAAGTCGCGTATGGCCGAAAGCCGCGCATCCAGCGATATGGCGTTTGGCGGCAGCATCAGTCGATGGAATCCTTCAGTTTGCGCGAGCGGCTGGGGTGGCGCAATTTGCGCAGGGCCTTGGCCTCAATCTGGCGGATGCGCTCGCGGGTGACCTTGAATTCGCGGCCCACCTCTTCCAGTGTGCGGGCGCGGCCGTCCTCCAGGCCAAAGCGCAGCTTCAGCACCATTTCCTCGCGCGGGGTAAGCGTGGAAAGCACGCTCATGAGCTGCTCCTTGAGCAGCGTAAAGGCGGCGGCGTCCGCCGGGGCGGGCGCGTCGTCGTCGGGGATGAAATCGCCCAGGTGGCTGTCCTCTTCCTCGCCGATAGGCGTTTCCAGGGATACCGGTTCCTGCGCGATCTTGATGATCTCGCGCACCTTTTCCTCGGGGATGCCCATGGCCTCGGCGATTTCCTCGGGCTGCGGCTCGCGGCCATACTCCTGCAAAAGCTGGCGCGAAACGCGGATGAGCTTGTTGATGGTCTCTACCATATGCACCGGGATGCGGATGGTGCGCGCCTGGTCGGCGATGGCGCGCGTAATGGCCTGGCGGATCCACCAGGTGGCGTAGGTGGAAAATTTGTAGCCCTTGCGGTAGTCAAACTTTTCCACGGCCTTGATCAGCCCCAGGTTGCCTTCCTGAATCAAATCCAGGAACAGCATGCCGCGGCCCACATAGCGCTTGGCAATGGAGACGACCAGGCGCAAATTCGCCTCGCTTAAGCGCTTTTTGGCCTCTTCGTCGCCTTCTTCCATGCGCTTTGCCAGCTCGATTTCCTCATCGGCGGTCAGAAGCGGCACCTTGCCGATCTCTTTGAGGTACATGCGCACCGGGTCGTCGATGGAGATGCCCTCCGGCACGGAGATATCAATCTCCTCCTCGGCCGCATCGGGCAGGGGATTGATCTCGGGGATGGCCTCGTCTTTGACCACGTCGATATTCAGCCCCGAGAGCGTATCCAGGATCCGGTCGAACTGTTCGGAATCCATCTCCACATCGCCGAGCATTTCGACGATTTCCTTATATGTCAATACGCCTTTGCTCTTGCCAGTTTCAATCAGCTCGCGCACGCGGGCTTCCATGGCTTCTGCGTTTGGCTTTTTCATGCTGGTCACTCCTTCCGACCGGTCACATGCTTAGGGAAGCTGTTCATAGAGCTTCTCGATCTTTTCGTAAATTTTGCGTCTTTCCTCCGCGTCTGCGGTGGCCGCCTGCGCTTGGAGCCGCTCCGCTTCGTCTGAGCGGCGGGCGGCGCGGATGGCTTCCAAGCTGTCTTCCGCCATTTTCAGCGCCTCTTCGCGCGTCTCCGGCAAGGGCTGATAATTCAGCGCTGGCAGTACGCGCGCGCGGCCCTCATCGTCAAGCTGTTCCAAAAAAGCATTGACAGCTTTGCCTTCAATTAACCATGCCGCGCAATCGCGCAACGGCCCGGCCTCAAAATCGCTTGGCTCGACCGTCTGCGCAGGGATACGGCCTTCGCACAAAAGCGTGAGCAACACGCGCTGGGCCATTTCCGCCGCGCTCACTTCTTCGCGGCGCAGGCGTGGGCGCGGCTTGGGCGCGTTTTGTGGGGCAGGCGCAGACGCGCCAATCTGCCGGAGCAGGATTTCACGCTCATAACCGCTTTCCACCACCAGACGGCGCAGGTGGTTTTCCATCTCCACAGGGCTTTGCACCCCGCGCAAGATCTGGCAGCAGCGCAGGACGTACTGCGTCATGCCATCCTGTGTAGACAATTCCAATCCGTCGCGGGCGCGGAGCATACGATATTCGGTGGCGTCGTACTTTTTCAGCGCCTCAAAGCCTTCCTTTCCCCGCGCGCGGATAAAATCGTCCGGGTCCATGCCCTCAGGATAGTCGATTACATGGGCCTTTAGGCCCGCCGGTTCGAGGATGTCCAAAGCCCGCAGCGCCGCTTTCTGCCCGGCGGAATCGCCATCGTAGCTGATCCATACTTCCGAGGCATAGCGCTTCATCAGCCTGGCCTGCTCCTCAGTCAACGCCGTGCCCAATGTGGCCACGACCCCCTGAACGCCATGCTTGCGCAGGGAAACGGCATCCATATAGCCCTCCACCAGCACCAACCGCCCCGCGGCCCGCTCCTTCTTGGCGAAGTTGAGGGCGTAAAGGCCCTGACGTTTGTTAAATACCGGCGTATCGGCGGTGTTCAGGTATTTGGGCTGCTCATTGCCCAACGCCCGGCCGCCAAAGCCCAGCACCTTGCCCTGCGCGCTGATGATTGGGAAGATCGCCCGGCCGCGAAACATGTCGTAAACGCTGCTTTCGCGCCGCACGACCAGCCCGGCGCGCTCAAGCAGCGCCTCTTCAAAGCCCGCCTGCCTTAGATGGTGAAGCGTGGTATCCCAGCCACGCGGGGCAAACCCAAGCCCAAAGCGCCGGATGTCCGCATCGGAAAGCCCGCGCTTGTAAAGATAGGAAAGCGCCTCCGCGCCCTCGCCTGTCCACAGCGTGGCGTGGAAAAAACGCGCCGCCGCGACATTGGCCTCGTAGATGCGTTCGCGCTCGTCCGCACGGAGGGCGGAACCTTGATCCGTGCCCTCGGGAAGCGGCAGATGCACGCGCTCAGCCAGCAGCTTTACCGCTTCCGGAAAGTCCAGGCGTTCCAGCTCCATCACGAATTGTATGACAGAGCCGCCCTTGTGACAGCCGAAGCAGTAAAAGAGCTGCGTTTCCGTATCCACGGTAAAGGACGGTGTTTTTTCATTGTGGAACGGGCACAGGCCCCAGGAGCGATGGCCCTTGCGCTTGAGCGGGACATACTCGGAGACAATCTCCTCAATGCTGACGCGAGAACGCAACTCGTCCAGCCATGCGTCTGAAAATCTGCCCGCCATGCGCACTCCCCGCAACCATTCTGTTTTCCTTTTCAATGCGACCAGCGCCCCAAAGCGTTCGGTTACGTTCTTTACATTCGCCGTTTGGGGCGGCGATTCCTGCCGGAATTTCGACATTTTGCAGCAATTTTATCAAATCCCGACGCTGTCCTTTCCCCAACACATCTACTCCCTGTACAGAAAATATATACCACATGCGCGCAAAAAAACCTTCGATCTTTCGCAAATTAACAAAAATAAAACAGAATGCAGTCTGTTTTCCGTCGCTCTGCCGCACCTGCAACGGCCTGCCGCCATAGAATGCCCAGTGGGCGGCCCCGTGCCGCCCGCGCGGGAGGGAACCATATGATCGTATGCAAATTCGGCGGCACGTCGCTTGCAGACGCGGCGCGCATCCGCCAAATTGCCGCCATCCTGCGCAAAGACCCCGCGCGACGCTTCGCGGTCGTATCCGCGCCGGGCAAGCGCTTTGACGGCGATGAAAAAGTAACCGACCTGCTCCTGCGCGCCGCGCAGGGCGATCAAACCGCGCTGGGGGCGGCCCTGGCGCGCTTTGCGGAAATATCCGCACATTTGGGCGTAGGCATGGAGCGCGAGCTGCGCCGCGCCGGAGAGGAGATCCCCGTGTGTGGCGCGGACTACGCCGCCAGCCGCGGCGAATATCTATGCGCGTACATGACGGCAAAATACCTGCGTTGGGAATTTGTGGACGCGGCGGAGGTCATCTGCCTGCGGGATGGCACGGCAGACCTTGAGCATACTTACGACCGCCTGTTGCGCAGGCTCAAGCCTCTGAAAAACGCCGTAATCCCCGGCTTTTACGGCGCGACGGCCCAGGGAGAGATCCGCACGTTTCCGCGCGGCGGCTCAGACATCACCGGCGCGCTGGTGGCCGGGGCAATGGGCGCTTGCCTGTATGAAAACTGGACGGACGTGGATGGTTTGATGAGCGCGGACCCGCGCCTGGTGGAAAACACCGTATGCGTACCGGCGGTTAGCTACCGGCAGATGCGTCTTTTAAGCGCGATGGGCGCGCAGGTTTTGCATCCGGACAGCCTGCTGCCGGTGATGCGTGCCGGCATTCCCACAGCGCTTAAGAACAGCTTCCATCCTGAGCGGCCAGGCACGCGCATTTCCACCGCCCATGGGGCAAAGACGCCCTGCCTGACCGGGCGGGCGCTGGAGAGCGGCGCGGCGCTGCTGGCGGCGCTCACGCCCGAGGCCATGGAACTGACCGGAAAGGCGCTGGCGGCGCTGAAGGAAACCGGCGTGCGTCCGCGCTGGCTGGGGGCATGGAGCGACCGGCTGCTGCTGCGCGTCAAGGGCCGCTGTTTTCCGGAAGCCCTGCGCGCGCTGCACCGGGCGCTGGTGGAGGAGATCTGATACCCGCTTAAAAGCGAACATCAACGGGCGTTTTGCTCTGATGCGATATGGCCCCCGTGAGCGTGACGCTTTCGCGTCTCCCTGCGCCCCATGGCTCCGGAACGAAAAACCCGTTCCGTTTATTCATTTTTATGCGAACAAAAATTGAGCAAAAATGAAAGAGGGGTTTCCCCCTCTTTCGGTCCTTTTTGATCAGCGCAGCTGCTGCATTTCCGCGATGCGGGCCTCCAGCTTGACAAGCAGGTCCTTGTTGGTTTCGAGCTTTTCCTTCTCCAGCTCGATCAGGTGCGCCGGGGCCTTGGAGACAAAGCCCTGATTGTTCAGCTTGCCCTGGGCGCGGGCGATCTCGCCCTCGACATTTTTCTTGTCTTTTTGCAGGCGGGCAATTTCCTTTTCCACATCCACCAGCTCGCCCAGCGGCATGAACAGCTCGCACGGCCCGGTGACGGCGCTGGCCGACTTTTCGGGGTTGGGCGCGCCGGCGTCGAGGATTTCCACGGCGCTGGCAAAGGCCAGGCGGCGGAAGTAGCCCTCCGCCTGCGCAAGCGCCTCGGCCCAACCCTCGTGGGGCTTGAGCAGCAGCGTGGCGCGGCGGCCGGGGGCCACGTTCATCTCGGCGCGCAGGTTGCGCACGGTGCGGATGACCTCCATCACGCCCTCCATGCGGGCGGTCTCCGCCGGGAAGTCGTATTCGGGATGAATCTCGGGCCAGCGGGCGGTGATGAGCATGCCTTCCACGCCGGGCAGATAGCCGTAGACTTCCTCGGTGACAAAGGGGATATAGGGATGCAGGAGCTTGAGCGTGCCCAGCAGCACGTAATAAAGCACTTCCTGCGTGGCCTTTTTGCGCTTTTCATCGCCGCCGTTGAGGCCCTGCTTGGCAAGCTCGATGTACCAGTCGCAGAAGTTGCTCCACACAAAATCATAGAGCTTGGTGGCAGCCAGGCCCAGCTCGAACTTCTCCAGGTCGTCGGTGATTTCGCGCGCGGTTTCCTGGAACTTGGTGAGAATCCACTTGTCACACAGCTCCAGCTCATCCGCCGCGGGCACGCCCTCGGGCGTGAAGCCTTCCAGGTTCATCAGCACGAAGCGCGAGGCGTTCCAAATCTTGTTGACGAAGTTGCGGAAGGATTCGATTTTTTCCTCGGACATGCGCACGTCCGCGCCCGGGGAGACGCCCATTTCCAGCGAGAAGCGCAGCGCGTCCGCGCCGTACTTGTCGATGACGGCGATGGGGTCGATGCCGTTGCCGAGGGACTTCGACATCTTCCGCCCCTGCGCGTCGCGCACCAGGCCGTGCATCAGGGCCACATGGAAGGGGCATTCTCCCATCTGCTCGATGCCGGAGAACACCATGCGCGCGAGCCAGAAGAAGATGATATCGTAGCCGCAGGAGAGCACGCTGTTGGGGTAGAAATAGCGCAAATCTTCCGTATCGTCCGGCCAGCCGAGGGTAGAAAACGGCCACAGCGCCGAGGAGAACCAGGTATCGAGCACGTCCTCGTCCTGATGGACGCGACCGCCGCACTTTGGGCAGGTGGTGATGTCTTCGCGGGAAACGGTGATTTCGCCGCAGTCGTCGCAGTAGAAAGCCGGGATGCGGTGGCCCCACCAGAGCTGACGGGAAATGCACCAGTCGCGGATGTTCTCCATCCAGTTCAGATACGTCTTTTCAAAGCGCTCGGGCACGAACACGAGCTCTTTGTTCTTCGCCACTTCGATGGCCGGCTCGGCCAGGGGCTTCATCTTTACAAACCACTGGGTAGACACCAGCGGCTCCACGTTGTCATGGCAGCGGTAGCAGGTGCCGACGTTGTGGGTAAGCGGCTCGATCTTCACCAGCAGGCCGAGCTGTTTCAGCTCCTCCACCACGGCTTCGCGGCAGGCTTCGCGGGTCATGCCCGCGAATTTGCCGGCGTTTTCGTTCATGGTGCCGTCGTCGTTGAGCACGCGAATGATGGGCAGATTGTGGCGCTGGGCGACCTCGAAGTCGTTGGGGTCGTGCGCCGGGGTCATCTTCACCGCGCCGGTGCCGAACTCCAAATCGGCATAGTCGTCGGCGACGATGGGAATTTCGCGGTTCATGATCGGCAGGGTGACGGTCTTGCCTACCATGTCCTTGTAGCGCTCGTCGGCGGGGTTGACGCACACGCCGGTATCGCCCAGCATGGTTTCCGGGCGGGTGGTGGCGACGATGATATCGCCGTGCGCGCCGGGATAGCGGATGTGCCAGAGGTGGGAATCCTGCTCCACATACTCCACTTCCGCGTCGGAAAGGGCAGTCTTGCAGGTGGGGCACCAGTTGATGATGCGCGCGCCGCGGTAAATCAGGCCCTTTTCATACAGGCGCACAAAGGTTTCGCGCACGGCGCGGCTGAGGCCCTCGTCCATGGTAAAGCGCTCGCGCGACCAATCGCAGGAAACGCCCAGCTTGCGAAGCTGCTTGACGATGCGGCCGCCGTATTCCTTTTTCCAGGCCCAGGCGCGCTCCAGGAAGCCTTCGCGGCCGATGTCCTCCTTGGAGATGCCCTCGGCCTTGAGCGCCTCGACCACCTTGATTTCCGTGGCGATGGAGGCATGGTCGGTGCCGGGCACCCACAGGGTGGGGTCGCCCTTCATGCGATGATAGCGAATCAGCACATCCTGCGGCATTTCGTCCAGCGCGTGGCCGACGTGGAGCTGGCCGGTGATGTTCGGCGGCGGCATGACGATGGTAAAGGGCTTCTTGTCCGGGTCGATGACCGGCTTGAAGGCCCCGGACGATTCCCACTTTTCGTAGATGCGCGCTTCCACATCCTGCGGCGAAAATACCTTGTCCATCTTGAATTCCTGCATGGTTTTCCCTCCGTGCGCAAAATAAAACGTCTGTCCCGGCCAAAGGGCGGGGACAGACCGCGGTACCACCTTTTTTACCTCTGCAAAGAGGCCTCTTGACGCTGTACGGGGCGCGCCCCGGCGGACTACTTGCCTTCACCCGCCCGCCTCGGAAGCGACCTTCGCGCCTTGTGTTCCCGGGCGGCCTTGCAGCCAGTGAACCGCCCTCTCTTGGGGATTGCCCGCGCTACTCCTCTTCTTCATCGGCAAATATGATTATAGCAACTTTACCCCGCCGAGTCAAGCAAAAAACGCGGAGAATCCAGTAAAACGTTCTGTCGTAGAAAGGCTTCCCTTCGAGGCGTCAAAACACTTCGGACAAAAGCCACGCATGTGAACAAAAGAACCACCCGGGCATGCCTGGGTGGTCGAGCGAACACGTTCTACATCCGGAACAGCGCTCCGCAGGAAGCACAAGTGTTTCTGGTGGACTTCTGCTCCCGCCCGCAGGCAGGACAGGTTAAATTGGAATCGCCGCGGTTCACGGAAAACACCCTGTTTCCATGCTTGATGAAGGATTTCACCGCCGACAAAGCGCCTTGGCCATCGGTTCCATAAACCCTCTCAATAGACGCCTTATGGCTCAGGATCTTCAGAAGTTCGCGCGTATTTTCGTCGCTGTCATCGAGCTTTTCGGAAAGATAGCGGTAAATCTCCGCCCCACTTCCCATCGCTTCAATCGCGCGCATGGTTTCCCCGTCAAATACATTATCCTTTGGGTCGGCATCCACTGGCATCTCCGCCTGCAATGGCGAAGGGCGCTCAACCGTTTTGGCAACAGCCTCCGCTTTAGGAGCGTGCGCGCTGCGTTCCTGGGAACGCTCAACCTTTTGAACATCCGTCTTGTCGTTTGCTTCCTTCACTCCCTGGGGGTTTTTCTCTTCTTTGAGCGCAATCAATTCCTTTTCAATGCGCGTCAGGGCGGCGTTATTCTCACAAGTCTTTTCCACAAGTTCGCCAAAACCATACAGAAAGAGGGAAACAATCAGCAC
>DSTMC04003__coassemble_2295_pt1 | contig 10795 bp, 11 predicted proteins | sample DSTMC04003__metabat2_low_PE_048 | metagenome-assembled genome bin DSTMC04003
AGCCCGGCGATCAGCAACGCCCGCATTTGCGTATTTCCATCCAACAAACATGTATATTCTGCCGATCCAGCATTGGAAGATTGCACGCGAATTGTAATTGGTGACTCGTTCTGGAAGCTATCTGTTTTGCACACTACTACTTCTTTTTCTACAGTATCTCCAAAAGCTATTTCCCCCAAGGTAGTATTTATCTGTCCATCCTCTGGAGTATTCCCACCTTCCAGATACACTGAAAGGCTCTCATTATTGTATTCGACAGATAGTATGACACTTTGTGCAGCTTTTCCATCTACGCCACCGTCAAGCCTTTGCAGATAAGTGCTTAGAGTTGCTTGGTTGTCTATTTTAACAGTTACTACAGTGGTTGCATTTGTTTTTTGAGTGAAGTCGACATCTAAGAATAAACGTGGTGCAGTTGGGCTATCGGTTTCGGACAATTCTTCTTGTCTCGCTCCAACGCTGAAACCTGTTAAATCATTTTCTTCGTCTTTAATTATTTCGACCGCGTCGGAAAAGGCTTGGCCGTTGGCGTCCAGACACTCGTTCCAGCCGGGCTCCTGCCAGATATAGCCCTCTGTGCTGTCGGCGGCGCGCAGGCGCAGCCAGCCCGAGGGCGAGGCTTCCACTGGCGCAAGCGGCATGCCTGCGGGGATGGTTATGACTTCACTGGAGCGGTCGGGCGTGGCGTAGAGCGTCAGGGCGGCGGTGGTGGCGTAGGCGGGAGTATCCCCGACGCTTGCCAGGGTTTCCCGCAGGGTCACGGGGTAGAATTGGTTGCTGGGTTGCAGCACCAGCTGGTCGCCTTCGAGGCGGTAGTGCTCTTCGTAGGGCGCGAACGCCTGATCCCACATAAACGGCTGGATCCAGAGGATACCTGCGCTGGGCACGTACACATCTCCTGTGCCGCTGGCCTTCAGGGGGCGCATGCCGTCGCCGGCATAGCCGTACTGCGTGAGCCTGTCCGCCTCGCCCGCATCGGTGACCACGGTAAGCGGATAAAGGCGGCTGCCATCGTAGCGCCAAATCTGCCAGACAGTGCTGGCTGGATATTCGCCAGAATTGCCCTCGTTGCCGACGGCGATTTCCATAAAGGCGTCGGAGGCATCGAGGTCGGCGATGGCGAGTATGTAGGTGTCGCTGAAGTCGTTGAGCGCAACTTCCGCGCTGACCGCGCCCACTTGCAGCGTGAGCACCGTATCCGCAACGGCACAACGCAATTCTTCCACCTGCCCATCGCCGTTAAAATCGTAAAGCTGGGCGGCATTTTCCGCTTGCGCCGGGGCCGGCAGCGCGCAAAACGCCAGCGCCAAACACAACAGCATACAAAACGGCTTCCTAAACACGTTTTTTCCTCCTTTAATGAATAGGCGTTAAATCCGAACCCATTCTTCGCCGCGAGATCCACAAGATTTGCAAAAGCTATGTTGCGTTGCGGCAAGCATTTTTCAAGCGTGTTTGCTCAATTTGTCAGCCAGTCGTTGGCGTCGGCATAGGTATAGGGGATATTGTTTTCCCGCGCGTATGTGCGCGCGTAGGAGTCGCGCCCAACGGTCAGGGTCAGGTCATGGCAACCGAAGAAAACGGCGGTTCCGCCAAAGTTGGTAAGCGAATCTGGAAGCGTCAGCTCCTTCAGGTTTCGGCAGCCGCTGAAAGCGCCGTTTCCGATGCTGGTGAGCGAATCCGGAAGCGTTATGTTGTTTAGAGAAGAACATAGGTGAAAGGCGAAATCTCCAATGCTGGTGAGCGAATCCGGAAGTATTACATTGTTTAGAGAGGTACATTGAGAAAAAGCGAGAGTTTCAATGTTGACGAGGGAATCCGGGAGCGATATGTTGCGCAGAGAGGAGCAGAAGGAGAAAGCGCGCGCTCCAATGCTCAAGATCCCTTCGGGGACGCAGTAGTCCGGCGCGGTAAAGGCGCAGGGATAGCAGATCAGGCGCTTCGTGCTTTTTTCAAACAGCACGCCGTCAATGACGGCAAAGGCGCTGTCCGGCGATACGGTGATTCGCGTCAGGCAGTCGCATCTTTCAAATGGGTTTCTGCCGATGGAAACGACAGAATCCGGGATTGTTATTGAGTTCAGGGAATAACAGAAAGAAAAGGCGCCATTCCCGATGCTGGCGAGCGAATCCGGCAGCGACACGCTTTGCAGGGCCTCGCAACTGGAAAATGCCTCTTCCCCAATGCCCGTCAGCGAGTTTGGAAGCTCTACGCTGAACAAAGTTTCGTTATGGGAAAAAGCGCTGCCACCAATGCTGGAGACGGTAAAGCCGTCGATTTGGGCGGGAACGCTCAGGTCTCTTTCCGTACCTTTGTAGTAGGTTATTTCCGCGCTGCCATCGTCCAGCAGGATATATTCGTAATCGCCGCTGGTAAAGACCTGCGGCTCCGCGGAGCCTTCCTCCTGTGCGCTCGCGCCCAACGCGCATACCAAAAGCGCGAGTATAGTGATCACAGCCAATCCCTTTTTCATATGATCCCCTCCATTTTCCGTCTGATTTGCCTATGCACATGCCCGCTTGATTGGCGGGCATGTGCGGCTGGGAGCGTGGCGGCTTCGTTCATCCCCGCACGAAGCCGCGCGCTTTTTCCTGTGAGCGGTTATCTGAGCGCTTCAAAACTCAACGCAGAAAACCTGAGAAGCTGGAAAGCTCATTCCGGCAATCCTGACACATATTGCCCTCAACGCCACGCATTACATAGGAGTTGAATTTGTCGAAACGGAGTTTGCCGCAGGTGTTGCAGGTAAAGATGCAGAGCGTACCGAGAATGACCCCGATGATGCCAACCAGGACGATGCCGATGATGACCTTTTTCATGCTATTTCTCGTTCCTTTCGTAAAAAGATGTGCAATTCGGTGCGGTTCAAGGCATCCCGCCGCGCGGCATGGAAACCGAGGCGGCGGGAACGCGGGCGGCTCAGTCCTTTTTGCTCTTTGCCATAACCGCCCCCAGCACGACGCAGACCAGGCCGGCGACAAGCGTAGTAACGCGATACTGCACCAGCATTACGACAAAACGCGATCCGCCATCCATATAGGCGGAAGCGCCCATGGCGTTGCTCAAGCCGATGGCGAAATCCATGTATTCGCCGCTGACGCCCGTTTGGGACAGCATGATAAAGCCCGCGATCGACGCAATCAGCAAAAGGCAGCCGATGACGATAAGAAATTTTCCAAAACCCTTCATGTGTATTCCTCCTTTGTTCTTTTCGATGGACTTTTGTCAAAGCATCAGAAGCGCATCTGGTAGGCAGCGTCGCCGATGTTCAGCGTCAAAACGCGCAGGCCTTCGTCGCGGGCGACGATTTCCGGCACGGCAAAGACGTAGTGGTAGGTGCGCTCGACGAGAGGGTCGAGGACGGTTTTGCTGGAGTCGGTGCAGGTGAGGGTTGCATCGCTTTCTATCCCTACAAATGTATCTGTTTCAGGAACATATCTATTTTTCATCAAAGAACTCCATTTAGCATCAGCTTTAACAATTATGCTTTCATAACCTGATGACAAGGGTTCATCGTTGCACTCAATAATTCCGGAATCATCCACTTTATATATTTGGATTATTGCGTAATCATTATTAGCATCATTCCAATAATACGTCCCACCCGGATCAGACCAAAGATAAGTCGGCGCAAAGGAAAAATCCTCGGCATAGGTCAGTTCCGCGCTCGTCTGGGTGCGCACATAGAACGGCTCGGTCTGCCAGTTGAGCATATCGAACGAGACCACGAGGAACTGCTGGGCGGCGCCGCTTTCTACGCCCATGAACACATCGTATTCCTGCACAGCCTTGACGGTGAATGTGCAAACATCGTCAATGGTGATCTCGTCACCTGCCTTAATGGTCTCTGCGCCAGCTCCAGGCGTGACGATGACTTCCGCCAACGCCGCAGGGGCGGCCAACAGGCAGAGGGTCAAAAACAGTATGAACAATCGCTTCATAAAATGGCCTCCTTCCACATCGTTCGCTATTTACTCTTCGCCATTATAGGTTTCAACCACGCTGCGCACATCAATGGTAAAGACGGTGGAATCGTCCAGGGTCACGCGGGCGATGAGTGGCGCGTCAGAATCGCGCACGAGCTTAGGGACGTTGGTGTAGAACCGCAGCTCGGTGCCAAAGAGGGGCGGCAGGGGAGTGCCGTCGATGGACGCAGAAGCCCCCGTCACGCCTTCCGCGTCTGTCTGCTCTGGGTTCACTTGCATGGGCGTGGTTTCAAAGATGTACTTGTCGTCATAGATGACCTCACAGGAAACACGAGAGAGTAGTTTTGTCTCTTCGTGCGACATGTTGGTAAAATTCATTTTCACGAGCAAAGGGGTATGCGTATCGACAGGAAAATCCCAGCGGAGAGATTCAGCGCCATTTTCCTGTGTATCAAGATACACAAAACCCGATCCTTGGCTGATTGCCTTGTCAGAATACCACCTTGCCCACGGCCCATCAATGATGCAGTCGTCCGGGATACGGATGGCCGACTCGGCGGTGAGCTGCTGCTCCTCCACCGGAGCGGCGGCGCCGTCGATCACCATAACCTCCAGTTCCTGCGCCACCGCCCCGAGGGGCAGAGCCAGCGCCAGAAGCGCCAGAAGCGCTGACAAACATTTTTTCATACTGTCAACCTCCTTGTATATTCTGTGTGCAAAGAAAATTGGATTTCGGTCACTTACGGATGTTGTAGGTCAGTTCGTTGCCAGCCACCTTGATTTCCATGCGCAGCGGCGTATCAGCCCCGATAACGCTGTTGGGCAACGTACAACCAAAGGCGTAATGGCCAGTGTACATTGGGGAAATGGCAAACTGGTCGGCGGGGCTGATGACGAATTGGGTGTTGGCGTCCAGCGTTCGTTCAGTGTCGTAAAACGTGTTATCGTAGTTGTACTGATAGCACCAGCCCGCGAACTCATACTTGTCATCACTGATAACCTTTATTTCCGCCTGCTCAAGGAAATCTACAGGAGAGAGCCGCAAGTTGAGAATATCCATGCGCAACAGCGCGTATTCCGCTTCATTGCCGGAATTGTAGGTCGTCCAATTATTTGCGTTGTAGTCCGCATGCGTCTGACCTTCTTTATATGTGTCCAGGCTGTCCACCACTTCGTATGACGTGGGCGTGAAAATACAGTTGTCCGCTACTTCGATGGGCGCGCCGATCTGTATATCGTCCATGGAAACCGTTGCCGCTTCCGCCTCCGGGCCGGCGATGATCTGTACTTCCATCTCCTCCGCGACCGCCGTCAGGCACAGCAGCGCCAGAAGCGCCGTCAGGCAGGTTTTCCAAAACACTCGCTTCATTCCAAAATCTCCTCTCTGTGTGATGGTCATTTTCCCTTTATCATTCATCCCTCATTTGAGCATGCGGCACCTGCTGTTGCGCTCGTGCACAAGCGTGCGCAAGGTTGCTATTTCTTTTTCCAACCCCTCCAGGCGTTTATCGTCCACCGCGTCGCAGAGGGCGTAGACCTTCATGCGGATGCGCTCTTCCAGCGGAACAAGCGCGTCGTGGCTCATCGGGTCACTGAAGCGCAGATCTTCCTTGAGCGCCGCAAACTGTGGCCGCACTTCCGCCGGGACAGCGCCATCCAACCGTTCCAAAGAAACCAGCAGGCTTTGCAGATAGCGTGTTTTATCGCCGATGCGATCGTCCTGCGCGGCTATGATCCCCTTGGCCAGCACGACGGCCAGCGTCGCCGCCAGATACGCCAGCAGCACGACGATTTCCGGGATCAGCACGGCGAGCAGGGGTGGGTTGGGCACGATCATTGCCAGTATGCCGCCAAAGAACAACTGAACGGCAAAATATGTGGCGGAAACCTTGGAAACCGCCATGCCAAACATGGGATAGCGCTTGTATTTGCCTTCGGGGATAAAAGTTTCCAAAAAGAGCAGCAAAAAGGCCAGCAGCGTAAACCCATAGGCGATCCAGTGCGCGTCTTCCCAGGCGTGCTTGACGTTGAAAAGTATGACGCTATAGGCAGCGGCCACCAGCGCCAGCACGATTGCGTAGAGCAGCCGGGCCTTGACGGATATCTTCACGCTTCCTCCTCCTTTCGCGGCGCGCCGCAGCGCGGGCAGAATTTGCCGCCGGCATCCATTTCAGCGCCGCAGGCAGCGCAGGTTTCCGCCTGTTTCTTGCCGCAATGTGGGCAAAAGGCGCTTTCCGGGGGCAGGGGAGCGCCGCAGAAGCGGCATACCCGCTTTTCCAGCAGGCTTTGGCCGCACTTGGGACAAAAGGCGCTTTCCGCCGGAAGGGTTGCGCCGCAGTGCGGGCACTGGCTTGGGGACGGTTGCGCGGCCGCGCCGGAGAGCGCGGAGAATACGCCGCCAGCCAGCGCCCCGACGCCCATACCCAGCGGTACGCCCATGCCTGCCGCCATACCCGCGCCCATGCCCGCGCCCGCCACGGCGCCGGAAATCCCCTCGTTGGAAGCGGCCGTGCGGGCGACGTCGAACGCTTGTTCCTGCTGCCAGGTATAACCCTGAATGCTTCGGGAAGCGGCGGTGGCAATGGCGCGCTGGATTTGCTGGTAGCCGGGGTCATCCAGCGGGGCGTTGATTCCGGCGACATTGAACAGCCGGACGCTCAGCCCGTATTCCGCGAAGGTGGGGTCAAGCAGGCGGCGGCAGTTTTCAGAAATTTCCACCAACTTGCCGCTGACGGCGTTGATACCAATCTTGCCGGAGATCATGGTGTTGGCGATGACATCCTTGACGTACATCATCAGTACGCTCTTGAAATAGCGCGTGAGATCGCCCAGTGAGAGCGAGGGCACCGTGCCCACCAGCTTGACCAGCAATTTGCGGCTGTCCTGCACGGCAAGAGCCATCTGCCCATTGGCGCGTACGCTGATATTGATGCCAAACTCCGGGTCGCGCAGGAGGATGGGGGCGTTTGTGCCCCAGGCCATGCTCATCAGCACGGCGCGGTTGATGAAATACACTTCGCAGTGGAAAGGCGTCTTGCCATCAGAAGGCAAGCGCGCCAGCCTGCCGAGAATCGGTATGTTCTGCGTTTGCAGCGTATAGCGTCCGGGGCCGAACAGGTCGAGCGCCTGACCGTTTTTGAAAAAGACGGCCTCCTGCGATTCGTGTACGATCAGTTGGGTCATGGTGTTGAAGTCCTCAGCCTCATGCTTGTATACAAGCACGTCGTTTGGGCCTTCATATTGAATGACGTCGTAAATCTTCATGGGATTCCCCCTTAATCCGGGAAGTATCTGGCACTTAGCATAGATCAGCGAATGGCATAGGTATATTCTTCGCCATTGATTGTGATGGTGGCTTCCAACGGCTCTGTGCTGGTTGTGACAATTTTGGGCACCTCAAAGATAAAATGCGTTGTACGTTCCACCAGCATCGGGATCGGCGTGGCCTCGGTGAGCCACTCGTTGGGATTGCCAAGCGTATCGGCCTGCTCCATCCAGATCATTGGGGATTCAAAAACATAGTTTTCGTCATACGTCACCTTGACCTGGATATTCTCAGCGACCTCCATGGGCGAGAGCATGCGGTTGAGGATGGACATGCGAATGTCCAGAAGCTGATATTCGTCTGAACTGGCTTGTATAGCGGCGCCGATATCCACATACATGCTCACGTAAGGATTAAAGTTGCCATTTTCATTGATCTCAAACTTGTACCGTTCGGCGTATTTCCAGTTGTCGACCTCCGGCGTCAGGAACAGCTCGTCCTCCGGACGATCATAGGCGGGTATGGACATGGCATAGGTTCCCGCCACCGCGCCGAGCAACTGAACATCACAAATGTTGTCAATGCTGATTACTTCCTGGGGCGCAATCGTGCCCGTACCGCTTCCGCCGTCGATGATTTGCACCTGCAAATCTTCGGCGTAGACGGTGACGCCAAGAAGCATCACGATCATGAACAGCACAGTCAGTTTTTTCATAAACCTCAGTCTCCTTTGCATCGCAAATGGCATATCAGGCCGCATCCAACGTGCCTGACATATTGGTTAAAGGGGTCTTTAGCGGATGTTGTAGGTCAGCTCATTGCCGCCGAGGTCGATGACCATGCTCAAGGGCTCGGTGCCGTTGATTACGGCAGTGGGCAATGTGCAGCCAAAGACGTAATGGCCGGTGTAGAGCATTTCGGCGGGTTGTTCGTCAGCGGGGTCGAGAGCAGCGCGGATGAAGGTACCGTAGGTATTTTCATACTCTTCTGTTTCTGGATTATGTTCTTCCACACCTTCTGCGCCATATTGTCTCTCAGTGTCATAATCATAGTTGAGCTGGCGCACCCAACCTGCCAGTTCGTATTCATCATCGAATATGACTTTGACAGTGGCCTCTTTCATGAAATTGACGGCTTCTTTCTGCATGTTGGTAAGGTCTACCTGCAACCAGGCAAAATCGGCTGTTTCACCGCTTTCCTGCCAGTAGATTGATTTATAGTATGTACTTTCAAAATACGGGCCTCCAGCATCTCCAAATCGAACCTTTCCGGTTATGTCTGCATTTTCATGCTCGCTTGGTATTGCATAGCTCGCATCACCCGGGTAACCTGCCCCGTATTGGATAAATACATCCTTATATTCAAACGACACCGGCGCAATCCTTGCGTATCCGTCGATCTCATAGGTCTGTCCGAGTTGCATGTCATCCAGATCAAGGGTCGCCTGGGGGACGTCTTCGCCGCCAATGATTTGCACCTGCAAATCTTCGGCGTAGACGGTGACGCCAAGAAGCATCACGATCATGAACAGCACAGTCAGTTTTTTCATAAACCTCAGTCTCCTTTGCATCGCAAATGGCATATCAGGCCGCATCCAACGTGCCTGACATATTGGTTAAAGGGGTCTTTAGCGGATGTTGTAGGTCAGCTCATTGCCGCCCAGGTCGATGACCATGCTCAAGGGCTCGGAGCCGTTGACTACGGCGGTGGGCAATGTGCAGCCAAAGACGTAGTGGCCAGTGTAAACCATGTCGATGGGTTGTTCATCAGCGGGGTCAAGAGCGGCGCGGATGAAAGAGCCATATGTTTCGACGCCCTCTTCCCCTTCGATTTCACGGGTAGAATCATAGTCGTAGTTGAATTGCCGTACCCATCCGGCATACTCGTACTCCTCATCGAATACGACCTTTACCGAAGTCTCCTGCATGAAACTGGTCGGCTCTTTTTGCATATTTGTAACATCCATCAAAAGCCATGCGAAATCAGCATTTGTGCCACTATTTTGCCAATAGATTTCGTAATAATAAGGAACGTAGTACGAATTGCTGTAGCATACTTTGCCTGTTACATTTTCATGATCGCGACGATTTCTATATTCATTGTTTCCTGCGTTTCCAGCTGAATACTGCGGGAAAATGTCCTTGTACTCAAACGACACCGGCATAATCCTTGCGTATCCGTCGATCTCATAGGTCTGTCCAAGCTGCATGTCATCCAGATCAAGGGTCGCCTGGGGGACGTCTTCGCCGCCAATGATCTGCACCTGCAAATCTTCGGCACAGGCAAATCCCGCCATCAGGGCGAGCGCGGCGAACAGGGCAATCAATTTCTTCATGGGGCTTCCTCCTTATAATGTTGTATATGTCCAGAGCGGCGCGCCGCCTTGGAGCCTTGGTGTGCGGTCATGAGACCGAAATCGTGTAGACGGCGGCCGTCCAGTCCTCCGGCGTCACTGATAGGTAGTACTCTCCCGCCGGGAGTTGAATGGCGGCGTTCAGACCGCCGCTGGCGGCAGAAACCTGCGTGTCCCAAAGAACGCGGCCGTTCTGCTCAAGGCGCAATGTGTAGGCCGCCTCCTCGCCGCCAAACGGGTCAAAGGCAAAGGACAGCGACGGCGCGTCGCCGGGAGAGACGGTGAGCAGGTAGGTATCGGTATCCTGCCGGCTGGAGCAAATGCCGCTGTATGCGCAGCCCTGGAGGAGCGGCGTGGCTTCGGCAAGGGCGTCGTTGGGTTCCGCTTCCACAGCCTCCGCCGCCGCGCAGACCACCGTCAGCGCGTATTCCTGGCGCACGAAATAGGGGTTTTCAAGGCAGACGTAATACGTCCCGGCGGGCAGGCAGACGGGCGTGGAGACGAAATTCGATTCCCTGCCGCGCACATGCGCCTGCAAGTATTCCTGTTTGCCATCGGTGAGGGTCAGCGTATAGGTGCGCTCGTTTTCTTCCAGCGGCGTGAAGGCAAATTGCAGCTGGACGACGGAAGGGGCGTCAAGGTCGAGGCGGAACCAATCCACATCAGCGCTGTGCAGGAAGCCGCCGCGGATGGGGGTTCCGGGGGAAACCGGCGTGGCGGTTTCGGGCGTATCGTTGCGTTCGCCTTCTGCATCCGCGCGGGCTTCGTGGTCGAGACGCAGCGTGTAGCCGCCCGCCCAGGCATTGCGCCCCTGTGTGACCTGTACATAATAGGTACCGGCGTCCAGATAAACGGTGGGGGAGGCGTAGTCCACCGTCTCCATACCGTTCGCGGCGCTGATGGTTTCGGAATAGATAGCGCTGCGGCTTTCATCCGCCAGCGTCAAAATATAGTAGCTGCCGGTGGCGCGTTCGCCCAGCGGGGGCGCGAAGGAGAATCCCAGCACCGCCGCCCCGGGTTCTTCGAGGGTAAACGCATAGGTGTCAATGTCCTCGCCATTGGCGCGCGGCAGGAGCGCCCCCAGCACGGGTGCGTTCAGCGGGGCGGCGGTGGCGGTGCCCGGGGCGTCGTTCGGTTCGGCCTCCAACGCCGCGCCCTCCGGAATGCTGGTTTCAAGGCGCAGCACGTAGCCGGCCGCCGCCATGCGCCTGTTTTCTATGCAAAGCCTATACTGCCCGGCCGGAAGCACCA
>DSTMC04003__coassemble_2343_pt1 | contig 10519 bp, 8 predicted proteins | sample DSTMC04003__metabat2_low_PE_048 | metagenome-assembled genome bin DSTMC04003
GCGCGGGATGCAGGAATACTTCTTTTACCGGCCCGCTTTCAATGATTTGGCCTGCATACATGACCGCCACGTCTTCACACACTTCCGCAACCACGCCGAGGTTGTGGGTGATAAGCATCAGCGAGCCGCCTTGCTTGAGGCGCATCATTAGATCCAACACCTGGGCTTAAATGGTCACATCCAAGGCGGTGGTTGGCTCATCGGCGATCAGAAGCTGGGGCGAACATGCTATGGCGATGGCGATCATTGTCCGTTGGCGCATACCGCCCGAGAATTCATGCGGATAGCTCTTGAGCCGCTTTTCTGGGTTCGGGATCCCTACTTTTGCAAGCAAGTCGATCACTCGTTCGCGCCTTTCCGCTTTGGTGAGGCTGCTTTCATGCCGAATGAGCATTTCTTCGATCTGGAAACCTATGGTTAAAACGGGGTTGAGCGATGTCATCGGTTCCTGGAAGATCATGGACATCTCTTTTCCGCGGATTTCATACATTTCCTTTTCCGATTTGGCGGTGATATCCATGTCTCCAAGCATAATTTTGCCGCTGGAAATATGCGCGGCGGGAGGCAAAAGACGCATCGCCGCCAAACTCGTCATACTCTTTCCGCAGCCAGATTCCCCGACCACGCCCAGCGCGCGGCCATCGGGAACCGCAAAGGAAATGTGGTCGAGCAGATTGTATGCTTGACCGTCGTCATCGTGCAGGTCCAGGCAAAAATCGGAAAAAGTAAGTATGTTTTTCACGGGATCCACTGGCTGCTCATCTCCGATCAAATTTAATAATTTGAATTATATCAATTATATAAGTTCGATTTTTGACCTAGAAATTTTGAATCTGTCAATGTTGTATTTTTCACAATTATCGCATAAATCCAGGCATAAATCAATGGTATTTGAAATATTTAACTTATGTGGCTGCCAAATTGGGCAAATTTAACGTGCTGAACTTTCATGATTATGCAGAATTGAACTATACCTTTTACATGTTTATCCATATCTTCCATCCTGGAACCGCGACATGTGGAGGCGCGTGTTTAACGAACGTGTTCCATAATGGCAAATCATGCCGAAAAACAGCGGCTTTCTACAAATAAATGGATTTGCATGGATATGTTACAACTGAATTCGGAAAGGGTTATTTTGAACCCAAAGTGCAGGCGAGAATGCTTCTTGACCGGCCCGGCCGGCTGTATACAACATGACCCTGGAAAGACAGATATAGTTTTTATCAAAGCAGTTTGCGCGCGCTATGCGTCTGCGTGCCGCCAAGCCTGTTGGGAGACACGCGGTCGAGACAGGTCAGGAAACGATCAATACATCTGTCCCTGGCGCTGGTGTAGCACGGCGCAATTGGCGCGCTTTTGAGAAACGCTTCGCTTGGCGGGCTGAAAACGGCATAAAAACGGGCGGGCACGGCTGCCAATTTGCATCCCGCGCCCGTCCGGCCAGATTATCATCAGATGGCTTTTATTCTATGCTGTCTTCTTCTACCAGGCCGCCGCGCATGGCAATGTCCGGCGGGGCCGGCTCGCCGCTGCGTTCGTAGGCGCGGCGCACCTGCCGCGCGTGACGCACGGACAGGTCGTGCGAGGCGCGGATGCGGCGGATCAAATCGGTCACGACGCTTTCCAGTTCGCTGCCCGCCGAATAATCGGCTTCCATGGCGAAGTCCGCCCGGCCCTGCAAAAGCAGTCCGTCGGCAATGTCCGTGTCGCCCGGGGCATGTACGGCAATGGAAAAGCCGCCCTTCTGCTTGGTCATTTTCATGCAGGGCACGTCGGTAAGGCCGTCGCCGATATAGATCATATTGGAAAAAGGCACACGGCGCTTGTATTCGGGGGTGTAGGCGTTGAGGTCGCGGTCGTTGGTGACGTCAAGTATGCCCTTGTTGATGCGGAAAAGGTACTGCGTTTTGGAAGTGTAGTTGACCGCTGAAGCCGGCCATTCGGCGCGCCCGTCTTTGTCGTAGCAAAACGAGGCGGCAAACACCGCCTTGAAGCGGTTGCCGATGCGGGATCCCTGGATGATTTCCTGCAAACCCGAGGAGATGATGTAATGCTCTACGGTCACGCCGTTTTGACGGCCAATTTCGCCAACACGGTCGAACCAGGTTTCCACCCCGGGGAAGAACTCCACTTTTTCGCCCAGACGCGAGAGCGCCTCGCGGGACAACTCCATCGTGCCCTCCGCCAGCTTTTTCATCATGTACATATAGGCAAGGATGCCGTCCATGTTGGTCTTGAGCGATAATTCACGGCACAGGCCCCAGAAGGCAGCCGGTTCCATGCTCAGGCCGGGGATGAAGCTGTATTCCTGCATGTCCTTGGGCGAGAGCGTTTTGTCAAAATCGTAGATCAGGGCGACGATGGGGGTTTGCATGCCTTTCACCTCCGGAGGAAAAAACGCGCGGGGGAGATCCCCCGCGCATGCGGTTGTAAATCAGGCCTGTGCGCCCGTATTGTTGGCCGCTTCCGGCTCCGGCGTGGGCGTAGCCGCGGCGGTCGGGGTGGGCGTGGGCTGGGCGCTGGGGTGGTAAGGCGCGTCGTCCGCATAGAGGGCGGCCTGGGTGGCCGCGTCGGCAATACCCGTTTCCTCCAGCCCCACCGCGGCCTGGAACAGTTCCACGGCGGTTTGCGTATTGGTACCGAAGTTGCCGTCGATGCTGTCGTTCAAGTAGCCCAGCTCCGTCAGGCGCTGTTGCAGGGTAATGACGTCGTTATTCTTGTCGCCACGGCTGAGCGTAGTATAGGGAACCGGCGTGGGTGAGGGCGTGACCTCGGCGGTGGGCTGGCTGACGTCAATCACTTCGCCGCCGATGATGGCCGAAAGTTCCGCCACGCTGGTAGCGCTGCTTAGTTCCGTGATGGCATTGCGCACGATATTCCAGTTTTCGCTGGAACGCGCTTCCTTTTCCGCGTCGGTGGTAGTGGTGTCGCTCAGGGCCAGCGCGTCGATAGTGACGGCGTTGCTGATGTTGTTTTGGATGGACGACAGCGCGTTCACAAACTGCTGGTCAGCTTCGCTGGCCTCGGCGGGCAAGAGCGCGTTGATGGCCTGGGCGTCGCTCTCCAGTGTGCTGACAATGCCCAGCAGGCCGTCGGTCTGCGATTGGGTAAGCAGCGTTTGCACATAGGTATTATCCGCGTGCGCGTTGATCAACGCCAGGCCCTGATCGTAAAGCTCGTTGGACACGCCGGCGATGGGCGAGTTCGCCTCCTGTACGTTGTTTACATTGCGCACAAAATACCATATGCCCACGGCCACCACCGCTACGATGGCCAGCGCGCCAATGATGCGCACGATCATGCGCGTGTTGCCGCGCGGGGCGGCCTCGTATTCCTCGGGGATGTCGGCAAATACGTCGTCGCCCTCCTGCGCTTCGTAGGCGGGCGCGTTTGCGTAATCTTCCGGTTCTTCGCCGTATACCTTGCGGCGGCGGCCGCGGCGGCTACGACCGGCGGCCTCGAGCTGTTCCACATATTCGCTCACATCGCGGCTGATGCCGGCGCGGCCGTCCGAGGTAATCGGGCGGGAGCGGAGCTGGGAAAGGTCGAAATCATCAATGGCGCCTTCGTCTTCGTCAAACATTTCGCGCACCAACGGGTCTTCCTCCATGGGGGGCGCGGCTTCTTCGTCCACATCCTCCCCGCCGCCCACGGCCCGGCGCACGTCGCCACGGATCTCCTCCGGCACGGACGCGCCTTCATATACGGGACGGTAGGTTGTGCGTGCGTCGTCGTCCGCGTCGGCCTGCATTTGTTCGTCCTTGCCGGTATAGGTGGTGCGGGTATAGGGCAGGGCGTCCTGGAGGGCGTCCGCATCCGGTGCGATGCGCGGCTGCGCCGATGTATAGGGAACGCCCTCAAACCGGCTGTCGCCGACCGCCTGCCCACAGGAGCAGACCTCAACGCCCGGTTTCAGCGTTTTTCCACATTTGGAGCAAAACATGCAATGCCCTCCTTGCCGCCATGACTTTTACATGGCATACCTATTGTATCTTACATGATACGGCTCCCAAGGGGCCGCGTCAAGTATATTCTTATGACTTTCCTACGACAAAAGTCCGATTTTCTTTACAAAGGACGGAAAAATGGCGTGCGTGGTTTTGTAAAATCGCGGCGTTCATGTACTTTGAAATCTTTTGCCATCAAAAAGACAAAAAATTCCACTTTCAGGGAAATATAGCAAACCTCTATCGAAAACGTTTTGTGTAATTACGGCAAAAGACAAAAAAATCCCATACAATTTTCGGATAATCATGAATTGTGTGTCCGTTAAATTGACGTTACAATATATACATCGGGCGGATTCCGCTCAAATATGGAAACGGAGGGTATGTTCCAATGAAAAAACTGATTGCTTTGGTATTGGCTCTGACCCTGGTTCTGAGCGCCTCCAGCGCGTTCGCGCTGACCATCGGCTTCTCCCAGATTGGTCAGGAGTCCGACTGGCGTACCGCCAACACCGACAACGTCTGCAACGCCATCGAGGCGGAAGGCTGGGAACTCGTCTACTCTGACGGCCAGCAGAAGCAGGAAAACCAGGTGCAGGCGCTGCGCAACTTCATCACCCAGGGCGTTGACTACATCCTCTTCACCGGCGTTGTTTCCACTGGTTGGGACGAGGTGCTCAAAGAGGTCAACGAGGCTGAGATCCCGCTGATCCTGCTCGACCGCATCCCCTCCTGCGTGGATGACATCGAGTACGCCGCCGCGTTCGGCGGAGACTTCGTCGAGGAAGGCAAGCGCATGGTGCGCTGGCTGGCCAACTACCTTGAGAAGGAAGGCCGCGGCGAGGAAGAGATCAACATCGTCATGCTGGAAGGCACCACTGGCGCTGACGCGCAGGTCGGCCGCTCCGAGGGTATTCTCGCCGAGCTGGAGAATCATCCGAATATGACCCTGGTTGAGTCCCAGACCGGCAACTTCACCCGCGCCGAAGGCCAGCAGGTCATGGAGACCTTCCTGAACTCTATTGATGATATCGACGTCCTCCTTGCCCAGAACGACGACATGGCGCTGGGCGCCATCGAGGCCATCAAGGCCGCCGGCCTGAAGCCCGGCGAGGACATCATCATCATCGGCTGCGACTCCGTCAAGGCTGCTTTCGAAGCCATCGTCGCCGGCGAGATGAACTGCACCGTCGAGTGCACGCCCCTGTACTCCGACTTCCTCATCCCCACCATCAAGGGCCTTGAGGCTGGCGAGACTTACGGCCGCGACATCATCCATCCCGAAGAGTACTGCTATGACGCCGAGGGCGGCATCCCCTACACCGAGGACGGCGAAACCCTGTCCATCAAGGCTGCGGACGTCATCGACGAGCGTCTCTACTAAGACAAAACGCTGAGCGATCAGCCATGGCGGGGCTGCCGGGTGCGGCAGCCCCGCTGCTGAATCTGCCTCCGAATCCTGTTTGCAAGGAGGGATCCATTTGTCGGAACTGTTGGAAATGAGGGGGATTGAAATTCAGTTCCCCGGCGTCAAGGCGCTGGATAAGGTGGACTTTACCCTGCGCGCCGGCGAGGTACACGCCCTGTTGGGTGAAAACGGCGCGGGCAAATCCACGCTGATCAAGTGCCTGACCGGCGTAAACCGCATGGATGCGGGCGAAATTCTGCTGGAAGGCAAGCCCATCCGCCCCACTTCGCCGCAGGCCGCCATAGAGCTGGGCATCTCCACGGTGTTTCAGGAAATCAACCTCTGCCCGAACCTCACCGTGGCCGAAAATATATTCGTCGGCCGCCAGCCGATGAAGCATCATCAAATTAATTGGAAGGAAATCAACCGCCGCGCCGCTGAATTGATGGAGCGTTTCAACGTCCATATCGACGTCACGCGGCCGCTCTCCTATTATTCCACCGCCATTCAGCAGATGGTGTCCATTGCCCGCGCGGTGGATATTGATGCCAAGGTGCTGATCCTAGACGAGCCGACATCTTCTCTGGATGAGAACGAGGTCAAGCAGCTTTTCGCGGTTATGCGTTCGCTCAAGGAGCAGGGCATCGGCATCATTTTCATCACGCACTTCCTCGATCAGGTGTTTGAAATGTCCGACCGCCTGACGATTTTGCGCAACGGCCATCTGGTTGGCGTGTACGACATCAACCAGATCAGCAAGCTGGAGCTGGTCACGGAGATGATCGGCAAGGATATGAACGAGATCTTCAACCTGAAGCGCGCGCATGTGGCCGAGGACGCGCCCATCATGCTCAAGGCCGAACACCTCGGCGCGCCGGGCAAGGTGGACGATGTGTCCCTGGAAATCCGCAAGGGCGAGATGATCGGTTTTGCCGGCCTGCTCGGCTCCGGCCGCACCGAAACCGCGGAACTGATCTTCTGCGTGGCCAAACCCACAAAGGGCAGCCTGGAAATGGGCGGCGAGCCGCTCAAGGCCCGCAACCCGCTGGATTCGATCAACCGTAAGATGGCCTTCTGTCCCGAGGACCGGAAGCGCGACGGCATCATCGGCGATCTGTCTATCCGTGAAAACATCATCCTCGCCATGCAGGCCAAGCGCGGCTTTTTGCATCCCATCAGCCGTAAGGAGCAGAACGAGATTGCCGACAAGTACATCAAGATGCTTTCCATCGCTACGCCAGACGCCGAAAAGAAGATTGGCGAGCTTTCCGGCGGCAACCAGCAAAAGGTGATCCTTGCCCGCTGGATGGCCACGGAGCCGGATCTGCTGATCCTCGATGAGCCGACCCGCGGCATCGACGTGGGCGCAAAGGCCGAGATCCAGCGCTTGATGCTGGAAATGTGCGAACGCGGCGTATCTGTGGTGTTTATCTCCAGCGAGCTGGAGGAAGTCATCCGCTGTTCCAACCGCATACTCATCATGCGCGACGGCAAGAAGGCCGGCGAACTGGGCGGCGAGTTTGGCACGGATACGCAGAACGATATTCTCAAGATCATTGCCGGAGAGGGGGCGAGCGCGTGAACAACAGTAAAAACCGGCTCGGTCTTGCCCTGCTGGCGGTATTGTGCGTTGCCATGGTCGCCATGGGCATATGGGGCTTTGCGCTGGGCGGCACCGTTACGCTGAGCGCGGCCGAGATGGCGGCTCCGGTTGCCACAGAAGCGCCCGTGGAGGACGCGGCCGCCGCAATCGAAGAAGCCGCCGCGGATACGGCGGAGGACGCCGCTGCCGGGGAAGAATTGGCAGAGGTTGTCGAGGATTCGACGGTCAGCCTGCAGGAATCGGCCATCGCGGAGCACCTTGCCGAGCGTAGCGGGTTGCAGTCTTTCGCGTATCTCAAGCGCTTTCCGCTTCTGATTACGGGTATCCTTCTGGGGGCGGCCTTCGTCTTTGCCCTGATGATTATGGGCAAGAAGATGCGCGTGCCGGAAAACCTCCTGCATTCCAAATTAACCTACGCGGTGGTCGCGGAACTGGCCATCCTCATGGTTTGCCTGTGGATTCGGCCGGACTTCTTCTCCATCCGCTATGAGCCGAGTTCCGGCATGCTGATCGGTTCGCTGATCACGATCCTCAACCGTTCGGCCGAGATTACCATTATCGCCATGGGCATGACGCTGGTCATCGCTCTGGGCGGCACGGATATTTCCGTCGGCGCTCTGGTGGCCGTGTCCGGCGCGTTGGCGCTCAAGTTCCTGCGTTGGGATATCGACGTGTACACCACGCCGGGCGACTACACCGTGCAGCCCTTCGTCTGGGTCATTGTGGTACCTCTGGCCGTCTGTCTGCTGATGGGCCTGTTCAACGGCACCCTGGTGGCAAAACTGAACATCCAGCCTATCATTGCCACGTTGATTCTTATGGTGGCGGGGCGCGGCATTGCGCAGATCGTCACCGACGGTAAGCAGTACACAACTGGCTACGCGCCGTTCCAGTTCATCGGCGGCGGCAGCGTCTTGGGCATGCCGATGCCGGTCGTCATCTCCATTGTGGTGGTGGCGGCGGTGGCACTGTTCACCCGCAAGACGGCGTTTGGCATGTTCGTCGAGTCTGTGGGCGTCAACCGCAGCGCCAGCCGCGTATCCGGCCTACGCTCGGATCGCATTATCCTCATCGTCTATATGCTCACCGGATTCCTGGCGGGCATTTCGGGCCTGATCTATTCCAGCCGCATCTCATCATGCGACTCCAACAATGCCGGCCTCAACTATGAGATGGATGCCATACTGGCCGTAGTCATCGGCGGCACTAGCATGTCTGGCGGTAAATTCTCCATCGCCGGCACGGTGATCGGCTCCATTATTATCCGCACCATCGTTACCTTCGTGCTTTACTTCGGCATCACGTCCGAATCGACGATGGCGTTCAAGGCCATGATCATTGCCGTGGTCATCGTGTTGCAGTCCGAGCCGGTGCGCAACTGGATGGCGAAGCGTTCCAAGGCCCGCAAAAGCGTTGTAAGGGGGGAAGTACATGCTTAATACGCAGCCAAAGCGCAGAAGTCTCATCTCGCGCATACTCAACCCCAAGTACATCATGGTATACTCCACGGTGGCCGTGTTCCTGGTCATCTATCTGGTCGGCGCCATTGCATACGGCGACAAGGGCTTCACAACGCTGCGCACGTTCCTGCTGCTCTTTACGGACAATGCCTATATCGGCATCAGCGCCGTAGGCATGACGATGGTGCTCATCACCGGCGGCATCGACCTGTCGGTGGCGGCGGTGGCCTCGCTCACGGGCATGTTCATTGCCTATGGCAATACCATCCTGGGCATTAACCCGTTCATCTGCATCGGCTTTGCGCTGATCGTCGGCGTAGGCCTTGGCCTTTTGATGGGCGCGACCATCCACTACCTGAATGTGCCGCCGTTTATCACCACGCTGACGGGTATGTTCCTGGCGCGCGGCGTGTGCTCGTTGATCAGCCGTGAGTCGATTCCCATTTCCAACGAGGCTATCGACGCGCTGGCGAGCTGGAAGCTCACGTTCTACCATCTGGTGGACGGCCAATGGGAGAAGATCAAACCCGTGGCCACCATCAATTTCAGCGTCATACTGTTCCTCGTCATGATCGTCATCGGCGCCATTATCTTGCAAAAGACGCGCTTTGGCCGCAACGTCTACGCGATTGGCGGGAACGAGCAGTCGGCCAAGCTGATGGGCCTGCCTGTGGCGCGCACGAAGGTGCTCGTTTATGGCTTCAACGGCTTGTGCTCCGTGCTGGCGGGCGTGGCCTATGTGCTCTACGTCAAGTCTGGCTGGAATCTCGCTTTGCAAGGCGGCGAGCTGGACGTCATCTCCGCCACTGTCATCGGCGGCACGCTGCTGACCGGCGGCGTCGGCTATATGTTCGGCACGCTTTGCGGTGTGTTGCTCAAGGGCACTATCCCGGCTCTGATTACGTTCAACGGCACGCTGTCCTCCTGGTGGGGCAAGATCGCCACGGGCGCTCTGCTGCTGCTTTTCATCTTGCTCCAGCGCGCGGTGGTGTCCGGCTCGGAACGCAAGAAGAAGGTTTAACACAAATTTCTTGACACGGAACACATCCTTTGCTATAATATCCCTTGGCTGGAAAGCCGCTTCGCCATAGACAGCGAGCGCGTATGCTCAATGGCCTTCGGGCCGCTCGCCGAGGCGCAAAGGAAATTGTGTTTGCAACGCCCTTGCGCCATGCGCAGGGGCTTTTTTATGGGACATCCCATCAGCCGTCATTTGGGACGGGACAGGAGGTGTCAATGCAATGTCCAAAAATTTTGAGATCAAAAAGACTATCGTTGCGGATATCAAGGATAAGATGACCCGCGCGCAGTCCGTCGTACTGATCGACTACCGCGGCCTCACCGTGGAGGAAGTGACCGACCTGCGCAATCAGTTCCGCAAGGCGGGCGTTGAGTACGCGGTGTTGAAAAACACCATGCTCACCCTCGCGGCGCGCGATCTGCAGATCGAGGGCCTCGAGGAGCACCTCAAGGGCCCGACCGCCGTGGCGTTTGGCTACGAGGATCCGGTGGCTCCGGCCAAGATCATCACCGAGTTCATCAAGAAGAACAAGAAGATCAGCGTCAAGTGCGGTATGGTCGATCAGAAGGTGATCGACGTCAACGCCGTTACCGCGCTGGCCGAGCTGCCGCCGAAGGAGGTACTCATCGCCAAGTTGATGGGCAGCCTCAATTCGCCGATCAGCGGCTTTGTGGGTGTGCTTTCCGGTGTGCTGCGTTCCTTTGTGTACGCGGTGGAGGCTGTTCGCAAGCAGAAGGCCGGGGAATAAGCTTCCCGCTGGCTGGTTGACAGGATTTTTTGATTACGAAATTAAGATGGAGGTATCATCATGAACCGCGAAGAGATCATTTCCGCTATTGAGTCCATGACTGTTCTGGAGCTTGCTGACCTGGTAAAGGAACTTGAGGAGAAGTTCGGCGTTTCCGCCGCTGCTCCCGTCGCCGTGGCTGCCGCCCCCGCCGCCGCCGCTGCTGCCGCTCCCGAAGAGGAGAAGACCGAGTTCGACGTCATCCTCAAGGATGTCGGCTCCGAGAAGATCAAGGTCATCAAGGTCGTCCGCGAAGTGTGCTCCGGCCTGGGCCTGAAGGAAGCCAAGGA
>DSTMC04003__coassemble_2360_pt1 | contig 10469 bp, 10 predicted proteins | sample DSTMC04003__metabat2_low_PE_048 | metagenome-assembled genome bin DSTMC04003
CCCCTCGCCAAATTCTTTCTTCCTTTTGCGTCCAATTTGTTTGACAAACCTACAGTTTTGCAATTATGGATTGTAAAAATGTAGCGCTATAATATAAATTGGCAGAGAGAGGAAAGGGCGAGAATTGAGATCGGGAAGTAAAACTATACACGAGTGGGGATGATACAAGCGTAGTCATTCCTGCGCAGGGCGCGACGGCCGCACAGCCATCCCGGTCAGTGCAGGAGACGCAGGTGCTTGGGAACGTGTGCTGCCGCAATCCTGAGCTGGTGGAGCGTAAGTGTGGATGCGGGAGCGGAGATCCGCACATTGTGCGGATAGACAGTGACCGGTGATGCGGCGAGAAGGGTCGAGCACGGCGGGGAAGGGAGTGGAACCATATGAGTGGGTAAAGCATCGGAACCATTCGACACGGACTGATTCGACCGTGTACCCCGCATCACAACGGGAAATTGGAGCGCAGCAATCGGGAAGACCAGTGGTGTTTCTATGACACGCATCGCTCTATTCCCCGCCAGCTTTGGCGGGCAGCTGGCCGCCTACCAAAGTACAGAATGCTGACGAAGCCCGCAAACGCGAAAAATTGCTTTCGCCAAAGGAAATGCGAAAGCAATTTTGTTTCCTGCGTCAGCCGCACAAGTAGGCTGCGGTCACTTACGTCCATGTAAGCTCCCTTGCCTGCAAGTTTGCATTCTTGTCTTGCGGACTATTGCATCCCTCTGACAGTCTGTTGATTTTGTCGAGCTCCTGAACACCCGCTTCCCTCGCGGAAGCGGGGGGCTTGCGCTTATTTGGGATTTCCTGCGGATGCGGGGCGGAGGCGCATGATGGCGGTAGGCCTGACAAAATAGAAAAAGAGAACAGCCCTTTGCAAAAACTGCGCAAAAAACGCTCCGGCGCGCGCTCCGAACGTCCGCGCCCTATCCTGGCGCGGGTTTTGACGCGCGGCCAGCGTCGCTTTTAAAACACAGAAAATGCCGCGCGCGGTTTGACAAGCGCGTATATACAAGGTACAATAGCAGAGGAAAGCCCGTCGAAAAATTGCAGACGGAGGCTACATATGAAAAGGGACCGAGGATTTTACCTGAAGCTGTTTGCGTCAACCTTTTCGCTTAGTGCCTTTACCTTTGGCGGTGGATATGTCATCATTCCGATGATGCGGCGCAAGTTTGTCGAGCAGTATCACTGGATGGAAGAGGAAGAAGTGCTGGATATGGCGGCGATCGCCCAGTCCTCGCCGGGGCCGGTGGCGGTGAACGCCGCCATCCTTATGGGGTTTCGCCTGGCGGGGGCGGCGGGAGCGCTGGTCGCGGCGCTGGGCACCGTGCTGCCGCCGTTGCTGATCATCGCCGTGATTTCGGTGGGGTACGAAGCGTTCCGGGACAATGTGTATGTCAGCCGCGTGTTGCGCGGCATGCAGGCGGGCGTGGCCGCAGTGGTGTTCAGCGTGGTGCTGCGTATGGCCTGCGCGCTGGTGAAGGATAAAAAGTGGGTTTCCGTAGCGCTGATGGTTGCGGCGTTGGCGGCGTCCATTTGGCTGGGCCTGAATGTGATCTGGATATTGCTGTTTTGCGGGGCAGCGGGCGTGCTGGCCACGCTGTGGACGCGCATGAGGGGAGGGAAAGGAGCATGACGGCCCTTCTCGAACTGTTTTGGAGCTTTTTCCAGGTAGGCCTGTTCAGCTTTGGCGGCGGCTATGCGGCCATGCCGCTGATCCAGGCGCAAGTGGTGGAGCTGCACGGATGGCTGAACATGAGCGAATTTGCCGATATCATCACCATTTCCCAAATGACGCCCGGCCCCATCGCCATCAATTCGGCTACGTTTGTGGGCATGCGCATCGCCGGGATTTCCGGGGCCTTGGTGGCCACGCTGGGCTGCGTATTGCCCTCGTGCGCGGTGGCGCTTCTGTTGGCGAAACTGTATTTGAAATATCGCAGCCTCGACCTGATCCACGGCGCGCTGAGCGGACTGCGTCCGGCAGTGATCGCTTTGATTGCTTCGGCGGGGGTGACGATTCTGCAAGGCGCCCTGCAAACGTCAACAGGCGGCATGGACTGGCTGAACGCGGGTATATTCGCCGCGGGGTTGCTCCTGCTGCTTTTGCGGCCAAAGACGGATCCCATCGCGGTCATGTTGGGCGCGGGACTGGCAGGGTTGGCCGGCTATCAATGGCTGCCGCTTTAGGGACGCAAAGAGGCTCCGGGATGTTTTGTCCCGAAGCCTGGGGATGACGGGTGTCGTTCGCGCCCTGAGGCACGCTTGCGCGCTTTCGCCCGCATGCCGCCGCGCCGTTCAGCAAGGCGGGGGCGAAAGGCGCGCAAGGGGCGTTTACGCCCGGCGCGCGTCAGGCCTGACCGGAAAACTTCTGCCGGACCTGGTCGATCTTCTGCTGTTCTGCCTGCTGGGTGGGATACCAGCCCTTTGAGGCCATCTTCTGATACAGCTCGTCCTGCATACACAGGCTTTTGTTGAGCGCTTTGTCAAAGGTATCGTGTACGTTGCGGGTGCCGGACTCGATGGTGCCGTGCATATACAGGTCGCACACACCCTTGGTCGTCAGAAGCAGGTTTTCCATAATAAACCGATCGTTCAAAGGGTTCCCCTCCTTACACCAGCTGGTAGAACTGGCTGAACAGCTGCTGATGGTTGTTCATCATCTGCTGTACAAAGCCTTTCAGCTCCGGGTCGGTCAGGTTGTTCAGCGCCTCCTGGCACTGTGCCTTGAGAATTTTCTCATGGCCGAGCGCGTCCTCCACGTAGAGCAGTTCCTTGGGACTCATGCTCAATCACCTCCGCGCTTAATATTGCCCCGCGCGTGCCGCGGCATGCGGCGGGGAAAACGGCAAATTTTTCCAAGAGGGCAGCCATGGGAAAGGAAGGACGTTTATGGAAATTATCGCCCGCATCCACACAGATTTCCCTACCAAATTCGGCGTGCCCCGGCAAGGTGGGCTGGTGGACGCGCTGGAGGCAAGGGTGATATTTGAGCCGCCCTATCGCGCCCCGGAGGCCCTGCGCGGGCTGGAAGGGTTTTCACATATCTGGCTGATCTGGCAATTTTCGCAAGCGCTGCGGGCGGGCTGGTCGGCCACGGTGCGTCCGCCGCGGTTGGGGGGGAATGTGCGCATGGGCGTATTCGCCACCCGCTCGCCGTACCGGCCCAATCCCATCGGCCTATCCTGCGTGCGCCTGGAAGGAATCGACTTAAGCGGCGCGGAAGGGCCGGTTTTGCGCGTGCGCGGCGCGGATTTGCTCGACGGCACGCCCATTTATGATATCAAGCCTTATTTGCCCCTTACGGACAGCCATCCCGAAGCCACGGGCGGCTTTGCCGCGCCGCTGGCGGCGCATGCGCTGCGGGTGGAATTCCCGCCGGAACTTTTAGAAAAAGTGCCCGAGAGAGCGCGTGCCGCGCTTACAGAGGTGCTGGCGCAGGATCCGCGCCCGTCTTATCAACACGACCCGGAGCGCGTCTACGGCATGCCCTTCGCGGGTGTAGACGTGCGCTTCATCGTGAAAGGAGACGTGCTCACGGTGTGCGAAGTTGTGCCCTATGAAGATGGAAATAAATGCTTGTGAATGGGTTTTGTGGCGATGGGAAACAGGCTGAACATCTTGCCACTTTTCTGACCGCCATGTTCCTGTGCCCGCCGTTGCAAACCCATGCGGAAAGTAGCCGATGGATCGTTGCGTCCCGCCGAAATCCGCCGGCCTTTTTATGTCCGGGCGCTTGAGCAGTATTGCCATACATTCAATGTACATATATATATCCAATATTTCACCATACTTTCACAGAAAAACGGCCAAATGTTGCATTGACAATGCTACTTTGACGCGCTAGAATATTGTTTGTTTCCGAACAATATTGTGCGGAAGCTGCGCAAATATAGCGCGTTATTTATTTGCACAAGGGGAGAAAGCCGAGTGGAGAAAGACTGTGGGGTATGGATCAGCATTCTGTTCCACAAGCTGCGAAAGCGCATAAACGCCGACGTACAGAGCTTGGGCCTTACAGGGATACAAAGCCGCGTGATCCACTACATCCTTGAAAAGCACGCCCATGGGCCAGTGTACCAGCGCGATGTAGAGGGCGCGTTTGGTGTCAGCCGTTCCACGGTCACGGGCATTTTGCAGCAAATGGAAAAGGATGGCCTGATCCAACGCGAGAGCGTCGCCAGCGACGCGCGCCTGAAAAGCCTGATTCCCACTCAGAAAGCCATTCGGCTGGACGCACAGGTCGATGAATGCCTTCATCGGGTCGAACGGTGTCTTACGCAGGGCCTGTCAGACGCACAGCTTGCCGCGTTTATGGACGCCGCCGCGCAAATGTCCGTCAATCTGGACGGATAAAGGCCCCGGCAGATGGAAGCCCCTTGGCGAAACGCGGCGTATATGCGCGCATCCAGGGAAGAAGGAGGAGTGTACCATATGGTAAAGACCCTTGCTCGCAGTATCCGCGAGTTCAAGAAGCCGGCGATTCTCACGCCGCTGTTGGTCACGGTCGAAGTGATTCTGGAATGTATCATTCCGTTCACCATCGCCAATCTGGTCAATCAGATGCAGGCGGGCTGTGGAATGGACGTCATCGTCCGCTATGGCATTCAGCTGCTGGTTATGGCCCTGTTGTCGCTGGTGTTCGGCGTGGCGGCCGGCAGCACTTGCGCCACGGCCTCGACAGGTTTTGCGCGCAATTTGCGGCAGGATATGTTCTACCGCATCCAGGATTACTCGTTTGAGAACATTGATAAGTTCTCGGTTTCCAGCCTGGTTACGCGCATGACCACCGATATTTTTAATGTGCAGATGTCCTTTATGATGATCATCCGCGTGGCCATCCGCGGCCCGCTGATGCTGATCTTTTCGTTCATCATGGGCTTTGCCATGGGCGGACGGCTGGCGATGATCTTCCTGGTCACCATCCCGCTGCTCAGCATTGGATTGGCGCTGGTCATCCGCAAGGCCATGCCCATCTTCCGCCGCGTGTTCCGCAAATACGATGCCCTGAACGATTCTGTGCAGGAAAACGTGCAGGCCATGCGCGTGGTAAAGAGCTATGTGCGCGAGGACTATGAAAAGAAGAAGTTCTCCGCCGCCGCGGAAGATGTCTGCAAGGACTTCACCCGCGCCGAGCGCATCATGGCCTTCAACAACCCGATGATGCAGTTCTGCGTCTACGCCGGCATGGTGTTTGTGCTGACCTTTGGCTCTTACTCTGTCATCACCAGCCGCGGCATGGAGGTTGCCGTGGGCCAGATGTCCGCCATCCTTACCTACAGCTTCCAGATTCTCATGAGCCTGATGATGTTGTCCATGGTATTCGTGATGATCGCCATGTCCATGGAATCCATGGAGCGCATTGTGGAAGTCCTCAATGAAAAAAGCAACCTCACCAGCCCGGAAAACGCCATTGCCGACGTCAAGGACGGCTCCATTGACTTTAACGACGTCAGCTTCAAATACTCCCAGAAGGCCGAGCGCATGGCGCTGTCGGATGTCGATTTGCACATACGTTCCGGCGAGGTCATCGGCGTTTTGGGCGGCACGGGTTCGTCGAAATCCACGCTGGTGCAGCTCATTCCCCGCCTTTACGACGTGACCGAGGGAAACGTCAAGGTTGGCGGCGTGGACGTGCGTTCCTACGACCTTGAAGCCCTGCGCAACGCCGTGGCCATGGTGCTGCAAAAGAACGTGCTGTTCTCCGGCACCATCAAGGACAACCTGCGCTGGGGCAACCCCGACGCCACCGACGAGGAGATGCTCGAAGCCTGCCGTCTGGCGCAGGCGGATGAGTTCATCCAGCAGTTCCCGGACAAATACGATACATGGATCGAGCAGGGCGGCGCCAACGTGTCCGGCGGCCAGAAACAGCGCCTGTGCATTGCGCGCGCGCTGCTGAAAAAGCCCAAAATACTGATTCTGGACGACTCCACCAGCGCCGTGGATACGCGCACCGACGCGCTGATCCGCGAGGGCTTCCGTAAGTTCATTCCCGAAACGACCAAGATCATCATCGCGCAGCGCGTCGCCTCTGTACAGGACGCCGACCGCATTGTGGTGATGGACGGCGGCCACATCAGCGCGATCGGCACGCACGATGAGCTGATGCGTACCAGCGAAATTTACCGCGAGGTCTATACGACCCAGCATAAGGCAGGTGATCAGGATGGCGAAGAATAAAAACAATGCCGCGGCTTCCGAAGCCCGCAAGACAACGGCCAGGGGCCAGCGCGCGCCCAAGGGCGTGTTGCGCCGCCTGTTGCGCACGCTGTTTGAGTTCTATCCGGTGCTGCTGCCGGTCACGATCGTGTGTATTCTCATCAACGCCATCGTCAGCGCCGCGCCCTCGATCTTCATGCAGAACATCATCGCCATTGTGGACGAGACGTACCAATCGGGCGACTGGGCCTCTGTGGCCGGCCGGATCTTCAGCTTTGTGGCCGTGCTGGTTGTCATGTATGTCATCAGCCTTCTGGCTGGCCTGTTCTACACGCAGATGATGGCGGTTATCACGCAGGGTTCGCTGAAAAAACTGCGCGAGAAGATGTTCAGCCACATGCAGGACCTGCCCATCAAGTACTTCGACACCAACGGCCGTGGCGACATCATGAGCTATTACACCAACGACGTCGATACGCTGCGCCAGATGATCAGCCAGAGCTTGCCGCAGATGTTGATTTCCGGCGTAACGCTTTTGACGGTGTTCTGCATCATGATGTATTACAGCGCCATTCTGGGCCTGATCGTGGTAGCGGGCGTCGTCTGTATGACGTTTGCGGCCCGGTATATCACCAGCCATTCCTCCAAGTACTTCCTGCGCCAGCAGGTCACGCTCGCCAAGGCTGAGGCGTTCATGGAGGAAATGATGACCGGACAGAAGGTCGTCAAGGTATTCTGCCACGAGGATGGCGCCAAGGCCGGTTTTGACAAGGTCAACGATGAGATCTTCTACAACGCCCGCAACGGCAACCGCTTTGCCAACGTGCTGATGCCCCTGCTGGGCAATATCGGCAACGTGATGTACGTGGTGGTGGCGTTGGTCGGCGGCGCGCTGATGCTCTCCGGCGCTCCCAACATCAGCCTTTCCGGCATGGCTTTCAGCATCAGCATTGTGGTGCCATTCTTGAACATGACCAAGCAGTTTGCCGGCGCCATTGGTCAGGTTTCCAACCAGGTGAACATGGTCATCATGGGCCTGGCGGGCGCGCACCGCATCTTCGCCCTGCTGGATGAAGAGCCCGAGACGGACGAGGGCTACGTCACGCTGGTCAACGCCAAAGAAAACGCCGACGGCAGCCTGACCGAGTGCAAGGAGCGCACGAACGTCTGGGCGTGGAAGCATCCCCACCATGATGGTACCCTCACCTACACCCGCCTGACCGGCGATGTGCGCTTCTTCGACGTCAACTTCGGCTATACGCCGGAAAAGACCGTGCTGCACAACATCTCCCTGTACGCAAAACCCGGGCAAAAGCTGGCCTTTGTCGGTTCCACCGGCGCGGGCAAAACCACCATTACCAACCTCATCAACCGCTTCTATGATATCAACGATGGCAAGATCCGCTATGACGGCATCAACATCAACAAGATCAAAAAAGCGGATTTGCGCCACAGCCTGGGCATCGTTTTGCAGGATACAAACCTCTTTACCGGCACGGTGATGGAGAACATACGTTACGGCAATCTCGAGGCCACCGACGAGGCGTGTATCGACGCGGCGAAGCTGGCTGGCGCCGATGACTTCATCCGCCGCCTGCCCGAGGGCTACAACACGAAGCTGCATGGCAACGGCGCAAACCTCAGCCAGGGCCAGCGGCAGTTGCTCGCCATCGCCCGCGCCGCGGTGGCTGATCCGCCCGTAATGATCATGGACGAGGCCACCAGCTCCATCGACACGCGCACCGAGGCCATCGTGCAGCGCGGCATGGACGCCCTGATGGCCGGACGCACCGTGTTTGTCATCGCCCACCGGCTTTCCACCGTGCGCAATTCCAACGCCATCATGGTGCTGGATCATGGCCGCATCATTGAGCGCGGCACGCACGAAGACTTGCTCAAGCTGAAGGGCACCTACTATAAGCTCTATACAGGCGCCCTGGAACTGGATTAACCGCCACCATCCTTTGGAGACGGCATTCCCTCAAAAACGGGCCTCCCGTCGCAGAATAACCGCTGCGATGGGAGGCTCGCAAATTTTCAAGGAGTCTGGATTATCTATTAAAATTGGGCTTTGGGGCCAACGTGAGATCGTTTGCGGATACATGGGGAAAAACGTTGGATGCCTTTAAGGCTTATCGGCATGCGCGCATGAAATGGGCCGCCAACTCGCGCAATTTGGGCGGCTTGTTTCCACAGAAGATACGACCTCTGGCATCAGCAGCATGGAATACGTACGCCGCGCCGCCGAGCGTTTTTTTCAGGGGATGTCAGTGCAAATAGTCGTTTGCCAACAGCATTACAGGCTCATGCTAGGTTATCATTCAAAGTGCAACGGAGCAAAAAGAGGAAGGACATCGCAAGGGCCTGTGTTAAAATGGAGCTGACACACAACAAACCAACAGGAGGAACAAGCGATGTCCTATCAGCATCTTACACTGGAAGAGAGATATTGTCCAGCAGAATTTCGGGAAAAAGGTTTGAGTATTCGTGTGATCGCACGAATACTCAAACGATCGCCGTCAACCATCAGCCGTGAGCTGAGACGAAATCGAGAGAAAAGCGGCTATCAATGGACTGCTTCGCTTCTTCCCAAGGGTTGTAACTTTCTGGACGTATCTCAAGCCGAGTTTGACCGAGTCCTTGATCTGATCAACCACAGGCCCCGCAAACGTCTCGCCTGGCTTTCTTCCTTTGATGTCTTCTTGAGACTGTTGCTCTTGCTTGACAATCTACCAAAAGCAAGCGCCATACCATCGTTCCCGCGCGCCAGGAAAAAGCTGACTTGTGCGCAGAAAAAAATCCACTTGTCATCAACATATCATGACCCGAAAACCGGCGCGCGCCTTTCCGAAGCGTCCTTGCTCCTCCGGGGCAAGCAGCGTCGCTTGGCACATGCACAGCGTCCCTTGCCCCGCCGGGGCAAGGCAGCGCCAACCAGCCTCTCACGCCTTCTCAATCACATATGCCTGCATGCCTTTCCGGCACCCATTCCGCTCGTAAAACCCCTCAACACCCGGCTGCGCGCCGAAATACAGCATTGTAGGCGTATTTTCCCGAGCAAGACGCAAGAGCTGACTGCCAATTCCCCGCCCCTGATATTCCGGCAACACGAGTATTTCTGTGATCGTGCCAAAGAAGTACCCGTCTGTCAAAAGCCGCAGGCATCCCACGAGCGTATCCCCATCATAAGCGGTGATGTTCAGCGTCCTGGTCAGCGCCGCGCGCGTCTTTTTCAAATCATACTCTCCCGGCCAGACGCGCTTGGCAAAGGCCAGAAATGTCTCTGCCGTTATCTTACGGTCGTCAATTCTGTATTCCATGCCCAACATCCCTTCCCGACCGCCCCAGCCTTCCCGAAAAAGGACGAACACAGCCTTGAGATGGCATGAATTATACCATTTCCGGCATAAAAGTCAAGAAGCGGAAACTTTTCTCCGCGCGGGAAACGCCCTGTCCAGAACCCGAGGCTCTTCCTTTTTTCACAACGCTATTGTATAATAAATACCAGATAACTTTGAGGAGGCGCGGCAATGAAAGTAATACTCGTCAATGGCAGCAGCCATACCCACGGCACGACGATGAAAGCCCTGGAAGAAATGATTCGCGTATTTGAAGCGGAGGGAATCGAAACCGAAGTTATCCAGCTTGGCAGCAAGCCATTGGCCGACTGCCTGCAATGCAATGCCTGCCTGAAAACCGGCAAGTGCGTATTCAAGGATGACGGCGTCAATGAATTTGTGGAAAAGGCACGGGAGGCCGACGGCTTTGTTTTTGGCACGCCGGTATATTACGCGCATCCGAGCGGAAGAATCTTTTCTTTCCTGGACAGGGCGTTTTACAGCAACGGCAAGGGCGGCTCGCCGGATGCGTTTCGCTTCAAGCCGGGCGCGGCGGTCGCGGTCGCGCGGCGCGGGGGAATAAGCGCCTCGTTTGACGCGCTAAACAAATACTTTGGCATTTCGCAGATGCCGGTAGCCGGTTCCACCTATTGGAATATGGTGCATGGGCTGTGTGCCGAGGAAGCGCCACAGGACGAAGAAGGCATGCAAACCATGCGCAACCTGGCTCGGAATATGATCTGGATGATGCGCTGCTTTGAAGAAGGCAAAAAGCACGGCGTCCCCTATCCGCAGACGGAAAAAACTGCGGTCACAAATTTTATCCGCAGGGATGACGGCCAGCGCTGATGAAGCGCATGGCGGAAGATAGGAAAGGGTCCATGTGAGAAGAGCACAACGCCTCCGGCTTCTTGCGGAGCCGGAGGTCAGGATGTTGATAAAGTCAACAGACTGCCAGAGCGATGAGAAAGC
>DSTMC04003__coassemble_2386_pt1 | contig 10390 bp, 6 predicted proteins | sample DSTMC04003__metabat2_low_PE_048 | metagenome-assembled genome bin DSTMC04003
TGATTTCTCTTTCATCAGGGCAATTTTTGCGTTTGCAGGCTTTGTCAGCGCTCTGTATGCCTCTCCATCAGGAGAGGCAGGTCCAGGGTATTTAGACGCGCGCAAAGATAATATCCATCGTATAACTGCCCAGATTCATGCTCATCGCCAGCGTGCCATCATCGCGCAGATAGAGGAGCACTTCCACGCCGGACATATCGACGACCAGGGCGTTGCCATCCAGCACAGCCTCCATAACCTGGGAACTTGTGCTATCGCTGACGGTGACGCTGCCATCGCTGATGCTCATATCCATCTGCATCCCGAGCATTTCCAGCGATACTTCCACGCCCATTGCCATGCCGTGCGTAGCCGTCCATTCGCCGTCGAAGTCTGCCAGCGTCACTTCCTCAAGCACGGCAGGCAGCGCCTCACTCTCCACAGCGGGCAGCTCGGCGCCCTCGCGCACAAAAATCATCACTGCGCCGTTGGCATCAGTGCTGAGCGTGCCATCCTCGCCCACGGTGAACACCTGCGGCGTGCCGGCGCTGTCGGTGATGGAAAGGCTTTCGCCGTCGACAGTCCAGGAACCCGTCTCCGTACTCACGCCCGGCATAGCCATCTCGGCGCTGCCATCCTCTTGCAGGGTAATTGTCATTTCCAGGCCAAGCTCGGCAGGGGCAACAGCAAGCCCTTCGGCCTCCAGGCTCGACAGCACCCATGTGCCGGCAAGGGAATCCGCCTCCGCTGAAACCGGCAGGGCAACGAGCAGCAGCAGGCAAACAAGCAACAGTGAAATCGTCCTTTTCATGGTTCCCGTCCTCCCAAAGTAAAGCATTTATGTAAAGGCTTTCCGCCTCTACTTCTCCAGCATGCTCAGCCGCCCGCCCATCAGCGCCTGCACATCATCCACACTCTTGCGCAGACGCGCATGTTCTTCAGCGGTCATCCCATCGGGGCGCACGTCGTAGTACTCCACGGCGTTGATCGTGGTAAAACAACCATTCTTGGGCCAGCAATAGGTGGGCAAAAAGCCGATGTTTTCCACATCAAAGCCCCCTTCCTCGCGCTCGACAAGCGTGAATTCCACGATAATGCCGGCGTTGGCATATTCATCAACCATACCGCTGTTGAAATTCCCCATGCTGTACACCAGGAATGTCTCGTGCGGCGTGCCGTCGGCCAATGTAGTTTCGCGCATGCCCGCCGGCTGCACCACATGCGGATGGCTGCCGAGAATGACGTCCACTCCGGCATTGATGAGGCTCTGGCTGATGCGCTCCTCGGCGCTGTTGGCGTCGCGGCGGTACTCGCGGCCCCAGTGCATGATGGCAATGACAACATCTGCGCCCGCATCCCTCAGCTTTTGCACCTCGGCGGCATAGTCCGCGCCCGCGGTATAATTGACGCCGAATTCAGTAGCGCGCGGATCGCTGTGATCCTCCATGCCGTTGGTGGACTGCGTGTAACAGAGCATGCCCAGCCTGATGCCGTTGACTTCGACGATGTTGGGCGCGTCTTTCTGCGCCTGCGAGCGGTTGACGCCGCCGTAGGCCAGCCCAGCCGCTTCCACACTGTCGATGGTAATCATCATGCCATCGTAATAGCGGTCAAGTATATGGTTGTTGGCCAGGGATACAAAGTCCACGCCCGCGTCCCGCACGGCTTCTACGAGCTCGGGCGGGGCGTTGAACAGCGGGTAGCCCGAATAGGGATTATCGCTGTAAAGGCCGACGGTGGTTTCCAGATTGGCAATGGTATAGTCCGCCGCGGAAAGCGATTCGGCAATCATCGCGTACTGAGGGTAGAAATCATAGCCTTCCCCCGGCCGTGCCGCCGCTTCGAGCTGTTCCTCGTGCATCATCAAATCGCCCACGGCGCGTATGGTGGCCGTGCGGGGCGAAAAGGCCGGCTCCGGGGTGGGCGTGGGCACAGGCGTCGCCGTTATGGAAGGCACAGGCGCGGTCACACCGGCAGACGCGGGGCTCCCCTGACCTGTTCCCGCCGGGCCATCAATCATTTTAAGGACCAGAATAACCAGCGTCAAAAGCAACACGGCGACGACCGTGAAAAACACGATCGCGCCGCGCATATCCTTCTTTTTATTTTTGGGGCCTGGCCGTTTGGCGGAGGACATGTCAATCCTCCTTGGCCGCGGGTTTATCCTCACCGGCAGTTTCTTTTTCGGGCAGACGGATGGTCGTCCACTCCACGCGCCGGTCATGCACCTCCTCGACATGCACGCGCATGCCGCACAGGTCGATATCAAAGGTGCTGCCGTCCTCGGGGACGTTGGAAAGCTCGTTGATAATCAGGCCGCTGAGGGTGTCGATTTCGTCGTTTTCAGGAATATCCACGCCCAGGCGTTCGCGCAGGACATCCAGGTCACAATGCCCGGCCACGCGCCACACGCCCGGCTCCAGCTCGGTGATCTCCCGCGCTTCCAGGGGATCGCTCTCGTCGTAGATATTGCCGACGATTTCCTCAAGCAAGTCCTCCATGGTTACAAGGCCGCTGGTACCGCCGTATTCATCCACGACGATGGCCATATGCACCTTCTTGAGCTGCATATTGCGGAAAAGTATATCCGCGCGCACACTTTCGGGCACGAAATAAGCCGGACGGATCAGCGCCTCAAAGGGCAGCTTTTCCTTCCGCTCCTCGTTGAGCAGGTAATCGCGGGCGATGAGCAAGCCTTTGACGTCGTCCGCATCCTCGCCGATTACCGGGAAACGGGACAGACCGCTTTCGCGGATGGTCTGGATAATCTCCTCATGGGTAGAATCCATCCAGATAAAGCGCATATCTGTGCGGTGTACCATCACGTCCTCGGCGGTGATATTGTTGAACTCGAAGATGTTTTCGATCATATCCCGCTCGCTGGACTCGATGGCGCCCTTTTCCTCGCCCACATCCACCATGTAGCGGATTTCCTCTTCGGAAACCTCCTCTTCCTCGTTTTCAGGGTTGATGTGCATCAGGTGCAAAACACCGTTGGTAGACTTGGTCAAAAGCCAGATAATCGGCTTGACAACCTTGGACATGCCGTTGATAAAGCCGCAGATCATGCGGGCGATCTGCTCGGACTTTTTCATAGCCACGCGCTTGGGCACGAGTTCGCCCAACACCAATGTAAAATAGGAGATGACAATGGTAACCACAACCACCGCAAGGGTATTGATCGTGGAGGCGGGAATGGCCGTGACGCCCACGGTATTGACAAAGTAATCTGTAATACGCTCGGCAAAGTTATCCGCGCCGAAAGCGGCGCCCAGGAAGCCGGACAGCGTAATCGCAATCTGGATTGTAGAAAGGAAGGTAGTCGGCGTTTCGGCGATTTTGAGCAGCTGCGCGGCGCGTTTGTCGCCGGCATCCGCCTCGCGCCGGAGTTTGTTTTCATTGAGGGAGACAAGCGCCATCTCCGTCGCGGCAAAAATCGCGTTGATGGCAATGAACACAAACTGCAGCAGTATTTGACCCGCCAATGGGCCCAAGGTAAATTCCCCCTTTTGGTATGTTATGGTTGCTATTATAGCAAGGCGGCGCGCGTCTGTCAAGATGAATGCCGAAGCAGAAAAGGCGGCCGCTTCCGCGCTTTTGCTTTTGCGCGAAGCGGCCGCCAAGCCCCTTTCAGAGCAACTCTCCGCGTTTGCGGACGTACATCTTCTTTATCGCCGTCGCCAGGGCCATATATCCGAAAATGATGGCGGCAAGCCAGGCAAAGTAAACCAGCGGAAGCGCCGTAAGCCCCAGCGCAGACGCCACGGGCGTGAAGGGAAGCAGCGTGGCGGCGCCGATGCCCAGGAAGGTCAGCGCCATGACCGGCGCAGAGGCGCGGCTTTGCACAAACGGTATTTTCGGCGTGCGAATCATGTGGATAACCAATGCCTGGCTCCACATGGATTCCACAAACCAACCCGTTTGGAACAGGGCAATGTACATCGCCCGCGCCGCCGGGTCGGTAAGCTGCGAAAACAGCTGGCCGCCGGTAAGCGCCGGACAGAGGACAAAATACAGCAGCAGATAGGTGGCGATATCAAATACGCTGCTGGTCGGGCCAATCCACAGCATAAAGCGGCTGATGCCGGCCGCGTTCCATCTGCGCGGTATTTTGAGGTATTCCTCGTCCACATTGTCCCAGGAGATCGCCGTGCAGCAAATGTCATAGATCAGGTTGAGCAGGATCAGTTGCAGAGACGCCATCGGCAAAAAGGGCAGGAACGCGCTCGCCGCCAACACGGAAAACATGTTTCCAAAGTTGGAAGAGGCGGTCATCTTAATGTACTTAATCATGTTGGCATAGGTCTTTCTGCCCTCAATCACGCCCTGTTCCAACACCATCAGGCTCTTTTCCAGCAGCACCACGCCGGCGGATTCCTTGGCGATATCCACCGCCGTATCCACGGAAATGCCCACATCCGCGGCCTTCATCGCCGCCGCGTCGTTGATGCCGTCGCCCATGTAGCCCACGCAATGGCCCCTGTCCCGCAGCACGCGCACGACGCGCGCCTTCTGCGCGGGAGAGAGCTTTGCAAATACGGCAGTCTCCTCCGCCAGCTTGCCAAGCTCCTGGTCGCCCATGGCATCCACCTGCGTGCCCAGGAGAATGCGGTCGACGCGCAGGCCGACCTGGCCGCAGATGGCGCGGGTGACCTTCTCATTGTCGCCCGTCAGGATCTTTACGGCCACGCCGTATTCTCTGAGCGCGTCCAGCGCCGCCCGGGTCGTCTCCTTGGGCGGGTCGAGGAAAGCGAGGAAGCCAATGAGCACCATATCCTTTTCATCGGCGGCAGAAAACTCGCCTACGGGCGCGGGATCGGTCTTTTGCGCGACGGCGATGACGCGCATGCCCTGTTCGTTCATCTGCGCGGATTTTTCCAGGACGAGCCTGCGCACATCCTCGCCAAGCGGCTGGATTGCGCCGCCGCATTCGGCGTAGGCACAGCATTTGAGCATTTCTTCCACCGCGCCCTTGGTGACCATCTGGGTTTTGCCGTCCGTATCCATCACCACGACGCTCATCCGGCGGCGCTCAAAGTCAAAGGGGATTTCATCCACCTTGGTGTATCTGTGAATCAATGCCTCCGCACCCTTTTCCTCCTGCCGGGAAATCACGGCGACATCAATGAGGTTTTTCAGCCCCGTCTGGAAGTAGCTGTTCAAAAAGGCGTGGCGCAGGACGCGGTCGTCCTCCTCGCCGTCGATGTTGAGGTGATACTCCAACACCACGCGATCCTGCGTGAGCGTGCCGGTCTTGTCCGTACAAAGCACATCCATGGAGCCGAGGTTCTGGATGGAATTGAGGTTTTTGATGACCACCTTGTTTTTGCTCATCGCCAGCGCGCCCTTGGCAAGCGAGGTGGTGACGATCATCGGCAGCATTTCCGGGGTCAGGCCCACGGCCACGGAAATGGCGAAAAGCAGCGCCTGCATCCAGTCCCCCTTGGTAAAGCCGTTGATAAAGAGCACCACCGGCGCCATCAGCAGCATAAAGCGAATCAGCACTTTGGAAACATCGCCGATGCCCTTTTCAAAGGCTGTTTTGACCGGTTTTTCTTCCAGTTCCTTTGCCATGCCGCCGAGCATGGTATCGTCGCCGACGGCGAGCGCTATTGCCCGGGCGCTGCCGCTGACCACATTGCTGCCCATAAAGGCGAGGTTTTGCGCCTCCGCCGTGGCTTCGCCCTTGTCCAGAACCACACCCAGCTTTTCCACCGGCTCGCTTTCGCCTGTGAGCGCCGACTGGCTGACAAACAGATCTTTGGCCTCCAGAATCCGCAGATCGGCCGGAATCATATCCCCAGCAGACAGATATATGATATCGCCCACCACGATCTCATCCATGGAGATTTCCATCCTTGCGCCCGCCCGCAGAACGCAGGCCGTGGTATGGAGCATGCCGCTGAGCCGCTCGACCACGTTGCCGCTGCGCGTTTCCTGGATAAAACGAAGCGCGCCCGAAAGGAAAACCATCGTGGCGATGATTATAACCGTCACATAATTCCGCTCGCCCGGCGCGGCAAAAACAATATCCGTAAACGCGGAAATGACGGCCAACGCCAGCAGAATCGCCGTAAACGGGCTGATAAACGCGGAGAAAAAGCGCTTTACCGCCGCGCTTTTCTTGCCCTGGGAAACGATGTTGCATCCATATTTTTCCTTGGCAAGTTCCACGCCCTGCGCATCCAGGCCGTTTTGCCGGGTAGCGAATCGCTCGAATACTTCCGCTTCCGCATGCGCGGATGCCCAGCGAAGCCTTTCCCTGATTTCATCCTGACGGACCATTCCCGCGAGCGCGCGCATGACTGCGAACTTCCTGTTTACCTTCTTCATGATTCTGCACCTCCAAATCATCAAAATTCTGATCCATATTCGGCGCAGGGCAGAAGAAGCAACCGGCCGTCAAGGGGAAACGGAGCGACAGGGGCTTCCGCTTTCCCTCTCAATTTTCAGCGCGATTTTTCTTCGCCCAACCGAACCTGCACTGCCGTTGCCTGTCACGTCCATCCCTGTCACCTCGCTTTCCTTACACCACTCAAAATCAATTTCCACCCCAAAAAAGGGCGCAAAAAACCATCGTCCGCAAGAAAACCCTGCAAAACGATGGTCAAAAAAGCAAACGGAGATTCCCGTTACGGGCGGACGCACCCGTACCGGTACCGCATCCATCGTCTTGCGATTCTGCCAAGACTACTGCCATAATCCATGGTGCGCCACCTGCCTTTCACAAAAAAATCCCGCATGTTCGGTGAACATACGGGAATACAGCCATTCCTGTGCATTCGTTTGAGCTTTAGCTTTGCAGGGCGGTGAAGCTGTGTTAAAACGCACCTTGGGTTCGATGCGTCTTGTTCAAACCGGCGCATGGTGTCTCCACCATTTTGCGGCAACAGCCCATATCCCAACAGGAGCCTTACCTACCGAACGTAGGCATCATATCATCCTTTCGCGTCATTTGTCAACACCGCAAATGTTAAACAACCGTGTTCTGAATTACATTTCTCCACGGGCGGGCCTGGAAACCGGCGCGGCATATTTCCGCATGGCATACCAGCCGCCCCCGGCAACCGCCAGGGAAAGAAAAGCGCAGATGATGAACGTAATTTCCACATTGTTCACGCCTGAGCCGAGAATCGCCGGGGAAAGCGAATTGCCCGCCATCGAAAAGAGCATCATCGTGGCATAGGCGGCGCCACTGCGATGCGGAAATACGCGCGATGCCAGCACAAACAGCATCGGCCACACCGGGCCGCAACCAAAACCATAGAGCACCACGCCCAAAAGACGCAGGCCATTGCTTTGCGCAAGGAGCGCCACCGCCACGCCTACCGCGATCAGCGGCGAAAGCCATCGCACGCAGGCAAGCTCCCGGCCGCCCATAAACACGCCGACCAGGCGCAAAAGCACCATCGCCGCCCAAAAAATGGAAATAGCGAGGTTCGCGTCGGCTTCTGTGGCGCCGCGCTCTAGGAAAAGCTGTCGGAAATACACCGGCCCTATGCTCTCATAACACAAATACACGAAGATCAGCACTGCATAGAGCAGAAATTCCCGATTTTTCAGTACGCTGAACACGTTCAATTCCCGCCTTGCGCCTGCGGGCGTTTGCAGCCTGCCGCCGGAGGTAAGCGCCATGGCCGCCCAACAGAGAAACACCGCGCCCGCGCAGATCAAAAGTGCGCCGGAAGCATCCACGCCCGGCAGGGTCAAGTACCATGTCGCCGCCAAAGGCGCAAGTATGGCACCTACGCCGAAAAAGATCTGCGAAAGGTTCATCCATTTGGTCGAAGAGCCGGGGTTTTCGTCGGTGAGCAGGGCGCTGCCGATGGATTCGCTCGGCCCAAAGCCCACGCCCGTAAGAAACAATCCCACAAAAAGCGGCACGGTTCCACCCGCGGTTGCTACGCATACCAACCCCAGACACATCAAAAGCGCCGCGCAAAGCACCACCCGGCGTTTGCCCATGGAGTCTGAAAGCATGCCGGAAACCAACACGCTGCACAAGGAGCCTATGGCATAAACTGACAAAAGCACGCCGATCATACGCTCGTCCATGCCAAATCGCGCTGCAAGGCGGTCCACCAAGGTCTGATAGGTGCTTGCGTAAAGCCCCAATACGCCCACAAGCGTGCAATACAGCCAGTTTTGCGCGCTCTGCCGGCTGCGCATATGTATTCCTCCCCCATGGCAAATTCAATCCCTCGTGCATTATAGCAGTTTTTACCGCATCCGTCTACTTATATTTTCCAATTCGCAAAAATTTTGTATATGTAACTTGAAAAAATTGCTTGCTATTCGAAGAAATCGGTTATATAATAAATGTGTCCTTAACCGAATTTTCAAGGAGGTTCCCAGTATGAAGGCAAATCCCCAGGCAATCCCCATGACACAACCCGTCCATCGCCTGCGCGGTTCGCTGCCGAAGATCGGCATCCGTCCGGTCATTGACGGCCGTCGCAGAGGCGTGCGCGAATCGCTCGAGGAGCAGACGATGGGCCTTGCCAAGGCTGCCAAGGCGTTCCTTGAGGCCAACCTGCGCCACAGCTGCGGTTTGCCGGTGGAATGCGTCATCGCCGACACCACCATTGGCGGCTTCAAAGAGGCTGCCGACTGCGCCGAGAAATTCGCGCGTGAAAACGTGGGCGTATCCCTGACCGTGACCCCCTGCTGGTGCTATGGCTCCGAAACGATGGATATGGACCCCCTCACCCCCAAGGCCGTGTGGGGCTTTAACGGCACTGAACGCCCGGGCGCCGTGTATCTGGCGGCAGTGCTGGCCGCGCACGCCCAGAAGGGCCTGCCCGCCTTCGGCATTTACGGCCATGACGTGCAGGACGCCGGCAACAATGAAATTCCCGACGACGTAAAGGAAAAGCTGCTCCGTTTTGCCAAGGCCGGCCTGGCTGTGGCGGAAATGCGCGGCAAGTCCTATATGGCCATGGGTTCCATTGCCATGGGCATCGCCGGTTCCACCCCTAACCCGACGCTGTTTGAAAAATACCTGGGCATGCGCTATGAATCCATAGACATGTCCGAAATTGTCCGCCGCTGGAACGAGGGCATCTATGACCCCGAAGAGTTCGAGCGCGCCATGCAGTGGGTGGATGAAAACATCACCCTCGGCTGGGACAAGAACCCGCCCGAAGTGGCCCATACCCCGGAAAAGAAGCGCGAAGTGCTGGAAAAATGCGTGAAGATGGTAATGATCGGCCGCGATTTGATGATTGGCAACCCCAAGTTGGCGGAAATGGGCTTTGTGGAGGAAAGCTGCGGCCACAACGCCATTGCCGCAGGCTTCCAGGGCCAGCGCCAGTGGACCGACCACATGCCCAATGGCGACATGATGGAATCCATCCTCAATTCCAGCTTTGACTGGAATGGCATCCGCGAGCCGTTCGTCATCGCCACGGAAAACGACATGCTCAACGGCATCGCCATGCTCTTTGGCAAGCTGCTGGCCAACACCGCCCCCGGCTTTGCCGACGTGCGCACCTACTGGAGCCCCGAGGCCGTGGAGCGCGTCACCGGCTGGAAGCCCGACGGTTTGGCCAAGGACGGCTTTATCCACCTGATCAACTCCGGCTCGGTGACGCTGGATGCCACCGGCCAGTGCGAAAAAGACGGCAAACCGGCCATGAAACCCTGGTGGGAGATTACCTCCGAGGAGGCGGCCAAGTGCTTTGACGCCACGCAGTATTGCTATGGCGACCTGTTCTACTTCCGTGGCGGCGGGTATTCTTCGCACCTGTCCTCCAGGGGCGGCATGCCGCTGACAATGTCGCGTCTGAACATGGTTGAAGGCCTTGGCCCGGTGTTGCAAATTGCCGAGGGCTGGACGTGCGAACTGCCCGAACAAGTACATAAGACGCTGGACAAGCGCACCGACCCCACCTGGCCGACCACCTGGTTCGTGCCGCGCCTGACGGGTACAGACGCTTTCACGGACGTGTACAGCGTCATGAACAACTGGGGCGCAAACCATGGTGCTTTCCACTACGGACACATTGGTGCAGACCTGATTACGCTGGCGTCCATGCTGCGCATCCCCGTGTGCATGCACAACGTGCCGGAAAAGGACATCTTCCGTCCCAGCACCTGGAACGCCTTCGGCACCAAGGATCGGGAGGGTGCGGACTTCCGGGCCTGCAAGGCGCTGGGCGCGCTGTACGGAAAGTTCTGAGCCTGAAAAGCAGAAGGCGGGGCAATGGCCCCGCTTTCAGACCGTTGACAAACCTCGTCAACGGTCTAATTTTTTAAACCCCCGAAAAACCAAAAGGAAAAGGCCCCCTCACGTCGAATAAAACTACATCAACACAACCAGAAAGAAAATCAGGCGGTGAAGGAAATGCTCAAGCAGCGGCGGGAGAAACAGCAGCAAATGGAGATCGTGATCATGGAACAGATGGTACCG
>DSTMC04003__coassemble_2412_pt1 | contig 10304 bp, 10 predicted proteins | sample DSTMC04003__metabat2_low_PE_048 | metagenome-assembled genome bin DSTMC04003
AGAACGGCTCCATCGGCGGCATGATGGTCAAGCGCATGATCGAGGACTATCAGCGTCAGGCTTCCGGCAAGTAATTGCCCCGGAACGCATCCTGGAGAAAGGAGGAAACACGCATGTCCAAGAACAGCAATCAGATCAACGTGCCCGAGGCGCGTCAGGCCATGGACAGCCTCAAGCAGGAAGTGGCGGGCGAGCTTGGTATCACCCTCAAGCAGGGCTATAACGGCGACATCGCCGCGAAGGACGCCGGCCACATCGGCGGAAACATGGTCAAGAAGATGATCGAGGCGCAGGAGCGCAAAATGCACTAAGGCGCGCCTACCGGAATCCAGGAGCGGCTCTTGCGGCCGCTCCGCATTTTTTGCCGGGCGTCAGCCTTGACATTTGAGCGCGCGCAGGGTACAATAAACGTGGCAAGAATAACCATTCCGAGGTGTTTGCGCATGAGCGATATGTACTATACCCTGAAAGTCGCCGGGCTGACGCGCCAGCTGCCCCTCTGCCCCCTCAGCGACGACAGGATGATCGCCGCCTTCGTCATCTTTGGCGATATGGAATTGACCACGGCCTGCGCGCGGGAGCTGAATGCGCGCATTCCCGAGCATGATGTGATGATCACCGCCGAATCCAAGGGCATACCGCTCATCTGCGAAATGGCGCGCCTGGCGGGCGAGCGCCGCTATCTGCTGGCGCGCAAGGCCCCCAAGCTGTATATGCGCGATGTGTTTTCCACCGAGGTGCGCTCCATCACCACCGGCCATTGGCAGACGCTGTGCCTCGATGGTGCGGACGCGGATTACATGCGCGGCAAGCGCGTGGTGATTGTGGACGACGTGATCTCCACGGGCGAATCCCTGCGCGCCCTGGAAAAGCTGGTGGAAAACGCCGGCGGCAATATCGTCGGCCGCATGGCCATCCTCGCCGAGGGCGAAGCGGCCGGGCGCAAGGACATCATCTATCTGGAAAAGCTGCCGCTGTTCAAAAGCGACGGCACGCCCATTGAGTGACGCGCCGGAGAATATCAAAACCACAGGCCGCCCGCGCATTGACGCGCCGGGCGGCCTGTGGTTTTGGAAGACGCCCCTATACCTGAAACATCGCATCCGGGCACCCGGCCTCATCCAGGGCGTCAAGCATCGCGTCCCTGTCCACCTTGTAGCAGTATTCTCCCATGCGGGCATAGAGCGTATCGGGTTCTGTGCACCCCTGATTCCATTCGGTGACCTCCTGCAAGTACACGTTGCAGGCCTCGCCGTTGCTTAGCACAAAGCGCAGGTGCAGTATGTCAGACGCCGCCATCAAATGCGGCATTTTCTCTGCGTCCAGCAGGACTTGAACGATTTTGTGGATATGATTTTCGTCCCGCAATGTCGGAGGATTTTCAGTGGGGCAGGCGGAAGCCGACGGGTCGTTTTGCAGAGAGTGGTATTCGATGCCGGTCGTTTGCCTGAGATCATCCAGTTCATAGTATTCCAGCGTCAAATGCGCAATTTGAGACCAAAGGTTGCCGATATCCTTCAGGCGCACTTCATGCCAGGTGTGTCCGCCCTGATTGCCCTGGCTGTAGTTGTCGTACAAGTCGATGCGCATGTCCACGGCATACTCCAATTCGGATACATCCGGAGAATTCGTAGGCCGCAGGTTGATGATGGCGACGGAATCCGGGTCTATTGTGCTTTGCAGGTATATGCGAATGCCTGTGTAAAAGTAGCTGGCGTATTCGCCGTCGCGCAGCATTGTGTAGGGCTGCACCTCGCAGTCCATCAGGTACTCGAAAAGGGTTTCAAAACCGCTCTGCGTATTGTATCCGCTGTTCAACTCCCAGGCGGTATATGTCGAATGGGCGTTGACAACCAGGCAATCAGGAATCATCAAATAGCCATTGCGCACGCCAAAACTGCCGGCATTGCCTTCGATATGGTATGGGTAGGCGTTTTCTGCGTGTTCGTCCTCTCCCAGCGCGGGGAGACAGGAAAACAATACGCTAAGCGCGAGCATAAAGGCCAGAACGATCCTGAATAACTTATCATGCGCCATGATTGGCCCTCCTTTTTTCGTTTATCCATTGAGCAAGTGAAAACCGCTATGGCAGGCAACATTCATCAGGCCTGAAATATCACGTCGGGGCACCCGGCCTCGTCCAAAGCGTCAAACATTGCGTCTTTGTCTACCTTGTAGCAGAATCCGCCCATGCGTGCATAGAGCGTATCCGGTTCCGAGCGTCCCTGGCTCCATTCGCTGACCTCCTGCAAATATACGTTGTATGCTTTTCCGTCGCTTGACACAAACCGCAAATGCAGCAAATCTGTTGCTGCCATCAGATGCGGCATTTCTTCAGCGTCAAGAAGCACCTGCACGATTTTGCGGATGTGATTTTCATTTCGCAGCGTAGGCGGGTTTGGGCTGGGACACGCGGAAGCCAACGGGTCGTTTTGCAGGGAATGGTATTCGATGGCGGAGGTTTGCAGCAAATCCGTTGGTTTATAGTTCTCCAACGACAGAAAAACGATCATGTCCCATAGATTCCCCGTGTCGGATTTGAGCCGCACCGAATGATACGTATGCGTCTCGTCTTCAGGGGTGTAGTTTTCATAAAGATCAATGCGCATATCCACGGCCCGATCAAACGCAGGTACATCAATATAGTTTGTGGGGCGCAAATTGATAATCGCTACGGAATCCGGATTGTTGGTACTTTCCAGATCCAGGCGTATTCCCGCATAGTAATAGCTGGCGTACTCTCCATCGCGGGGCATGGTATAGGGAAGAACCTCGCAAGCCTTCAATTCGTCAAAGAGGTCTTGCATGCCCAACTGTGTGTTGTAAGAGCCGTTCGGCTCCCAGGCGGTATATATAGATTTCACATTGACAACCAGGCAATCGGGAATCATCAGGCGATTGTTCCGTACGCCAAAGCTGTCAGCGTTGCCCTCAATATGGAAGGGATATGCGCCTTCGGCAAATTCGTCCTCTCCCAGCGCGAGCAGGCAGGAAAACAACAGGATGAGTGCAAGGGAAAACGCCAAAACGATTCTGAATAACGTACCATGTGCCATAATCGGCCCTCCTTTATCAATAGGCGGATTTGGGAAAGGTTGCCAGCGCGCGCAGGTTTCCAAGAGACGCTTGTCTTATAGCGTCTGTTTATTGGACGAACGGATGGTAGAATTTGTTCACGGATTTTTTGCAATTTCTTAAAAACAGGGAAAATAAATTAAAGAGAGGCGCCTTTAAATAGATATACGTTGATTTTTGGAAAGAAATGGAACCTCCCATTTAATACAAACGTCTTATATATAACTGCGTCAAAAGAAGGTTGGGATAAAATGCACAGAAGATTTTTGCGGCAGTGCGCGGCGATGGCCGTAGCGGTGATTTCGTTGGGTGCGTGCACCCGCGCGGAAGCGGCGCTTCCGAAGCCAATCGACATTACGGGCGTTGCCGCCCTGTCGTTGCAGGTCAGCGGCGTGTGGCTGGAGATACGCCCCACCGAAAACAGCCTGGTGTCGTTCGAGACGGAGGCGGCGGGAATCGAAGTAGAGATGGAGCGGGACGGAGAGGAAATGCGTTTGACGGTGCAGGGCAATAAAAAGACGGATGCGGAAAATCGAGATGTGCCGCTTGTGTGCATGGCCCTGCCGCCGGAGATATGCGAAAAGTTGTCCATCGAGGCGGTGCGCAGCGGCCTGCTGCTCTGCCCGGTTTCTGCGGATGTGGAGGCGCGGGCACGGGACGCGGCCAGCGTTGCCGTGCAGTATTCCGGGGCGTATGCGCAGAATGTGAATATGGAAATTCTGGAGGGCAGCGCCGGGACAATCGCCGTATTTGCAGGCGGCGAGAACTTCTCGCTCGCCATCGAAAACGCGGGCGGCAACGTCCGCATCTGTACGCGCTATCCGCAATGCGAGGATGGCGGCCGCTATCGCCATACGGAGGGGAACGGACAATCGCGCTTGCAGGTTTCGGTCGACGGCGGCTCTTTTGACCTGGCGTATTCCGCAACGGGTTATCAGGAGCCGTGAAACTTCAAGAACAGAAGAGAGGAGAGAATCGCATGAAAAAGATTGTTGGGGGAATGGTGGTGGCGCTGCTGTTGGCGTTGTCTGGCGGGGCGCTGGCGCAGGAAGCGGACATAAGCGGCCCGCTGGACATGGAGGGAATCGAGCGCGCCTGCATCGTGGGAGAAAATTGCAGCATCAGCATCTTCCCCTCGGAGGACGGGCAGGCGCGCGTCTTTTCCAACTATGCGGAGGGCGATTGCGCGCTGTCCGCCCGCGTGGAGGATGCGACGCTGTATCTGGAAGCGCGGGGAACGATGGGGGAGGAGCGCGTCACCGGCGCGGTTTCGCTGGAACTTCCCGCGGATACCGACCTGGAAATCGCGTTGGACGACTGCGGCCTGGGGGCAGGCTCATTTGACTCCTGGTTGCAGGGCGATGTGACGCTGCGCGCGGACGGCGGCGGCCTGATCGAAATCGGCGTGCCCGCAGACTATGCGGGAAAATTCCGCCTGGAAATGCCGGATCGCGGCTATGCCCGCCTGCACGTGCACGAAGACCTTGCAAACTATACGCTCACCGTGGACAAGCGAAGCGCCCGAAGCACTCTGACGGCCTACGGAGAACAGTTTCTGTTCAAGGAAACGGGAACCATCTCCAAAATGCAGGGAGACGGCGAGGCTGCGGACATATACGCTTCGCTGGACGGAAACGCCACCGTGCAGCTCATCATGCGCGAGAAATACATCCCGGACGAGGAATGAACAGGGCATGCAAAGAGGCCGGCCGCTTTTGACCGGCCTCTTTGTTATGCGCGCCCCGCCCGGCGTAAAACTCCCGTTGAATTAAAAGTTGACTTCCGACGCTGCGAAACGGCTTTCGGAGGATTTTGCGCCACGCAAACTGCGCCTGGCAAAAAAATTTTCTCGTTCCGTCAACCTTTTTGCCCGTGCAAGCGTCTATAAAGCGAATACGTATTCAAAGAGCTGGGGGATACATGTGGACGACAGGCAATTTACGCAGCTCGCGCTTGGCTGTCAGCGCAAGCTGTATCGCGTGGCGCTGTCCATGCTGCGCTGCGATGCGGACGCGGCCGACGCGATTCAGGAGGCTGTGTTCAAGGGCTGGATATACCGAAGTACATTGCGCGACGGCGAACGCTTTGAGGCGTGGCTGACGCGCATATTGGTCAACGAATGCCGAAATATACAGCGCCGCTGGAAAAAACGCGGCGAACCGTTGGATGAAAGCCGTGCCGCTTTGGAGGAAGCGCCGCCCGATCCCGGCTTGCGCGACGCGCTCATGGCCCTGCCGGAGCGGTTGCGCCTGCCCCTGGTTTTGCACTATCTCGAAGGCTATTCGCTTCGGGAGATTTCGTCAATCCTGAAAATTCCCCAGACTATGGTTAAATCCCGCTTACATCAGGCCCGGGGCGCTTTGCGACGGGAGCTTTCCACGGAGGTGGAACTATGAAAGACTTAAATGGGGCGTTCCCAAGGACACCTGAGGCGGTGGAGGACGCCATCCACGAGGGCATCCGGCGCGGCAGGCGGCGCGAGCTGCGGCGCGCCCGGCTGCGGCGGGCCGCGTGTGTGGCTGCGGTGGTGGCCGTGATGGTGGGCGCGTTCTCCCTGGCGCTCAACCGCGACCGGCTCGTGCCATCCATCGGCCCCGGCGGAAACCAGTTGCTCTCCAAGCCGAGCGCGTCCGCGAGCGTCCTGCCCTCTCCCGCGCCCACGCAAAATTCCGCCACCGCTACACCCGAGCCTACCGCTACCGGGCTGCCTGCGTTGATCGCTACCGAAGCGCCTCTGGAAACGCCTGTGGCGACGGAGATTTATGGGCCTGTGGCTATTGATGAAAGCGCGCTGAGCACGCCTGTGCCTTCGATAACGCCGGAGCCCACCGACGCCAGCGCCGGGCTTTCCCAAGCCATGGGGACTACGGGTGCGAATGCCTATGCGGACAGCCAGGAACTTCTGAACATGGACCCTCTGGAAATCAGCGCCTATTATTCTACCGATACGGGCGATTACTTCCATACCTTTGCCACCTGCAGCGGCATGGTGGGCGCGCAAGAGCGCACAGCGCGCGAGGCGTTGGAAATGGGACAGGATTTTTGCCCGGTCTGCTTTAACTTCGCCCAATATGTCGGCGACCCGGCCTGGAGCCTGGATGGAGACGAATACTACCACGCCGACCGCGATTGCGCCGGCATTGGCCTGGCGTTGGAGGAAATCGAAAGCGGGTACACCTATGTATATCTCGCCCGGCTGGCTGGCAAGCTGCCCTGTCCGGATTGTATCTTCTGGCAACAGACGACCCCTGCCATCCTCTCCGGCGCGTTGTATTGCACGGATGGCGGCACGTTCGTCCACTCTGTTTCCAACTGCACCGGCATGCTGCATGCTTCCGCCTGCACGCTTGCGCAGGCGCTTGAGGCCGGGAAAGTGCCCTGCCCGACCTGTATCGGCGCGGAGTGCATTTATGTAAACGGCATATACTGGAACAGCGCTACCGATCAGCTTTTGCTGTCTGTGGATATGTACGCCGACTCCTCCGCGTACGACACCGTCAGCGGCGGTCACATCGACCTGTCCGCCATGGAGGATGTAGACGGCGGCCTTAACGCCTGGGACGCCGCCGTGCTGGACGATGCCTGGCAAAGCGGAAACTACGAGCCCTTCCGCGAAACCGGCGAACCCATGCGCGTGGACGTAAAAGACCTGGAGGTGGAGATGGCCGGTTGGGATTGCCTGGCCAGCATGGACTATGTGGATGCGGGCGGCCGGCACGTGCGCCTGCTCTACGACGGCGTGACGGTGGACGAACTGGACGCTTTGGAGTTTTCCGTCAGCGCTACGGCGCGCTATTACTGCATTTCTGAAAACGGAGATTTTGTGCGCTCTGCGTCCGCGGTAACGGCGGCGCTGAATCCCATTGGTTCTGATTTGGACTATTCCTTCGACAATGATAGCCATTGCGTGAGTTTTATGCCCGGGGCGCTGCTTATGGACTACAGCTGGACGGACGACTGGGCGTATGGAAGCACGACTGTGGGCATGCCCGTGCTCAATGAGGACGGAGAAAGCGCTGCAATCAGCGCTTATCAGTTCGATGTTGCCGGTGATGAAAATACGGTGATTCTGGAAGTGCGCGCGAATGCGGGAACGTCCTTCGACGGCTTACCTGCCAACGACGCTTGCTGGATTACAACGGGCCTGCATGCTGAGGGCGACGAGGTAGTCTACACGGCGGTGCTGCCGGCAACGCTGGCGGAAGAAATTTTCAACGACCCGGCGCTGCTTGGTTTCTATCTGGATGCGGAGAATACCGCTTCCCAAGCGGCCGTGGAGGAACCCCCGGCGGATGCGGTTCCTGAAGAAGAAACGGCAGAGATGCCGGCGGAGGCCGCCACCTTGCCCGAGGACAGCTTGACGGACGATTACCAAACCGGGATGGAAGCGGCCGCCGCCACGGGGATGTAGAAGGACAAACAGGGGAGCATCCCTTTATAAAGAAGAAACGGCCCGCCTTTCCGGCACAGGGAAGGCGGGCTTGCGCGTCCTTTTATGCAGGGCGCTTCGCGCTGTGCAGCAACCGTTCATGGGCGAATACCATCGCCGCCAGTACCACCAGCAGGAAAACGGGGAACAGGGCGATGTCTATATGGTTGGCAATCAGCCCGAACAGCGGCGGCATCAGGCAGGTGCCCACATAGGCGCTGGCCATTTGCACGCCAATCATTGCCTGCGAGCGCTCCGCCCCAAAGTGTTCCGGCGTGGCATGGATGATGGAGGGATACACCGGCGCGCATCCCAGGCCCACCAGCACCAGTCCTGCCAGCGCCGGCCCCTCGCCAAAGGGCAGCAGCAGCGCCGCAATGCCCAGAAAGATGCACCCCTGCCCGATGCGCACCATCTGCGCGTCCGAAAAGCGCAGGGTGAGGAAGCCGCCCAACGCCCGCCCCACGGTGATGCCGATGAAAAACAGGCTGCCGAACCCGGCGGCGGTTTCGGCGTCCAGCCCGCGGTTGAGCGCCAGATAGCTGCTCGCCCACAGCCCGGTGGTTTGCTCCAGCGCGCAATAGCAGAAGAAAGCCGCCATTACCGCCCTGGCCCCGGGAATGCGCGCGATTTCCCGCAGCGAAAGCGGCTTGCCGGCGTCTTCCGCCGCGCTCTCTGTCCCGGCGCGTTGTTTCCACAGCGGCAGGCTTAAGAGCAGGATTGCCGTGAGCGCAAACTGCAAGATGGCGATGTAGCGGTAGCCCGCGTTCCAGCCCCGGCCGCCGGTGAGCGCGTATTCCATAATATAAGGGCCGATGGACGCGCCCACGCCCCACATGCAGTGCAGCCAGCTCATGTGGCGGCTGGCGAAGTGCAGCGCCACGTAGTTGTTCAGCGCCGCGTCTACGCTGCCCGCGCCGAGGCCGTAGGGAATGGCCAGCAGGCACAGCGCCGCGAACGAGCGGCTGAAGGAAAAGCCCAGCAGCGCCAGCGCCGTCAAAAGCACGCTGAAGGCCGTCACCCGGCCCGCGCCCAGTCGCCGGGTGAGGCGGTCGCTTTGCAGGCTGGATACAACGGTGCCCAGCGAGATGATCATGGAGATGATGCCCGCCCAGGATACGGGCGCGCCCAGCTCGGCGCTGATGGATGGCCACGCCGAGCCGAGCAGCGAATCGGGAAGCCCCAGGCTGACAAAGGCCAGGTAAATGACGGCCAGCAGAAGATGAACCATGCAAATCCCTCCGCAAATTATTGGTAATCATAAGAATATCGCCTTTTGGGGCTTGATTCAAGTTGATTTTGGACGTATACTGTAATAAAAACGACGAATACGGGTGGAGAATGGCAAATGACAGTCAAGGCTTGCGTTTTCGACGTCAACAGCGCGCGCCGGGAGCTTCAACCCCACGGTACGCCGGAATTTCCCTGCGCCGTCTATGAGACGCGCTATACCAACGCCCCGGGCGGCGACCTCTGCTGGCACTGGCATGAGGATATGGAAATCTGGCACGTCCTTGAGGGACGGATGGAGCTGCGCCTGCCCGGCCGCACGCTCCTTTTGCGGGCGGGGGATTGCGCCGCCATCAACGCCAACACGCTCCATGCGGGCGGGACGGACACGGCCTGCCGCCTGCGCGCGCTGGTGTTCAGCCCGGCGCTGGCGGCGGGCGAGCGCGAATCGGTGTTTTCCCGGCGCTATATACAGCCCCTGCTGGCTTGCAAGCCCTTTGACGCGCACCGCTTTGCCCCGGAGGAGGCGGAGGAGGCCCGCGCCGCCTTTTCCCGCGCCTTTGAGCAGATGGCAGCGGAAGCGCCGGGCTATGAATTTGCCGTGCGCGAGGCGGTTTCCCGGCTGTGCCTGCTGCTGTGCGGGCGCTTTGCCAGTCGGGAGGGGGAAGGCCCCGCCGGGCAGGACGGCACGCGCCTGCGGGCGATGCTGGAATACATCCACGCGGGCTTTGCCCGGCCCATCGCCCTGAAGCAAATTGCCAGCGCCGCCAACATCGGCGAGCGCGAATGCCTGCGCTGCTTTCAGCGCACAGTGCGCCTGTCACCCATGCAATACCTGCTCAAATACCGCGTCACGCGCGGGGCGGAGATGCTGCGCGCCAATCCCGGCTTCAGCGTTTCGCAAATTGCCGCCGCCTGCGGCTTTGACAGCCCCAGCAACTTTTCCAAGATGTTTCGCCGCTTCTACGGCCTTTCGCCGCGCGAGTACCGGCAGCGCGGGGCGTGACAAAGCCCGCCAATGCAGAAACTGCCCATAAATGAAAGAATCGAAAGCAAATTTGCTCCCGGAGGCGAATTTGCCAAACCTTGCGGGAATGTCGAACCTGTTTCCCCAACGCCGCCGCACAGGCGGTATGCGCTCGCCTGCGTCTGTGAAAATTTCGCTCTGGCTGCGTGTCCGCCGGGCAATGGGCTTTCCCATCGCGCCGCCTGTCCCTTTGCCAACGCCCGGAGCCGCTTTGGGCGGCTTTTATTGCGCCGGTTTCCCGTTTGCGTGCGCGCAGACGCGCTTTTGGCGACAGTTGAGCGGCTTTAAGCATGTTTTTACGCCATATTTATTGATTTTTCTCGGGGGGGGGGTATTATAATATCGACTCGCAAGGAGGGAAAACAATGCTGGAGATAAAAAACTTTTCCAAGACGTATAAGGGCGGCAAGCGCGCGGTGAGCGACCTTTCCCTGCGCGTGGAGCCGGGTTCCATCGTCGGCTTCATCGGCCCGAACGGGGCGGGGAAGACCACCACCATCCGCGCCGTGGTCGGCGTGTTGGACTTTGACGAGGGCGATATCC
>DSTMC04003__coassemble_2423_pt1 | contig 10263 bp, 10 predicted proteins | sample DSTMC04003__metabat2_low_PE_048 | metagenome-assembled genome bin DSTMC04003
TCTCGCTTCTTTTTCCTCCCCTCCCCTGTCCAATATGTATTGTAGCTCTACACGCGGCGAAAATTTTCAGAGAAGCCAAGGGGCGCGGGCGGAAAGCGCCAGGATTCCGGCAGGGGAAGGCCGGGCGGCCCACGAGTCGGGGCCGTCCGGCTTTCGTTGCAACATTAGGGAACCGCGCGGCAGCAAACGGGATTCTTAAGGGCCAATGGCCCTTAAGCGGGTGCGGGCGGAGTCCGCCGTAGCCCCGCCGGAAACGCCTGTCTGCGCGGACAAGGAAGGGAAAACCATGCCCCGCCGTGCCCTTTCCCGCGCGCCCGGCAACAAGGCGGCTTAGATCCGCCGGCAGCTCGCTCACCGCCAACGCCCCATAACGCCAAAACCGGGCGCGCGCCCCATCGAAGCGCCCTTGCCGCAGGCAAGCAGCGTCTCTCCCATACCTTCACAGCGCCCCTTGCCCCTGTGGGGCAAGGCAGCGCCGCCTTTCCACGCAAGGCCACTCCCCGCTGCCCACATCGTACCGCTGAAATAAACGCGAACACAACAAGCCGTAATTCCCGCGCTTCCCTGCGGCAACCTCGCCCGCGCCACCGCACCCCACAACAGACCAGAACGGGAACTTCGCCTTCCCTCTCTCCCGGCCACCGCGCCGCAAAGGAGAACACGCCCCCGGTATAGAGAAAATAGGCCCCCGCCACCGCACCGTATGCCTTCACTTCCCCTCCGCCACCAACCGCCCCAACAAAACGAAGGCGGGAACTTCTCGTTCCCGCCCCGTCCGTTCACCCCTGCGCCTCCTTGCGGTAATCCCGCGGGGTCATGCCGGTATGCTTTTTGAAAAGATAGCTGAAGTAGTGTGGGTCGTTGTAGCCCACGGCGTAGGCCACGTCGCTGGAGCGCATTTGCGTGGTGCGCAAAAGCTCCTTGGCCTTGTTCATGCGCAGGTTGGTGAGATATTCGGTAAAGGTCACGCCCACCTCCTGCGAAAAAATGGTGCAGAAGTGGCTGTTGGACATGCACACATGGCTGGATACATCGTTGAGAGTGACGCCGCTGTTCTGATATTCGCGGGCCAGATAAGCGCGCGCCTTGTTGATGACGGCGTTGTAGCGCGTGGAGGACTGTTCCTCGCGGAAAGCGATGGCTTTTTCCAGCACCTCGCGGGCCACGGGGATGACCTCCTCGGGATCGGGCGTAGCGGAAAACAGGTTTTGCTCCCACAATTTGGCGTCGATCACCTCGCGCGGCTCGCCGCCGCTTTCCTTGATAATGCGGCTGGCCGCCATGAGAATTTCAACATAGAGGAAATTGACCATCATTACCGAATGGATGGCCGCCGAACCCATGGAGGCGATGTGTTCCTGCAAAATCTTGTCTACATCCTCGCGGTTGGCGTATTGCAGGCGCTCGTTCAGGGGCAGCACGTCCAGGTTGATGGTGCGGTCCACGGGCAGGGCGCCCATATCGCGCACGCCCATGATGCGCCGCTTTTCCGGATCGGAGGCGATCTCCATCGCCTGCCGCACGCGCTGCGCGGACTGGTAGGACTGCGGCAAGGCGGTGAGATCGGAAACGGCCTCGCCAATGCACATGCGCGCGCTCTTGCCCGTGGCGCGCTCCACTTCGTAAAGGGCCGCGCGCGCGCAGCCGTAAGCGCGTTCCTCCAAATCCTCATCGCTGTCGCCCATGACGATCAGGGCAAAACCGCCGGACACCTCACAGGCATGCACGGCGTCGCCAGACCCTTCCGCCAGCCGGTAGAGGGCGCTCTGCGCCAGCGTGCGCCCCTCCTCTCCCCCGCGCGGGCAGGCGAGAATGACCAGGTAGCGGTTGGCGTGCAGGGAAAGGTTCAACGCCCGAGCGCGTTCCAGCAGGCTTTGCACGCCTTCTTTCCCTTGCACGCCGGCAAGCGCCTCGCCCAGCAGCCGCTCGCGCAAAAAGGCCGAGCTGGAGGCAAACTGGCGCTTGATGCGCAATATATCCGCCTGCTGGCGGCGTTCCTCGCGGATGCGGGCGGCGATGCGCTCCAGCACCTCCAAAAGCTCTTGCGCGCTCACCGGCTTGAGCAGGTATTCCTTTACCCCCAGGGAAATGGCCTGCTGCGCATAGGAAAAATCGTCATAGCCGGAAAGGATGACGATCTGCACCCAGGGCATGGTGTGGGAAACGGCCTCGCAAAGCTGCATGCCGTCCATAAAGGGCATGCGTATATCGGTGATGAGTATATCGGGCTTGACATCCTGCATCATTTGCAGGGCGATTTCCCCATCCGGCGCTTCGCCGACGAGGGCAAATTCGCTGCCGCCATTGCCCTCCCAGGGGAAGCTGTTGCGGATGCCCTCGCGGATGACGATCTCATCATCTACCAGAAAGACCTTATACATCTGCGGCCTGCCTCCTTACCGGCACGATGAATTCCACGCGCGTGCCCGCGCCGTCGCTGTGAATACGCAGCCCGCGTTTGATTCCATAGTAAAGGCGGATGCGCCTGTCCACGTTGGAAAGGCCATAGCCGGCGGTGGCTTCTTCCTCGCCCAGCCCGGAAAGCACTTCCACCAGGCGTTCCTCGCTCATGCCCGGGCCATTGTCGATGACGGCGAAATGCAGCTCCTCGCCCTCGCGCCGCCCCACCACGCGCACCCGGCCGCCCCGCCGCCGGAACTTGATGCCGTGATATATGGCGTTTTCCACCAGCGGCTGCAAAAGCAGCTTGAGAATCAGCCCCTCCCGTGCATCCTCGGGCACGTCGATTTCATAATCGAGTATATCGCGGTAGCGCACTTTCTGGATGGTCAAATAGCCGCGCAGGTGGCGAAGCTCCTCGGAAACGTCGATCCAGTCGCGCCCCTGGGAAAGAGAGATGCGGAAAAAGTCCGACAGGGCGCGGGTGATGTGCACCACCTCGTCCGTACTGCCCGATTCCGCCAGCCAGACAATGGCGTCCAGCGTATTATAGAGGAAATGCGGGGCGATCTGCGCCTGCAAGGTGCGCAGCTCGCTTTTTTTGAGGTTTTCCTGCTCGCGGCGGCTCTGCGCCATGAGCGCCTCCAGGCGGTCGGCCATGAGGTTGAAGCTGTCGGTGAGGTTGACAAGCTCCTCCACGCTGGTTTGCGGGGCGCGGGCGCGTAAATCGCCGGCGGCGAGCAGCCCGGCAAAGTGCTCGAGCTGCGAAATGGGGGCGCGGATGGCGCGGGAAAGCCCCCGCTGCGCATACACCGATACCGCCAACGCCAGAGCCAGCAGCGCGAATTCCAACAGCAGGGAAATCACCATCATGCGGTTAAGCGCACTGCTTTCCTCGATGGCGGCGTCAATCTCCACATCAATGTAGTTTTCCAACATATCTTCCACAAGCGCCGCCACATCGCGGATTTCCTCGAGTTTTGCCTCGTTTTCCACCACGGGGGCGTCGCTTTTAATTTGCTCGCCCAGCTCTATCGCCTTGTCTCGCAGCGTATCCATGGTACGGCGCGCCACGTTCAATTCAAGCTGGTTGGGGCTGACCATGGAACTCATCAACACATCCAGCTCGATATTGACCTCGTGAATCATTTCAAAGAGGCGCGCCTGGCTGAATTCCTGATAGCCGGCCACCACGCTCCAGGCTTCGTCAGGAATTTCCACGGCCACCTTGGGCTTGAGATCCCCAACGCGGCCCATATGGGCGATGATGGCGTTGTAGCGTATTCCGTTGGAGAGCATCACGGCAATCGACACAATCGCCGGCACAACCAGGATGATGACCACCACCCGGAAGGCCAGGCGCAGGCGGCGGCCGATACTCTCTACACGGTTGAGGCGGCGAAACAGCCTTTGCATGCGTCAGTACCCCCGCGGCGGAATGTCCATCAGGTCTTCGTCAAACTCGGTGAAAGCGCGTTCTTCCGGGTTGGTGACGCGGGGGATTTCCTCACCGGCAGCCAGTTTTTTGGCTAGATCCATAATGATATCGCCCAACATGGGCGTGCACTCCACCACGCAGTTGATCTTTCCTTCCTGCAAAAGGTCGATGGCGGCCTGCTCGCCATCCACGGTGATAATAATGATATCCTCGCCCGGCACAAGCCCGGCTTCCTCAATGGCCTCGATGGCGCCGAGGGTCATGGCGTCATTGTGGGAAAAGAGCACGTCGATCTTTTCGTGGCGTTCCAGCAGCGATTCCATACACTCCTTGCCTTTGGAGCGCAGAAAGTCGCCGGACATGGTTTCAATAATCTCAAAGCGGCTGTCGCCCTCGATGGCCGCGCGGAAGCCCTCGCCGCGCTGCTGCATGGGCGAGGAAGAAAGCGTTCCGGAAAGCTCGACAATCTTGAGATCCGTCAGGCCCTCTCGATTGGCCTTTTCGATGAGAAATTTCCCCGCCTTATTGCCTTCCTCCAGAAAATCCGCGCCCACATAGCCAACGTAGAGCGAGGGATCATCTGTGACGATGAGACGGTCGGTGAGCAACACAGGAATGCCTGCGTCCTTCGCCTCCTGCAAAACCGTGTCCCAGCCCTGCTCTACGATGGGGGCAAAGGCGATCACGTCCACCTGATAGGCAATAAAGGAACGAATGGCCTTAATTTGGTTTTCCTGCTTTTGCTGGGCATTGTCAAACATGAGCTGCACGCCGGCGCGCTCAGCAGCCTCCTGAATATCCAGCGAATTGCCGATGCGCCAGGCGCTTTCCCAGCCAAGCTGGGAAAAACCCAGAAGCACCGCGTCCTCCGCCTGCTCCTCCGGCGCGGGCTGGGGCGCGCAACCGGAAAGCGCAAGCAGCGTCAATGCCAAGGCGAACACAAGCGCACGCTTTGCCATCAAACGTGGGCGCATGGGAATCCCTCCCGAAATGAAAAGAATCCTTTGTAAATATATTTTAACAGTTTTGGCGCAAAATTGCAAGCGCGTTTGCATGTCGCGCCAAGGCGCGCACCCTCTCGGGAAAAGGGTGCAAAAACGCCGGGCGCTTACCCGGCCCGGCATCGCTTTGCCTCCGATTCCCTGAAACGGACGCCCACATCTGTGGCCATCCGTTCAAACAGCTCGCCGGTAAACAGGGCGGATTGCTCCGCGCCAGTCTTGATCGCTTTGATATCCACGTTCATGCGCGCGAGAAAGTTCTCGACGCCCTCCATGTTTTCCATGCGGCGTTTCCTATATTATTGTACCATTTTGTAGCCGCGTTGGTCAAGCCTTCTTTTCCCGCGGCGCAAAACGCGCCCGCGGAAAAGCGGGCGCGCCGTGAAAGACGGATCAGGAAAATTGCAGCGTATCCATGCAGGCAAGCATCGCCTCCAGGCCGGGTTCATCCGCAGCGGTGAAGGAAAAGATATAGCCGCCCGCCTCGCCCAGATCCATCCAGACCTGCGCCTGATGAAGCGTCATCTGCAAATCCACGCCCATGCCGCTGTAATCCACATCCATGACCGTATACATGGTCAACGTGCTTAAATCCTCGCTATATTCGGCGCGCGTCACCTGCGCGTTGTCCACCGCCACGCCCATGGCATTATAGCTGGCTACCGGACCGTCGAGCTGCTTTTGCGCCAGCTCCGCCGCCTCCATCTGATTAAACACAGCGGAGAGATCCTGCTGCGTCCAGGCGATATTATAATAAGGGTTAAAGTCCGTCGAACCGGCGAAGTCCGGATAGACGACAAAGAACACGGCGTTATCGGCCTTTTCGCTCTGCTGCACGTAGTCGTCCACGGATACGTCGATGGTGAAATCGCCCAGATCGTAGGTGAGCGTTTCCACGCTGTCCAAATCGATTTCCCCTTCAGCAAGAGCGAATGCGCACAGGCAGCAAAGGCATATAAGCAGGGACGCGAGTTTTTTCATGAATCCGTCTCCTTGTAAAAAATGTCTATCCGTCAGCGGAACAGCACCACCAGGAACTGCGAGGCCAGCACCACCGAGACCAGCGCGATGGGATAGGTGGCCGCGTAAGCGCTGGCCACGTCATCGGTTCCGGCCACGGCAATCAGCGTGCCCAGCGCCGGGGTGGAAGTCATGCCGCCGGTGATGGAGCCGAGGTTGTTCAACAGCGACAGCTTCAGCGCCTTCGCGGCCACAAAGTAGCCCACAATCATCGGCAGGATGGTCATCGCCGCGCCGTAAACGAAGAGGATGGCGCCCTCCTGCCGCAGCGTGTCCACAAAGCCCGCGCCGCCTTCCGTGCCCGCGCCAATCAAAAACAGCATCAGGCCCAGTTCGCGGAAGGTCACCAGCGTCGGCTTTTCCAGCGTCAGGTCGATCGGGCCAACGTGCCCAAAGTGGCCGAAGATCAAGCCCACCAGCAGCGGCCCGCCCGTGGTGCCCAGGGCGAACACGGGCGGATTGTCGCCGCCGCCCAGGGGAACTTCAATGCTGCCCAGCAGATAGCCCAGCACAATTACCAGCCCGAAGGAGAAAAAGCCCTCCGCGTCCAGCTTGAAGGTCTTGCCCGTGTAGGCGTGCAGGTTGACGCCGGCGGCGGCCTCGAGCTCGGCCACTTCCTTTTTCATGTCCGCCTTAAGAATCTTGGGCAGGAGCTGCACAAACAGCACCACGCCCACCACCCCGAAGGGATAGGCGATGGCGTAGCCGATGGCCGCTTGCGCCGCCAGGTCGCCCGCCGCGCCCTGCGCCGCCGCCAGGCCGGGCGTACTGGTGAGCGCGCCGGTCATCAGGCCCACCATCAGCTCCGGCCCCACGCCGGAAACGGCGATGAGCAGCGCGCAGGTGAGCGCCCCGGTGAGGATGATGATAAAGCCCAATAATATATAGCTTTTCGCGTTCTGCTTGAAATTGCGGAAAAACTTCGGCCCGGCAATAAAGCCCACCGAGGTCACAAACAGCGCCAGGCCCACGTTGCGGATCAGCGAGGGCATTTCACAGCCAAAGTGCCCGAACACCAGCGCTACCAACAACACGCCCGCCGTGCCCAGCTCAATGCCTTTGATTTTAATCGCGCCGATCAGGTAGCCAAGCGTGGCGATTAAAAACAGCGCCAGAAGGGGATTCAGGCCCGATATGAATTCCGTCATAAATAAACTCCTCTACTTTCACAATCTTCCCGCCCATATTATAGTAAAACACGGCGAACTTCGCAAGGGGGAGAAATGAGAAAAATGCTCATTCGCAGAAAAATTGCATCACGCCCAAAAACATGAATTTTTTCCGTCAAAAACTATTGCCAAATGACGGGCAGTATGCTATACTGCAAGCGCCGGGAACCTGTTCTTAAAAAATCCGGCAAGACGCGCCGGGAACCATTTCTTAACAAACCGGCTGTGCCCGCTTCGACGCAATGAGGAGGATGCTTCATGCCCAGGAAACACAACCCCTTCGATAACTTCAAGGCGGTGCTGGACAAGGCGGCGGAATTGTTGGGACTTTCGCAAAACGACTATGTCACGCTCAAATATCCCGAGCGCTCCCTGCGGGTATCGCTGCCCATCCGCATGGACAACGGCGACGTGCGCGTATTCGAGGGCTTCCGTGTGCAGCACTCGTCCTCGCGCGGGCCGTGCAAGGGCGGCATACGCTATCATCAGGACGTGGACGAAGACGAGGTCAAGGCGCTGGCAGCGTGGATGACGATGAAGTGCGCCGTGGTAAACATCCCCTACGGCGGGGCCAAGGGCGGCATCCAGGTGGATCCCCGCGAATTGAGCAAGGCGGAACTGGAGCGGCTGACGCGGCGTTTCGTGGCGATGATTCTGCCGCTCATTGGCCCGGAGCGCGATATCCCCGCCCCGGATGTAAACACCACGCCGGAAATTATGGGTTGGATTATGGACACCTATTCCATGCAGAAGGGCTACGCCGTGCCGGGCGTGGTAACGGGCAAGCCCATTGAGGTGGGCGGCTCTTTGGGCCGGAGCGAGGCCACCGGCCGCGGCGTGATGCTCTGCGCTCGCCTGCTGATGGAAAAGCTGGGGCGCTCGCTCGCGGGCACGACGGTGGCCGTACAGGGCATGGGCAACGTCGGCAGCGTGGCGGCGGATCTTCTGCACCGCGAGGGCGCGAAAATCGTCGCCGTTTCGGACGTATCCGGCGGCTTGTATAACCCGAACGGCCTGCCCATGGAGGAATTGCGCGCCCACTGCGCGGCGCGGCGCACGCTCGCGGAATTTCCCGACGGCGATTTTACGCGCATCGGCAATGCGGAACTGCTCACCTGCGAGGCGGACATACTGGTGCCAGCGGCTTTGGAAAATACCATTTCCAAATCCAACGCCGCGGATGTGCGCGCCAAATACATCGTCGAAGGCGCGAACGGCCCCATCACCCCGGCGGCGGACGAAATTCTCGAGGCGCGCGGCGTGACGGTAGTGCCGGACATACTCGCCAACGCTGGCGGCGTGGTGGTGAGCTACTTTGAGTGGGTGCAGAACCTGCAATCCTTCCGCTGGGAGGAAAATTACGTAAACGACATGCTGGAGCGCACCATGACCCATGCCTTTGACGAGGTATGGGCGCTGGCCATGGAAAAATCGGCCTCGCTGCGCATGGGCGCGTACATGTCCGCGCTCAAGCGCGTAGTGGGCGCCAAGAAATTGCGGGGAATTTTCCCGTAACCGCGCGAAGCGCCCCGCCCGAACGGGCGGGGCGGTTTTTCTCTGCGGCGCGGATTGCCTTTGAGAGCCGGGCATGCTATACTGTTTTCAAAATCATGGGAGGCAATGCTATGCAGAACGGCGATATACGCCTTGTGCCAGCGTCGGAATCTCTGGCGCCGGCCGTGGCCGGTTACTACCGGCGCAACCGGGAATTTTTGAAGCCCTTCGACCCCGCGCGCGAGGAGGCGTTTTTTACGCTGGAACACCAGCGGGAAATCCTGCGCGCCGAGGAGGCCGCGCGCGCAGCCAAGGCAGGATTCCGCTTTTACATTGTGCCTGTGGACGGCCCGGAAACGGTCATCGGCAGCATTGGGCTAAACAACATCGTTTGGGGTGCGTTTCGTTCCGCTTTTCTGGGCTACAAGCTGGACGCGGCGTATCTCAACCGCGGCTATATGACCGCGGCGGTGGGCATGGTGGTACAATACGCTTTTGCCGAAGCGGGGCTGCATCGCGTAGAGGCAAACGTCATGCCCAGAAACAAGCCTTCCCTGCGCGTGCTGGAAAAAAACGGCTTTGTCAACGAGGGCCTATCCAAGTATTATCTGAACATCAACGGCGTGTGGGAGGACCACGTCCATATGGTGCGCATCAATTTCGCCATGCACTGAGGCGCCGTTTTGTTATAATCAAAAAATATTTATGAAGATATAGAAAACAAGCAGGGAAAAACGCGCCGGATGGAGAATTTTCCCGTCGGACGGATGGAGAGAGGGAGGTTGGGAAATCGTAAGATTGTAAAGGAGTGTTTTTCCATGCGTAGTAGTATGTTGCGTGTTTTGAGCGTCATTGCCGGCGTTTTGCTGATTATCGCGGGCATAATCTGCCTGTGCAATCAGGAAACAGCCATCCTGTCGGTGGGATTGCTCCTTGGCATCTTCATGCTGGTGTCGGGCATTGTGCAGATCATCATGTTTGTACGCGGGCGAGAGATGTATTTCAGCTCGGCATGGCTGTTGCTGGACGGCATCCTCACGGTGCTCTTGTCGCTGTTTTTGCTGTTCAACCGGGCCTTTACGCTTTTGTCGCTGCCGATGCTGTTTGCCCTGTGGCTGCTGTTTTCGGGCGTATCGCGTATCGTTGCCGCGGTAGATCTGCGCGCACTGGGCTCGCGCCGCTGGGGATGGATTCTGGCGCTGGGCATTATCCTGCTGGTGGTGGGCTTCATTGGTCTGATGGACCCCTGGCTGAGCGTGCAGGCGCTGGGCGTGACGCTGGGCATCTGCTTCATCCTCGAAGGCATAGATTCCATCGTCAACGGTTGCCTGACAGGCAGATAAAAAACATGACAAGAAAGGCTCGGGGCTTTCTGCCCCGGGCCTTAGGATGTTGACAAAGTCAACAGACTGTCAGAGCGATGAGAAGGCCTGCAAGACAAGGAAGCAAACTTGCAGACAAGGGAGCTTACATGGACGTAAGAGACCGCAGGCTGCAAGCGCAGCTGTCGCAGGAAGCAAAAATTGCCACTGATTTCTATTATATCAGGGCAATTTTTGCGTTTGCAGTCTTTGTCAGCGCTCTGAGGCCCGAGGCTTTCTGCCCCGAGCCTTCAGACCATTGACAAACCCCTGCATTTGTGTGTAAATGCAGGGGATAAGATACAGGGAAGCACGCCGTAAAGAGGCTACCAGCCTCTTAATGTTTTGCACAGCCGCAGTCAGGAAGCATTGTTCCCGCA
>DSTMC04003__coassemble_2505_pt1 | contig 9926 bp, 8 predicted proteins | sample DSTMC04003__metabat2_low_PE_048 | metagenome-assembled genome bin DSTMC04003
ATTTGCCCCTTGATTACTTCCTCGTTCAGTGTTACAATCTTCTCAGACATGGTCCTCAGGCTCCTTTCGAATGTTTGTGTACCAACTCCATTCTATCAGCTGCCTGAATACCATGTCTATTCCTTTTTGCGCAACTTATTGTACATTATCTCCGGTTGATGATGGTATGTAGATATACATCTGAGAAGCGAGGTATAACAAATTGCGCAAAAAGGATGGAGCCAGAATGCAGCCCCCCCCGATAGGAGTGAGAACATTACGCATAATCGTCGCACAACCAACCCCAAGAATCAATAGAACAGGAGTACTCCATGTCCCACATAACCTAGGCCCAGCCCGCCGTGGATACAGGCCCTCGCTTTGAAAAATACCGAAGGAACCTTGCTGATGGTTCCGGTAGCCCCATCAGCGAGCAAGCCGCCCGCTTTCAGGCGAAATGCCTTTCCCTGATGGGGTTTCGCAAACCTCCACATCGTCCCCTCCTTCTTCTGTCAGGAAGGATGGGATTGTTATCCCGCGGCTGCGATGAACAGGGGCATACGGGAGAGGATCGGCCTCTTCCCATATATCGTGCGTGCGCACGCTCGCTGCCGCCTGCCGGTTTCCCGCGCTTCCTTGAAGGACGCCTTTGTTGCAGGCGAGAATGATTTCGGTTATAATGATAATATGGTTGCTGTATTTCCTTCCGGCTGAAAGGGGCGTAACGGCATGGCGCGAAGAAGGGCGAAGCGCTCCATGCGCATGCGGATGACGGCTCTGTTTGCGATGATGGCAATCATCCCCGCGGCCGTCCTGGGCACAGTCTCTTTGAGGCTGTTTTCGCGGACGCTGGAATCCAATGGCGTGCAGGTGAGCCAGAATTACCTGGATTTTATAGATTTTCGCATCTCCACGCGCATGAAAACGATTCATGAGAACGCGCTGATCTTCGTCTATGATAACACTGTGCGCGATTATTGCGACCCGCAAGCCTCTTCAATCATGTCAGACCAGGAGCTCTTCGAGGCCGAGCGCTACGTAGAGCGCCGCATGACCAACCTGTTTGCCTCGGAAAACGCCTATGAAGTCATGCTCATTCTCGGGGACGGGCGCATGCTTTCCTATACGGTCAAGGATTTTCCCAGCGTGCGCCATACTGCCGTGGCGGACTATCACACGCTGCCGGATGAGGAATTCGAGATCTTCGACGCCTGGGGAGAGCCGCGCACGGTGGACGGTGTGGAAGTCGTCCCCTACGAGCGCATGATTCTTTCCCCGACCAGCGGGGAGGAGACGGCGCGGCTGGTCATCCTCTACAAAAACATAGAATTTGCAGACCTTTTTTCCACCTATGAGAGAGATCGCGGCACGGAATTCTTCGTGGTGATGGATGGCAAAATCGCCTTTTGCACTTCCGGGGAGAAGTTTGCCCGCGACGTCACGGATGTGCTGCAAATATCCACTTGCACCTTCCCGGGCAGCCGCGGCGATCTGCGCGCCAGCGACGCGCAACTGCTCAGCTATCTGCGCAACGACCGCTGGGGATACACGCTCGTCGAGAGCATCCCCACGCGCATCTTCACGCTGATGTTCGGCCCGACGTTGAAGCTGATGCTGGGGCTGGCGGTGTTGAGCGTGATCGTCTGCTTCATCCTCGGCTCCATCGTTTCGCACAGCTTTACAAAGCCGCTCTACGCCCTGATCCGGCGGATGAACCAAAATCGCTTCCCCGCGTCTTTGGAGGGAAATCCCATCGCCGGAGACGAGATAGCCATCCTCAACGAGCGCTATGACGACGTGTTCAACCGCCTGGAAACGGCCATCGCCGACTATCACGAGGAACAGCAGAAGAAAAAGGAAGCGCAAATTCGGGCATTGGAGTTCCAGATCAACCCGCACTTTCTCTACAACACGCTTTCGACCATCGTCTGGTTGATTGACGCCGGAGAGGCGGATCAGGCCATTGAGATCACGCAAAAGCTCGCGGAGTTTTTCCGCGTGAGCATCAGCAAGGGCCGGGACTTCATCTCCATCCGCGAGGAGATACGGCATGTGCAGCTCTATCTCGATATCCAGAGGGCGCGCTATGAAGGCCAGATATTCGTGCGCTTCATGATACCGGAGAGCCTGCTTGATTTCAACACGCCCAAGCTGATTCTTCAGCCGCTGGTGGAGAATTCCATCATCCACGCCATGCAGAAAAACCACGACAGGATCTGCCATATAGAGATATTCGGTTATGAGGAAAAAGACTGCGTGATTCTTGCTGTGGAGGACGACGGCGAGACGGCCACTGAGGAGACAATCCGGGCGATGAACGCCTTTTTGCAGGACCGCAGCAGCGTCCACGAAGGCGAGAATTACGGGATAGGCATCTCCAACGTACACGATCGCATCGCCATGTCCTTCGGGGCGGGATACGGCCTGCGCTACCAGCGCGCGTTTGGGCACACCATCGCCTGGCTGCGGCTGAAAAAACTGGAGGGGAAACGCGATGTATAGATTGCTCGTGGCAGACGATGAATCGCTGATCGTGCGGGGCGTTTGCCGGACGTTGGGCCGGCTTGGCATGTTCGAGATCGAATGGGCGCTGAATGGCAAGGACGCTTGGGAAATCCTCGAGCGCGGGCAGACGGACGCCATGCTCCTGGACATCAACATGCCGGACCTTGACGGCATCACGCTGCTGAAAAAGCTTTCTGAGATCGACGCCAATGTGGAAACGGTCATCATCTCCGGCTATGAGGCGTTCGACTACGCGCAGGAGGCGTTGCGGCACGGCGCGCTTGATTATCTGCTTAAACCGCTGACCCCCAAGGACGTGGAGGCAGTGGGCGTCAAGCTGTACGAACGGTTGGAAGCGCGAAAGAAAGAGGAAGCAGTCAACCGGCAGCTGCGCGAGTTCGTCATGCAACAGCGCGGCACGATCAAGCAGAAGGTGCTTTCCGACATACTGCGCGGCTCCGTCCAGCCGCGGCAGATCGAGGAGATGCGCGGGATTTATGGAATCGACCTGCGGGGAGACTGCTTTACCGTGGCGGTAATCTGCATCCGCCGCCGCGATGAGGCGATGGGCGAGATGCGCTTTCAAATGCTGCTGCGCATGGCGGAGCAACAGATCGCGCAGCAGATCTCCGATGTGCCCGAGGCCGACCTCTTCAACATGGAAAACGCCCGCTATGTGCTTTTGTTCAGTTCGGCGTCGCCGTTCGATTCCGTGCGCCTCAGCGAGTTGCTCGAGCGGATTGCTTCCGCCCTGGAAGGGCTCGAGGGCGTGGACGTCTATATCGGCAAAGGCGTGGAAGTGCGGGGCCTGGAACACGTGCGCGATTCCTACCACAGCGCGGACGCAGCGCTGGACTACCGAGAGATGTTTAAAAACGACCATGTTTATGATATCGTCGATTTCCGCAAAGACCCTTCCATTTTGGAAGTGCAGAGCCATTTGGACGCCATCGACGCCAAGCTGCGCGGCATGCAGTATCAGGAAGTGCAGGCGGAGGTATCGGCGCTGTTTGCCTGCCTGGACGCTTCGCGGACGCTTACCCAGGCGCAGCGCTGCTTTTATCTGTGCAAGTGCTCGACGCTGTTGATGTCCATCATGCTGGAAAACGGTCTGGCGGCGGACGGCTTTATCGAGGAATTGTTTTTCGCCGGCGACAAGATTCCCGAATCGCCCGAGCGCCTCAAGCGCGGTATATTGGCGGCGCTCAACGTTATCCGCGAAGACATGTTCCGCGTCTACAACGAAAAAAACCGCGGCATCTCCCTCAAGGCGGCGGAGTATATCAAGGAGCATTATGGCGATGAGACGCTCTGCGTGCGCAAGCTCTCGGAGATCCTCAACTATTCCGCAAATTACCTCGGCAACGTCTTCAAGCGGGAATACGGCGAGAGCATCAATGATTTTATCAACTGCTATCGCGTGAAGATGGCGAAGAAGCTGATGGATGAAACGGATATGATGGTCTATGAGATCGCCTTTGCTGTCGGCTTCAGCAACCAGCATTACTTCAGCCGCACGTTCAAGCGCATCACCGGTTTGTCGCCTTCGGAATATAAAAATCACCGGCAAAGCGCCGGGATCTCAAGTTGATTTTTATACATTTATCTTTGATTATTGCATTTTCATGGAATTCCTCGCCGGTATAATAAAGATGTTGAGCGTACTTTGCGCGAAAGCGTTAAAGTGATCATCAAAGGAGGGAAACCCATGAAAAAGCTTCTTGCAATGCTCCTGATGCTCATGCTGCTTGTCTGCGGCACCGTCGGCGCGATGGCGGAGGAGGAGAAGGATATCTCCGAGTACACCGTCGTGATGATCGTCAAGCAGAGCGACTCTTGGTTTGACGACATGGAAGTCGGCGTCAACCAGCTCGCGGCCGACACCGGCCTGAACTGCTACGTGCTCTTCCCGGAGAGCGGCGACGCCGCGCTGCAGATTTCTCTGATGGAGGATCTGATTTCCCAGGGCGTGGACGCCATTTGCGTGGTCCCCAACGACCCCGAGGCCCTCATTCCCACCATCACCAAGGCGCGTGAGGCCGGCATCGTCGTGGTCAGCCATGAGGCCCCCGGCATCGCCGACAGCGTCGATCTGGATGTCGAGGCGTTCGTGAACGAAGAGTTCGGCAGGCTGATGGGCGAAGCGGTGGCGCAGGCGGCCGGCGGCGAAGGCCAGTATGCCGGTTTCGTTGGCGGCCTGACGATGGAAACCCACATGGTGTGGTATCAGGCTGCGGTGGATTACATCAGCGAGAACTATCCCGACATGGTATGCGTCAGCGAAGAACCCTACGAGGATGGCAACAGCATTGAGGGCGCCTATGACAAGACCGCCGAGCTGATCCGCGCCTATCCGGATATCAAGGTCATCTTCGACTGCTCCGCGCATGGCGGCGGCATCTGCCAGGCCATTCAGGATCGCAACCTCCAGGACAGCATCAAGGTTGTCTCCCTGGCGCTGCCGTCCATGTCCGCCACCTATCTGAAGGATGGCTCCATGGTGCATGGCCAGGCCTGGCGTCCGGCGGATGCCGGCTATGCCGCCTGCTACGCCGCGTACCTGTTGGCCTCCGGCCAGGGCGTGGAGACGGGCACCGACCTGCTGGCCCCCGGCTATGAGTCCGTGACGGTTGAAGGTACGATTGCCTACGGCAACGCGCCGCTGATCTTCAGCGCCGACAATATCGACGACTACAACTTCTGATCGGATTTCGTGTTGCTTCACTGCCCGACGCAAGTCGGGCAGTATTTGGTCAAATGGAGGGATAGCGATGGCAGAAATCATACTTCGCGCCGAACATATCAGCAAGGCGTTCATCGGCGTGCAGGCGCTCGACGATGTGAGCGTTGAGATCCATAAAGGGGAGATCCACTGTCTCGTCGGCGAGAACGGCTCCGGCAAGTCTACGTTCGTCAAGACGGCTTCCGGCGTCTATACCAGCGACGCGGGAACGATCTGGCTCAACGGCCACAGCTATACCAAGCTCACCCCGACGCAGGCGATGAATGAAGGCGTGCAGGTGATCTATCAGGATCTGTCGCTGTTTCCTCATATGACGGTCGCCGAAAACATTGCCATCAACTGCCTGCGTCAGACTGGAAAGAAGTTGATGAACTGGAAGGAAGCCTATCGCATCGCCAGCGAACAGACAAAGCGTATTGGCGTTTCGCTCGATCTGAACGCGACGATCATGGAAACTTCCATGGCCAACCGTCAGCTCACCGCGATCTGCCGGGCTTTGGCGCAGGATGCCAAGATACTGTTTATGGATGAACCGACGACGGCGCTGACCAAGCAGGAGGTCGACAATCTGCTCAAGGTGGTCGTCGAACTCAAGGCAGCGGGCCTTGCCATCGTCTTCATCAGCCACAAGCTCGACGAAGTCTTCCGCGTCGCCGATCAGATCACGATCTTTCGCGATGGCAAAAAGGTCGGCGATTTCGATCCCCGCGAGCTGGATCAGAAAAAATTGGCCTACCATATGACGGGCCGGGATGTGGAATACCCCCGCTATAAGCGCTCAGTTGCCGACGACAGGCCGGTGCTGCAGGTGGAGGGCTTGACCAAGAAGGGCAATTATCAGGACATCTCTTTCGAGGTGCGCCGCGGCGATATACTGGGCGTTACCGGCCTGCTCGGCTCGGGCAGGACGGAGCTGGCGCTCTCGCTGTTCGGGCTCAATCCTCCGGACAGCGGCAAGATCGTCTTTGAGGGTCAGGCGGTAAGCATTACTTCGCCTTATCACGCCAAAAAGACGGGCATCGCCCTGCTCCCCGAGGACCGCTCCACGCAGGGCATGTTTCCGGATCGCAGCATCCGCGAGAACATTTCCTCCGCGATGGTTGACGATATCGTCAAGTGCGGCATCCTCGACCTGGAGCGCGAAAAGGGCCTGGCGACAGACAGCGTCGCCCGCTTGAAGATACGCACGCCTTCCATCGAAACGCTGATCGGCTCGCTTTCCGGCGGCAACCAGCAAAAGGGCGTCATCGCCAAGTGGGTAGCGACCGACCCCAAGCTCTTCATCATGGACACGCCCACCGTTGGCGTGGATATCGGTTCCAAGGCCGAGATCTATGAAATGATCCAGCGCTTCGCCTCCGAGGGCATGGCGGTCATCATGATCACGGACGAGATGGAGGAGCTGCTCGCCAATTCCAACCGCGTTATGGTGATGGCCGACCAGCGCTGCGTGGCCAAGCTGGACGAAGAAGAACTGGCGCAGCCGGATGTGGAAAAGCGCATTGCGGATATGATTGGCAGCGCTTACAGAAAGGGGACGGAGAAGCGATGAAGCGCGTTTTGATCAATGGACCGGAGAAAATACTGATTGCGATCATTCTCCTGTACAGCATTTTTGTCACCATCGTCAACCCGTCCTTTTTGAGCCTGATGACGCTGTTTGACATCATCCGCTCCGCCTCCTGCACGATGGTCGTGGCGATGGGCTTGCTGGTCGTCATGCTCTCCGGCGGCATCGACGTTTCCTTCATGTCCGTGGCGCTCTTTGGCGGCTATGTCAGCACGCTGCTGATGATGCAGACGGGAATTAACAACATCGCCTTCCCCTTCATCGTTTCCACGCTGATTGGCATCGCCCTTGGCCTGTGCAACGCGCTGCTCGTCCATTGGCTGCGCCTGCCGGCCTTCATCATTACGCTGGGCACCCAGAACCTCTTCCACGGCATTATGACCACCTTCATCAGCGACAGCACCATCGGCTCCGGCATACTGCCCTCCAGCCTCGGCCGTTTCGGCTCAGCGGCGATCCTCCAATTTGAAACGGAGTCTGGGCTTATGAGCCTTACGGCTTCCTTTGTGCCCGTGGCGGCCGCGGTAGTGCTGACGTGGTTCATCATCAACAGAACCATGATCGGCCGTGGCGTGGTGGCCCTGGGCAATTCCGAAGAATCTGCCGTCCGCGCCGGCTTCAGCCCGCTGAAGATCCGCCTGTTCGTCTATGCCTATATCGGGGCGCTGGCGGGGATCATGGGCGTGATGTACATCGCGCAGGTGCGCGCCGCCTACCCGAACAAACTGGTTGGCGATGAACTGATGGTCATCGCGGGCGCGGTCATCGGCGGCACAAAGTCCACCGGCGGACAGGGCAAGGTTCTGGGCGTGCTCCTGGGCACGCTGGTGATCTACCTGCTCAACTCCACGCTGATTCTCCTGGGCCTGTCCTCCTCGTGGAACGATTTGTTCGTGGGCGCGCTGCTGGTGATCTCTGTGGCGATCACGTCGTATCAGACGCGGGTCAAGAACCGCAAGAACCTGATCTTTACCGAATAGGAGGGTGCAGATGAAACGCATTAAGAGGCTTATCGCCACAGATAAGAATTTGGCCATACTGTTCGCGGTTTTGCTGCTTGTGATGGTCGTCTTTGCCTTCGTATTCGGCGATTCGATGTACTCCGCGCGCAATCTGCGCTCCATGGCGTACCAAATCCCTGAGTTCGGCTTTCTGGCGCTGGGCATGATGTTTTCCTTCATGATTGGCGGCATCGACTTGTCCGTGATCGCCAACGCCAATACGACGGGCATTTTTGCCGCCATGATTCTCACAGGGAACTGGTTCCCTGGGCTGAGCGAAGGCACGGCGATTCTTTTGGCCGTCTGCGTGGCGATGGCCAGCGCCGTCGTCTTCGGCCTGTTCAACGGCTTCATGGTCGCAAAGCTTTCGGCCAATCCCCTGATCGCCACGTTGGGCACGATGACGCTCTATACGGGCATCGGCATGGCGCTCACCGGCGGACGCGGCATCACGGGTCTGCCAGAGGCCTTCACGGCCTTTGGCACGGCGGAGGTGTTCGGCGTGCCGCTGATCTTCCTGCTGTTCCTGGTGGTCGCTGTGGCGCTGGCGTTCTTCCTTGGCAAGACGGGCTTTGGCCGCAAGCTCTATCTTTTCGGCGGCAACCCGACCGCGGCGCGATTCTCCGCGATCAACAACGAGCGCTTTACCATCGGCGTGTTCCTCGTCATCGCCATCCTCAGCGGCATCTCCGGGCTGATCATCATCAGCCGCGTCAATTCCGCCAAGGTGGGCTATGGCGACACCTATCTTTTGCAGGCCATGCTCGTGTGTGTCATCGGCGGCATCCACCCCGATGGCGGCCGGGGCAAGGTGGCGGGTGTCGTGTGCGCGATCCTGCTGATGCAGGTTCTCTCCAGCGCCTTTACGATTCTGCGCCTTTCGCCATATGCCAAGAAGCTGATTTGGGGCACAATCCTCATCCTGGTCATGGGCTTGAACTACCTCTCCGACAAGCAGGTAAAAAAGCGCCGCATGCGCGCCATGCAGGCCAAGGCGCTCAACTGAAAGGAGCTTAAAGATGAATACGGAAACCCGCTATCAGGAACTGTACAGGATCGTTCTGGAAGAACATCGCAAGGTCTTTGAGGCGCAGGACGTCGGGCAGATCGAGGCGCTGATGGACGAGATCATTGCCGCCAACCGCATTTTTGTAATGGGCGTCGGCCGCGAGGGCATCGCCGCCCGCGCGTTCTCCATGCGCCTTATGCACTTGGGGAAAGAAGTGCATTGGATTTGGGACGACACGACGCCGGGCATGGGGGAGGGCGACCTCTTCATTGCCGTGAACGGTTCCGGCCAGATCGGCCACATCCACTACGTCGTCGAGCGCGCAAAACTCACGGGCGCGCGGATCGCCGTGATCACGGGCGCGCCGCGCCAGAAAACGCCGCAGCTCGCCGATTGCGTCCTCTTCGTGCCCGCCTATGTGTTCAACGGCACAGACGAGCGTTGCGTCCCCTCCATCCAGCCGATGGGCGCGCTGTTTGAGCAGCACTGTTTCCTCCTCTATGACATCATCATCGTCATGCTGGAGGAGAAAATGCAGCTGGATCATGCAAAAATGGAAGCGCGCCATAGGAATATCGAGTAAGCCAGCTTGAAAGCCGGCCGCAAGTTGGCGAACGCCGCGCGCCCAGCGCTTGCTCCAATTGTCAACGAAGCCCATGCGCCCTCTGGAACGGGCCGCATGGGCTTTGGTACTTCCGCCAGAGATTCATGTGAGGAATACTTGAAGAACCATATTGTCAAATATCAAATGGATGCTTATTCGATAAAAAACGAAAGTATACGCAGCCTGTTAAGGAAGCTCCGTCGCGCCTTCGCCATGGGGCTTCTTCGACAAACAAGCCAGCGCCATTTAGACGACAGTTTCAGACCGCTGACAAAGGACAGTCAAATAATTTTGGAAAGAGGGGAAAACCCAAAAGGAGAAGAGTGAGGACGCGACGAATATATAAGCATAGCGGAGGAAATCTTCAACGAGATCCTGAGGCAATGCGTGGAAAAGGGACTGGTGGGCGGAGCGATTCTGTATACGGATTCGACGCACATCAAGGCCAAGGCAAACAAGAACAAAAAGAAGCTGGTAGAGATTGCGGTCACGCCGAAGGCATATCTTGCCGAACT
>DSTMC04003__coassemble_2533_pt1 | contig 9837 bp, 8 predicted proteins | sample DSTMC04003__metabat2_low_PE_048 | metagenome-assembled genome bin DSTMC04003
CTTCCCCCTTCTCCAAAAATTTTTTGACCATTGACAGGAGTTTGTCAATGGTCTGCTGCCTCTCCTGATGGAGAGGCATAGTTTTTTATTGGCAGGGCCACCCATGATGGGCGTTTACAACCCCGGCTCGATAAAGTGTTCGGGATAGCGCTCCCAATATCCCATATATGTTTTGGCGTTCGCGTCGGCAAGGGGGATTTGATAGAGGCGAAACACGACGGAAATATCCTTCGGTTGCCATTGCTCGCGGTAAGAATAGCAATAGGCCATGCCCAGCCTGCGCATCACCGCGCCGCTGCGTGGGTTGTTTACATCGTGCGTGGCGGTAACGTAGGGCACGCCTTCCGCCTTGAGATAGCCAAGCGCTGCTTTTGAGGCTCCGGTAATAACGCCGCAGCCTCGAAAGCGCCTTTGCAGGGCATAGCCCAAATCAAACGGCTCCTCTCTGCCCACGCAGATATAGCCGGCAGGCGCGTCCGTTCCCTGCGGACAGACGGCCCAGAGACGGCGGTTTTCATTGCGGAGAAAGCTTTGAGCTTCCGCCAACGAATGCAGCGGGAACATGGGCAGAAACGCCGTGACCTCCGCGTCGCTCAACAGGTTCAGCACATCGGGCGCGTCCGCGGTGGAAAACGGGCGCAAAAGCGTGCGCCCGGCGCGCAGGATGGGAATATTGGGCATGCAGTTTCCTCCCTTTGACCCCTTGGCCAACGGTATTATTATATACGTTGCCAGCGTTGCTGTCACGCCTTGCGTGAACTTTTTTGTTGTTTACCTTCACGCGCTTGACACTGTCCGCGCGGGGGATTATACTTCTTGGAAATACCATCAGAAACGGAGGGCCCTGCCATGGCGATCATCCGGGAAGGACTTACTTTTGACGACGTTTTGCTGATTCCCCGCAAGAGCAATGTGCTGCCCAAAGAGGTAGACACGTCCGTTACGCTTACCAAGGGCATTTCCCTGAACATCCCCCTGATGAGCGCGGCCATGGATACCGTCACTGACGCCCGGTTGGCCATCGCCATTGCGCGCGAGGGTGGACTGGGCGTGATTCATAAAAACATGTCCATCGAGGCGCAGGCCGCGCAGGTGGACAAGGTCAAGCGCTCCGAAAACGGCGTCATCACCGACCCCTTTTTCCTTTCCCCGGATCATCTCGTTTCCGATGCTCAGGAGCTCATGGCGCGCTACCGCATTTCCGGCGTGCCTATCACCGAAAACGGCAAGCTGGTCGGCATCCTCACCAACCGTGATTTGCGCTTTGAAACCGACTTTTCCCGCAAGATTTCCGAGGTCATGACCTCGAAAAACCTCGTCACCGCCCCGGTGGGCACCACGCTGGACGAGGCTCGCGCCATCCTCGCCAAACACCGCATCGAAAAACTGCCGCTGGTGGATGAAAATTACATGCTGCGCGGCCTGATTACCATCAAGGATATTCAGAAATCCCAGCAGTATCCCAACTCCGCCAAGGACGGCCAGGGCCGCCTGCTCTGCGCCGCCGCCGTGGGCGTCACCCACGATATGATGGAGCGCGTGGAGGCGCTTGTGAACGCCAAAGTGGACGCCGTCGGCCTCGACACCGCCCATGGCCACTCCGCCGGCGTGCTCACCGCCGTGGAAACCATTAAAAACGCCTATCCCGACCTGCCGGTCATTGCCGGCAACGTCGCCACCGCCCACGCCACGCACGACCTGATTATGGCCGGCGCGGATGTGGTTAAGGTTGGCATCGGCCCCGGCTCCATCTGCACTACCCGCGTGGTGGCCGGCATCGGCGTACCGCAGATCACCGCCATCATGGACTGCGCCGAGGAAGCCGACCGCTACGGCAAGGCCATCATCGCCGACGGCGGCGTCAAGTATTCCGGCGATATCCCCAAAGCCATCGCCGCGGGCGCCAGCGCCGTCATGCTCGGCAGCCTGTTTGCCGGCACCGAGGAAAGCCCGGGCGCGATGGAAATTTACCAGGGTCGCTCCTTCAAGGTCTACCGCGGCATGGGTTCCATGGCGGCCATGGCCGAGGGCAGCAAAGACCGCTATTTCCAGGAGGACGCCAAGAAGCTCGTGCCTGAGGGCGTGGAGGGCCGCGTGCCCTATAAGGGGGCGCTGTCGGATACCATCTTCCAGCTCATCGGCGGCCTGCGCGCCTCCATGGGCTATTGCGGCACGCCCGACATACAGTCCCTGCGCGAAAATGGCGAGTTCATCCGCATCACCAACGCCGGGCTGGTGGAAAGCCACCCGCACGACATCAACATCACCAAGGAAGCCCCCAATTACTCCCGCGGCTGATTGGAAGCGCGGCGCAGGAACGTCCTGCGCCGCGCTGATCATTTCGTCCCGTCACCCCAGCCAATTCCGAGCTATGGCCTTCGTTCTGACCAGTCTACCATAAATCCGACAATCAAAAGCAATACAAAGGCGCCGAACGATATTTGCACTGAAACTGTAAACACATTTATGATCGCAGGCGAACAACGCAGCCGCCACAATATGTGCCGCGTCAGCGCCAGCGCAAACAGAAGGACAGAGCAAACTATCTGCAGCCTTGAGACGACTTTCCGCACGGATTTTCCCCTCCCCGGCGATGCCTCTGCTTTTACGCTTTCATTATACCACATCGTCCCGCGCCTGTCACTGGTTTTCATCGCGCAGCGTCTTTGCACCTTGACAGCGATTTCGGGGAAATGTTACAATGATGTCGGGTTTGTAAACACAAAAGAGGGCGAGGGGTTGTCGTGTATTCACCGGGCCTTAAAAAGCTGGGCGAGGAATTGGGCCTTACCGCCGCAAAGGGGCGCGTATATGGGGTGCTCGAGGGGTTCCCCATAACGATGTGGGATGGAGCGGGAACCAAAAACCTGCTGCTGGTCTTTGGGGAACCCGGAGACGACGCACAGGAGACGCGTATCGACCTTTCGGAGCTTCTGCCCCGCGAGTTGGAGGCATATCGCATTCAGGAGTTGCATGTCGACGAGGACGCCCCGCTGGTGTCGGTTGTCTTTTTCGACAATCCCGGCACGCTCAAGCGCATGCGGGCGTTTTTGCAGGAAGCATTGCCGGCGTTCCGCAAGGCGGGGCTTTCGCGCTATTACCGCTGCGTGCAGTGCGGTGAGAAGTTCCAAGAAGGCGTGGAGATCGCGCTTGCGGGCGGTGCGGCGCTGCCCGTCCATAGGCATTGCGAAGCGGAGCTTCACGGGGATATGGAGGCGCAAAAGCGCGCGGACGCGCTGGAAATCCGCCGCCAGAGTGCGGAGGCTCTGCGCGACGGCACGACGCTCAAGGGCGTGCTGGGCGCAATCCTCGGCGGGCTGGTGGGCGCGATTCCCTGGGTGGTTCTCTACATGTTGGGCTACGTCGCTGCGCTGGGAGGCGTGTTCATCGGCGCGGGCGCGGTCTATGGCTATAAGAAGCTCAGTGGCCGCGCGGGCGTGGCGTGTGTGATCAGCGCTGTAATCGTCACGGTGGTGATGGTGTTCCTGGCGACCTTGGCCGGTGACGCCGCCGACACCGCCCGGCTGATTCTCACCGGTGAGTTGGCGGAAATCAACGGTTTGCCCGCGGGAACCTTCAACCTTGGCGACCTGGGCTGGTATCAGGGAATGCTCTATGAATCGCCAGAGTGGAGGGAGGGCTTCCGCGCCAACCTCTTGCAGGGGTATGCCTACGCCGCGATCGGGCTGATTCTTCTTCTGCTCAGGGTTCGCCACGGCCTGCGCGCCCGCGTAGACAAAAAAACTGCAAAGGACGCTTGACAGCGCCCGCCGCCTGTGGTATGCTCTATCATGACAACGCGATGATGAAACCAAGTAGTGGGGAATCGCCGGATGCAGAGAGCTTCCGTCTGGTGCGAGGAAGCGAAAGCGCCCCTGCGAATACCTTTCGGAGCGGTTCGGGCGAAATGCCAGTAGCCCGGAACGGTTTGCGCCCGTGATCGCGCCCCGAGACGCCGCCGCGTTTTTGGCGGCAAACGGAAGTGGTACCGCGATCCATCGCCTTCCTTGCAGGGAAGGCGATTTTTTTGACAAGGAGGCTCGCTTATGAAGTTTACCGAGGAAGTATTCGCCGCGCACATGCGGCCCATCACCGGTTCGGCCATCCGTGAAATCTTCAAGCTGCTGGGTAAGACCGGCATGATTTCCTTCGCGGGCGGCAACCCCTCCAATGCGGCGCTGGAGCCGGAGATTATCTCCGAACTGGCCGTGGAAGTGCTCGCCAAATACGGCGCCACGCTTTTGCAGTATGGCGCCACCGAGGGCTTCGCGCCCTTGATTGAGAGCGCCGGCGCTTTCCTGGCGGAAGCGGGCGTACAGGCCGGCCCCGGCGAGCTTTTGCCGGTGCAGGGCGGTACGCAGGGCTTCGACCTTTTGATGAAGACCCTGATCGAGCCGGGCGATGTGATTCTGGCCGAGGATCCCACCTTCCTGGGCGCGCTGCAGGCCATGCACACCTACAACGCCAAAGTCGTCGCCGTGGCCACCGACGAAAACGGCGTCATCCCCGAGGACGTGGAGGAAAAGATCAAGCGGCACTTCCCCAAGCTGATCTACATCATCCCCAACTTCCAGAACCCCACCGGTGTGACGCTGTCACTCGAGCGCCGCAAGGCCCTGGCGGAGCTGGCCAACCGCTACGGCGTGGTGCTGGCCGAGGATGACCCCTACCGCGATTTGCGCTACGCGGGCGAAGCGCTGCCCGCCATCAAGTCCTTCGACGAAGAGGGCTGGGTGGTCTACCTCTCCAGCTTTTCCAAGTACGTCTCTCCCGGCATGCGCCTGGGCGCGGCGGTGGGAAATAAAACGCTCATCCGCAAGATGACTATCGGCAAGCAGTCCACAGACGTGCATTCGCCGCTGCTTGTGCAGGCCATCATCGACGCCTATCTGCGCAAGGGCCTGATGCCCGGCCACTTAAAGCGCATCTGCGCCGACTACAAAAAGCAGCTCGACGCCATGCTGGAAGGCTTCAAATACCTGCCCGCGGGCACGCGCCACACCGTCCCCGAAGGCGGCCTGTTCGTGTGGGCGGAGCTGCCCGGGGGCCTGGACGCCAAGGCATTGCTGAACAAGTGCGTGGAAAACAACGTGGCCTATGTGCCCGGCACGTTCTTCTATGTGGAGGGCGGCCACGAAAACACCATGCGCCTGAACTTCTCAAACGCCACTATTGAGGATATCGACAAGGGCATGCGCGCGCTGGGCGCGGCGCTGACCAAATAACAGGAGGAAATACCGTTGAACGCACTGGATGTCTTGAAAGAGCGCGGCTTTATTGCCCAGGTCACCTTTGAAGACGAGCTGTACAAGGCCTTTGACGAGGGCATGGTCACCTTCTACACCGGCTTTGACCCCACCGCCGACAGCCTGCACATCGGCCACTACATCCCCATCATGGCCATGGCGCACCTGCAGCGCGCCGGGCATCGTCCCATCGCCCTGATGGGCGGCGGCACGGGCATGATCGGCGACCCCTCCGGCAAGAGCGATTTGCGCAAGATGATGACCGTGGAAACCGTCGACCACAACGTTTCCTGCATCAAAAAGCAGATGGCGAAGTTCCTCGATTTCGATTCCGGCCGCGAAAACGCCGCCATCATCGCCAACAACGCCGATTGGCTGCGGGGCCTCAATTATATCGACTTTCTGCGCGAAGTCGGCTCGCTGTTCTCGGTCAACCGCATGCTCACCGCCGAGTGCTACAAGCAGCGCATGGAAAAGGGATTGACGTTCCTGGAGTTCAACTACATGATTATGCAGTCCTACGACTTCCTGGAGCTGTTCAAGCGCTATGGCTGCATCTTGCAGGCGGGCGGCGACGACCAGTGGTCGAACATGCTCTCCGGCGCGGATTTGATTCGCCGCAAGGAGCAGAAGCCTGCCTTTGCCCTGACCTTCAAGCTGCTTCTGACCTCCGACGGCCGCAAGATGGGCAAGACTGAAAAGGGCGCGCTCTGGCTCGATCCCAACCGCACTTCGCCCTACGAGTTCTACCAGTACTGGCGCAACGTGGACGACGCGGACGTGGAAAAGTGCTTGGCGCTTCTGACCTTCCTGCCGATGGACGAGGTGCGCCGCCTCGGCGCGCTCAAGGACGCGGCCATCAACGAGGCCAAGCGCGTGCTGGCCTATGAAGTCACCAAGCTCATCCACGGCGAGGGAGAGGCCATCAAGGCCCGCGACGCGGCCGAGGCCCTCTTTGGCGGCGGCGCACTGGGCGGCAGCGTGCCCACCACCAGCCTCACCCGCGAGGAGCTGGCTGAAGAAAGCCGTCTGGTGGCGCTGTTGGCCCGCGCCGGGCTGTGCAAGTCCAATGGCGAGGTGCGCAAGGCCATCCAGCAGGGCGGCGTGAGCGTGAACGACGAAAAGGTGACGGATGTGGACTTCCGCTTCACCCCGGAAATGCTCAAAGGCGAGGGCGCATTGGTGCGCAAGGGCAAAAAGAGTTACCATCGCTTTGTGCTCGCCTGAAAACCGCATTGCCCGCGGCGGAATCGCCGCGGGCATACTGTTATTGCAGGGAGGAGAGCATGAAGCCATACAAGACGCTGATCTCCCGCGCGGACGCGGAGTTTGTCATCAACAAATCGCGCTTCATCGGCCATGGCAAGCCGGTGGAAAGCGAGGAGGAGGCGCTCGCCTTCCTCGCGGAAATGCGCGAAACCTACAAGGACGCCACCCATAACTGCTACGCCTATATCGTCGGCGCGAACATGGGCGTGATGCGCTATTCGGACGACGGCGAGCCCGGCGGCACAGCCGGTATGCCCATCATCGAGGTGCTCAAGGCCCGGGGCGTGACCAACTGCTGCGTGGTGGTGACGCGCTACTTCGGCGGCATACTGCTCGGCGCGGGCGGGCTGGTGCGCGCCTATTCGCGCGGCGCGGCCGAGGCCGTGAACGCCTGCGGCGTGGGCGTGATGCACCCGACATTGCGCATCCTCGTGGATGTGCCCTACGCCATGCTCAGCCGCGTGGAGTTCTTTTTGAAGTCCGCCCCGGTGCTTGTGGAGGACAAGGCGTTTGCCGAGCAGGTGACGCTGACGCTGCTTGTGCGCGATACGGACGCGGCGGCGCTGGAGGCAAAATTGATCGACCTTTCCGAAGGCACGCTGGAGCCGGTGCGCCTTGACGAATTCTACTATGCGTGGAAAGAGGAAGAAGCCCCGCCCGCCTGAGGAGGCGCTTTGCGCGCGAGTCGTTCGGCTACGGGCGCGGCAAGGCGCAAATAGGCCGGCGCGGCCAGTTCGCAAACGGCGCAAATCTTGTCCGCCAGACAGACGAGCCACCCCTCGCGGCAGCGCGGCGGGATGAGCGTGAGCGGGAACATGTGGCGCAGGATGGCGTTTTCCTCGATGGGCGAGAGCGCAAAATCCGCCCGCGCGTTTTTAAGCGCCCTGCCGGGATGGAAAAAACCGTGCAGGCGGTGCTCGCCGCCGTCGAAGGCGTGCCAGTCGTAAAGGAAGTAATCGTGCAAAAGCGCGGCGCGCACCAGCGCGCGCATATTTACATGCAGGCGCAGCCGCAGCGCCAGGGCGACGCATAGATAGGTCACGGCCACCGAATGGGCAAACACGCTGGTCTGGCCGTGATGCGGGAAATTTTTCGTGCCCTGCATGGCGGCATGGGTGAGTATATCCCCGCCATAGCGCGCAATTTGCTTAACGACCCGCGCGCGGGGCAGAAGCGGCGTCATGGCGGCACCCCCTTTTTGCGATGTATGGCCTTATTATAAGCCGCGTCATTCTTTCCCGCAACCGCGGCGCGTTAAAATAACGCTTTCCCGCTTGCAATGCGCGCTTATACGGCGTATAATAATTCAAAATTGATTGCGATACGGAGGTTTCACAATGCAGGACATTCGCTTTGAACAGGCGACTTCCTTTAGGCAGAAGCCGCAGGATGAGAGCAAGATGGGCTTTGGCAAGCTCTTTACCGACTATATGTTTGAAATGGATTACTCCGTGGAAAAGGGCTGGCACGACCCCCGCGTGGTGCCGTACCACAACTTCTCCCTCGACCCGGCTACGTCGGTTCTGCACTACGGCCAGGAGATTTTCGAGGGCATGAAGTGCTATCGCCGCAAGGACGGCGGCCTGCAGCTCTTCCGCCCGCGCGATAACTTTGCGCGCATGAACCGCTCTGCTGAGCGCATGGCCATTCCCCAGTTTGACGAAGACGTGGCCATGGCCGGCCTTGTAAAGCTGCTCGAGGTGGAAAAGGACTGGGTGCCCCACACGCAGGGCGCGACCCTCTATATCCGCCCCACCATCATTGCCACCGACCCCATGCTGGGCGTACACGCCGCGCATACCTATAAATTCTACATCATCCTCTCGCCCTCGGGCGCATACTATCCCGGCGGGCTGGCTCCCGTGGATATCTATGTGGAGGATCAGTATGTGCGCGCCGTGCGCGGCGGCATCGGCTTTGCCAAGACCGGCGGCAACTACGCCGCTTCCATCCGCGCCGGTGAAATCGCCGAGGAAAAGGGCTACACGCAGGTGCTCTGGCTCGACGGCGTGGAGCAGAAGTACGTCGAGGAAGTCGGCGCCATGAACATGATGTTCGTGCTCGACGGCAAGATCGTTACCCCGATGCTCAACGGTTCCATCCTGCCCGGCATCACCCGCGATTCCATCCTCAAGCTGGCCAGGCACCTCGGCTATGAGGCCGAGGAGCGCCGCATCGCCATTCAGGAAATCTTCGACGCCGCCCATGCCGGCCACCTCGACGAGGCCTTCGGCACCGGCACCGCCGCCGTGGTTTCCCCGGTGGGCGCGCTGTGCTGGAAGGGCGAAAAGCTCATCATCAACAACGGCGAAATCGGCCCGGTGGCGCAGAAGCTCTACGACAACCTCACCGGCATCCAGTATGGCGAGCTGAAGGACGACTTCGGCTGGGTCATGAAGCTCGACTGATTTTCAACATCTATCCGGGCGGGGCGGAAGCCTCGCCCTTTTTGAAAGGAAGACCGCCGTGATTACGCATCGCATCCCGGACGGCGTGGGGGAAATGCCCGCGCGCCGCTATATCCGCCGCGCCTGGCCGCTTTTGCCTGAGCGGGAGGTGCGCGCGGCGTTTGCCCGCCGGGACGTCAAGCGGAACGGCGCGCGCATCGCGCCTGTCGACGTGGTGCGCGGCGGCGATGAGCTGATGCTCTATATAAACGCCGCCTTTTCCCTTGACGCGCTCTTTGACGACGGCCATTTGCTGGCCGTGTTAAAGCCGCAGGGGCTGCCTGTGGACGTGGACAGGGATGGCGTCGGCGCGGATACGCTGCTTGCGCGCCTGCGCGCCTACAACCCCGATGCCCGCCTTCTGCACCGCCTCGACGCCCAAACCGGCGGCGTGCTGCTTGCCGCGCTGGATGAAGATACGTATGCGCGCGGCCTGGCCGCTTTTCATGACCACCAGCTTCGCAAGGTATATCGCGCCGTGGCGTTGGGCGCGTTCAAGAGTCAGGCGGGTGAGCTGAGGGACTATCTTGTCAAGGACGCCGCCCGCGCCACAGTGCGCGTCGTCAAACAGCCCGGCAAGGGCGCAAAATCGATTACGACCCGCTATCGGGTGCTCAAACCGCTGGGCAAAGGCCGCTCCCTGATAGAACTGGAGCCGGTCACGGGCCGCACCCATCAGCTCCGCGCCCACATGGCCTTTTACGGGCACCCGCTGCTGGGCGACGACAAATACGGCGATCGTGCGGACAGGGCGGCGCGGCTGCACCTGTGGTGCCGGCTCGTCGAGCCGCTCGCGGGCGCGCTGGAAAAATACGAGGGGTACCGCTTTGAAGCCCCGGAACCGGATTGGGGGAAGGAACTTGCAGATTCGCCTG
>DSTMC04003__coassemble_2542_pt1 | contig 9788 bp, 6 predicted proteins | sample DSTMC04003__metabat2_low_PE_048 | metagenome-assembled genome bin DSTMC04003
GCGGTCCCCATATTTGCACAAACAACTTTTGATTCAGCATGATTCATTCTCCCCCATCAAGTTACACGAACAACGGAATCCCTGTCAGAAAGAAAACGACGCCAAAAAGCAGCATCAGCGCGAGGCCTGTGTTTATCGCCGCTGCTGCTACCTCCGGTTCTTCATTCTGTACCGGAAAAGAAACGACTTCCCCTCTGGCGCCACTGCCAGAATTTCTATTGTTGTCTACATTACGGTCAGAATAGGGCACAGGCACGCTCGTCTTATGCGGCTTTTTTCTTTGGACAAGTTTATAGCTGTACAATATAATTCCCTGGCCCGCGTACCAGTCCGGGCACTGCTGCCATCCTGACCGTCGAAACAAGCCGTATTGTTCCGGCAATACATACACAGTTCTTCCCCGGTCGGGATTATAGCATCTATTTTGTAGAGGATACAATCCCATCCCCTCATCGCAGGCATACCCACGATACCGGAACGGACCCGTCTCTGCCAGCGCGTCATATACAGTTGTCAAGGTACGTGCGCCCACAGGCTTGTCCCCTGCATCGCATTTGTATTCTACTACAGGTTCTTCTTTACTGTCAACAATGCCGCAAGATCCCCTGCGGTTGAAGTTCGCCATCGCCGGCTTGTGCATCATAAAAACCGGATTTTATCGCCCTCCCCGGCCAGATGCGCCACAGCTTGCCGCGAAGGGTGGGTTGCTCCACGCCCCATTGGCCCCGAAGTGCTCCCAATCTTGAATTCGATGATGATCTCATACGTTGAACCGTCATGCCATCTTTGCGTAGCTTAGCTTCTTCTCTAGCATGCTTTCAATTACCTTTTTCTTGAATTGCGCAGTATATCTCCTGTTTGTTATTCCTCATGGTATAATAATGCTTCTAATTATTATCCAGTATATCACATTGTCTAACAAATGGGGGATAGTTCGCGGGGGATGAGGCGATTTTGCGTCGGGGAATCCCATTTTCCAGTCGAAAGCGATGTCCTTGCAATTTTTATTTGCGTTGCACAGCAGCACAAACGAAATTGGAGAGAGTGGCAGGAGACGCAGAATCCACGGGATTCAACGGTTTCGTTAAAGGTGAAACTGCCACGCCTCAAATTGAAAATCTGAGGCGTGGCACTTGGCGGTGGGGGGATAGCCCCCGTTCTCCAGCCTGTTAAAAATACTTTTATGACAAGCCATGCGCCCGGCAAATTGCCAGGCGCATTTTAAACGATTTACAGGTTTGTTTTTATAGCCCGGCGCGGTCAATGCGCACGCGCACGTTTTCGTCTGCGGCGCTCTGGCCAAAGGCATCCTGCCCGTGCTCAATGTAACGCTCCACAAGAAGTACATCGGCACTCTCGGCGTACAGGCGCATGTGACCTGTGCGCAGGGCGGGGGAATGGCGGCGGCGCAGGCTCTGCGCACGAATTTCTTCGGTTAGTTCTTTATCCTCCTGCCCCCAGGGGAAGGCCTTGCGGCAGAAGGGATCGGCCATGCCCGTCAGCCCGGCTTCATCGCCGTAATAGATACAGGGCATGCCCGGCAGGGCGCAGATCAGCTTCCAGGCGGCGATCAAACGGCGCTTGCCGCGCTCGTACTGCTCCTTGGTCAGCTCCAGCGGGAAGCGGTAACGGCGCTCGGGCTGCATGTTGCCGCAATCGGCCAACACATTGATGACGCGGGGCTTGTCGTGGCTGCCCAGCAGGTTCATCAGCGAATAGAAGAACGAAGGGGGCATGCTCTCGCGCATGGCTTCGATGCGCCGCGCCAAGGCAAAGGCATCAATCTTGAAGGTAAAAAAGTCCAGCACAGCCTCGCGCAGGGGGTAATTCATGACGCTGTCGAGCGTATCGCCGGCACAGTAGCAGCGCGCTTCGCCGTAGGCGATTTTATTCGTTGGGTCTTCCCATACCTCGCCAATGAGCGCCGCGTCCTCGCGGGTCGATTTGGCCCGGCGGCGCAATTCACGCAGGAACGGCATCGGCAATTCATCCGCCACATCCAGCCGCCAGCCGGACGTGCCTGTGCGAATCCAGTGCGCCACCACGCCGCCCTCGCCATTGATGAAGGCGCGGTAGCTCTTGTCCATTTCATTGACATTTGGCAGCGTGGTAAAACCCCACCAGCAGTCGTAATCCCGCGGCCAGCTCCGGAAGCGGTACCAGGCGAGATAGGGGCTTTTTTCATCGCGGTAGGCACCGACGTGTTCGCCGTAGGTGCCGTATTTGTTGAAATAGAGGCTATCGGCGCCGGTATGGGAAAACACGCCGTCCAGGATCACGCGGATGCCGCGCTTTTCCGCCGCCGCGCACAGGGAGCGCAGGTCGGCCTCTGTGCCAAAGGATGGGTCGATTTGCATATAATCGCCCGTATCGTACTTGTGGTTGGAGGGCGAACGGAACACCGGGTTGAGGTATAAAACCGTCACGCCCAAACTTTCGATATAGGGCAATTTTTCCTCAATGCCGCGCAAGTTGCCGCCGAAAAAGTCGTTGGCGGAATGCTCCTGCGCGTCCAGCTCCAGGTTGAGATCCGGCCAATCGTACCAGTTGTCATGGTAATAGGCCCAGGAAGCGAGGTTGGAGGGGTTCTTTTCGCCTGTGCCGTAAAAACGATCCACCATGATCTGCATCATCGTGGCCTCGCGCATCCAGGCAGGGCCTTCGCCCGCCGGGTCATAGACGGTGATCTGGTAGCTGGGCGGCTCGCTTGCATAGACGAGCCCCGCGCCGTAGCAGTGGTCGCGGGCGTCGCCGTAATAGAGCGGGGAAACGGGATGCGCGCGCAGCCCATCATCCACAAGCGCAGAAGAAGCCAGGGCGGCGCGCAACGCCTCCTGGTTTTCATATTCAAGAATAAAATAGTACCACAGACTGCCGGTATCCTCCGGCAGCGCGGCTTCACAGGTGAACACATCCTCGCCGGGACGCGGCGCGATGGCATGTGCGCGCTCTACGTGGCAAAGGCCGTGCTCGGGGAAAGCGGCGGGATCAGAGGACACACGCGCCATGGGCACCCGCCATTCGCGGCCGTCCTTCCAAAGCCTCAGGGTTGCGGATTTCGCGCCGTCCGCCCGCACCGAGAGGCGCACCGTCTCACCCAACGGACGCGCGCCTCCGGGAAAGCGAAAGCGCGCGTCGCGGGAATCGTGGAAAATCACAGATCCAAAGGCTCCAGATGCCAAATCTTCTCGTTGTATTCCGCAATGGTGCGGTCAGCAGCAAATATGCCGGACTTAGCGGTGTTGATAACCGCCATTTTCAGCCACCGGTCGCGGTCGAGATAGGCCTTGCCCACGCGGCGCTGCGTGGAGAGGAACGAGGGCAGGTCCTTGAGCACAAAGTATGGGTCGGCCATGCCGCCGTTGTCGCCAAAGAGCAGGGCATGGTAAAGTTCCTGGAAAAGCTGATGGTTTTCCGGCGCGAGCGTGCCGTTGATGAGCTGATCCATAGCCCGGCGGATGGCGGGGTTGGTTTCGTAGATCTCGCTGGCGCGGTACTTGGAATAGCCCTCCTCCACTTCGTCGGCGCGCAGGCCGAAGATGAAGATATTATCTTCGCCCACCGCGTTGTAGATTTCACAGTTGGCGCCGTCCATCGTGCCCACCGTAACGGCGCCGTTCATCATGAATTTCATGTTGCCGGTGCCGCTGGCCTCCTTGCCGGCGGTGGAAAGCTGTTCGGAAATTTCCGTCGCGGGCATGAGCAACTCTGCCAGCGATACGCAGTAATTCTCCAGGAACACCACATTGATCAGCTTCGAGGCACGAGGATGCTTTTTCACCAGCTCGCCAATGGCGTTGATCAGCTTGATGATGAGCTTGGCGCGGTAATAGCCCGGCGAAGCCTTGGCGCCAAACAGGTAGGTGCGCGGAGTGAACTGCATGTTGGGATTGTCCACAATCTGGTTGTAGAACATGAGGATGCCCAGCGCGTTCATAAGCTGCCGCTTGTATTCATGCAGACGCTTGGCCTGCGCGTCGAATACGGTGTCGGGGTCGATGACCGCGCCCTGATGCGAAAGCACAAAGCGGGAAAGGCGCTCCTTGTTCTGGCGCTTGACCTTGTCAAACTTCTCGCGGAAGGCTGCATCGTCGGCAAAGGGCATAAGGTCCTCCAGCCGCTGCGGTTCGCGCCGCCACGCCTGGCCGATGGCCTCGTCCAGCAGGGCGGACAGGCCGGGATTGGCCTGCATCAGCCAGCGGCGATGGGTGATGCCGTTGGTGATGGAAACGAACTTGCGCGGCTGCAACATGGCATAGTCGCGGAAGGTCTGCTTGCGCAGGATATCGGTGTGGATGGCGGATACGCCGTTCACCGAATGCGAGAAGGCCACCGCCAGGTTCGCCATGTGTACCTGCCCATAGGCAAGAATGCACATCTGGGCGATGCGGTCCCACTGGCCGGGGAAAGCGTCCCACAAATCCTGGCAGAGGCGGCGGTTCATTTCGTTGAGAATCATGTAAATGCGCGGCAGCTGTACCTTAAACATATCCTCTGGCCAACGCTCCAGCGCCTCTTGCATGACGGTGTGGTTGGTGTAGGCGAAGGTGCGGTAGCAGATGTCCTGGGCAAAATCCCAGTCCAGCTCATACTCGTCCACCAGTATGCGCATCAGTTCCGGAATGGCAATGGCCGGGTGGGTATCGTTGATGTGGATAGCCACCTTGTCCGGGAAGATCTTCCAATTATAGCCGTAGACCTTGATAAAGTCGTTTACGGCATACTGAATCGAAGCGGAGGAGAAGAAATACTGCTGCTTCAAGCGCAGTTCCTTGCCCTCGTAGTTGCTGTCGTTGGGATAGAGCACCTTGGAAATGACCTCGGCAAGCTCGCGCTCTTCCATGGCGCGTATATACTGGCCAGAGTTGAACGAGGCCATGTCAATCTGCTTTTTCGAGCGTGCCGACCACACGCGCAGCATGTTGACCATGCAGCTGTCGTAGCCGACCACGGGCATGTCGTAAGGCACGGCTTCTACGGTCTTATAGTCCAGATGGCGGTACTTGAGCCTGCCGTTTTCGCTGTACTCCTCCAGCCGGCCGCCGAAGTGGACTTCGACCGTCTCGTCCGGGCGGGGAATCTCCCAGATATTGCCCGATTCCAGCCAGTTATCCGGCACTTCGGCCTGATAGCCGTCGATGAGCTTCTGGCGGAAAAGGCCGAATTCATAGCGAATGGTACAGCCCATGGCGGGCAGTTCCATGGTGGTCAGCGCGTCCAAAAAGCAGGCGGCCAGACGGCCGAGGCCGCCGTTGCCGAGGCCTGGCTCCGGCTCCAGCTCAAAGATGGCTTCCTGGTCGATGCCCAGTTCTTTGAGCGCTTGCGCGTAATTATCCTCGTTGACGAGGTTTACGATATTGGAATGCAGCGCGCGGCCGGTGAGAAACTCGGCGCAAAGATAGTAGACCTTCTTTTTGCGCTCCGCCTTGCGCACGCCGCGGGACGCGGTGCGGCGGCGCATCACTTCGTCGCGCACGGTGCGCGCCACAGCCTGGTAAAGCTGCTGCGGCGTAGCGTCGCTCAGTCCACAACCAAAGTTATTTTCTAGCTTTTCGCGTATGGACTGCTTGATCTCTTCAACGCCCATGCGGTCAAACTCCATGGCATAGCCTCCCCATCGGAAAAATACAATCTATTATAGCATGTTTTGAACGCCGTGTAAAGCAAGCGCGGTTAAGAGCTATTTTTGGGCTATGGGATTGCTCCACTTGCAAATATATGCGCCAGCAGGGGGAAAATGAGGTAAAATTTGCGTGCATAGCAGGAGTTTGCCACCATTTGGCGAAATACCTTGAGGAACGGAGAGCTTGGAGGTAGAAAAAATGCTGCAAATTTCACGCAGGGCGGCGCAGATCGCCCCTTCCGCAACGCTGGCGATCGACGCGCGCGCCAAGGCGCTCAAGGCCGAGGGCAAAGATGTAGTCGGTTTTGGCGCAGGCGAGCCGGACTTTGACACGCCCGCCTATATCCGCGAGGCGGCGCACCGCGCGATTGACGAGGGCAAAACCCGCTATACGCCGGTGGCCGGCACGTTGTCCCTGCGCAAAAAGATCGCGGAAAAGTTTTTGAAGGACAACGGCCTTGCCTATGACCCGGCGCAGATCATCGTTTCCAGCGGCGCGAAGCAGTCCATTTTCACAGCATTGAGCGTGATGGTCAACGATGGCGACGAGGTGCTCATTCCTTCGCCCTACTGGGTCAGCTATCCGGAAATGGTGAAAATGGTGGGCGGCGTGCCGGTATTTGTGCCCTGCCGCCATGAGGACGGCTTCCGCGTGCGTCCCGAGGAAATCGCCAGGCGCGTGACGCCCAAAACCAAGGTGCTTATCCTCAATAGTCCCAGCAACCCCAACGGCTGCGTGCTGCCGCGAGAAACGCTGGAGGAAATCGCCGCCATCGCCGTGGAAAAGGAATTCTACGTTATTTCCGACGAGATTTATGAAAAGCTGGTCTATGACAGCTGCGAGCATGTTTCCATCGCATCCCTGGGGGAAAAGATTAAGGAGCAGACCGTGGTTGTCAACGGAGCGAGCAAGGCTTATGCCATGACTGGTTGGCGCATCGGCTATGCCGCCGGGCCGCTGGAGATCATCAAGGCCATGTCCGCCTTCCAGAGCCACGCCGCCAGCAACGCCAATTCCATCGCCCAGTACGCCACCGAAGCGGCGCTTTCCGGCGGCGAGGAGGAGCTTGCCGGGATGGTGCGCGCCTTTGACGAGCGCCGCAAGCTCATTTGCAGCCTGGTCAACGCGGTGCCGGGTTTGGCGGCCGATTTGCCGCACGGCGCGTTTTACGTGATGATGGACGTGCGCGGCGTGTTGGGCAAGCGCTGCGACGGCAGTGTGATTGATTCGTCCAACGCCTTTGCCACGCTTCTGCTGGAAAGCAAGTGCGTGGCCGTGGTGCCGGGCGAGGCGTTCGGCGAGCCGGGCTTTGTGCGCCTGTCCTACGCCGTGAGCGAGGAAAAGATCCGCGAAGGCGTGCGCCGTATGGCCGAGTTCGTCGCGCAGTTGACTTAAAATCGCCGCGCCCAATGGCCCTTGCCTGCAAGGCGCAGGCGGCGGAAAGTTTAATATCGTTCATGGATGGATACCGGGAACGTCCAGGCAGAAGCCTGGGCGTTTCGCGTATAGCCGCTGGATTTCTCCATGGTTTTCTGCTATACTTTTTATGAAGCTTGGACGCGGGACAGATTTGTGGCCATGGGGGAGGACGAATATGCTTGATACGATACCGGGCAAAGAGGAAATGACGGCTTTGGTCGGGGAATCCCTGTATGACGTGTGGAACAGGCTGTGCGCCACCATTGATGAAAAATATGATATAGAGCGTTTGTGGGGAAAGGGCGGTAAGGCTTGGAAATATGAATATAAATACCGTCGGGGCGGCAAAACGCTGTGCGCATTGTATGCAAGGGAAAACTGCGTGGGCTTTATGGTTGTCCTGGGGAAGGACGAACGGTCAAAATTCGAAACGGACAGAGAAAACTACACAGGGGAAGTCCAGAGAATATATGACGAAGCGCAAACCTACCACGATGGGAAATGGATAATGTTTGAGCCGAAGGATACGTCCCTGTTCAACGATTTCATGGAACTGTTGAAAATCAAGAGAAAGCCAAACCGAAGGTAGAATCCCCGCCAAGCCATACAACGCCCGGTTCGCCGGGGAGACAGCCCAGCGTTTTGCGCCCTACGGTAGACAGCGGGCGGCGGATGTGATAAAGTGAGGACGCGGGGTAGCCGCGAGATCAGCATACGAGGTGAGAGGCATGAAATACGAAAAAATACGCGATTTGTGCGCGCAACAGGAAGCCCTTTTGCGCTTTGAGCGCTTTGATCAGGAAACTGCCTGGGAACTGGGTTGCCGGATGGTGGCGGAGATGAAGCGCCGCGAATTGAAGGTCTGCGCGGCAGTCTGGTCGCTGACGGGTTATGTGCTTTTTCAGTACGCGGGCGAGGGCACCACGCTCAATAACCAGAACTGGATGAAGCGCAAATTCAACACTGTGCGCCTGATGGAAAAAAGCTCCCTGGCTGCGCGCGCCGAGGCGGAAATGAAAGACGAGGGCGTGGAAAAGTGCGGCCTGGATCCGCGCGAATACGTATTTTGCGGCGGGGGCTTTCCCATCCGCCTGCAAACGGGCGAGCTGGTGGCTGTGGCGCTGGCCTCTGGATTGCCGGATATAAAGGATCACGGCTTCCTGGTCGATTGTTTGGCCGGCCACCTGGGCGTGGAAGCCCCGGCCATTGATCTGTAAAAAGCGGCCCGGCGGAGGTTCCGTGACCTCGCGCCGGGCCGCTTTTTTGTCAAAACACCTTTTTGAGCACATAGACAATCCAACTGCATGCCTCACGCATGCGGTTTTTCAGCCATATTCCCAAGGGATGGGGCGATTCGGCGGCGATGCCGCTAGCCTCAATGCCCACATCGCGGGCAATCCACAGAGCACGCTCCAAGTGGTAATCGCTGGTGACAACGATAGCGCTTTCCCAACCGCGTTCGCGCATCAGGGCCTGCGCGTTTTGCAGGTTCTGTTCGGTGTTGTAGGAGCCGTCCTCCAGGACGATGTTTCCCTCCGGCACGCCCTGTTCCACCAGCCAAGCGCGCATGGCTTCAGCTTCGGAAACAGGTTCGTCCCTGCCCTGCGCGCCGCAGACGATGACCTGGGCCGCCAAGCCCTGTTGCCATGCCTCCAGCGCCGCTTCGCAGCGATAGCGCAGGCTGTCGGAGAGCGTGCCGTCCGGCCGCACGCGCGCGCCCAATACGATGATGCAATCGGAAGCAACAGGCGTGCGCGCAACCCCGGAGCGCCAGCATACCGCGCCGAAAAGCGCCATAAACATCACCACTCCTACAAGCGCGAGCAGAGCCACGGCGCGCAGCAGGCGCGCTTTTTTCGTCATACCGGCCTTTATTCCTCCGTCAGGAAGGCGGCGATGGCTTCCATGGTCTTGGTGCGGTCGGGCACGATGACCGACATGCCGCGCACGGTCTGGAAGCTGTAGCCGTTGTCCACGGGAATGCGCAGCTCCTCAAACTCCGCGTCCTTGAGCGAGAGCATGGCCGGAGCCAGCAGCATGATGTCCTGCAAAGTGAGGTTGGTTACAACATTGTCTATGTTGGCCATGGCCAGCGCTGAAAGTTCCACCATGGACATGTCCACCAGCTTGTAGAAGATTTTGGTGATGACCTCGCGCTGGCGGGCGGTGCGGCCGAAATCGCCGTCGGAGGTGCCATAGCGGTAGCGGGCGTAGGCTTGCGCCTGTTTGCCGGTCATGAGCTGTTCGCCCGGCTCGGTGAGCAGGCCGTCGTTTTCATCAATGCCCAATACCTTGTTGTCCTCTTTGATGACGGCGTTGATGCGGTCCATATAGTACTCGCTTTCCACCGTCAGGGTCAATCCGCCAATTTGGTCGATCAAGTCGGCCAACATGGAAAAGTTGACGCCCACATAATGGTCGATTTGAATGCCGAAGTTATTCTCAATCGTCTGCAAAAGCAGATCCGCGCCGCCAAATACGTAGGCCGCGTTGAGCCGGTTGTTTTCATGGCCGGGGATGGCGACGATGATATCGCGCATCAGGCTCATCAGCTTGATCTTCTGGTTATCTGTATCCACAGTGAGGATAATCATGGTATCCGTACGCCCTGTGGTCTGCCCCGGACGGGCATCAATGCCCAGCAGCAGTATGTGGCGAAGCTCGTTGACCTTGGCGATGGACGCTTCCAGGGATTCGCTCATCTCCGCGTCGTGAAACTCGATCTGGTCGCCGTCCTCAAGCAGG